>Ga0136633_1003013_pt1 | contig 11261 bp, 8 predicted proteins | sample AntDrymeUQ832206_2_FD_105494 | JGI IMG/M metagenome (GOLD analysis project Ga0136633, IMG submission 105494) | Polar desert sand microbial communities from Dry Valleys, Antarctica - metaG UQ83 (22.06) | ecosystem: Environmental > Terrestrial > Soil > Desert | place: Antarctica: Dry Valley...
ATCGTCGTGCTCAACGACAACGAGATGTCCATCGCGCCCAACGTCGGCGCCATGTCGCGCTATCTCACGTCGGTGCAGCGCAACCCGCTGTACAACCGGGTGCGCTCTGCGATTGGCTCGGCGATCGACCACGCGCCGGGCCCCCTCTCGTCCGTCGGCAACGTTGTGCGAAAGTGGGAGGAGAGCATGAAGTCGCTGCTGACTCCCGGGGTGCTGTTCGAGGAGCTGGGGTTCCGCTACTTCGGCCCGGTCGACGGCCACAACATCGACACGCTCGTGGACACGTTCGCAGCGGTGCGCGACATGACGGGCCCGCGGCTGGTCCATGTCATCACCCAGAAGGGAAAGGGCTTTCCCGCAGGGGAGCACGTGGAGAAGTGGCACGCGCTTCCACCGGGACACGACCCCGCAACGGGTAAGCAGCGCGCGGTCTCAACGGCGAACCCCGGCTACACGGCGATCTTCGGGCGCGGCCTCACCGAGCTGGCGGGCGCGGACCGGCGGGTGGTAGCGATTACTGCGGCCATGCCCAGCGGGACCGGCACAATGGCGTTCGCGATCGCGCACCCCGAGCGGTTTTTTGACGTTGGTATCGCCGAAGGACACGCGGTGACCTTCGCCGCCGGGCTCGCGACGCGCGGACTTCGCCCCGTGTGCGCGATTTACTCGACCTTCCTCCAACGCGCGTATGACAGCATCGTGCACGACGTCGCCATACAGGACCTGCCCGTTGTGTTTGCAATGGATCGCGCCGGTCTGGTAGGAGAAGATGGCCCAACCCACATGGGGCTGTACGACATTGCGTACATGCTCGCGATCCCTGGCGCGACCGTAACTGCGCCCAAGAATGCGGAGGAGATGCTCGGCCTGCTGCGCACCGGCATCGACCACGGCAGGGGCCCGTTCTCGCTGCGGTATCCGCGCGACGCGGCGCCCGATCAACCACCGGCGGCTACGGAGATCGCTCCCGTCCCGTACGGCACATGGGAAGTGGTGCGGCAGAGCGGAGAGCGAAACGGCGAGCGTTTCGCCATACTCGCGGTCGGCACGATGGTCCTGCCGTCGATCGCCGCGGCCGAGTCGCTTGCCGCGGAAGGGATCGACGTCACTGTGGTGAACTGCCGGTATCTCAAGCCGCACGATGAGCTGACGCTTGCGGCAATCCTCGCGGATCACAGGCAGCTGCTGGTAGTCGAAGAGGGCACCGTCGTCAACGGATTCGGCGCTTACATGGCGGGTGTCGTGAGCAAGCTCGAACCCGCCGTTCGCGTCGCGACCCACGGGGTGCCGGATCGATTCATCGAGCAGGCATCGCGCGCCCGTCAGCTCGCGTCGGTGGGTCTCGACGTCGCGGGGATCACGAGCCGCGTACGCGCTCTGCGGGAAACCGAGGCAATCGCCGGCTGATGCGTATCGGCGTCGTCGGTCACGAGGGTTACGAGCAACTCTCCGCCATGCTTGGCACGCTCGACCTTCTCGCTCCCGAGCTGGGGCTGAAGCTGATCTTCGAGCCACGGCTTCGCGCCGTTTCGCAGGAGGAGTTCGGCGCGGAAACCGAGATCGACGCGCTCATGACCCTCGGTGGCGACGGTACGCTGCTCCGCGGGGCGAAGCTGCTCGGCAAGCGCTCCGTACCGATCATCGGAGTCAACCTGGGACGTCTCGGCTTTCTCACGAGCTGCAGCGCGTCGGAAGTCGAGAGCTCGCTGCGCCGGTTCACATCTGGCGATTTCACGGCCGAATCGCGGATGACGCTCACTGCCACGACCGACGGTGGAGCGGGCATGGCCGCAGGCGCCGAAGCATGGCTCGCGCTCAACGACTTTGTGCTGCACAAGGGCGGCTTTGCGCGAGTCGTCCGGCTTTCTATTTCGATCGACGGCGAGCAGATCGGCGCGTACGCGGCGGACGGCATCGTGATAGCGACCCCGACAGGCTCCACGGCGTACAGCCTGTCCGCCGGCGGTCCGATCGTCGCGCCGAGCCTCGATTCCATCGTCATCACGCCCATCTCTGCCCACACGCTCGGCGTACGCCCTCTGGTCGTGCATCCTGAAGCGGAGATCGTGCTGCAGGCGGAAGATGGCCCGGACGAGCTGCTTCTGACCGTGGATGGGCAGGGCGGGACGCAGATCGAGCGCGGCGAGCGGCTGATCGTGCGGCGATCGAGCTCCCCCGTGCAGCTAGTGCGATTTCCGCCAGACAGCTTCTTCAATCGCATCACGCAGAAGCTCGGCTGGGGCGGTCTCAAGGAGCGGGACGACAGCGGCAATGCTCAGTGAGATCCGGATCCGGAACTTCGCGATCATCGAATCGATCGCGCTGCCGCTCGCTCCGGGCTTCAACGTACTGTCCGGCGAGACCGGCGCCGGCAAATCCATTATCGTCGGCGCGCTCGGGTTCCTGCTGGGCGAGCGGGGAAGCACCGATGTCATTCGCCCCGGAGCCGACCGCGCCGTAATCGAAGGCATCTTCGAGATCGCGGGCGCTGCGGATGTCGCCGCGTGGGCGGACGAGCACGGCATTGACGTTGAGGACGGGACGCTCGTGCTCAAGCGCGAGATGGCGGCGAACGGGCGCGGGCGCGCGTGGGCCAACTCCACTCCGGTGGGCGCGGCGCTGCTCGCCGAGGTCGGCCGGATGCTGGTGAACCTCCATGGCCAGCACGAGGCGCAGACTCTGCTCGACGGCGATTCCCAGCGCGCGATACTCGATGCTTTCGCAGGTGCCGGCGACACGGTCGCGGAAGTAGGCGAGGCTCACGGATCCCTGGGGAAGGTGAGGCGCGAGATGAATGAGCTCGCGAAGCGCCGCGCCGAGGCGGAGAAGCGCGCGGACTATCTGCGGCACGTCGCGAACGAGATCGAAGGTGCGCGGCTGGTCGAGGGCGAGCAGGAACGGCTGGAGGACGAGGCGCGGGTCCTCGAGAACGCCGACGAGCTTCGCACTCTCGCAGCGTCGTTGCGCGAAGCATTGGAAGCCGACGAAGGCGGAACGCTTGCAGCGGCGGCGGCCGCGCAACGCGCGCTTTCTGCGATCGGGCGGATCGATCCATCGACCAGGGGAATGCAGGAGCAGCTCGACGCCGCGTATTACGCGCTGACCGAGCTGACACGGGAGGCCGGGGTGTACGCCGAGCGCGTGGAGCTGGATCCGGAGAGACTGGTCGCAGTAAGGGAGCGCAGGGATTTGTTGTACCGTCTCCTCAAGAAGTACGGCACATCGGTGGCGGAGGTAATCGAGACGGGCAGCGCGGCGCGCGCGGAGCTGGATCTGGTAGACGGTGGGGATCTCGACCTGAACGAGCTTCGCGGGCGCGCTGCCGAGCTGGAGCGCAAGCTCAATGCGGAGGCCGCCAAGCTTTCAAAGCAGCGGCAGGGCGCCGCGAGCAAGCTCGTGAAGGCCGTGGATGCCCGGCTGCCGGAGCTGGGAATGCCTGATGGAGCCTTTTCGGTCGTGCTACCGAAGCTCGCCGAGCCCGGCCCGCACGGCGCCGAGGACGTGGCGTTTCATGTGTCGCTCAACAAAGGGCACCCTGCGCGTCCGCTCGCGCGCGTCGCCTCGGGGGGCGAGCTGTCGCGGGTGATGCTCGCGCTCAAGACCATTCTCGCGAAGGTCGATCGGACGCCCACGCTGGTGTTTGACGAGGTGGACGCCGGGATCGGCGGGAAGGTGGGACTACAGGTCGGCGACACTCTGCGCCGCGTCGCCGACAACCATCAGGTGTTCGCGATCTCGCACCTGCCGCAGCTCGCGGCGCGCGCGCACCACCACATCGTCGTGGCCAAGGCGGCGAAGGGCGGAGTTACCACGGCCGATGTTTCTGTTCTGACCGGCGCGCCCCGTGTCGAGGAGATCGCCCGGATGCTCGGCGGCGATTCGGCTAGTTCGGTCGCGCAGGCACACGCCAGGGAATTACTGGCATCGGGAACGATCAGTCTGGACAGGTAGCGCCATAGATTCATCGTCTCGATGACGAGACCTCCCGCAATTCCGTGGCAGTTGACCGGCAACCACTGGCTGGCGATGCCGTGCATTCATCCCGCGGACGGGTCCCTGCACGCATTGGGGATGCTGCATCGCGCCTCGCGGGGCGCGATCGAGTTCGCAGGGGGTCCGGATTTCGTCGAAGGCACGGGTCCGCCGCTCGCCAAGCCGACGGTCCGCGTCAACGGAGTGGTTCGCGAACTGGCCGCCGAAGGAATGGCCTGGGAGCGCATCTCGGCGTGGCTACCCACGTTCAATTGCATCGCGGGCGAGCTGGCCGTGCGCGGGACGATCTTCGCGCCGTACGGGCGCGATGCCGACGTCGCCGGGGCCGTGTACGCGATCAGCATGGTGAACAGAAGTAAGTCGCCGGTCGATGTTACGCTCAGCTTCGAAGGAACGCTCGGCCACCGGCAGCAACGCATCCGTTCGGCGCGCACCTTCGACGACGCGCACCGCGTGACCGTGGGCGAGCGCGGAGTGATCGTGCTCGATGGCGCGGCGATTCCCGCGCACGCCGCGCTGGCCGTAGGCGGCGACGGCGAGTGCGAAGTCACAGTCACCGATGGTGAATCGCCGCGGTGGTCGCTCACCCGCGCGATCGTCATCGGTCCGGGACAGCACGTTGAGGAGGCGTTTTACATCGGCGCTGGTCCCGAGCGGGACGGCGCCGAGGCCACGGTCGCCGTCATGCGCCGCCGCGGATGGAAGGAGCTGCTCCGGATTACGACCGAAGCGCTGCGCTCGTTCGAGCAATCGGTCGGCAACGATGCGCTCGACCGTCTGCTGAATCGCAATCTCATGCTCGCGTACTTTTACGGGGTGGGCCGGGCGCTCGATGATGCGCATTTCTATCTCGTTCGCACGCGCGTCCCGTGGAACTCGCACGGGCTCACAGTGAACGACTGGGAAGCGCTGACGTGGACGATTCCGGCGGTGCAGCTCGCGGACGCCGATCTTGCGCGCGAGCTGATCCTGCGGATGTGCGAGCTGCACGGGTACGCGCCCGGGACCGGCGTGCATTACCTCGACGGCACGCTGTTCCAGGCGGGCTTCTCCCTGGAGGGCGCGTCTGCATATGCTATCGCGGTCGAGCGGTACATCACCCAGACCGGCGATGACCTCATAGTGGAGGAGCCGGCCGTGTCCGACACGCTGTATCAGTCGCACGAGGACATCGAGGCGCGGAGGGACAAGCGCTGGCCGCTGTACTCGACCGAGGTGACGCCTGGCGGCGAGCCGGTGAAGCAGCCGTATGGCGCGCACGCGAACGCCGTTGTGGCGCAGGCGATGGACATGTTCAAGCGCACGCTCGACGAAAAGACCGCTGAGAAGGTCGAGGACGCCGAGGCGATCCGCGCCGCGCTGCGCAGAAAGTTCGCTACCAGCGAAGATGCCGCGACCGCTGTGCTTCATGCGTCGATAGATCTCGACGGCGCGTCGTCGTCCGCCGACGATCCCGTGGCGTCCCTGTACTGGCTGCCGTTTTACGACGGCATCCGTCGCGAGGATTCTGTGTACAGGCGCACCGTTCGTCCGCTCGACGCGCAGAAGCCCGCCGAGCTGGCGACGCACTGCGCGCGTCTGGTGGCGCCGAGCGCGGCCGAGACTCTCAACTGGCTTCGCCGGGCGCCGCTGGACAATGGATTTGCCGCCGAGTTTGTGGGGCCCGATGGCGCCGCGACGGCCAACGGCGGGGACGCGACCCTGGCCGGATTACTGGCCTATACTGTATGGTATGCCGTTCACGTTTTAGGCATACGGCCGTGAGCAGTTTCTAGTCACTAATCACTAGTCACTAGTCACTGCAGCCGCTCGGGTGGCGAAACCGGTAGACGCGAGGGACTTAAAATCCCTTGAGGTAAAACCTCTTGTGGGTTCGATCCCCACCCCGAGCATCCAGTTTCCCCGTGACACCAACAAAAGCGCGCCATCCGGCGGCTTTTCGGGGTCACTGCGCAGTTCGTGACTCAGAGCGCGCGAACGGCGGCTACGATCTGGTCCGAGCCGCCCGTGACCACGTAGGTGATGCGCCCATTCGGCCCGATCGCATAGACCATTGTCGGGTGCGAATAGTCGCCCGTTCGCTCGTTGCGAATACGCGGGATTCTCCACTTGCTCAACGTGCGCTCCACGTCCTCGACCGAGCCGCTCAGCACGTGCGCGTCGCCGGTCAGCCCCCACTGTTTCGCGATCGACGGCAATCGGCTCGGCGTGTCGCGGAACGGATCCAGGGTGACTACGATCACCGCCGGGGTCCGCACCGGATCGGTCTCGGCGATCTTGTCGCGCGCCGACAGCACGTCGTTCACTACCAGCGGACATACCGTCTCGCAGTGCGCGAAGGCGAACGTGACCAGCACGGACCTGCCGTGGTAGCGATCCAGCCCGACCGTGTCCCCGGACTGATTCACCAGCGAGAGCGCCGGTGGAACGTCATTGATCCGCGTGAGCTGCTGTGCCAGGCTGGTAGCCGGGTTCGGATCGAAGGGCTCGGCGCTGACTTCGCGCACGCGCAGGCTGACGCTTCCCACGCCCGCGACCAGCACCGCCGCGATGACGCCGACCGTTAGCTGGCCGGTCGTGCGCGCCAGCACCCGGCTCATGCCGGCGCGTGTCTCTCCCCCCCAAACCATGAGCAGGAGCGCCACCATACCGAGCGGCTGCCCAATGAGCAGTATCCAGCCGCCCGCGTCCGGCAGTCCACCGACGCTCGCGCCGAAGCATACGTAGCGCGTCCTTGCCAGCCACTCGGGCGCCTCCGCCGTCAGCGGCCAGAGGGCCAGCGCCCACCACGACGCCGTGATCAGAATGATCAGAGCGAGCGCGGTGAGCGCCGGAGTTCCGCGACGCACCTCCGTCAACCGATCCTCCACACGAAGGAGAGGACCTTCCAGTTCACGAAGAAGTACAGCATGAACGCGGCGAGGAACACGAACACGAGCACCAGCGTGCCCGGCGCGGGGCCCATGAAGCCGGCTTCGGGTCCGTGCATCTTCTCCCATCGCTCAGCCACGTCCGCGCTGTGCTTGGGCGGATGCGTAAGTCCCTGCGGCACTCCGCGCATGTGGGTGAGCGGAGTCACTTCGCCGAGCGGCTCGCCGAAGAACACTGATTTCACCGCGATCGCGATGAAGATGAAGGCGCCCGTCGCGGCCAGCAGCCCGCCAAGCGCGACCAGCGCGAGGAACATGTCCACCGCGGGGTTGAACTGCACGTCGAACGGTGCCTGGCTGAAGCTGATGTCCCAGTGCCGCCGTGGCACGCCGAAGGTGCCCGCGAAGGTCATCGAGATCGTGAAGATGACCATTCCGCCGGCGAAGATGTACGGCTGCAACTTCGCGAGCGTCCAGAGTGCGACCTTCTTCCGGAATACGAGGGGAATCAGGTAGTACGTCACGCCCATGAACGCCATGGCCGTGCCACTGACGACCGTCGCGTGGAAATGGCCGGGCGAGCGGAGCGTGTTGTGCACGATGATGTTGATCTGCTCCGTGCCGATCGTGACGCCGGTGATGCCGCCAATGAACCCGAACACCACGACGGACAGCACCAGCGAGCTGAAGCCGGGATCGCCCCACGGCGCCCTGCGCAGCCAATCGAACATGCCGTTGGTGTAGCCACGCAGCCGCATGCCCAGCTCCATTCCCGCCGGAACGGTGAAGCCGTGCAACAGCGACGCGAGGACGGCCATATACATGAAGTAGCTGGTGTTCACGACCTTCCACGCCGATCCCATTCCGGGATCCACGAGCAGATGGTGCGCCGACGCCATCGAGATGAACAGGATGTACAGCACGAACGCGGAGCGGCTGATCTTCTCGTTGAGCACGACCGCGCCCACCGTGAGCGCGCCGAGCATGTACCAGATGGCTACCATTGCCGCGACGTTGATCTGCTGCGAGGAGTGGCCCAGTGCCCACCAGATCATGCGATACACCTGCGGGTCCACTTCCATGAGGCCCAGCGACCAGAGGAAGGTGGGGATGTAGATCATCGCGCCGTGGACCAGCGTGATCACCGCGATGATCGCCGCGGTCATGGCGCCGTACACGACAAGCGGCATGGACCCTTCGTAGGTGCGCTCGCGCTTGGCCATCGTGATGTTCGCAAAGAACACGCCGGTGACTATCAGCGCGCCGACCGCGAAGAAAATGACGCCGAGGTAGAACAGCGGGTGCGCGCGCAGCGGAACGTACGAGGTGAAGAGCACGTCGGCCTTTCCGGCCCACATCAGGTACTCCACCATCACGGCCCCGAGCAGCATCAGCCCGTAGGCGAGCCATGATGTCTTCGGCGCGACGTTCCTGGCATTCAGCAGCGCGGTGCTCGCGAAATGCAGAATCGCCATCTCGAAGAAGATGATGAAGAAGATGAGCATGCTCATCCCGTGCACGCCCAGGATGCGGTAGAACCACACCGCGGGCAAAAGGTGCACGGCCTGCCACCGAGTCAGCACGATGAGCACCGCCGCGATCGCGCCGATCAGCAGCGCGACGATCGAGGTGACGGCATTCCATCGCGTCAGGCTCAGCGCCGTCTCGTCCAACCTGCGCCCGGTGAAGGCGCATACGCTGAACCGCGTGCCGGCCGGAACGTCCGTTGCCGGTCCGACCGCGGATGCTGGTACCGGCGCACTCACTGGACGCCTCCGGGCGCGGCCGCGACTGGTGCCGTCGCCGAATCCTCGACGATCACCCTCCCGACCATCGTGTGGTGACCGATTCCGCAGAACTCGTTGCAGATGATGCGAAAGTCGCCCGAAGCGTTGGGGGTGACGCGCAGGCCGTAGTCGTAGCCCGGCACAACCTGGAAGTTGATGTTGATCGGATACAGCGAGAAGCCGTGGTTCACGTCGAGTGAGGACAGGTGCAGGATGTACTCCTTGCCTTTCTGGAGCTTGAGAATCGGAGTCCACTGAAAGGACATCGCGGTCAGATAGATGTCGGCTCCCGGCGGGGGAGCCACGATCGGCATGCCGCGGTCGTCGCCCACCTTGTACTGGTTGGTGAACTCGAGTGTGCGCTTGTAGAACGCGGCCGGCTCGACGCGTCGCCGGATGCCCGACGGATTCTGCCCGCCCTTCCAGTGCCAGAGCGGCATCATCGCGAAGAGCACCATGCACCACGCGAAGGCGATGACGACCCACGTTTTTTCCGCCCGGTGTGCCGGTAGCCACCAGTTACCTTTGGGCGAATCGAGCCCGGTATGGATATCGATATGCATGAGGGTGCCCTTAGGGGAGTTCGGCGCGTGGGAGCGTCATGATCTCCCAGAGGCCCCACGAAGTGAAAACCGCAAACATGATGGCGAGACCCAACGCGAGCAGGAGCCACACGTTGTCGAACAACCGTTGCCAGAGCGGAATCGGCTCGGGAGGCGAATCGTCGCTTCGGAGATCAGTCATGAGGTTTGCGTGATGGAGGAGCCGGGGCGGACTATGAAGTCACGAACGATCACGAAGTACGACGGGGAAGCGCATCAGTGAATGCTCTGATTCGGTGTAGGGTTTTGCCTGATACTCGCATTTCATGGCGCGCTCGCATGGACCGCTCGCCTCGCTGATGGCCGCTCCATCGCGCCGTGCGGAGCGGTTCACGCTCCGTCTCCTGACGGTTGCTGACGCGGCCTTCAACCGCCTGTACAGCTGGAAATACAACCCGCTGTATCAGACCGGAACGATCGCCGTCGCGCTGCTGCTCGTCCTGCTAGTCACCGGCCTGTGGCTGATTTTCTTCTACCGTGTTGGTACGCCCTACGAATCGGTAGCGCGCATTACCGCGGATCCCTGGCTCGGCAACTGGATCCGCGCGCTGCATCGCTACGCCAGCGATGCGGCGCTCGTCGCGGTCGCGGTGCACGCGGTGCGCATGTTCGCGCAGGGCCGGAGCTGGGGACCGCGCTCGCGCGCCTGGATGAGCGGCGTGGTGCTCCTCCTGCTCGTGCTCGTCTCGGGGTGGACCGGCTTTGTCCTCGTCTGGGATTCGTTCGGGGAAGTGCTGGCGCTCGAGGGCGCGCGGATGCTCGATGCGCTTCCCATACTTTCGGAGCCGATGTCGCGCGCGTTCACCGGCGAGCGGCCGCTCCCGAACGTTTTCTTTTTCATAAATCTGTTCGCCCACGTCGGAGTCCCGCTCAGCATGTTCGCGGTGCTGCTGCTGCACACCTCGAAGCTGGCGCGGGTGAAGCTGCTCCCTCCCAGGCGGATGATGTGGACGCTCATCGGCGCCCTCGTCGCGCTTTCCGTCGTTCGGCCGCTGGCCATGGCGCCGGAGGCAAACCCGTTGCGCACTCCCGCGTCCGTGCCGGCCGACTGGTTTTACGCTTTCTGGCTGCCGCTATCCCGGTCGCTGGACGGAGGCACGGCATTGCTGGGTGCCGTACTCACTTTCTTCGTGGTGCTGCTGATCCCCGTTTTCATCAAGCGGCGAGGCGAGGAGGCACCGCCGAAGTCGGTGGTGGACGAAGCGATCTGCGTCGGGTGCCGGCAGTGCGCGCTCGACTGTCCGTACGAGGCGATCACCATGTTCGCGCGTAGCGACGGACGCTCCGAGGAAGTAGCCCGCGTCGATCCCGCTCTCTGCGTCAGCTGCGGGATCTGCGCCGGTTCCTGCGCGCCCATGGGGGTTGGCCCCCCGGGCCGCACGGGCCGCGACCAGCTCTCCCGCGCCCGCGCTTTCATCGCGCGGCCCGAGCGAAAGCCGGGTGAGCTCGTGGTGATCTGCTGCGACCGAGGCGCTCCGAATCTTGAGCGCGACGCAGACGCACGCGGCGTGGTCCTATATCCCATCGACTGCGCCGGCAGCGTGCACACGTCCGTCATCGAGCTGCTGGTGCGAAGCGGAAGCGCCGGAGTACTGACACTCGCGTGTCCTCCGCGGGACTGCTGGAATCGGGAGGGGCCGCGCTGGCTGAACGAACGCGTGTACCATGAGCGGGAGGCGGATCTGAAGGCCAGGGTGGACCGGCAACGGGTACGGATCGCCTTCGCCAACGCGAGCGAGCCCGCGAACGCGTGGGCCGCCATCAGCGCGTTCCAGGAGCAGCTTCGCCTCGCCGGAGAGCTGGTCGAGGAACCGGTAGTGGCCATCGATCTCGAATGCGATCCCGTGCCGATCGGCGACGAAACGTGAAGAACGCACTTCGCGTTCTCGCTGCAGCCGCGTTCGCCGCCGCCGTACTGCTCGCGCTCGCCTGGGGATCAATCGCGCCTCTCAAGGTCGCCCGGGGGGATGGCGCGATCTTGCGAATCTCACTGGGCGCGCGGCCGGAGC
>Ga0136633_1003014_pt1 | contig 11260 bp, 10 predicted proteins | sample AntDrymeUQ832206_2_FD_105494 | JGI IMG/M metagenome (GOLD analysis project Ga0136633, IMG submission 105494) | Polar desert sand microbial communities from Dry Valleys, Antarctica - metaG UQ83 (22.06) | ecosystem: Environmental > Terrestrial > Soil > Desert | place: Antarctica: Dry Valley...
ACGGGTGCAGGACGTGCCGCCTCACGCACGGCATCCGCCAGCGCAAGTAAATCGTCACTCGACGGTCCGGCCGCATCAGGGTCGGGAGCCAACCGGAGAACCTCCCAGCCGCGCGGGGCACTGAGCCGTTCACTGTGCGTTGCGCACAGGTCGTAGGCATGGGGTTCCGCGAACGTGGCCAGCGGCCCCAAGACTGCCGTCTGGTCGGAGTAGACGTAGGTCAAAGTGGCCACTGCCGACCGCGCGCAGGCGGTACGTGAACAGCGACGGGCAGGACTCACGAGGCAGACGGTACCGGTTGGTGATGCGAGCAACGATTAGGCTCGCGGTTGTGACGGTAAGTGGAGGTGCGACAGGTCGCCGGACCAGCAGGAGCCGGGACCGACGGGACCGCGGAATGCGTGGGCCCGCGGTGCTTCCAGGGCCACACACGCCTGCGGGGGTCCCCGTCACACGCAGCCCCCGAGACGAGTTCGACACCGTCGTGCTGACCGTTGTGCACCGGCTCGAGGACAAATGGCACCACGAGCTCGGCATCATCGAGTTCGCCGTCGAAGAGACGCCGATGGTCCCTGACGACTGGGACGCTGCGACGGTGCCCCTGGCCTCGTTGGTGCGAGGTTCAGGTGGTACGCCGACCAGACTCGTGCTCTTCCGCAGGCCGATCGAGCTGCGCTGCGAGACGCGAGCGGAGCTGTCGGCGATGGTGCTGACCGTCCTGGTCGAGCAGGTCTCCGAACTGCTCGGACGTGAACCTGAAGAGGTCGACCCCCGATACGACGCGGACTAAACCAGGCCGGGGCGTACGCCGGGCCGCTCGAGCCGCACCACCAATGGGACCAGGGGTACCTGTGACACGCCGGCACGGCCGGTGATGGAGATAGCGCCGAAGACCTCGCCCTGTTCCGGGGTCACCACCAGGTAGGCGGCACCACGTTTCGCCGTCCAGGTCGATGTCGCTCCCGGGTCGAGCTCCACCGTGGCGGAGTCCACCTCGGTGCCGCCCTGGTCGTAGGCCGTGATCGTTGCGGTCGCAGGCTCGCTGCCCGCCGAAAGCAGGGCGGTGCTGGTGGCGCCCCCGGTAACAGGTGAGAGCGCCGGTCCGGTCAACGGACGAACGCTGCCGGCGTACGACACGTCACCGTCGGTGAGCGACCGGACCGAGGCAGTAACCGGCACCGGCGACCGCAGGGTCACTGCGGCTGCGTCCGCGCCGAGCGCCTTGGAGATGTCGGTGCTGACCACCGCCCCCGGTCCGACACGGATCTGAGCATTCTGCGACGGGGTGAAGGACCCTGCCTCCCCAGACACCTTGATGTCGACCAGAGCTTCGAGCTCGGACGGGTTCGCCACGATCAGTGTGTGGGAGTCCGCCTTCGTCGGCAGCCCGGCAAGGTTGACTGATCGGCTGGCGGAGGTCTGTGCCGGGATCCATTCGACACCGGCGTCGGCGCCGAACTCGGGCGCGAACGAGTCCGTCATGGCTGCGACGACCCGGCCACGCGACGCCACGACGCTCACCGCAAGCTCCTCGCCCTGCGGTGCGACATCGGTCAACTTGATCGTGGTGCGGCTGTTCGCGGGAACCGTGACACCGCGCGTCGCCAAAGTGTCGATCTCACCGTCGGGCCCAAGAACGCGCACGTCGACGACGGCCGGTCCGGGGTCGAGGTTCGACATGATCAGCTCGGACGAGTGGTCGACGGTTGCCCCCGCACCGGTGAACCACCAGCGTGAATGCGGCGACCCGCACCCGGTCACCGCCAATGTCCCGGCACTGGCGTTCTCGTCGATCTGGAAACTGGACAGCCCGGCTGCGATCGGTCCGTTCGACTCGATCGCGAGCGCAGGCTTGCCATCGGACCCAGTGGCGAGGTCGAGCAGCTCGCCACGCTCGAGGCTCTGGCGCTTGGCGGAAGCCAGGTCGTTCCCAGGGGCGCCGTACCTGATGTCTCCCCCACTGGTGTCTCCCCCATCGGCGAGGTCTGCGAGGGGCGCGGCGACGGTCACGATGTCCGTCTGTGTCCGGGGGGGCGGGGGAAAGCGGGGGCAACCGTGCAGCGCATGGTCGACCAGCACGCCGACGGTCTCCTCCGACGATTCCTCGATGACTTTGCCGGAGGCGGTCAGTGTGATCGCGACGACGGCGAGGACCAGCAGCACTGCTGCTGAGACGACCCCCCGGTCCATCGGGCGTGGTTGGGCCTTCGCGACACGTCGACCGGCGACGGGCTCTTTCATCGGCGTACCCTCCTGCTCGGCGCCGCGAGCACAGCGACGACCAACAGCGCAACGAACTGCAGCGCCAGGAACCACGGGCGCATCGACCCTGACGGATCAGCCAGCGCCTCACTACTCGGGTCGGCCTCCAGTTGCCAGGCCCGGGCGCCAGGTCGCACCGCGCTCGCCGCGGTCAGGCCGCTCACGCTGTCCAGGTTCCCGGCGAGCACGGGTTCGGCCGGCGCGGGCACGTAGATGAACTCGACGCCGTGCTTGCTCAGCGACCCGATGTCGTCTGCTTGGCCGGTGGTTGCGAGGTTCGCGACCAGGTTGGTCAGCGGTTGCTGCGATTTCGACGTAGGGGCGATCGAGTCGTCCCCGATGCGTGGGCCGTCGCCGCGGAGGACGACGTACTCGAACCCGGACTTGCGGTTTCCGCGCACGATCAGGACACCGTTCTCCGCGTCCTGTTCGGCGGCATCGGTCATGTACGCAGGCACGGCGTCGACGACTCCTCGGTCCAGAGGCCCGTCGATGCCGGTCGAGGCCCACCACACCAGTCCGGCCACGGGTGAGAGCACGGCGGCCACCACGACCAGAGCACCGACCGGTTGTCGCCAGCCGAAACTGCTGCCGGACAGCTGTTCCGAGATCTGCCTGCCGGCAATCGCCGCTGCGCAGATGGCGCTGGCCTGGACCAGGAGAAGCGGGAAGCCCAACCAGGTGGGCTGGTCGAGTCCTGCGAGGAGAGTGACGGCACCGAGCCCGGCGATGAGCACCACCCAGGCGTGGAGAACCTTGCTCCTAGTGTCACTGCGCAGAAGTGCTGCCACTGCGGCCAGAACGATCCCGATGCTGATCCACCCCGGCGCTGAACCGATGTCAGCAGGGCGACCCAGCAGCAGGTCCCACGAGCCCAGCGGCGAGAGCAGCGACAACGACGGGAGTCCGGCTTCGAAGAACGGCGACGCATATCTACTGCCGCTCAACGAGAAAAGGGACCAGGGCAGCAGCAGCACGGGAACGACACCGACTGCCGTGGCGACCGGGCCCTTGGCTGCGACCCGTCCGATGACTGCCGCGAGTGCGACCGCGAGGCTGATCGCCCAGGCGACGGGAACGAACGCAGACAGCAGCGCCAGCCACAAAGCTGTCCGCCATCCTGCCCTCCAGCGCCGGTCAGCGGGGTGCGCAGACCCCAAGAAGAGTGCGGACGTCGCCAGCCAGGGCAAGATGATCGCAGCGGCAACGGTGCCAAGCCGGCCCTGGTTGACCGCACCGCTGAGCACGGGCAACAGCCCGTAGGCAATGGCTCCCCACAGTGCCGGCACCCGGGCACCTGTGACCCGAGTGAGGAAGCGGTACGCCCCCAGCGCGGCGAGAGGTACCGCGAGCAGGAAGATCAGGTCGAGCAGCAACCAGGCCTTCCCGAACAACAACGTTGCGCCCATGGCCAGCGGCAGGAGATACGGCGCAGCAGGGGCCGACGATCCCACGCCGGTTTCATGCCACGAAGCGAGGTAGACATCCCACCAGCCAGCTGCGTTGTCGGGTGCCGGCAGCAGTGCCCCACCGGACAGCATCCCCGACCCGACCGCTCCCCTGGCGCAGACGAGTGCGAGAACGGTGAGTGCGCCGAAAACCGCGACCGTGGGGCTGGTCAGCAGTCGCGACAGCAGCCCGGAGTCGGCGGGCAGGTTCTGCATCTCGGACGGGACAGGGCCGGTCTCGGTGGCCTCGACGCGTGCTGAGCGCCGTGCAGAGACCTCACCTGCCTGATGAGCCACGGCTGAGGCGATCTCGGTGACGAAGTCGAGTCCGTGCCGGTAGGGCACCCAGGTCGGCGCGAGCAGGTGGCGGACGTCTTTCGGGGAAACAGTTGCCGTGCTGCGGCGCCGGACCCGGCCCGCGATGACCCGGTCGGGCCGTAGGTAGGTTGCGACCAGCGCGGCAAGCTCGTCGTACGCCTCCCTCGGGGCTCTGACCAGGAGCAGACCCAGCATTCGGACCAGGCTTCCCAGAAACAGACGCACCGTCTGGAACGGCAGCGCAGCAAGGGAGCAGTTGGCAAGCACCGTGTAGAGAGCACCGCGTCGCTCTGCCCGGCGAAAGTTGCTGCTGGTGACCGGTGTCCGGCGTACGCCCCTGTGCGCGGCCTCAACATGGAAGACGACCGCGCCCGGGACGACGAGAGTGCGGTGACCCGCCCTGGCCGCCCGCCATCCGAAGTCGATGTCGTTGCCGAACAGGGGTAGCCGGTCGTCGAACCCGCCCAACTCTTCGAAGACGTCGCGGCGAACGAGCATCCCCGCCGTGTTCACCGCGAGCACTTCACGGGTCCGGTCATGTTGGCCCTGGTCGTACTCACCGCGCTCGAGGCCGGTCTCGCGTCGGCCGGTGCCGCTGATCGTGACGCCGATCTCGAGCAACCTGCGCAGGGAGGGCCACTCGCGAAGTTTCGGGCCGAGCACGGAAACCGATGGGTTTCCCTCCGCCGCGGCGAGAAGGGTCTCGAGGGCCTCCGGTGCGGGGGCGCTGTCATCGTGGAGCAGCCAGACCCAGTCGCTCGACGCGACCTGTGCCAGGCCGACCTTGACCGCTGCGCCGTACGACGAGGTCGCTGGCGCGTCGACTACTGCGTCCGCGCCGAGACGCTGTCGCAGTAGTTCGGCGCTTGCGTCGTTGCTACCGGTGTCCACGGCCACGAGCTGGTCGGGCAGTCGGGTCTGCGCTTCGAGTCCGTCGAGTACGGCGGGCAACCAGCGCGCACCGTCATGGCTGACCAGAAGCACAGTTACTGTCACGACGAACAACCCTAGCCAGCACTGGACTGGTTAGCAGAATCCGCGAACGCCTGAGTGGAATGCGGTCTTCACCACACTCCGCGCAGTCAGACTGCTTGTTTCTTCAGCTTCCGACGCTCGCGCTCCGAGAGGCCGCCCCAGATGCCGAACCGTTCGTCGTGCTGGAGTGCGTACTCAAGGCACTCGCCGCGCACGTCGCACGTCAGGCAGACACGCTTGGCTTCTCTCGTGGAGCCGCCCTTTTCTGGAAAGAACGCCTCAGGGTCAGTCTGCGCACACAGCGCGCGCTCCTGCCAACCTAGCTCCTCGGCGTTTCCGTCGAGTTTGTAAAGTTCTCGCACGGCCTTCCGCCCTTTCGACCCGTGAGGCCCTTGCGGGCCCCTATTGATAAGACTGTGCTGATGAGACGGTGCTGATAAGACTGTGCCGATCAAGTACTTTCGCTGACGCTAGTGGCAAACATCCCGTCGTGTGACGGAAACGAAGAACACTGTTGGAATTACATGCCTGTCAAACACAAAAGTCAAGCCAAGATCTGCTATATAGCCCAACGCGTCAGCGAAGTTTGACCCAGACGTGCTATTGCGGTGAGAGAGCCCCCCATGCTGAGCCCCACACCCTTCTCCCCCTCCAAGGTCACCGTGCTGTCCGGCGGTGTTGGCGGCGCCCGTTTCATCCAGGGTTTGTTGCATCATTTCGCAGCCTCCGACGCTGACACCGAGGTGACGGTGATCGCCAACACCGCCGATGACATCTGGCTACACGGGCTCAAGGTGTGCCCCGACCTCGACACCGTGATGTACACCCTCGGTGGCGGCATCGACACAGAACGCGGCTGGGGTCGCAGTGGCGAGACATGGAACACCAAGGACGAGCTGGCGGCGTACGGCGTCGAGCCCACGTGGTTCGGTCTTGGCGACCGCGACATCGCCACGCATCTGGTGCGCACACAGATGCTCGACGCGGGCTACCCCCTGTCCGCGGTCACGGCTGCCCTGTGCGAACGCTGGCAGCCCGGCGTCACGCTCCTGCCGATGACCGACGAACGGGTCGAGACGCACGTTGCGATCGATGACGCTGCCGAGCCCTCCGGGCAGCGAGTGATCCATTTCCAGGAGTACTGGATCCGACTGCATGCGGAGGTCCCCGCAAGGGCCGTCGTACCCGTCGGAATCGACCAGGCGAAGCCCGGGCCAGGAGTGCTCGAGGCCATCGCCGGTGCCGATCTGTTGCTGGTCCCGCCGTCGAACCCGGTCGTTTCCGTGGGCACGATCCTTGGGGTGCCACAGGTCCGCGATGCGGTTCGAAACACCGAGGCACCCGTGATCGGCCTCTCCCCGATCGTCGCCGGCAAGCACGTGCGCGGGATGGCCGCGCAGATGTTGACGGCGATCGGCGTCGAGACGACCGCTGCGGCGGTCGCGGAGCACTACGGCGCCCGCAGCGCGGACGGCATCCTCGACGGTTGGCTGATGGACGTCGCCGACATCGCCGACGTCGTCCGGGTCGAGTCGGCGGGAATCAGCTGTCGAGCGGTGCCGCTCATGATGACCGACGTGGACGCCACCGCCGCGATGGTCCACGAGGCCCTTGCCATGGCGGCAGAACACACGTCATGAACCCATTCCCGGCGCCCGTCAGCTGTCTGCCGCTCACCGGCATCGGCGAGATTCGCCCCGGCGTTGACCTGGCCGACATCCTCGGTGCGGCAGGACCCCTTCTCGACGGCGACATCCTGGTTGTCACCAGCAAGGTGATCAGCAAAGCCGAAGGCCGCGTTGTCACACGCGAGCGGGCCGACGCACTCGCCGACGAGACCGACCGCGTCGTGGCGACACGCGGCAGCACCTCGATCGTGAGGACACACCATGGCCTGGTGATGGCCGCCGCCGGAATCGACGCGTCGAACACCGAACCCGGCACGGTGGTGCTGCTGCCCGTGGACCCCGACGCCTCGGCGCGCGCCCTGCGCGAACGCATTGCGTCGTACGGCGGCGCCAACGTAGCCATCGTCATCAGCGACACCTCCGGCCGCGCGTGGCGCAACGGCCAGACCGACATCGCGATCGGCGCGGCGGGCTTGGACGTCATCCACGACTACGCAGGCAGGACCGACAACTACGGCAACCTGCTGGAGGTCACCGCACCGGCGGTCGCTGACGAGATCGCCGGCACCGGGGATTTGGTCAAGGGCAAGCTCGACCGCTCCCCCGCGGCCATCCTTCGCGGTCTGGCGCATCTGGTCCTCGATGTCGGCTCGCACGGTGCCGGGGCAGCGATGTTGATCCGCGACGAGGCAGCCGACATGTTCGGTCACGGCGCCCGCGAGGCCGTGCTGCATGCGGTCGCGGCCAAGCCGGAGGCGCTGCGCGGTTTCGGTCGCCGCGCTCCCATCGCGGAGCTTGTCACAGCGCTGGCAGCCCACTGCGGAAGCGAACATGTCCGCACAACGCCGGCAGGCGAGGTCGAGATCCGGGTGTCCGGAGGGCCCGATGTGGCCGACCAGCGAGCTCTGGGTGGCCTCGAGGCGCGGCTGACGGCCGTCGCCTTCGCGATGGGGTGGATCTGTACGACAACGGGCTGGCCGGCCCCGGGTGTGGACCTGATGCTCCGGTTCGGCACACCTACTCCGTAGACTTCCCCAGAATTCCTCCAGACCCAGACCCAGATTGCCAAAACCAGATTGCGAGCCTGACCCGTGGGCAAGTCGAGCAAGGACAAGGACCGTCGCGCCGTCGTCGAACAGATGCGGCGTGAGCAGGAGCGCTCCGAGAAGCGGCGCACCTACGCGATCGTCGCTGCCTGCGCTGCTGTGGGACTGGTCATCGTCGGTCTGACACTCCCATCGGTCATCAAGCAGGAGAAGCTCGAGGGTAGGGACCTCACCGCGATCGGGGTCAGCGCCAAAGCCGCCGGCTGCCAGGACGTCAAGACCGAAACGGCCAGTGGGGTCAGCGACCACAAGCCGGACGGCGAGCAGATCTTCTACGAAAGCGCTCCTCCGTCGTTCGGGCCGCACTATGCAGCAGCGGCTCCGATGTCGCGCAAGTTCTACGTGGCCAAGGACCGTCCGCTGCTGGGGTCCCTGGTGCACAACCTCGAGCACGGCTACAGCATCTTGTGGTACGACGAGACGCTGGCCGAGAACAAGGAGCAACTCGCTGAGGTCAAGGCGATTGCCGGGAAGTTCCCCGGTGCCTCTGAACTGAAGTACAAGTTCATCGTGGCGCCGTGGACCGCCGACGACGGCGAGTCGTTCCCTAAGGGGACGCACGTGGCACTCACGCATTGGTCGGTGGCCGGTGCCACCGGCGACGAGAAGGGCACGGGCATCACGCAGTACTGCGCCGCGCCGAGCGGCGAGGCAGTTAACACGTTCGTCGAGGACTACCCCTACAGCGACTCGCCTGAGCCGAACGCACTCTGACGCCCGACCAGGACAGTGGGGTGAGCACGTGCGCGACCTGCTGAGCCTGGTGGTGATCGCGTTCGTTTCGGCGCTTGTTCCGGTCGTGAATATCGAGGCCTACCTCGGGTTGCGAGCGGCATTGGCTGACGTCAACAACCTGTGGCTGCTCGGCTTCCTGGCCGCCGCCGGTCAGATGATGGGCAAGGTCATCTGGTTCTACATCGGCGCGAGTTCCTTGCAATGGGGCTGGATCAAACGCCGCGTCGAGAAGCCTAAGGCGCAGGCACGGCTCGCGACATGGCAGAAGAGAACCGAGGAGCGGCCGCTGCTCGCCGGCACGCTGGTGTTCGCATCGGCGGCATCGGGTCTGCCGCCGTTCGCCATCGTCGCGGTTCTCGCCGGCCAGCTGCGGATGAATCTCGCGATCTTCTTCGTACTTGGGCTCGCCGGCCGTTGGCTGCGTTTCGCCGCGGTTCTCGGCAGCGTCGAGTGGCTACACCAGATCGGGATCTTCTAGACTTCTGCCCCGCACTCGACCCGATCACCCTCGAGGTGTGCACCGCCGCTGACTCTGGCCTGGTCCCCGACGGTCGCCGCAAGCAGTACGGCGCCGGCGCCCACCACCGCACCAGGTCCGACGACCGAGTCGGTCACCACGGCACCGGCACCGATCACCGAACCAACCATGAGCACGCTGCCGGAGACGACAGCACGATCTCCGACGACTGCCGCTTCGGCGACGACCGAACCGCCGTTGACGGTGGCCGTCCCCGACACTCGGGCTCCTAGTGCGACCTTCGCGCCTGAGGGTTCCGGCGCGACGGCCGGGCTCGTAGCGACGCCGAGCACCAAGTCGCGTGAGGCGGCGACCAGCGCTGCCGGCGTACCGACGTCGCGCCAGTAGGACGTATCGAGGAACCCGACCACGAGGGCACCACCGGCGATCAGCCCGGGGAAGGTCTCGCGTTCGACAGACACCACCGCCCGGGCCGGAATCTCGTCGATCACCCCGCGTCGGAAGACGTAGCAACCGGCGTTGATCTGGTTGCTCACCGGGCTGTCGGACTTTTCCACGAATGCCATCACCCGACCGGAGTCGTCAGTGCTGACGCAGCCGAATGCGCGCGCGTCCGGGACCTCCACCAGGTGCAGCGAAACGGCCACCTGTCGAGCCGAGCGAGACTTCTCGAAGTCCGCCAACTGAGCCGAGAGGTCATGGTCGGACAAGATGTCGCCGTTGAGGATCACCACCGCCCCGTCTGGATCGTCGCCCAGCGCGGACGCGGCGTGACGGATCGCGCCGGCTGTGCCGAGGGGGTGCTGCTCGTGCACGTACTCCAACCTCACCCCCCACCGGGAGCCGTCACCGAGCACCGGCCCGAAGAGGTCGGCGCGGTAGGACGTGGCCACCACGATGTGTTCGACACCGGCAGCGGCGAGACGCGCGACCTGGTGCTCGAGGAAGGGCACACCCCCGACGTTGAGCAGATGCTTGGGCCGACGGGTGGTCAACGGCTGGAGACGGGTTCCGAGACCGCCGGCGACGATGATCGCCTCTACATGCTGGGACATGGCGGCATCTTGTCATTCCGCTCGAGTGTCTGTTCCGTAGAGTGCCCGATGTGAGCGCCTCTACCTTCACCGAAACCCTGGCCGGCCTGCTGCGTGCGGACGCGGCCCGTCCGCTCGTGACCTTCTACGACGATGCGACCGGTGAGCGCATCGAGCTGTCCGTGGCCACCTTCGGCAACTGGGTCAACAAGACCGCAGGACTGGTCCAGGACGAGCTCGAGGTTGAACGTGGTGGCCTGCTGCTGATCGACCTGAGCACACACTGGCTCGGTGCGGTGTGGCTGGGCGCTGCCTGGACCGGCGGCCTCTGTGTAACCACGGACTGCTCCTTGGCGGACGAGGCTGACTTAGTGGTCTGCGGGCCAGCTGGCATCGAGACCTACGCCGCGACCGCCGAGGAACGACCCGTGGTCGGTATCTCGCTACGACCCCTCGGTGGCCGGTTCGTCGACCCGCTGCCCGGCGGTGTGACCGACTACGGCGCCGTCGTCCTCGCCCAGCCCGATGAGTTCTTCCCAGACGACCCGCCGTCCGCCGACGACCTCGCGTGGCGAGACGGCACGAGCGCGATGACCCAAGCCGAACTCCTTGCCAGCGTCGACGAGTCGCCGCTGGTCGGTGTCCGTGGCCGCTTGCTGACCGACGTCAACCCAAGCTCGCGCTTGGGGCTGCCGACGCTTCTCTCACCGATGACGCGAGGCGGCGCGACGGTTTGGGTGGCGAACCCGGATGAGAGCGCATGGACCAAGAGGTACGACGACGAGAGGGCGACTGCGGAACTGCGGGCCTCGCACACGTGACTACGTGGCGATCACCCGCCGAGGTCGAAGGTCGCAAAACCTTCAGCGATGAAACGGCGCCCCGCGAAACCCGAACGCTCCCCCGCGAGCAACCACAGCCTGCCTGTTGACTGCTCGCGTGCGATCACGTCTGGGTGACCGTCACCGTTGGCGTCACCTACGCCCTGGAACCAGTCGTAGCGGGCCGCGCCAGAACCGATCTTGTTCCCGTTCATCAGGCCACCCGGTCCATTACCCAGGTGCAGCATCAGCGAGCCGTCGGAGCGACGCAGCACGCTGTCCGGAGAACCGTCGGAATCCCACAGGCCGATTCCCGCCTGGCCGGTAGAGCTGATCGCTGAGCGTGCGACGTAGCTTTTCCGGAACCCGCTCACGCCGTTGCCCGGATAGATCCGCATGCCTCCGCCACGCGGCTGGCCCATCAGGTCCGGCAAGCCGTCGCCAGTGATGTCGCC
>Ga0136633_1003015_pt1 | contig 11259 bp, 12 predicted proteins | sample AntDrymeUQ832206_2_FD_105494 | JGI IMG/M metagenome (GOLD analysis project Ga0136633, IMG submission 105494) | Polar desert sand microbial communities from Dry Valleys, Antarctica - metaG UQ83 (22.06) | ecosystem: Environmental > Terrestrial > Soil > Desert | place: Antarctica: Dry Valley...
CGGGTGACCGAGGGCGATCGCGCCCCCGTGGACGTTGAGCTTGTCGAAGTCGATCCCGAGGTGCTTGGCCGACGGGATGATCTGGGCCGCGAACGCCTCGTTGATCTCGACCAGGTCGATGTCGTCCATCGTCATCCCGGCCCGCTTCATCGCCTGGCGGCTGGCCTCGATCGGCCCCAGTCCCATGATCTCGGGATTGAGCGCGGTGACGCCGCTCGACACGATGCGCGCGAGCGGCGTGATGCCGAGCTCCCGGGCGCGGGTGTCGCTCATGACGATCACGGCGGCGGCGCCATCGTTGAGCGGGCACGCGTTGCCGGCGGTGATCTTGCCGTCGGGCCGGAAGGCGGGCTTGAGCGTCGCCAGCTTCTCGACGGTGGTGCCGGGGCGGGGACCGTCGTCCTTGCCCACCTTGTTGCCGTCGGACACCTCGACCGGCGTGATCTCGCGGTCGAAGAAGCCGTTCTCCTGCGACTCGACCGCGCGGTTCTGGGAGAGGGCCGCGAACTCGTCCATCTCCTCGCGTGACACGTTCTCGAGCTCGGCCACGTTCTCGGCGGTCTGACCCATCGCGATATAGACGTCGGGTAGGCGGTCGGCCGGCTTCCAGGGGCCCTGGCCGCCCTCGGCGCGCTCGAGGCTGCGCAGCGCCGGCTCCTGGAACTTGGGGTTCTGGGTGTCGGGCCAGCTGTCGGAGTTGCCCTTGGCGAAGCGGCTGACGGTCTCGACGCCGGCGGCGACGAACGCGTCGCCTTCGCCCGCCTTGATGGCGTGCGCGGCCATGCGGATGGTCTGGAGCGATGACGAGCAGTACCGGGTGATGGTGCATCCGGGCACGTCGGGCAGCTCGGCGAGGATGCTGACGATCCGGGCCATGTTGAACCCCTGCTCGCCGCCGGGAAGGCCGCAGCCGAGGATCAGGTCCTCGATCTCGGCCGGGTCGAGCTGGGGCACCTTGGCCAGCGCGGCCCGCACGATGGTGGCGGCGAGGTCGTCGGGGCGCAGGTCGACCAGCGACCCCTTGAAGGCGCGCCCGATGGGGCTACGGGCGGTGGCGACGATGACGGGCTCGGGCATGGGAAAGAGCCTCCGGGCTTCGAGGTCGATTCGAGGAAGCCGACGATAACCTGCCGTCTTCTCTGGTCGCGCTCCCTCGGCGGCAGGGTGCCTGCCGCCGCCACGACGGGTCGGTCGCCGCTCCCGCGCACTGCACGGCTCGATCCGTGGATGGCACCTCTGAGTAGCCTGATCGCCCATGCAGGAGGGAAGCCGTCGGGCGATCTTGGCCGCCTTCCTCGCCAACCTCGGGATCGCGATCGCCAAGTTCGTCGGCTTCGCCGTCACCGGCGCGGCGTCGTTGCTCGCCGAGGCCCTGCACTCGGTGGCCGACACCGGAAACCAGGCCCTCCTCTTCCTCGGGGGGAGCCGCGCCCGGCGGGCGCCCTCCCCCGAGCACCCGTTCGGCTACGGGCGCGAGCGCTACTTCTGGGCGTTCGTCGTCTCGATCGTGCTGTTCCTGCTGGGCGGGTTGTTCGCGCTGTACGAGGGCGCGGAGAAGCTGCGTCATCCTCACGAGATCGAGTCACCGGAGTGGGCGTTCGGAATCCTGAGTGTCGCCGTCGTGCTCGAGGCGTTCTCGTTCCGCACCGCGATCCGCGAAGCGAACAAGGTCCGGGCGGGCGAGGGTTGGTGGTCGTTCGTCCGGCGGTCGAAGAGCCCGGAGCTGCCGGTCGTGTTGCTCGAGGACCTGGGCGCGCTCGTCGGTCTGTTGATCGCGCTCGCCGGGGTCACGATCGCCACGGTGACCGACGAGCCCCGCTTCGACGCCGCCGGCAGCCTCGCGATCGGCGCGCTGCTGGTGGTGATCGCGGTCATCCTGTCGATGGAGATGCGCAGCCTGCTCATCGGCGAGTCGGCGTCGCCGAAGATGCAAGCGGAGATCCGGAGGGCGATCGAGGGCGCCCGCGAGGTGCGCCGGATCATCCACCTGCGCACCTTGCACCTCGGCCCCGACGAGCTGCTGGTGGCGGCCAAGGTCGACATCGACGCGCCGTCGGTCGAGGATGCCGCGCGCGCCATCGACGTGATCGAGGCCAGGGTGCGCGCCGCGGTGCCGATCGCGCGCGTGATCTACCTCGAGCCCGACCTCTACCGCTCGGAGCCGGCGTCGGAGGCGGCGACGCCGACGCGCTAGCCGTCGAGGCGGCGGAGCTCCTTGCGGTAGCGGCGGCCGTTGTCGACGTAGCCGGCGGCGTTGGCGGCGATGTCGTCGCGGCCAGCGGCGTCGGGTCGCACCTTGGCGGGCACACCGACCGCGACTGCGCCCGGCGGCACCTCCATCCCGTTGGGCACCAGCGCCGCCGCGCCGACGAGGGCGCCGCGGCCGACGACGGCGCGGTGCAGGACCACCGAGCCTGTGCCCACGAGGGCGCCGTCCTCGATGACGCAGCACTCCATGTGGGCCAGATGCCCGATCACGCAGTCGTCGCCGATCGTGGTGTCGAGCTCGCCCGTGCAGTGGATCACGGCACCGTCCTGGATCGACGTGCGCGCGCCGACGGTGATACGGCCGTAGTCGCCGCGGAGCACCGCCTGGGGCCAGATGGTCGACTCGGCGCCGATGGCTACGTTCCCGATCACGGTCGCCTCGGGATGCACGAAGGCGTCGGGATGGATGTCGGGCTCAACATCGCCGAGGGCGTAGATCGCCATGCCGCCGACGGTACCGCGCCGGTAAGGTCGACCCCGTGACCGAGGCCGCCGCGGTGGAGGAGCACAAGGGGCGGATCGACCGCGACGGCTACACGGTCCTGGAGCGGGCGCTCGAGCCCGAGCTCGTCGACGCCCTCGCCACCGACCTGCTGCGGCTCGAGGAGCTCTACAAGGTCGTTCCCGCCGACAACAGCTTCGAGGGCAGCAGCACGGTCCGCATCTACAACCTGCTCGCGCTGGGGAAGCTCTACGAGACGATCCCCGTCCATCCCGAGGTCCTGCCGGTCGTCGAGGCCGTGCTCGACCCTGGCTGTCTCATCTCGTCGCTTTCGTCCATCAGCATCGACCCGGGCGAGAGCGCGCAGCCCATCCACGCCGACGACCAGCTCATTCCCCTGGCCAAGCCGCACGAGCCGACGGTGTGCAACACCATGTGGGCTCTCACCGACTTCACCGAGGCCAACGGCGCGACCCGGGTGATCCCAGGCTCACATCTCCGCGACCACTCCCCCGACTACGGCCAGCCCTACGACAGTGTGCCCGCCGAGATGCCGAAGGGCAGCGTGCTGGTCTGGCACGGGAGCCTGTGGCACGGCGGCGGCGCCAACCGGACGGAGCAGCGCCGGGTGGGCGTGGCCATGAACTACTGCGCTGGTTACATCCGCCAGCAGGAGAACCAGCAGCTCGGAATCCCGCGGGACATCGCCGCCGGGTTCTCGAAGCGACTGCGGGAGCTGTGCGGGTACGGCATCTACAACGGGCTCATCGGCCACATCGACAAGCGCAACCCGGCCGAGATGCTGGGCGACGCGCCCGAGCCCGACCCGATGTCTGGGACGTCGTCTGACCTACTGCGCCACGGCGCCGCCGTCGACGGCCAACGCGTGGCCGACGACGAACGAGGCGGCATCCGAGCACAGCCACACCACCGCCTCGGCGATCTCCTCCGGCCGGCCGAGCCGTCCGATGGGCGCGGCCTTCTCCATCATCTTCTCGATGGTGGGGTCGCCGCCCATGAACGCCTCGAGCATGGGTGTGCGGGTGCTGCCGGGGCAGACCGCGTTCACCCGGATCCCCGCCTGCACGTACTCGAGCGCGGCCGCCCGGGTAAGCCCCACCACGCCGTGCTTGCTGGCGACGTAGGCGGGTAGTCCCGGGAACCCCACCAGGCCCGCGCCCGACGACATGTTGACGATCGCGCCGCCGTCCCCGCCGGCGATCATCGCCGGGATCTCGTGCTTCATGCACAGGAAGACGCCGGTCAGGTTCAGGGCGAGGGTGCGGTTCCAGTCGTCGAGCGAGTAGTCGGCCACGGGCGCGCCCGGCCCGGTGGTTCCGGCGTTGTTCACCGCTGCGTCCAGGCGGCCGAACCGCTCGACCGCGCGCCCGACCATGGCCGCCACTGCATCCGGGTCGGTCACATCGGTCGCGACGAACTCCGCCGGGCCGTCGACGAGGCTCACCGTCTCGGCGCCACCGTCGGCGTCGACGTCGGCGACCACCACGTCCGCCCCCGCCGCGCCCAGCGCGACCGCGCACGACCGACCCAGGCCCGAGCCGCCTCCCGTGACCACCGCGACCTTGCCGTCCATCACCCCTGCCATGGCCGCCCCGTCATGCGTGCGCTCCCTCGCGTGGGTCCGCGTCCTCGAACAGGGCGAACGGTACTGTCGCCGTGGCGTAGGGGTGGAGGCCGTGGCACTCGCGGCGGTTACCGGAGGGCACTCAGGCGAGGCGTGCCGTCGCCCCCGGCTCCGGTCGGCCCGCCGCATCGCCGCCCGGGCCCAGGCGCTGCTCTCCTACGTCGACGAGGTCGTCACGGTCAGCGACGAGTTCGGCCACCTCGTCTACGTGAGCCCGTCGGCTCAGACGCTGCTGGGCTTCGCACCCGACGCGCTCGCCAAGGAGCGGGGTCGGAGCCGCTTCGAGGTGTTACCCCGAGCTGCACCGCCGGTCAGGCGTGCACGGTCGCGGCGGGCTGGCGCCGCCCGCCCGGCTCCGAATGCTGCATCTGGGTGAACCTGGCCGCGCCCCAGGTCGCCGACGCCTACCTGTTCGGGACGGTGAAGCGCATCCTCGACCGCACCGGCCTCTCGCCCGACCAGCTCGGCCTCGAGCTCACCGAGACCACGCTCATGGACAGGCCGAGCCCGCCATCGCGCTGCTGGAGTCGCTGCACGACCTCGGCGTGGGCCTCGCGCTCGACGACTTCGACACCGGCTACTCATCGCTGTCGTACCTGCACCGCTTCCCGGTGGATGTACTCAAGGTCGACCAGTCGTTCGTGATGAACCTCGGCCGCGACCCCCGGACGTCGACCATCGTGAACGGCGTCACCGCCATGGCCCACGCCCTCGAGATGGTCGTCACAGGGCAACTTCCTGGCTCCGGCGATGCCGCGGGAGGCGCTCGCCGATCTGCTGCTGGCGACCGAGCCCGCCGCGACCGGAGTGGCTCAGCACGTACGGTGATGGCCCCCGGGGAGGGCCACCGTGATCAAGCTGATCTGCTTCGTGAAGCGCAACCCCGCGCTGGAGCCCGAGGAGTTCCACCGTCATTGGCGCGAGCGCCACGCGGCGATCATCACCGAGACGCCCGACCTCGCCGGTCGCGTCGTCCGCTACGAGCAGAACCACCGTCCGCTCGACGACTACGGCCAGCCGGGGCGGACCGACTTCGACGGTGTCGCCATCCAGTGGTTCGATTCGATGGACGACTTCGTCGGGATGGTCTCGAGCGACGGATACCGCGACCGGCTCGGCCCCGACGAGGCGTTCATGCTCGATCGTGACGGGCTCCTCTGGATCCTCACCGAGCCCGAGGAGACCATGATCCCGGGGCCCGACCGACCCGGTACCGGGTGCAAGGTGCACACGATGCTACGGCGCAAGCCCGGGATGGCCGTCGAGGACTTCCACCGGTACTGGCGCGAGGTCCACGGGCCGCTCTTCCGCGACACGCCGGCAATGGCACGTCACGTCCTGCGGTACGAGCAGAACCGCCGTGCGGTCGACGACTACGAGCGACCCGGCGCGCCTGAGTACGACGGCGTGGCGATCCAGTGGTTCACGTCTCCCGACGATTTCTGGGCGATGGCGACCGACGAGGCGTATCCCGACACCATCGGCGCCGACAACGGGCGCTTTCTCGACATGGATGGCTTGAGATGGATCCTCACCGACAACGAGGAGGTCGTGATCGGATGAGCGAGCTCACGATGACCAAGACCGAGCGCGAGCAGTTCCTCGCCGGCGTTCATGTCGGCGTGCTCGGCATCGCCGCCGACGGACGGGCACCGCTCACGGTCCCGGTCTGGTACACGTACGAGCCCGGCGGCGAGGTTCGCTTCATCACTGGTGGCAACTCGCGCAAGGGCGTGCTCCTCGAGCAGACGGGACGAGCGAGCCTCTGCGCCCAGACCGAGACCGCGCCGTACCAGTACGTCAGCGTGGAGGGGCCGGTGACGATCGAGCAGAACGTCGATGCCGACGAGCGCCGTGCCATCGCCCACCGCTACCTCGGTCAGGAGTTCGGCGACGCCTACTACGACGCCACCGAAGCCGAGTCGGCCGACAGCGTGACCGTTCGCCTCACGCCAGAGCGCTGGCTGACCGTCGACTACGACAAGATGTTCGGCTAGCCGTTCAGCCCTCGGCGAACATCACCCGGGCGGCGGTCCTGACCTGATCGTGAACGGTCAACCAAACCGTGAGCGCACCGTCGGCGGCTGCCGTCCGCACCACGAGTTGCTCCCCCGGCTCGACCGCGCCCTTGTGCTCGAGCTCGGCGCCAACGATTCGGGTGCCCGGTGAAACCCGTGCCAGCTCGTCCTCCACCGGCTCCCAGTGGGCGGCGTTGTTGACGTGGCCGAGCACGTCGAAGTCGGTGGCCCGCAGCGGCCACGCTCGCGAGCCCGCGTCCGCCGATGGCGCCGGCAGCCGGAGGCGACCGCTCACCTTGCGCCCGCCCGCGGCCTCCCCGTACAAGTCGAAGAACCAGTCCTCGAGTGGGACCGGCGCCCCCGACACGGGGTCGACGTACACCCAGATGGCGACGGCCTCGGCGGCTACACGCCCGTTCGTCGACAGCGTCGTTCGCCGCTCGGCCCAGCGGCCACCGGTCCCGGAGCAGAAGGTGACGAGCTCGACGGTGTCACGGAACCGCGGGAGGTCGCCCAGCCGGAGGGCGAGGCGGCGCATGACCCACGGGCCCTCGATGCCGGCGTCGCCGACGTCGTCGCCGGCCACGTCCTGGAGGTAGCGGGCGAGCGCGTCGAGGCGTAGGCGGCCGGACGTGGTGGTGTCGGCGAGCCGCACCGTGCGCTCCTCTGAGAAGGTCCGCCCCTTCTCGGGGAGCGGCACATACTCGTAGCCGGCCTCCTTCACCTCCTTGCTCACAGGCGCTCCCGGCCGTCGGATGGGTCCGCGCCGACAACTCTCGCACGCGCGCATCGAGATCAGGTAGCCGGTTAGGGTCTGAGCCATGACCGCGGTCCTCGTCCATGGCGTTCCCGAGACCTCCGAGCTCTGGGACGGGGTGCGCAAGGAGCTCGCCGACATCGAATCGATCGCGCTGTCGCTTCCGGGCTTCGGCGTGCCCGTCCCGACGGGGTTCGGCGCCACGATGGACGAGTACGCCGACTGGCTCGTGGGCGAGCTCGAGAAGGTCGACGCGCCGGTCGATCTGGTCGGCCACGACTGGGGCGGGCTGCTCGTCGGCCGGCTCGTAAGCATGCGCCCCGAGCTGGTCCGATCATGGGTATCGGATGCGGTCGGCGGGTTCGATCCCGAGTTCACCTGGCACGACCTCGCCAAGATCTGGCAGACGCCGGGCGAGGGCGAGGAGTTCTTCGCCGCTATCCGCGCGTTGCCGCTGGAGCAGCGGGCCGAGACGTTCGCGGCCTTCGGCATCCCGCATGACCACGCGCTCGACCTGGCCCGCAGTCAGGACGAGGTCATGCACGACTGCATCCTCAAGCTGAACCGCTCCGCGGTAGGAGTCGAGCAGAAGTGGGGCCCGGGGCTCGGCCGCGTAGCCGCCCCCGGTCTGGTGCTCATCGGCGCCGACGACGCGCTCAACGACGAGGGACGGGCACGCCGCGTCGCCGAACGAACGGGCGCGCGCTTCGAGAAGCTCGAGGGCGTCGGGCACTTCTGGCCCTACGAGGCGCCGGAGCCCGGCGCCGCGATGCTGCGGGAGTTCTGGGGTTCGCTACCGCGCGGATAGCAGAATCGCTACGCGTCAGCGACGCGAATGCGGATGCGCTTGTTGCCCTTGCCCTTGGACTCGGTCTTGGTGATTCCGATCCGGCCGACCTCGGACGTGTCGGCGACGTGGGTGCCGCCGTCGGCCTGCTTGTCGAGGCCGACGATGTCGACTACCCGGATCTCAGTGACCGACTCAGGGATCAGGTTCACCTTCGTCCGAATGAGGTCCTCGTCGGCCAGGGCCTCTCTGCGGGGCAGGAACGAGACCGCGACCGGCCGGGCGGCAGCAAGCTCGTCGTTGACGAGCTGCTCGACCTCGGGGCCGAAGCCCTCCGGGAGGGGGTCGAACTCGAAGTCCATGCGGGCCTCGAGCGGCTCCATGTTCCCGCCCGTCACCGCCTTGCCCCAACGGTTCCAGATCACGCCGCAGAGCACGTGCAGCGCCGTATGCGTTCGCATCAGCGCGTGGCGCCGGTCCCATTCGACCTCCCCGTGCACCGTCTCGCCCTCGGCGGGCACCGGACCATCGAGGGTGTGCCAGACGAGGTCGCCCTCCTTTTTCACGCCGGTCACGCGAGCGTCGCCCAGCGTCCCGGTGTCGTGGGGCTGGCCCCCGCCGGTCGGGTAGAACGCGGTGCGGTCGAGCGCGGCCCGGTCACCCTCGACCGCGGCCACGGTGGCATCGAACTCACGCAGATAGGCGTCCCGCAGGTACAGCAGCTCGGTGGCCATCGAGCCGAATTCTGCCCGATACGGCCGTGAGTGGCGCACGGTCCTACCGTCAGGACCATCGAGCCGATCGGACTGAACTGGGGCGCCACCCCCGAGGACCGGCAGCTGCCGTTCCCGTGCGACCGCCACCTGTCCGATGCCGACGACGCCTGCTACCGCGCCGTCACCATCGACGCCCCCGCGCCGGTCGTGTTCCGGTGGCTGTGCCAGCTCAAGCTCGCCCCCTACTCGTACGACTGGATCGACAACTGGGGCCGGCGCAGCCCCCAGGAGCTCGTCCCCGGTGCCGAAGACCTCGAGGTCGGCCAGAAGGTGATGTCGATCTTCCGCCTGGTCGCCTTCGAGCCCGACCGTCACCTCACTCTCGTGTTGGTGCGGGCCCGGCGGGTCTTTGGCGACGTTGCCGTCAGCTACGTCGTCGTGCCCGAGCGCGCCGACCGGTGCCGCCTCGTCGTGAAGCTCCTCGTGAACCATCCGGGACCGACCGTGCTTCGTCCGCTCGTGCGCTGGGTCGGCCCGCTCGGCGACCTGGTGATGATGCGACGCCAGCTCCTCAACCTGAAGGGGCTGGCGGAGCGGGAGGCCGCACGCCGTAGTACTTCGCCAGGTCGGCCGGCATGATGTGGATCGGCTCGCGGTTGAAGATCGCACCCGTCCGTTCCATCGACCGGGCCACCAGCCCCGAGCAGATCTGCTGGCCGTCGACGAAGAAGCTGAACTTCGCTCCGGTCAGCAGCGTCAACGCGATGCTGGCGATGGTGACGAACCCGTAACGCTGCTTCCCCTCGGCCGCCCACTTGCCGAACTCGACCGCCTGCTGCCGATCCTTGCTGTTCTTCGGTGAATCGATCCCGACGACCTGATACTCCTTCTCCTTGTAGCGCGACGCCTTCCCGCGGATGACACCCTTCCCGAGCGCCTCGACGATGTCGCCCCGCGCGGACACGACGAGGGCGGCGTGGTTCCAGTGGGTGTAGACCCGGTCGTCGCCATGGATGCGCAGGCCCTGCCCGAAGCGGATGATCTTGCTGCTCCAGGCATCGCCGTGGGTCAGGAGGAAGTCACCCGGCGTCCACGTGCGCGGCGCCTCGCCCGGCTCGTACGACTCGACCGACTTCGGATCGATCGGCTCGAACGGCTGGTCCTGCCCCATCGCGAGCCTCAGCCCTGCGTACCGACCTTCAGCTCGCGGAAGGGCGTGCTCTTGTCGGGGCCGGGTTCCTTCGGGAGCCCGAGGATGCGCTCGCCGATGATGTTCTTCTGCACCTCGTCGCTGCCGCCGTAGATCGAGACCGCCGGAGCGAACAGCGCCATCTCCTGGAGCATCCCGTGGTGGGGAGCATCCTTGCCCGCGAGCATCCCGTACGGGCCGATGATCTCGAGTCCGAGGTCGCGCGACAGCCGGGTGATGCGACTCATCATCAGCTTGGCGGTGTTGGCCTCTGGTCCCGGCGCCTTCCCCTGCGCCTTCGCCGCCTTCGATCGCATGGAGGTGTAGCGACCGATCTGCGTGAGCGAGTACAGCTGCGCGAGGCGCTGCCGGACGCGCGGGTCGTCGTTGCAGCCCTGGTCGCGCGCCACATCGACGAGCAGCTGCGCGGAACGGCCCGAGAGGGCGCTGCCGGCACCGGCACGACCGCGCGCCCCTCCGCCGGCGACGTCGCCGACCCGCTTGCCGAGCATGTGGGCCTTGGCGCCGGGGGCGGCGCCACCGACCGCGCCGCTGCCACCGCTGCCGAGGCCGGCGCGCTCGTTGGCCAGGGTGGTGTTGGCCGCGGCCCAGCCTTCGCCGAGCCCACCGATGCGCGCCGAGTCGGACACGCGGGCGTCGTCGAAGAACACCTCGTTGAACAGGGCGCGGCCCGTCATCTCCCGCAGCGGGCGGATGTCGACGCCGGGCTGGTCCATCTCGATCGCGAAGTAGGTGATGCCCTTGTGCTTCGGTGCGTCGGGATCGGTGCGGACGATCAGCATCCCGAGGTCGGCGACCTGCGCGCCCGACGTCCACACCTTCTGGCCGTTGATGATCCACTCGTCGCCGTCGCGCTCGGCCTTGCACTCGAGGCTGGCAAGGTCGTAGCCGGCGCCGGGCTCGCTGAACAGCTGGCACCACCCTTCCTGGCCGTTGAGGATCGGCTTGAGGTAGCGGCGCTTCTGCTCGTCGGTGCCGTGCACCATGATCGTCGGCCCGGCGAGGAGGAGGCCGAGTCCCGACGGCGGGCCGATGGCGCCGGCGGACGCGATCTCGTCTGAGACCGCGCGGGCGAGGTCGCCGGGCAGGCCCTTGCCGAAGCAGTCCTCGGGCCAGTGCGGCACCGCCCAACCGGAGTCGGCGAGCAGCTGCCACCACTCCGCGACCGTGCGGTCGGGGTCCCAGTTCTCCTTGAGCCAGGTCCGTACCTCGTCCCGCACCAGCTCTTCCGTGAGGACGGCCACCTTCTCTCCTCCTCTACTTCCTCGCTCGCTGCTACTTCCTCGCTCGCTGCGGCGCAGGGTACCTTCGCCGCCGGCGCTCGCTCGGACGCCAAGTTCGATGAGCACAGACCGGAACTGCCGCTCCCATCATTCGAGGAGCTCGAGCACCTTCTCGGACGGGCGGGCGATCACG
>Ga0136633_1003016_pt1 | contig 11258 bp, 9 predicted proteins | sample AntDrymeUQ832206_2_FD_105494 | JGI IMG/M metagenome (GOLD analysis project Ga0136633, IMG submission 105494) | Polar desert sand microbial communities from Dry Valleys, Antarctica - metaG UQ83 (22.06) | ecosystem: Environmental > Terrestrial > Soil > Desert | place: Antarctica: Dry Valley...
GCCTGCGTCTCGCTCGCCCCCACGGCGCGCAGGCCCGCGAGGACGACCGTGAACGCCCCGGTGAAGCCGACGATCGACGTCATCACCCCGGCCATGATCGGCTGCGAATGTCCCGGCTGGGGCGCCATGTCCGGGAGCTTGTCAGGATCCCCGTGGGCCGCCGCGTCGACGCGCCCGGGCTCCGTCACGACCTACGCTCGATCAATGGGCGAAGACCGTCGCCGCTTCGGTCCGCGAGCGCGCCTGGCGCTGCTGGGCGGGTGCATGGGTCTCCTGTTGCTGGCCTTCTGGATCTTCCGGCCCGTGTCCGAGGAGCAGTTGCGCGATGCGATCGACCCGCTCGGGGCGGCGGCGCCGCTCGTCTACGTCCCCGTGTCCGCGCTGCTCGGCGCGCTGCTGGTCCCGGGAGCGCTGCTGGCCGCCGCCGCGGGGCTGCTGTTCGGGACCTGGCTCGGGCTCGGTGTCTCGCTCGCAGCCGCGGTGCTGTCGTCACTGGTCGCGCACGCGATCGGGACCCGCGCGGGCCGCGAGGGGTTCGATGATCTCGCGGGGCCGCGGGCGTCCGTGGCCGCCGGGGCGCTGCGCGGGGGCGGGACGGGCGCGGTGATCGTCCAGCGGCTACTGCCGTGGGTCCCCGACGGGCCGTGCAACTACGGCTGGGGGATCGTCGGCGTGACCCGCCGCGCGCTCGTGCTGGGGACGGTGATCGGGGCGACGCCGCGCGCGCTCGCCTACGCGTCGCTCGGCGACTCGCTGGACGACCTGTCGTCGCCGGGCGGGATCGGCGGCGCGGCGCTGTTGCTCATGACGGGGATCCTCGGCGCGGGGCTGGCGGCACGCGCCGTACGCCGGGGCCGCGCGGCTCCCGCAGACGCTACGGTCGGTGACGTGGACGACGACACGCGCTATCAGATCACCCGCGAGGGCCTCGAGGCCCTGGAAGCCGAGCTGCACGAGCTCGAGACGACGGCCCGCAACGAGATGGCCCTGCGCATCAAGACGGCCCGCGAGTGGGGCGATCTCAAGGAGAACTCCGAGTACCACGACGCCAAGAACTCGCAGGCGCATCTCGAGTCCAAGATCCTGCGCCTGCAGGACCGGCGGCGCAACGCCGTGGTGGTCGAGCCGACGCACGGCGGTGGAGAGGTCGTGCTGGGCTCGGAGGTCAAGGTGCTCGACACGGAATCGGGCAAGGAGTCGTCGTATTCGCTGGTCACCGCCACCGACGCCGACCCGGTCAACGGGAAGCTGAGCATCGACTCGCCGCTCGCCCATGCGCTCGCCGGCGCCAAGCTCGGCGACGAAGTGGTCTTCCGCGCGCCGCGCGGCGCCAAGACGCTGCGCATCGTCGCCCTCGCCTAGGGAGATGACCCGGCGCCAGCAGCTCGCCGCCGGGCTGATCGTGCTCGCCTTCGTGGCGCTGGCGGCCGTCGGCGCGGCCGCCTTCCCGTCGCCCGAGGATCTGCGCGAGGACCTGCGCGACCTCGGCGCGCTCGGAGCGCTCGTGGTGCTGGCGCTCGCCGTCGTACACGTCGCCGTCCCCTATCCGGCGGAGCTGCTGGTCCTCGCCACGGGATACGCGTACGGATTCTGGGCCGGCGGGGCGCTGGCCCTGGGTGCCTGGCTCGTGTCGGCGCTCGTGGCCTACCGCGTCGGCGTGCGCCTCGGGCGTCCCGTGATGGCCCGGCTGTCCTCGGAGCGGGTGGTGGCGCGCGTCGAGTCGCTGGTCGAGCGCGGCGGGGTCTCCGGGCTGCTCGCCGCGCGCCTGATCCCGCTGGTCCCTTTCAACGCCGTCTGCTTCGCCTGCGGCATCGCGCGCGTGCCGCTGGGGACCTATTCCTGGACCACCGTCGTCGGGTTTGCCCCGTTGACGCTGATCGTCGCCTATCTGGGCTCGCGTGCCGAGGACTTCGACGTCGGCGACCCGCGGCTGTGGGTGGCGGTCGGGGCCCTGCTGGCGATGCTGGTCGCGGCACGGGTGCTGGGCCGGCGGGTCTGACCCGGCGCTCGCGTTCGGGCGGCCACTACCGTCGCGGCCATGCGTGACATCCCGATCCGCGGAGAGATGATCCGCCTCGGCCAGCTGCTGCAGTTCGCCAACGTGGTGGATTCGGGCGGCGAGGCGAAGGCGCTGCTGGCCAGCGGGACGGTGACGGTCAACGGCGAGGCCGAGAGCCGCCGCGGGCGACAACTGCATCCCGGCGACGTCGTCGAGGCGGGCGGCGAATCGATGCGACTGGGAACGGCGGAGGGCTCGTGAGCGATCTCAGCGACCAGGTCGCCCTGGTCACCGGCGGCGCCGGCGGGCTCGGGCGGGCGACGTGCCTGGCCTTGGCCGAGCGCGGGGTGGAAGTCGTCGTCTGCGATGTCGACGAGGCCGGTGGGCGCGCGGTTGCCGAGCAGGTGGGCGGGCACTTCGTCCGGGCCGACGTCTCGACGCTCGAGGACAATCGCGCAGCGGTCGCCTTCGTCGAGCAGACCTGCGGCGGGCTGGACCTCGTGCACCTCAACGCGGGGGTCATGAGTGGCTGCGGCATCGGCGAGGACTTTGACCCCGACCTCTACCGGCGCGCGATGTCGATCAACCTCGACGGCGTCGTCTTCGGGACCCACGCGGCTCTGCCCGCGCTCAAACGCCGCGGGGGAGGGGCGATCGTCGCCACCGCCTCGCTGGCCGGGCTGATCGGCGTCCCCTTGGACCCGATCTACGCCGCCAACAAGCACGCCGTCGTCGGGCTCGCTCGCTCGCTCGGGCCCGCCTTGGCGCTCGACGGCATCCGCTTCAACGCCGTCTGCCCCGGCTTCGCCGAGTCGGCGATGGTCGTCGGCGTACGCGACGGGCTGGCCGCGGCGGGGATCCCGATCATCCCGGCCGAGCAGGTGGCCGGCACCGTCGTGCACCTGTTCTCCTCGCCCGAGATAGAGGGCGAGTGCTGGTTCGTGCAGGCCGGCCGGGAGTCGGCCGCGTTCGCCTTCCGGGGCATCCCCGGCCCGCGCGCCTCCGAGGTTCCGGCGCCCTGATGGACTTCGCCCCGTCCGAGCAGGCCGTCGAGCTCGCCGGTCGCCTGCAGGCGTTCATGGACGAGCGCGTGTACCCGGCCGAGCGCGTCTGGGTCGACGAGATCCGCGCGTCGCCGGTGACGCACTTCCAGCCGGCGGTCATCGAGGAGCTGAAGCTCGAGGCGCGCGAGCGCGGGCTGTGGAACCTCTTCCTCCCCGATCCCGAGCATGGAGCGGGGCTCAGCAACGTCGACTACGCGTCGCTGGCGGAGATCATGGGTCGCACGAAGATCGCCGCCGAGGCCTGCAACTGCTCCGCGCCGGACACCGGCAACATGGAGCTGCTGCACCAGTTCGGCTCGCCCGAGCAGCAGGAGCGCTGGCTGCATCCGCTGCTCGAGGGCGAGATCCGCTCGGCGTTCGCGATGACCGAGCCCGACGTCGCCTCCTCGGACGCGACGAACATCGGCATGCGGATCGAGCGCGACGGCTCCGATTACGTCTTGAACGGGCGCAAGTGGTGGACCACCGGCGCGCTGCACCCGCATTGCCGGATCCTGATCGTGATGGGCAAGACCGGGGTGGGTGGGGACGGGATTGACGTCTACGGCCAGCAGTCGATGGTGCTGGTGCCGATCGACACGCCTGGTGTCGAGGTCGTCCGGTCGCTGCCGGTGTTCGGCTACCACGACACCGAGGGCCACGGCGAGCTGACCTTCACCGACGTCCGCGTCCCGGCCGAGAACATCATCGCGGGTGAGGGTCAGGGCTTCCTGATCGCCCAGGCCCGTCTGGGCCCGGGGCGCATCCACCACTGCATGCGGGCGATCGGCGCGGCCGAGCGCGCGCTGGAGCTGATGTGCGACCGCGCCGACGCGCGCGAGACCTTCGGCAAGCCCATCTCCCACAACGCGAACATCCGAGACTGGATCGCCGAAGCGCGCATCGAACTCGAGATGGCACGGCTCTACGTGTTGAAGACCGCCTGGCTGATGGACACCGTGGGCAACCAGCACGCCCGCACGGAGATCGCCGGGATCAAGGTCGCGATCCCGAACATCGCGCTGAAGATCGTCGACCGGGCGATCCAGGTCCACGGCGGCGGCGGCGTCTCCGACGACTTTCCGCTCGCGGCGATGTACGCCGGCCTGCGGACGCTGCGCCTGGCCGACGGGCCGGACGAGGTCCACAAGCTCTCGGTCGCCAGGCAGGAGCTGCGGCGCCAGCGCGAGCGGCGCGCCGCCGCCGGGCCGCCGGAGGCACCAGGCTCTTAGCCTGGATCCACCGATGATCGGTGGATCCAGGCTTAGGAATCGAACGGGGCGTCGCGCTCGCGGACGGCGGCCTTGAACCCCGCCTCGGCGGCCCGCTGCTGGAACGCGAACCCCTCCGCGGTGTGGCGCGCTGCGCCGTCGAGCAGCGTCCCGAGCACCTGCGCGCCCTGCAGGCCGTCACCGAACAGCGACTGGGTGATCAGGAGCTTCATCATCCGCAGCTGGTTGAGCGGCATCAGCGCGATCCGCCCCACGAGCGCCTCGAAGCGCTCGTCGAGCTCCGCCGCCGGGGCGGCCTCGACCGCCAGGCCCCAGTCGACGGCCTGGGTCCCCGTGATCAGGTCGCCCGTGTAGAGCAGCCGGGCCGCGCGCTGGGCGCCGATCCGCCTGGCCCACAGCCCGGTCGTGGGGGAGCCCCAGACGCGCGCCGGCGGGTACCCGATGCGGGCGTCCTCGGCGATCACGACGAGGTCGGCACACAGCGCGAGGTCGGTCCCGCCCGCGACGCAGAAGCCGTGGACCTTCACGACGACCGGCTTGTCGGCGCGCATCAGGGCCATGAAGCCGTGGACGTTGCGGCGCATCATTGCGAAATCGACCGTCGGGTCCCAGGTGCCGGACGGGTCGTGGTTGGCGGCCATCACCGCTGGGTCCAGCGGGGACCCGGCGGGCGCGCTGAACGCTCCGGCCGAGCCTTCGGCCATCCCCTCGGCGCTGTCGACGAGGTCGTAGCCGCCGCAGAAGCCCGGCCCGTTGCCCGACAGCGCGATCACGTGGACCGCCGGGTCCAGGTCGGCCTGCTCGACGGCAGCGGCCAGTTCGGCGACCAGCACGGGCGTGATGCCGTTCCCGCGGCCCGGCCGGTCGAGCACGATCCGGGCGACGCGGCCGTCGACGTGGTAGGCGAGCGTGGTGAACCCCATGGTCCGGCGGACGCTACGCGGCCTGCACGTCGAACGTCATCAGCCCGAGCCAGCCGTCACCTTCGGGCTCGACGGTCATGACCAGCGACGCGTCGAAGATGCCGTCGCCGTCGTTGCCCTGGTCCTGGCCGCCGCGTGCCGCGTAGGGGGCCTCGGCGAAGACCTTGCCCGAGACGGCCTCGTCGAAGTAGAGCTGGGTCGTCAGGGCGGTCTGCCAGCCGACGCTCACCTTGGCGTGGATGTGCACCGTCCGCCCCGGATACCAGCCGGGGTAGACCGTCTCGAATTCGACGATGCCGTCCCCGTTGGTGACCTGGTGCCGCGCAGGAACTTGCCGCTGTCACCCGACACGCCGGAGTAGACGCCACCGGCGTCGGCGTGCCAGATGTCGACGACCGCGTTCTTGAGCGGCTTGCAGTCCCCCGCGCTGCGCACGCGGATCCCGAGACGCAACGCGGCGCCCCGAGGCCGACGGTCCCGAAGCTGGTGAGGGCCTGGCGGCGGTTGAAGGGCTTCCTCATGGCCTCAGGCTGGATGCCGCGCGTAACGGCGGAATAAGACCGCGGCGCCCTCGAGGCAGAGAGCGCCACGGTCGCGCAGCTAGAGCAGTGTGATCCGCTTGGTCACGCGCTTCAACTGTCCGCCCTGGTCGTCGGTCACCGAGAAGACGACCGTGACGGTGATGCGCTTGAGACCCTTGACCTTCTTCCCCAGCGCCTTCTTGGCCTTCGCGGACGGCTTGACGAAGAACGGGACGCGCCCGGGCTTGTCGATTCGCGCGGTCCCAACGGCGATCGCCACGGCGCTGCGGCCGAGGCCGAGCTTCTTGGCCGTCTTGGCGTCGATGCTGGCCACCGCCTTCGCGCGGCAGATGACCGAGCAGCGCAGGCGCGCGCGCAGCCCGCGACCGCGCGCGGTCGAGCGCTTGCCCTTGTCGACCGCCGCATCAGCAGTCAGCGGGCCCGCCGCCGGGAGCTTCCCGGGCGCGGGTGCGGGTGCGGGCGTGGGCGTGGGCGAGCCGGCCGGCGGAGTCGCGGTGGGCGGCGCGCCCGGGGCGGGAGCACCTGCCGAGGGCTTGAGCGTGGCCGTCACGGTGTAGGTGGTGCCTACGGAGACCGAGGAGTTGACGCGGATCACGTAGAACTCGCCCGCCTTGCTGGGGTGGACGATGGACTCGTCGACCTGAAAGCCGGTGCTCGACTTCACCGGAGCGCCGGTGACCGCGCCCTTGTCGTTGGACTTGTGGAGTTCGAGGTCGAGGTCCGCTTCGGCGGTGTCCGAGACCAGCTTGATGGTCATGGAGCCGGACGCCCCGATCTTCACCAGCGCGTCCTCACAGTCGTGACCCGGGTTGCCACACGGGTTGGCTTCCGAGAGATCGGCGGACGGGGCGAAGCCCGTGAGCGGGCCGCCTTCGTACTTGAACTCGGTCTTCGAGGCGGAGAGTTCGCCGGTGAACTTCGGCGCGGCGGCGACAGCAGTTGGCAGCGCGAGCGCGACCAGGGCGCCGGCGAGCGCAAGACGTGTGGGGGTCGTCATGTGTGCTTGTAACGATCGGCATCGGGCTCTCTTGCGCCAACTGCACAAACGATCCCTCGCGCTCCGGGTCCGGCGCGCCGCACGATCGCGCCCCACCCATCATCCTGTGCGACACGTGAGGGACGTCGACCCGCAGGAGACCCGCGAATGGCTCGAGGCGATCGACGCCGTCATCCGCGAAGACGGCGCCGGGCGCGCCCAGGAGCTGCTCGAAGCCGTGCTCGACCGCGCCCGCGCTGCGGGCGCGCCGCTCGAGATCGGGCTGCAGACGCCGTACGTGAACACGATTGCGACCGATCGCGAGCCCGAGTACCCCGGCGATTCCGCGATGGAGCGCAAGATCCGCTCGCTGATCCGCTGGAACGCGATCGCGATGGTCCTGCAGGCCAACAAGGAGACCTCCGAGCTCGGCGGTCACATCGCCTCCTACCAGTCGGCGGCCACGCTCTACGAGGTCGGCTTCAACCACTACTGGCGGGCGGCGACCGAGGAGCACCGCGGCGACCTGGTCTACATCCAGGGCCATTCGTCGCCCGGCATCTACGCCCGCGCGTTCCTCGAGGGCCGCTTGACCGAGGACCAGATGCGCGGCTTCCGCCAGGAGGTCTCGAAGGCGCCCGACGGGCTGTCGAGCTACCCGCACCCGTGGCTGATGCCGGACTTCTGGCAGTTCCCGACCGTCTCGATGGGACTCGGCCCGCTGATGGCGATCTACCAGGCGCGCTTCATGAAGTACCTGCAGGGCCGCGGGATCTCCGACACGGCCGGGCGCAAGGTGTGGGCGTTCATGGGCGACGGCGAGATGGACGAGCCCGAGTCGCTGGGCGCGATCTCGCTGGCCGGTCGCGAGCACCTCGACAACCTCGTCTTCGTCGTCAACTGCAACCTGCAGCGCCTCGACGGCCCCGTCCGCGGCAACGGCAAGATCATCCAGGAGCTCGAGCGCGACTTCCGCGGCTCGGGCTGGAACGTCATCAAGGTCATCTGGGGCCGCCGCTGGGATCCGCTGCTCGCGCGCGACAAGGACGGGCTGCTGCGCCGGCGCATGGAGGAGGCCGTCGACGGCGACTACCAGACCTACAAGTCGCGCTCGGGCGCCTACGTGCGCGAGCACTTCTTCGGCGCCTATCCGGAGCTGCTGGAGATGGTCGCCGACATGAGCGACGACGAGATCTGGGCGTTGAACCGCGGCGGCCACGACGACCAGAAGATCAACGCCGCCTACGCCGCCGCTTCGGCCCACCGCGGGCAGCCGACGATCATCCTGGCCAAGACGATCAAGGGCTACGGGATGGGGGAGGCCGGCGAGGGCCAGAACATCACCCACCAGCAGAAGAAGATGAACGAGGACGCGCTGCGGGCGTTCCGCGACCGCTTCGAGCTCGATGTCTCCGACGAGGAGATCCGCTCGACGGCCTTCCACCGCCCGGCTGACGACGCCCCGGAGATGACCTACCTGCACGAGCGCCGCAAGGCTCTCGGCGGTTCTCTGCCGAAGCGGATCGCCGAGGCGGCGCCGCTCCCCGTCCCCGAGCTGAGCGCGTTCAAGGGCCAGCTCGAGGCGACGGGCGAGCGCGAGATCTCCACGACGATGGCCTTCGTCCGCATCCTCGCGACGATCCTGCGCGACAAGGAGCTCGGCCGCCACGTCGTCCCGATCGTCCCCGACGAGTCGCGGACCTTCGGCATGGAGGGGATGTTCCGCCAGCTCGGGATCTTCAGTCAGGTCGGACAGCTCTACCAGCCCGAGGACCGCGACCAGCTGATGTTCTACCGCGAGGACAAGGCCGGCCAGATCCTCCAGGAGGGCATCAACGAGCCGGGTGCGTTCTCGTCCTGGATCGCCGCCGCGACCTCCTACGCCAACCACGGCATCCAGATGGTGCCGTTCTACATCTACTACTCGATGTTCGGCTTCCAGCGGGTCGGCGACCTCGCATGGGCGGCGGGCGACTCGCGGGCGCGCGGGTTCCTGCTGGGCGGGACCGCGGGGCGGACCACGCTCAACGGCGAGGGCCTCCAGCACGAGGACGGCCACTCGCACGTCCAGGCTGCGCTGATCCCGAACTGCGTCGCCTACGACCCGACCTACGCCTACGAGCTCGCGACCATCGTCCAAGACGGCCTGCGGCGGATGAACGCCGAGCAGGAGGACGTCTTCTTCTACATCACGCTGATGAACGAGAACTACCCGCACCCGGCGATGCCCTCCGACGACACCGTGCGCGAGGGGATCCTGCGCGGGGGCTACCGGCTGCGTGCGGCGGCGGACGGCGAGCCCGCAGTCCGGCTGCTCGGCTCCGGCACGATCCTGCGCGAGGTGGAGGCCGGCGCGGACCTGCTGGCCGGCGAGTTCGGGGTCGCCGCCGACGTCTTCTCGATGACGTCGTTCACGGAGCTCCGGCGCGACGCCATGGCGGTCGAGCGCCGCAACCGCCTGGCGCCAGGGGAAGCGCCCGAGCGCGCGTACGTCGAGGAACTGCTCGGGGACTCGAAGGCGCCCGTCGTCGCGGCGACGGACTACATCCGCGAGTTCCCCGACGGCATCCGGCCGTGGGTGCGCGCGCCGTACGTGACGCTCGGCACCGACGGCTACGGCCGCAGCGACTTCCGCCGTACGCTGCGCCGCTTCTTCGAGGTCGACCGCCACCACGTCGTGCTCGCCGCACTGACCGCGCTCGGGGACGTCGAGGGCGCCAAGCGAGCGATCGCCGAATACGACATCGACGTCGAGTCGGAGGCCCCGTGGCGCAGGTAGTCGACGTCGTCGTCCCCGACATCGGGGATTTCTCCGAGGTCCCGGTGATCGAGATCCTCGTCGAGCCCGGGCAGGCGGTGGAGGCCGAGGAGGCCTTGGTCACGCTCGAGTCCGACAAGGCGACGATGGACGTCCCGGCGCCGTTCGCGGGAACCGTCAAGGACATCCGCATCAAGGTCGGCGATCGCGTTGGCGAGGGCGCGGTGCTGATGACCTTCGCCACCGAGGACGAGGGCGCGGGTGGGGGCGGGGAGTCCTCTTCCGGCGCGGATTCCGGTTCGGCCGAGGAAACCGACTCAGGAGCTGACGAGGGTGAGGAACCCCCGTCCAAGGAGGAGCCCGCCACCTCCGAGGCCGTCGAGACCGCCGAGAAGGCCGCCGCCTCCGAGCCCGTCGAGGACACGACGGACGAGCCGCCACCGCCGACCGTGAGCGACTCGGCGGATGCCCCGTACGCGAGCCCGTCCGTGCGCCGCGTGGCCCGTGAGCGCGGCGTCGACCTGGCGTCGGTCAATGGCTCCGGACGCAAGGGCCGGATCACGAAGGAGGACGTCGAGGCCGCCGCGGCGGGCGGCCCGTCAACGCCCTCGAAGGCCGCAACGGCCTCCGGCGGCGCCGGCATCCCCGGCCTCCAGGTCGCCCCCTGGCCGAAGATCGACTTCGAGAAGTTCGGCGAAGTCGAACGCGTCCCGCTGACCCGCATCAAGCGCATCTCCGGCCCCAACCTGGCCCGCAACTGGGTGATGATCCCGCACGTCACCCACAACGACGAGGCTGACATCACCGACCTCGAGGCGTTCCGCAAGCAGGTCAACGCCGAGCAGGACGTCAAGGTGACGATGGTCGCACTGCTGCTGAAGGCGTGCGTGTCCTCGCTGAAGGCGTTTCCGGAGGTCAACTCGTCGCTGGCCGGCGACGACCTCGTCCTCAAGCGCTTCTACCACCTCGGCTTCGCCGCGGACACGCCCCAGGGATTGGTCGTCCCGGTCATCCGTGACGTCGATCAGAAGGGGCTGCTGGAGCTCGCGAGCGAGCTGCGCGAGCTCTCGGGCAAGGCGCGCGACGGCAAGCTGGGACCGGGCGACATGAGCGGTGGCACGTTCACGATCTCCTCGCTCGGCGGGATCGGCGGCACCTCCTTCACCCCGATCGTCAACGCGCCCGAGGTGGCGATCCTCGGGGTGACCCGCTCAGCGATGAAACCCGTCTGGAACGGAACGGAATTCGTCCCGCGCCTGATGGTCCCGCTCTCGCTCTCCTACGACCATCGCGTGATCGACGGCGCGCTCGCAGCACGCTTCGTGGTGCATCTGGTCGGCGTTCTGAGCGACCTCAAGCGGGTGCTGCTGTGAGCGAGGTCAAGGTCCCCGACATCGGGGACTTCACCGACGTCCCGATCATCGAGATCCTCGTCGAGGTCGGGCAGGAGATCGCCGTCGAGGACCCGCTCGTCGCACTCGAATCCGACAAGGCGACGCTGGAGGTCCCGTCCCCGGCCGCGGGCAAGGTCGCCGAGATGCTCGTGAAGGTCGGCGACAAGGTGTCCCAGGGGACGCCGTTGTTGCGGCTGGAGGAAGGCTCGGAGGAGACGTCGTCCGACGAGGAGGCTTCGGACGGGGAAACGGCGGCCGGTCAAGAGGAGGCTCCCGGTGAGGAGGCCTCCTCCGACGCCGCTCCCGAGGACACGGCCGAGGCCCCGAAGGAGGAGCCCGAGCCCGAACTCGAGTCCGAGCCCGAGCCCGAGCCCGAGCCCGAGCCCGAGCC
>Ga0136633_1003017_pt1 | contig 11256 bp, 11 predicted proteins | sample AntDrymeUQ832206_2_FD_105494 | JGI IMG/M metagenome (GOLD analysis project Ga0136633, IMG submission 105494) | Polar desert sand microbial communities from Dry Valleys, Antarctica - metaG UQ83 (22.06) | ecosystem: Environmental > Terrestrial > Soil > Desert | place: Antarctica: Dry Valley...
CCGCGGTCCGACGGCTCACCTCGTGCCGGGTTCCATCGCTCCGGTCACCGCGAGATGCCCGCCCATGAGGCGGGCGGCGTCGTCCTCGTCCTGCCGTGTGACCGCCTCGAGGATGAGCCGATGCGTGGCCAGCGAGCGCGACGGTTGGCCTGGCCGTTCGAGCGACGCGCGGGCGATCCGGCGGACGGTGGGGTCCAAGCGCTCTAGCAGCTCACTGAGGACGGGGTTGCGCGCCGCGACGATGAGCGCGTTGTGGAAGCGGCGATCACCCTGCAGTCCGGCATCCCCGCGCAGGATCTCTCGCTCCATGTCGGCGACGGCGTGAGCCGCCTCGGCAAGATCGGCCGCGGTACGTTTGCGAGCAGCCATCCTCGCGGCATGGCTTTCAAGGACCTCCCGCATCTCGCTCAGGGCCGGCAGGTTCGCTCCGTCGTCCACCGACTCCAGGGGGATCGGGGGGATCACGTCGCTGGGCAGGCGCAGGAGGTAGATGCCCGTCCCGTGACGGATCTCGACGAGGCCCATCACGCGCAGCACCGTCAGCCCCTGACGCACGGAGCTCCGGCTGACCGCAAGTCGCGTGGCGAGAGCACGCTCGGCGGGCAGGCGGTCGCCGACGCCCAGCCGCTCGGCTTCGATGAGCGCCCGCAGTCGCTCGGCCACCTGCTCGTAGAGCGGCATCCGGCGGATCGGCGCAAGCGCGTTCGCGGGTTCTGGCACCCCGCGGATTCTAGGTCGCCGGGTTTCGGTGAGAGGTGGACCAGTGGTCCTACCACTACCGGGAAGATGCCGACCGCCTGTCGGTAGCGACGTCACCGAAGCGCTGGAAGCATGGCTGCCACGTCCCGTTCACCGGGTCGACGAGACACCTTCCGATGAACCTGGATACCACCCTCACGCGGCCCTCGTCAACGCCGGTCGCCCCCGGGACGCTTACTGCGCTCGTCACCGACGGGCTGGCCTCCGACGCTGCCATGGCGGCGCTGGGGTCGCGGCTGATGGCCGTGCGCATCGTCCTCCTCGCCGAGGACCCGAAGCGCTGCTGCTCAGGACATCAACCCCTGTTCCTCGCCGTCGACCCGGGGGATCCGACGCTGCCCGAGCGCGAGCGACAGGTGCTCGACGCCCTCGCCACGGGCCACGCGGTGCCCGGGTCCGCTCTCGCCGCACTGGCGGGCGGCGTCGTCGCGCTGCCGGGCCTGTCGCTGGCCATCGACGTGCCCCGTGACCTGGGCCCCGGTCTGGAGGAGGGGGTGGTCCTCACGCTCGCCGACGCCGCGCGGGGACTGGCGGCAGCCGGTCCGGCGTACGGCATGCGGCCCGGGACGGTGGCGATCGTGTCCGGTGACGACGAGCCACCGGAACCCTGGCGCAGCACCGCATCGGGCGCCGACCGGAGGATGCCGCTCGCGGCAGGGCTGGCCGACCTCACGCCCGGCAGGGTCGCGGCATGAGCGCGCCGCTCGTGCTCACCCACGGCTGCTCGCTGTCCAACCTTCCCCTGTTCGTCGCCGCGGGGGCGGGCATCTTCGCCGCCGAGGGCATCGACGTCGACGTCCAGCGGTACGACGAGATCTCGGCCACCGGTGACGCCCTGAGCTCCGGCGTCGCCGAACTGGGGACCGCTGCGTTCACCCAGCCGCTCGTAGACGCTGTACGGGCCAACCCTCCGCGGCTGGTCGCCGGGAGCGGGCTGATGGGCATCGCGCTGCTCGCCCGGCCCGGGATCACCAGCGTCGCCGATCTGGCCGGCACCACGGTCGGGACGTTTCCCGAAGACCCGCTCGAGTTGCTGCTGCATGACGTACTGCAGGCCGCCGGACTGCCGCCCGATGCGGTGATCGTCCGCGCGTTTGACCGGATCCAGGACGCCGTCACCGCCTGGCACGACGGGGCCATCTCCGCGGTGACCCTCGCCGAGCCCCACGCCACCCGGCTGCGCGACGCCGGGGCGCTCGAGCTCTCCGACGGTCGTGAGCTGTGGGGGGATCCGTTCCCCGACACCGTCCTGGTGGCCTCCGAGCGCCTGGTGGCCGAACGCCCCGAGATCGTTAGGGCGGCCATCCGGGCGATGGTGAGGGCCCAGGCCAGCATCCACGCCGATCTGCCCGGAGCCATCTCGATGGCTCGCGAGCACTTCCCGGGGTTCTCGGCGCAGGATCTGGCGATCGCCGCCACCCGCCAGCCGCCGTGCATCGACCTGCGCCACCTCGTGCCCACGGTCTTCGGTCGTTGGCCCACGCTCCAGGCGCTCGGCCACGCCCCCGCCGGCCCGGCCCCACGGGACGCCGTCCAGCTCGATCTCCTGCGCGCCGAACTCTCCGCCTTCCTCCCGACCTCGGGCCCCCTGTCCTCTCTGAAGGAGTCATGAACATCATGCCGTCCAGCACCTCGTCGTCCTCGCCTCCGCCCGTGCCGACCGAGGGGCTGGATCGCCGCACCCTGATGCGCCGAGGGCTGGGCGCGGGGATCGCCGTCGCCGTGCCGTCCTGGGTCCTGTCAGCTTGCGGCAGCGATGACACGTCCCCGTCGGGAGCTTCCGGGACCTCGAAGGCGGTCGTGATCAAGGCGACGCACGGCACCGGGCTGTGCAACCTCGGCATCTTCCTGGAGAAGGAGCGCAAGTTGGCCGGGGAGGGGGTGGACCTGAAGTTCGTCGTCACGCCGACGAACGCCGACATCGCCACGCTCTTCGGGGCCGGGCAGGTGGATGCCTCGCTGATCCCCTACTCGAACTTCATGACGCTGTTCGACAACGGCGCGCCGGTGCGGATCGTCGCCGGCGGTGGGGTCCAGGGCTGCGTGGTCTGCGCGCAGCCGGGGATCACCGACGCCCAGGGCCTGAAAGGCAAGACGCTCGGGACGTTCCAGGCGGACACGCTGGAGATGCTCGCGCTGGACTACCTGCGCAAGAACGGCATGACGTTCAAGGACGTCGACGTGAAGTATTTCGGCACCTCACCCGAGCTGGCGGCCGCGTTCATCGCCGGGAAGATCGACTCGATCAGCCACATCGAGCCCTACGCGACGCAGGTGCTCCGCGCCGTCAAGGGCTCCACCCGCCTGACGGACGGCAAGGACGTCTACTTCCCCGGCTACACCGACTGCGTGCTCGCCGTCCGCGAGCCACTCATCAAGAGCCAGCCGGCCGCCGTCAAGGCGCTCATCAAGGGGCTCATGACGGCCCAGGCGCAGGCCGAGGACGACCGCGAGGCGGCGGCGAAGCTCACGACCGGCACCTACTACAAGGCGTCCTACGAGGATGTCCTTGACGCCTCCCAGAAGCAGCCGAACGTGGTGGACCAGCGAGGCAACTCGAAGTTCATCCTCGAGCGGGCCCAGAGCCTGAAGGAGCTCGGGTACATCAAGAAGCTCCCGGACATGGGCATCTTCGACTACTCGCTCCTGGAGCAGGTCATCAAGGAAGAGCCGGAGCTGTACAAGTCGCTCAAGCTCAAGTACGCGTGATGGCGCGTCCGGACCCGGCCGGTGGGACCGCCGTGCCCGGGGCCCTTCCCATCCCGACCGCGCCCGGCGCCGTGCTCCGACAGGTCGGCATCGCCGACCCGTCACCCTCACGGCTGAGGCGAGCGCTGGTGACGGCGGGATGGTCCCTGGCCTCGGTGTCGCTCTTCGCCGGGCTGTGGGAGCTGGCATGGATTCTGAAGCTGTTGGACCCGCTGCTCATGCCCCCGCCGCACATCTTCCTGCGCGACTTCGGCAGCCAGGCGAAGTTCTTCGACACCGCCACGATCGGGAGCGCGTCCAAGGCGCCCGCCGTCGCCGTCCTGACGACGATCCTCGCCACCAGCCTGCGCGTGCTCGCGGGCCTCACGCTCGCCTTCGCGGGGAGCCTGATGGTGGGGATCCTCGTCTCCTACGTGACGCTGGCGCGGCGCCTCATGCTGCCGATGCTCACGCTGCTGGCCCCCATCTCGCCGGTGGCCTGGCTCCCGGTCGCCATCTTCGTGTTCGGCATCGGCAACGCTCCCGCGGTCTTCATGGTCTTCATCGGGGTCTTCTTCATCATGACCATGGCGACGGTCAGCCAGATCGCGGGCGTCCCGGCCACGTACATCGACGTCGCGCGCACGATGGGCGCCTCGCGCACGCAGACGCTGCGCCGTGTCGTCCTGCCCGCGATCCTGCCCGGGCTGTTCCTCGTGCTGCGCCTGAACCTGTTCGCGGCCTGGATCGTCGTTCTCATCGCCGAGGCCGTGGGCGTGGGCAGCGGCCTTGGCCAGATCGTCATCCTGGCGCGGAACACGTTCAACTCAAGCCTGGTGTTCTTCACGATGACGCTCATCGGCGTGACCGGTTTCCTGTTCGACTACGCCCTGCGCGTCATCCAGCGCCGCCTGCTGTGGTGGGAGCCCGCGAGCGGGGTGCTCTCATGACGTCCACGAAGGCGGACACCCGGTCGCTGTGCTGCACCGCCGTGGGCAAGACGTGGGCACCGGGGACGGCGAGGGCGGTCCACGCGCTGGACGACGTCGACCTCGATGTCGCCCCGGGTGAGTTCGTCGTGCTCATCGGACCCAGCGGCTGCGGGAAGAGCACGCTGCTCTCGCTCGTCGCCGGCCTTGAGCAGATCACCACGGGGGCGATCGAGCACGGGGGCCGGCCGGTCGGCGCCGCAGGCCCGGATCGCTGCATGATCTTCCAGCAGGCCTCGCTGTACCCGTGGCTCAGCGTCAGCGACAACGTCACCTTCGGCCCGCGGCTGCGGGGCATGCCCAAGGTGCAGCGGCGCGAGCTCGCCGAGCGGCTGCTGCGCACCGTCGGCCTGGCCCACGCCGTCGACCAGCGTCCCGCCGAGCTGTCCGGCGGCATGCGCCAGCGCGTGGCGATCGCCCGGGCGCTGGCCATGGAGCCCGAGATCCTGCTCATGGACGAGCCCTTCGCCGCGCTGGACGTGCAGACCCGGTCCAAGCTCCAGGACCACGTCATCGACGTGTGGCGCCAGAGCGGCGCCTCGGTCCTCTTCGTCACCCACCACATCGACGAGGCGATCGCGCTGGCCGATCGCATCGTCGTCTTCACCGCCGCTCCCGGCCGGATCAAGGAGATCGTGCCCGTGGATCTGCCCCGGCCCCGCAACCCGCGCGACGCGGCGGTGCACGAGATCCACGATCATCTGCTGGACCTGCTGCGCGACGAGGTGGACCGCGCGTTCGCCGAGCAGGAGCGCCTGGTCCGGTGAGCCCCGTGACCGTCCGCGTCGCTGCGGTCCAGCTGGAGGCCTGCGGCGAGGACGTGGAGGCCAACGCGGCCCGCGCCGAGGTCGCGGTGCGTGCTGCCGCCGCGGCCGGTGCCGAGCTCGTGGTGCTCCCCGAGCTGTCCGTGCTGCCGTACTTCTGCGGCGAAAAGCCGGCCGCGTACCGGCACTGGGCCCAGCCCGTGGACGGTCCGCTCACCCGGCGTTTCGCTGAGCTCGCGGCCGAGCTGCGCACCGTCGTCGTCCTGGGGCTGTTCGAGCTCGACGTCGCCCGCGGCACGCGCCACAACGCGGCCGTCGTGCTCGAGGCCGACGGCGCCGTCGTTTCCGCGGTCGACCGGACGGGCAACCCTCGTCCCACGACGCGCAAGCTGCACCTCCCCGTGGGTGACGATCCGCCGCCCGGCTTTGACGAGCCCGCGCACTTCACACCCGGCGACGCGCTCGGCGTCCACGTGACCGGCACCTTCCGCCTGGGCGCGCTGGTCTGCTACGACCGCCGTTTTCCCGAGTGCTGGCGCCAGCTGCGCGCCCTGGACGCACAGCTGGTGGCGGTTCCCGTCGCGGGCTCGGGAGGTGACGGCCCCGACTTCCTCGTCGCCGAGCTGCGGACCCACGCGCGCGAGAACGGCCTCGTGGCGATCTGCGCCAACAAGGTCGGCACCGAGTGGGCCGGCGGCCGGCCCACCGAGAGCATCGGCTCCTCGTGCGTGGTCGGCGCCGACGGCGCGGTGCTCGCCCACCGGCCCGCCGCCGACGGGCCCGGTCTCGTGCTGGCCGATGTCGATCTGGGGGCGATCGCCGCCGCCCGGACCCGCTGGCCCTATTTCGATCACCGCCGGACCGATCTGTTCGGAGGTCCGGCGTCCGCCCGGCCGTCCGGCCTGGAGGCGCACCCCGCATGAAGACCCTCATCCGCGACACCACCGTGGTGGCCATGGACGACGTCCACGGCGCCGAGCCCTTCTCAGCCGACGTCCTGCTGGACGGCCGGCGCATCAGCCAGGTGGGTCCTGACCTGCAGCCGGGGCCCGTGGACGAGGAGATCGACGGCCGGGAGCGCCTCGTGATGCCCGGGCTCGTCAACGCCCACGTCCACTCCTGGGAGGCCTTCTTCCGGGGGCGCTACGACAACCTCCCGCTGGAGCTGTGGATGCTCGAGTCCTATCCGATCATCGGGCTTGAGCCGCTGCCTCCCGAGGTCATCCGGCTGCGCACGCTGCTCGTCGGGATCGAGTCGCTCAAGAACGGCGTCACCTGCCTGCAGGACGACGTCATCGAGTCGCCGCATCAGAGCGTCGAGGCCCTTGAGGCGGTCTTCGCCGGCTATCGCGAGGTGGGGATCCGCGCGCACTGCTCGGGCAACATGGTCGACAAGGCGTTCACCGACACGATCCCCTACGCCGACGAGACGCTGGCGCCGGAGCTGCTTGCCCGGGTCCGGGCGAACCCGGTGGCCACCGCCGACGAGCACCTGGCCTTCGCGCGGGCGGCGCTGGCGCGCTTTGACGACCCCGACGGCCGCCTGCGCTACGTCGTGGCGCCCTCGGGCCCGCAGCGCTGCACGGACGAGCTGCTGGGGGCATCGGCCGACCTGGCCCGTGCGCACGACTGCCCGCTGCACATCCACGTGCTGGAGACCAAGGTGCAGGCGGTCACCGGGCGCGAGTTCTACGGCCGCACGCTCGTCGAGCACCTGGACGCGCTCGGCGTCCTGTGCGAGCAGGCCACGCTCGCCCACGGGATCTGGCTGACGCCGTCGGACATCGAGGCCGTCGCGGCGACCGGGACGTCGATCGCCCACAACGCGATCTCCAACCAGAAGCTCGGCGCGGGCATCGCCCCGCTGCGCGCGCTGCTGGACGCGGGGGTCAACGTGGCCCTGGGCAGCGACGGGCTGTGCAGCAACGACAGCGCCCGCATGTTCGACGTCATGAAGGCCGCCGCGCTGCTGCAGAAGATCACCACCCCCGACTTCACGACGTGGCCGGACGCCGGCGAGATCCTCTGGGCGGCAACGCGAGCCGGGGCGCGCAGCGTCCGGATGGAGGGTCAGATCGGCGCCGTCAGCCCCGGTCACCGTGCCGACCTCGTGCTCCTGGACCTGCGCACGGTGAACTTCACGCCGCGCAACGACCTGCGCAACCACCTCGTCTACTGCGAGAACGGCGCGTCGATCCAGCGGGTCTTCGTCGACGGGCGGACCGTCGTGCGCGACGGGCGCTGCGTCGACGTCGACGAGGACGCCATCCTCGCCGAGATCCGGTCGATCGCCCCGGCGCTGCTGGAGCGCCACGGCCGCGTGGAGGAGCTCAACCGGGCCTTCGCGTCGTCGTTCGAGGCGATCCATCATCGTTGTTGCGCTCAGCCCCTCGGGATCAACCGCTACGCCCACGACGAGCGCGGCTGGGTCACCCCCGCCGCCGCGGAGGCGCGCTGAATGACCGACACCCCCACCACCACGCTCGCTGCATCGCTGGACGGCCGCATCGAGCACCTCGCGACGTTCAACAGCGATCCCGGGGCCGGCGGGATCACCCGCGAGGTCTACTCCGAGGAGTACGAGCAGGCCTGTGGATACGTCCGCGGGCTTATGCAGGACGCCGGCCTCCGCGTCCGCGTGGACGCGGTCGGCAACCTCTACGGCCTCTGGCCGGGCACCGATCCGCACGCCCCGCGGGTGCTCACCGGATCGCACATCGACACGACGCTGAACGCCGGGAAGTACGACGGCGTGGTCGGTGTGCTCGGGGCCATGGACGCGATCATCCGCCTGCAGGCCGAAGGGGTGCGGCCACGGTGCGGCATCGAGGTCGTCGCCTTCGCCGGGGAGGAGCCGCGCTTCGGGCAGGGGTGCACCGGCAGCCTCGCCGCGACCGGCCAGCTCGCCCGTGAGGACCTGGACTCGCTCTGCGATCGTCACGGGACGTCGCTCGCCCAGGCGCTCACGAGGGTCGGCCTGAACCCCGACGACCTTGCGGCGGCAGGGTTGCCGCAGGCACGCTACGGCGCCTTCCTGGAACTGCACATCGAGCAGGGCGCGGTGCTGGAGGCCGCCGGCCTGGCCGTCGGGGTCGTCACCCACATCGCCGCTCCGCACGACCTGCGCATCACCTTGCGCGGCGAGGCCATGCACGCCGGTGCCACCCCGATGGCGCTGCGGCGCGATGCCCTCGCCGGCGCCGCCGAGGCGATGCTCGAGCTCGAGCGGCTCGCCACGACGAGCCCGAGCGGTCGCACGGTGGCCACCGTCGGCGTCGTCAGCGTCCGGCCCGGGGCGATCAACGTGATCCCCGGCGAGGTCGAGCTCGACGTGGACGTGCGCGATGTCGACGAGACGATCCGCACCCAGGTCGTCGACGCGTTTCTCGCCGCGACCGCGACGATCGCCGCGCGGCGCGGCCTGACGCTCACCGCCCGGGACATCGGCCGCCGACCGCCCGCCGCGTGCGACGAGCGCGTCGTCGACGCCGTCCGGCAGGCGTGTGACGAGCTCGGCGTCCGGTCTCTGGAGATGGTCAGCGGCGCCTACCACGACGCGATGGTCCTCAGCGCGCTGATGCCGATGGGCATGATCTTCGTGCCCAGCGTCGGCGGGGTCAGCCACAGCCCGCTGGAGCACACCGACCCCGGCGACATCGAGCGTGGCGTCGCGGTCCTCGCCCACGCGCTCAAGCGGCTCGCGGGATGACCCTGCTCGTCCAGGGCGGCCGCGTCATCACCGCGGAGTCCGAGCGGGACGCCGACGTCCTCGTCGAAGGCGACACCGTCACCGCCGTGGAGCCGGGCCTCGCGGTCCGGGCCGACTGCGTCCTGGACGCGCGCGGCTGCTACGTCATGCCGGGCGGCGTGGACCCGCACACCCACCTTGACATGCCGTGGGGGCAGACGAGCACCTGTGATGACTTCACCTCCGGGACCGTCGCCGCGGCCTGCGGCGGGACGACGACGATCGTCGACTTCTGCGTGCAGCAGCCCGGGCAGCGGATCCCCGCGGCGCTGGCGCAGTGGCACGCCAAGCTGGAGCGCACCCCGCCGGTCATCGACGTGGGCTTCCACATCGCGGTCACCGACCCCTTGGCCCCGCACACCGCGGCGGACCTCGGTGACGCCGTCGCGGCCGGTGTCACCTCCTTCAAGCTGTTCATGGCCTACAAGGGCTCGCTCATGGTCGACGACGAGGGCCTGTTCGCGACGATGCGCACCGCGGCGCGGCACGGCGCCCTCGTCCTCGTCCACGCCGAGAACGGCGGCGTCGTCGAGGTGCTCGTGCGCGAGGCGCTGGCCGCCGGGCACATCGAGCCGCGCTGGCACGGGCTCACGCGTCCGCCCGCGGTCGAGGCCGAGGCGACCGCGCGCGCGATCGCCCTGGCCGGGATCGCCGGCTGTGACCTGTTCGTCGTGCACGTCTCCTGCCGGGAGGCGCTGGCACCGGTCGCGGCGGCTCGTGCCGCCGGCGAGCGCGTGTGGGGCGAGACGTGCCCGCAGTACCTGCTGATCGACGAGACGGCGCTGGCGAAACCGGGCTTCGAGGGCGCCAAGGCCGTCTTCACGCCCCCGCCGCGCGCGCCTGAGCAGCAGGAGCACCTCTGGCGGGCGCTCGCCGACGACGCGCTGTGCCTTGTGTCCACCGACCACTGCCCGTACACCTTCGCCGAGCAGAAGGCCCTCGGGCGGGCGGACTTCTCGCGCATCCCCAACGGCGCGCCGGGCATCGAGCACCGCCTGGCGCTGCTGCACGAGTTCGGTGTCCGCGCGGGGCGCTTCTCCCTGTCGCGTCTCGTCGCGCTCACGGCCACCAACCCGGCCAAGCTCTTCGGGCTGCACCCGCGCAAGGGGACCCTTGCCCCGGGCAGCGACGCCGACATCGTCATCTTCGATCCGGCCGCCGAGCACGTGTGCTCCTCGCAGAGCGAGCACTCCCGGGTGGACTACTGCCTCTACGAGGGCATGTCGGTGCGGGGCCGCACCCGCACGGTCCTCGCCGGCGGCCGGCTCGTCGTCCAGGACGGTGAGCCGGTGGCCGATCCCGGTCGCGGGCGGTACGTCGCGAGGGGCCCGGTGGTCTGGTCGTGACCGTGCGCACGCGGGGGCGGCGGGGTCCTTTCTGGACGCTGATCACCCCCGACAACCACTACGCCAGCCGCCTGCCGGGGCTCAGCGGTGCGGTGCTCGTCAAGCTCGTCACCCCGCGCTTTGCCGGCGCCCGGTTCGGCCAGTACCTCGTCGACCTTGAGGAGGGGGGAGGCATCGACGCCTGTGGCGGCGACCGCGAGCACTTCGTCTACGTCCTGGAGGGCGCGGTCGACCTCTGCGGAGCGGCGTCCACCACGCTGCCTGTGGGTGGCTACGCCTATCGCCCGCCGGGTGGGTCGTTCGGATTCCGATCCCCGCACGGGGCCCGGCTGATCTGGGTCCAGCGCCACCACGAGCCCTGGGGTGATCTGCCGGCCCCCGGACCGGTGACCGGCCACCGTGACGACGCCCCCTTCGAGGCGCTCGCGGTTCCCGGCCTGACCCGGCGTGAGCTGCTGGCCGCCGACGATCCCTCGTTCGACTTCAACATGAGCCTGCTGCGCTTTGGCCCGGGCGCCGCTCTGGACCGCGTCGAGATCCACGACGAGGAGCACGGCCTCTACATGACGGCGGGCGCGGGCGTCTACCTCCTGGACCGTGAGCGCCACGACGTCCGCGAGCATGACTTCATCCACATGGCGCCGTACTGCCCCCAGTCGTTTGTCGCATCCGCCGAGGGCGCGGCGGAGTACCTGCTGTACAAGGACGTGTTCCGCACCGGCTTTTGAGGTCAACCCGCGGGCTGCGCCTCCGGCCGGGCCAGCGCCTCATCCTCGATCGGCCCCTGCACCGGGTCTGAGTCCAGCAGGTCGGCCTGCACGAGCGTCGGGTCGCGCCGGGTGCCGCGGATGATCTCGTCCGGGGATCCGTCGGGCAGCAGGCGGCCGTTGCGCATGCCGTAGTAGATCGACTGCGGGTGGTGCACGACCATCGCCAGGGTGGACTGCTCGGGCTCGGGGGCG
>Ga0136633_1003019_pt1 | contig 11248 bp, 14 predicted proteins | sample AntDrymeUQ832206_2_FD_105494 | JGI IMG/M metagenome (GOLD analysis project Ga0136633, IMG submission 105494) | Polar desert sand microbial communities from Dry Valleys, Antarctica - metaG UQ83 (22.06) | ecosystem: Environmental > Terrestrial > Soil > Desert | place: Antarctica: Dry Valley...
ACGGGACCGTACCTGCTTCCACCCCACCTGCGACATCGTGGCCGAACAGTGTGAGATCGACCACGTGCGGCCCTGGTCGGAGGGAGGGCTCACCACCGAGGACAACGGCCGGGTGGCGTGCGGATTCCACAACAGAGCGCGGCAGGGAGCGAGGCCGCCGCCGGGAGGGGTCAGTCTCTAATCGATGTCGTGGTGCTCGCGGCGCACGTCCTGCGTCTCGTCCTCGACTGCGTCCTCGACTGCGTCCTCGGACATTTCATCGACCGGGGCGGCGGGGTCGGACGCGTCCTGTTCCACGCGGCCCTTGGCCTCGACCTCGCGATCGCCGGTCACCCGGCCGGCCACCTCGGTGATCTTGCCGATCGTGTCTCCCATGAAAGCTCCTCGGGGTCAGGGCCGGCGGCCCATGAAGGCCACCAGCCGGTCGTGCAGGGGATCGTCGGCCGAGACGGGGACCTCGGGGCCGAAGACGCCGGTGTCGCGGAGCTCGGGGCTCAGCAGGCCGTGGGAGATGTCGAGGGCCTCGGCGGCGAGGTCGGGCTCGATGGTGGTGTCCTGCCCGGTGGCCCGGGCCAGGTCCCAGCCGTGCACGACGATGTCGAGGAAGTGGATGCTCACCGCGGCTGGCGCAGGGATATCGCCGAACGGCATGTGGCAGCGGCGCTCCATGGCCCCCGGTTCCGCCCACGCGGCCATCACCGCGTCGGCAGATGCGATGTAGTTGCTCCCGGGATCCGGCAGGCTGTGATCGTCCATGTCGCCGTGGGCGTCGACCCGGCCACCCTTGGCCACCTCGGCGAACATGTAGTTGCCACCGATGATGTGATTGAGGAGGAGCCGCACATCCCAGTCACGGCAGGGGGTCGGCTCGGCCAGGTGCTCCGGGCGCACACCCAGGACGATGCGGCCCGTGTTCAGCAGGGCCCGCCGGTACTGAAGCGCGTCCACGCAGGCTCAGGCGCCCGCAGCCGGTGCGCGCTCACCGCGACGCGCCGCCTGGGACCTGGCCACCTTGTCGATGCGACCGAGGCGCGTCACCAGCCGCTCGCGGGCGACCTCGGCCTCCGGCGACAGGCCCTCGATGGCCTCGAGCTGCCAGGCCCGCATGATCACCGGCACGAGGATGTGGTCGTGGTGGATGCCGAGGTCGTAGATTCCGGCCTCGGCGATGGCCTTGGCGTGGTTGGAGAAGTCGTCGATGCCCGCCCCGGGCATCGAGAAGCTGCGGACCTGGCGCTCCATGGCCAGCACCATGGCCGATGGGTCGAGGGCCAGGGCCGAGGCGGCGATGTCCTTGTAAAACAGGTAGTGCATGTTCTCGTCTGCGGCCACGCGGGCCATCACGTCGTAACCGGCCTTGTCGTCCATGAGCTTGCCGGTGTTCCGATGCGAGATGCGGGTGGCCAGCTCCTGCAGGGCGACGTAGACGAAACCGTCGGCTGCGCCGGTTATGGGCTGGTGGAACCCGTACTCGGCATGCTGCATCCGGCCCCGCTCAAGGACATAGGGGTCACAGGAGCCGGTGACGGTCAGATAGTCACGGATCACGATGGCGTGGCGGCCCTCTTCGGCCGTCCAGCGGCGATTCCACGCCCCCCAGGCGTGGTCGACGCCGAAGAGCCGGGTGATCTCGGTCGTGTAGTACGGCAGGTTGTCCTCAGTGAGGAGGTTGACGATCAGCGCCCGGCGCACCGCGTCGGGCATGGGTCGGTACTCCGGGTCCCACTCGTCACGGGGGTCGTGCTTGATCACCTCGTCCCAGGGGACCAGCTCGTGGGGGAACCACTCCTTCGAGGCCGCCAGATGGCGCTCGAGCAGCCGTTCGGCCTCGGGTGCCAGTTCGTGGAGAAGATCGACTTCGTTCACGGTACCTCCCCGAGCGACGGCTGCTTCCTCGCCGTTGAGCCAGTCTACCTACCGGTCGGTAGGCTGATCCAGTCGCGGCGAAGCCGCTTCAGAACACCACGACCGAACGGAGCACTTCCCCCTTCTGCATCTTGGCAAACGCGTCCTCGACCTGGTCGAGTGCCACCGTCTCGGTCACGAATCGGTCGAGCGGGAAGCGCCCGGAGAGGTACAGGTCGATCAGCAGGGGGAAGTCGCGGGTGGGCAGGCAGTCGCCGTACCACGAGGGCTTGAGGGCCCCGCCCCGCCCGAAGAACTCGATCATCGGCACCTCCAGGGTCATGGTGGGCGATGGCACTCCGACCTGGACGAGAGTGCCGGCCAGATCGCGGGAGAAGAACGCCTGTTTGAAGACCTCCGGGTGGCCCACCGCCTCGATGGCGACGTCAACGCCGAAGCCGCCGGTGATGGCGCGTATGGCCTCCACCGGGTCACCCTCCGACACGTTCACCGTGTCGGTGGCGCCGAACTCCCGGGCCCAGTCGAGCTTCCGGGCGTCGAGGTCCACGGCGATGATCGTGCGGGCGCCGGCCAGTGCGGCGGCGGCGATCGCCGCATCTCCCACGCCACCGCAGCCGAAGACGGCCACGGTGTCGCCTCGGCCCACGGCGCCGGTGTTGACTGCGGCACCGAAGCCGGCCATGACGCCACAGCCGATCAGGCCGGCCGCTGAGGCGCCGGCGGCCGGGTCCACCTTCACCGCCTGGCCGGCGGCGACCAGGGTGAGCTCGGTGAATGCGCCGATGCCGAGGGCGGGGGTCAGCGGGGTGCCGTCGGCCAGGGTCATCGCCTGGGAGGCGTTGGCACTGTCGAAGCAGTACCAGGGCCGGCCCCGGAGGCACGAGCGGCACCGGCCGCAGGGCGCCCGCCACGCGAGCACCACGAAGTCGCCCGGAGCGACATTGGCCACGTCGTCCCCCACCGCTTCCACGACGCCGGCGGCCTCGTGGCCGAGGAGGAAGGGGAAGTCGTCGTTGATGGCCCCCTCCCTGTAGTGCAGGTCGGTATGGCAGACCCCGCAGGCCTGGACCCGTACCATCGCCTCGCCGGGGCCCGGGTCGGGTACGAGAATCGTCTCCACGGTGACCGGCTGCCCCTTGCCCCCCGCCACCACGCCCCGAACCTCATTGGTCATGATCGTCCTCCTCGGGCGCCAGGAGGGCCCGGATCTCGTCGTCGGTCGTCTGGGTGAAGTCCTCGTACCACTGGCCGACGGCCTGGAACGAGCGGGGCATGCGGGAGCACACAACCTCGTCGGCCTCGCCGGCCAGCTCCGAACACGTCTCGCTCGCACCGACCGGGACGGCCACGATGATCCTGCCGGCCCGCAGACCCCGGAGCGCAGTCACCGCCGCCCGCATGGTGGCCCCCGTGGCCAGGCCATCGTCGACGACCACCGCCACCCGGCCGGCCATATCCAGCGGGGGGCGGCCGGTACGGTACATCGCCTCCCGACGGGCCAGCTCGGCGCCCTCCCGGGCCGCAACCTCGTCGATCGCCTCTGGCGAGATGGCCAATGCATCCACCACCGCCTGGTTCAGCACCCGCACGCCGCCGGCGCCGATGGCGCCCATGGCCAACTCGGGTTGGCCGGGCACGCCGAGCTTGCGGGCGAGGAGCACGTCGAGCGGTGCGCCCAGCGCCTGCGCCACCTCGTAGGCCACGGGCACTCCGCCGCGCGGCAGCCCCAGGCCGACGACGTCGGCGCGCCCGGTCAGGTGGCTGACGTAGCCGGCGAGGACCCGGCCCGCCGCAGCCCGGTCTGCGAAGCTCATCGGCGCTTCCTCAGGCCGGGCCGCGGAGGCGGCGCACCGCCAGCCGGCCGCCCTCCGACCGCACCTCGTACCGGGGCTGGTGCCCGGTGGCCGGCCCACGGACCACGTGGCCGTCGGCCAGATGGAACATGCTGCCGTGCCACGGGCAGGTAACGCAGCCCTCGTCGCCGAACGTGCCCTCGCTCAGCGGGCCGCCGGCATGGCCGCACACGTTGGAGATCGCAGTCACCACCCCACCGGTGCGCACGACAAGCACATCGTCGTCGCCCACGGTGACGACCAGGGGTGAGCCGGCAGCAAGGGCGAGGTCCTCCGCAACGTCGACCCAGTCGTCGCCACCGTGCTTCCAGGCATTGCGGTCGGCGCCCACGCCCTGGCGGTAGACGAGGTGCCCGCCGAGGTGACCGCCGGCCGAGGCCGCGGTGGCGCCGAGCAGGCCGAGGGTGACACCCATGCCCCGCCGGCCCCGCTTCCGTAAGAGCCACGACCAGATGTAGAGCGACAGCGCCGCCGAGTTGGCCACCGCGTGGACGGCGCCGATCCGGCGGTCCTCGCCGATGGTGTCGGACCAGTCGGACAGCCCGGAGGCCGCGGTCGGCACCGCGCTGAGGATGCCGAGCGCCACCAGCCGATCGGCCGCCGGGCGGCTGCTCCTGCCGCCCACCAGGTCGAGGACAAATGCGCTCGTCCAGAAACCGATGGGCAGGTCGGTCAGCATGGGGTGGAGCGGATGGGTGAGCCACACCCCGCTCAGGGCGTCCTTCACCGGGCCCTGCCCCACCACGCCGGCCACCTTCGACGCAACGGGCTTGGCGATCTTGTCGATCCCCTCGGCCGTCGCCAGCCGGTGGACGAGCTCTCGGACGGTCTCGCTCAGGGCCATGTGCCTGCTACTCCGCCGGAACGACGGGCAGCGACGTCATGTCCGCCAGCGGGTACACCTTGAAGTGCGAGTAGTTGTAGACGGGTGACTGCGCCAGCAGCATCTCGAGCTCGTCGTTGCTGGTCACGTTGTAGATCCACGCCCCACCGTGGCTGCCCACGATGTGGTAGCGACCGATGACTTTGCCCTGCTCTTCGAGGGGCACCGCGTAGTCCCGCATCCGGAGTACCGCCTTCAGCATCTCGCCCGACAGCCGGCTGATCTCCATGTTCCAGATGACCAGGAACTTCATGTCGCCTCCAACGTCGTTGTGAACCCACGCCATGCGAAGTCTCGTGGGCGCTCCACGCTATGCGGGCTACTCCCCGATGCGCGCACCCGTGGCGTCGATCATGTGGATGTCCTCGGGTCCCTCCTTCTCGAGGAGCTCCCGAAGTTCATCGACCTCGGACTCGTCGTCGATCGCCACGGCCACCATGGCCTTGCCGTCGCGGAGCACGCCCTGGTACTTGAGGTCGAACTCCTCGAGGCTCAGGGCGCCGACACCGCCGACCATGCCGCCGATCACACCGCCAGCGATGCCGCCGGCCAGCAGGCCGGCCCAGATGCCGCTGCCGATGACCGGGCCGATCCCGGGAATGATAAATGCCGCGGCGCCGGCGGCCATGCCCAGCGCAGCACCGGCCCCACCAGCGACGCCGGCCCGCTTGGCCACCTCGCCCGTGGCTTCCATGTCGCGCAGGCGGGTGTCGGGGTCGGTGGCGGCCGCTTCCTGCTCCCGCCCGAGGATCGAGGTCCGGTCGGCCTCGATTCCGGCCCGGCTGAGGGCCAGGGCTGCGTCGTTGGCCTTTCCGAGGTCGGGGAAGGTAGCGACGATGTTCTGTCCGGTGATCCGGGACATCAGATCGGCTGGGGGTCGGGGATGGGCGGCTGCGGCGTGGGCGGCATCGGCAGCGGCGCCGGGTCGGGCAGCGGTGACGGCGGCGTGTCGATCGGCGGGTACGGATCGGGTTGGGACATGTCCGCGCGGGTACCCGTGGTCGGGCGCCGGGAAACCCCGGCGGTTGCCGGGGCCCCTCCCGGGGCACAACCGGTGGCGATGGCACCCCGCCTTCGCAGGGTCGACTGCTCGGCTCCCGGCATCCGCCGCCGGAAGGTCGGCCGCGGGTTCGTCTACCTCGACCCGTCGGGCGCTCGCGTCACCGATACGGGCGTGCTCGACCGGGCGCGCTCCCTGGTGATCCCACCGGCGTGGACCGACGTGTGGATCTGCGTCGACCCGCACGGCCACATCCAAGCCACCGGCGTCGACGCCCGCGGCCGGCGCCAGTACCGGTACCACGACATATGGCGGGAGCGGCGGGACCGGGAGAAGTTCGACCACATGCTCGAGTTCGCCCGCGCCCTCCCCAAGCTCCGCCACGACGCCAGGGATCACCTGCACGACGACGGGCTGACCCGCGTACGGGTGCTGGCGTGCGCGGCCCGGCTGCTCGACCTCGGCTTCTTCCGCATCGGCACCGAGGGGTACGCCGAGGAGAACCAGACCTACGGGCTGGCGACGATGCACAAGCGCCACGTGAAACTCGAACCGCCCAGCACGGTGCACTTCGACTACACGGCCAAGGGCAGCAAGCGCCGCATCCAGTCGGTCGTCGACCCCGAGGTCTACGCAGTGGTCGAGACCCTCAAACGCCGGCGAGGCGGCAAACCGGAGCTCCTCGCCTGGTCTCGTGACCGCGAGTGGATCGACGTCCGTTCCGCCGACATCAACATGTACATCAAGGAGGTCACCGGCGGCGACTTCTCGGCCAAGGACTTCCGCACGTGGAACGCCACCCTGCTGGCCGCCGTGGCCCTCGCCGTCTCGACCGGCGCCTCCAGTCCGACGGCGCGCAAACGCGCCGTCGCCCGGGCCATGAAGGAGGTGGCCCACTACCTGGGCAACACCCCCGCAGTGTGCCGCTCCTCCTACGTGGACCCCCGCATCGTCGACAAGTACCTGGGTGGCAGCACCATCGCCCCGGCCCTCGAGCAGGCACTGGTCGGTGCACCGGCGGAGGCGGCCGAGGCGGGTACGCTGCTGACCCAGGGCCCGATCGAGGATGCAGTCCTCGACCTGCTGGAGGACAACGTGACGGTACGCGTGGAAGTGGCCAGTTGAGTCAGGGTTCCACTCCGGCCTACGGCGCCACGCTCGGCGAGATCATGGCCACGCTGGAGGTCGCCGGGTTCAGCGCTCAGATGGCCGCCCGTCCCGAGGGCCGGATCGTCTGCCTCGCCTGCCGCCAGGAGAGCCCGGCGGAGGAGTTCGACCTCCAGGCCATGCGCCGCACCGAGGGCGCCTCCGACCCCGACGACATGCTGGCCGTCGTGGGACTGGCCTGCCCCAACTGCGGGGCCCGCGGCACCGCCGTCCTCGGCTACGGCCCAGACTCGGATCCCGACGACGCCGAGGTCGTGGTCCGCCTGGGCGTTCTGCGCAACTGATCTTCCTGCGGGGCGCATACTGAGAAGATGTCCGGCGGCAGCGTGGAGCGGGTGGTCGTTCCCCAGGCACCCGGCCCCCTCATTCGGCCCGACGACGGGGGCGGCGGCCGAGAGCGCGACGACCTCGACGACCTGATCGACGAGTTCCTGCCCGACTCGGCTGAGGGCCCCGGGCCGCTGGACGCCGGCCTGGTGGCCGGAGGAGGTGCTCTGGTCGGATGGGCGGCGCTGGGCAGCCCACCGATGGCGGTGGCGATGGTCGGTGCCGTCGCCATCGGCCTCGGGTGCATCCTGCCGGTTCGCACCGGGTGGCGAGCCCTCGTCGGCCGCCGCCGGGCGGCGGTTGAGGCCGGGGGCGTCCCGCTGCTGGTCGCCGACCCGACGGTGGGCCGCCTGGTTGCCGCGTACGAGGCGCTCGACCACGTCCCCGCCACGTCGGAGTCGGCCCGGGCCGCGGCCCACGGGGCGGTGCTGGAGGTCGCCTCCCTGCTCGACGGGCGGGGGCCCGCATCGGTCCGCGAGCAGGACTACGTGGACAGGCGGGCCGCAGCCGTCGAGGAACTGGTCCGCGCCCTGCGCGAGCTCGAGCCGGCCGATGATCCGGATGGCGCACCGGTCCCCCGCTACCTCGTCGTGGAGGCGCGCGAGGAGCTCGATGCGCTCGGCGGGGTGAGTGCGCTGTCCCGGCTCGGCGACGTCACCGAGGAGGTACGGGCCCGTGGTCGACGAGGCTGAGGATCCGGCGGTCGTCGTCGTGCCGGCCACTGAGCCGGAACCGGTCCAGCTCGGCCGCCTGGCTCGGGTGCTGGCGATCCCGCTGCTGCCATTCGTCGCCGCGTGGGAGGCGTCGCGGGCTGTGTGGAGGGCGGTCGTGGCCGCCGGCCGCGGTCTCGTGGCCGCGGCCCGGGCCGCCGGGAGAGCCGCCACGCTTCCGGTACGGGTGGTCTGGCGGGCAGCCTGCGCCGCCGGCCGGGCCATGGTCCGGGTCGGCGCAGGGTTGCTGGGGGCGGTGATGGCCCCGGTCAGGGCCGCCGGCCGCATGATCGGCGCGCTACTGAGCCGGGTCGGCATCGGGCTTCGCGCCGTGGCCCTGGCCCTCACCAGGCCGGTGCGCACCGTGGCGAGGGCGGCGGTCGCCGTCCTCCGGCGCTGGGCGGTTGCCGGGCGGGCTGCGGCACGAGCCGCAGCGTCGGGGTTGCGCGTCACATGCCGCTCGGTGATGGCGCTCCTACGACGCGCCGGGGTCGGCCTCCGCGGCGTGGCCCGTACGGTGGCCCATCCGGTGCGGATCGCGGCACGGACGACTGTGGCGCTCGTCCGCCGTGCCGCCGTGGGGGCCCGAGCCGTCGCCCGCACAGCGGCGCGCCCGGTCAGGATTGCGGCGCGGACGACTGTGGCGCTCGTCCGCCGCGCTGCCGTGTTCGCTCGTCCGGTGCTGGTCGCAGCGAGGGCCGGCGTCGAACTGGGACGACGTGTCGGCACCGGACTTCGGGCCTTGGTCCGTCCCCTCGGCGCGGCAGTGCGCATGGCCGTGGCTGTTGTGCGCTCGGGGGTCCGGCTCCTCGCAACCCCGGTGCGGCAGGCGGTCCGGGTAGGGCTGGCGGCGTTGCAGTGGGGGGGCGACTGCGTCCGACTGGTCTGGTCGCCCGCAGTGCGGGCCGTGCACCGGGGCCGCGCCCAGGTCGGCGCGTGGGTCGAACGCAGCCGGGTCGTGGTCGCCGCAGCCGGCGCCGGCGTACGGCGCACCCGGCAGCAGCTGCGGTCCGCGCTCCCCTGGCGCCGAGCCCGCTAGCCCTGAGGGCCGGGCGCCACGCCGAGCTGCTGCAGAAGGGCGAGCTGGTCGCTCTGGCTCCAGTCGGCGACGATGCGGCCGTCGGCGATCTGGTGGATGGTGATGCCCTCGACGGTGACGGGCTTGCCGGTCGGGGGGATGCCGAAGAAGTTGCCCGTGTGGGTGGCCTTGCCGGTCCAGCGGTTGACCACCTTGTCGCCCTCGACGACGAACTCGTCGATCACGCAGTTCCAGTCAGGGAACCCGGTCAGGAAGGCGCCGATGAGGGGCTTCAGCCGGGCGGCCAGCTCCGGGGTGAACAGCTCGTCGAGCACGTCGACGTTGCCCTTGTTCCACGCCTCCTCGAGGTAGCGGGTGACCAACTCCTTGCCATCCACATCAGCCATGGGCGTCTCCTCCTCGGTGCCAGCCGGTCCCGACCTTACTGAGTCCGGACGAACTCTTCCACTACTCCGGATTCCGTGGTACTGTGCAGACCGGAGGAGGGAGGAACACATTGGACACGACCCAGCTTCTCAAGGGAGTGCTCGACCTGGCGGTGCTGGCTGTGGTGCGCGACGAGGACGGGTACGGCTATGACATCGTCCGCCGCCTGCGGGTGGCCGGTTTGGACGATGTCGGCGACGCGTCGGTGTACGGCACGCTGCGCCGGCTCTATCAGGCCGGCGCGCTGAAGTCCTACGTGGTGGCGTCCGAGGAAGGGCCCCACCGGAAATACTACGGCGCCACACCGGCAGGACACGACCTGTACGAGAGCTCGATCAAGAAGTGGCGGGGCTTCGCGGAATCGATGGACATCCTGATCGACACTCCGGAAAGGAAGACGGCGTGACATCCACCATGGACTTCGGGTCCACGAGCGACACGGCGACCCCTGGGCGCCGAGCGGTACCTGATCAACGCCTTCCCCCGACGCCAGTCTTCCGTCGTCCCGCCGGCTCGGGTGCTCCCGCCGGACTTCTGGGCTGCAACCGCCACCCGGGGCCATGGTGCCGGTCAAGCCGCCGGCCGTGGTCGTCCCCCGCCTGACGCCCGCACCATCCACCACGGTCACATCCACCGCGGTCACAACCACCGCAGCACCACCCACCCGCTGAGGAATTCGGCCTTCAGACGGCCCGGCGGCGTGTCGACGTTCTCCCAATGGTCGCGCCGGCGGTTCCTCACGAGCTCCAGACCCGAGTCCGTTCTCCGGGAGGGCCGTCACTCACCGGCCGGGCGCTGTTGGCTCTCGCCTTCCTCGTCGGCTTCTACGCCCTTGCGGTGGCCGTCGTCGCCGTCCTGGTGGGCTTCAACGTGGCGCTCTACAGCGTCGCCGGGCGGACGTCGGTCCCGCTCCTCCTGCTCACGGTGTTCGTCACGTGGGCCGTGGTCAAGGGCGTGTTCTTCGTCACCCGTGCCACGGACACCGAGGACGAGGGCGTCGGTGTCGACGAGCGCGGCCACCCGGAGTTCGTCCGTATGGTGCGCGACGTGGCCAAGGACCTGGAGACCGCTCCACCGGACCGCATCCTCCTCGTGCCCGAGGTCAACGCAGCAGTCAGGCAGGCGGATGGCATGCTCGGCCTCCGGCATGGGGAGCGGGTGATGGTCGTCGGTATCCCTCTGATCGACGCGCTCACCGTCGACCAGCTGCGCGGCGTGATCGCCCACGAAATGGCCCTCTACGCCGGCGGTGACACCCGGCTGGGCGGGCTCACGTACCGGGTCGCAGCCTCGATCCACCGCACCGTGGACCACCTCGGCGACGGCCGCATCGCCTCGCTGTTCGAGGCTTACGGGAAGCAGTACATGCGTCTCTCCCTCCGGGTCCGGCGCCAGCAGGAGCTGTCGGCGGACGCCGCCGCCGTCCGCCTGGCGGGGCGCGAGGGGCACGTCTCGGCCCTGCGCCGGATCGAGACCAGCGCGTACGCCTTCAACCACTTTCTGCGCTCGTACATGGCCCCGCTCTGGTGGCGGGGCTACGACGCGGACAACGCGTTCGAGGGCTACCGGGCCCTCCTCGCCGACCCGGACCGCCAGGAGGAGCTGGCCTCCCTGGAGTCCGAGCTGCACACGCGCGAGACCGCCCGCTTCGACTCCCACCCGTCACTCGCCGAACGGGTGGCCCATGCGCAACGATGCCCTGAAGGTCCCACAGCCGGATGCGACAGCCGGCCCGCCCTGGCGCTGTTCGATCAGCCGGATGAGGTCGAGCGCCAGGTCGCCCGCCTCATGACCAGGCAGCTCACCGGCCGGGAGATGCCGCGGGCTTTGTCCTGGGACAGGGGCGCGGCCGAGGTCTACGGCGACGGTGTCTGCGCCGACGGTGACGTTCTCCTGCGTGTCGCCGGCCAGGTCGCAGGCCAGCCGGGCCCGGCCTCGCTGGCCGACGCCCTCGAGTTGGTCGAGGACGGGCGGGCC
>Ga0136633_1003020_pt1 | contig 11245 bp, 11 predicted proteins | sample AntDrymeUQ832206_2_FD_105494 | JGI IMG/M metagenome (GOLD analysis project Ga0136633, IMG submission 105494) | Polar desert sand microbial communities from Dry Valleys, Antarctica - metaG UQ83 (22.06) | ecosystem: Environmental > Terrestrial > Soil > Desert | place: Antarctica: Dry Valley...
CAATTTGGGGTTCAATTTGCGGTCAAATCAGACCAACTGAGACCAACTCATTTGGCTCTAGCAAGCCAAAAAAGCACCCCACTGGACCCCCATCCTCCGGCTGGGGGCCGGGCGGTCGCAGGTTCAAATCCTGTCTCCCCGATCAAGGTAGTCCCAGCAAATGGAAGGCTTTTAGAGATCCCCCGGCCTCGCGGAAGTCCCGCCGGGATTCATTTGACGTCCATGAGTCGGCGTCCGCACGGGACGGGTCAGCTCTGCTTCCGGCCGGCGGCGTCAGCGCGCCGGCGAAGTCCTCTTCGACAAGCCCGTCGAACCCGAGCGCCGCGCCCGTGTCGTCGGGCCAATCCCCGTTCCCACCCCCGCCGGGTGGTAGTTCTCAAGTGGCCAGCGGCTCAGGCCGCCGACACCAGTCGCGACGTCTCCAGGATCTCCTCAGGCAGTGGATAGCGCAGGCGCCACGTGATTTGCATCGGCCGGCCACCTTGGTGGCGCACGTAATCGACCGGACCGAGACACGTGAACGGCGCGCCGGCCCCGTTCGGCCGGTTTTCGAGTTCGCGGACGAAGAGCATGATTTCGCCGCCGGCGGCGCGGTGGTCGATATACCGCCGGCCGGTGGGCGTGTCTTCGTGGGTTGCGTTCTGCGATTCCCAGTGGAAGAGGTCGCGGGAGATCGCGTAGTCGCGGTACATCGTCGTGGGAGAGAACGACCGTTCCGACTTTCGGAGCGTGACGAAGAAGGCGTCGACCTTCTCGTCCTTGATCCATCGAACGCCTTCGCGGACGGTGGGAAACTTCCCGGCCGTGCCGTCGCCGAGCGCGACGAGTGCTTCGGTCCGGCCATACGCAGCGTGGAGGGCGAGAGGGGCGTCAGGGAAGACATCCAGTCCTTGCTCGAGCCGGGTGCTTCGGTCCCCGAGGGCAAGGAACAGTTGTTCGAGTTCCTCGCGCACCGCAGCGTGCGGCCAGAGCGCGCGGAGCGCCATCGGAAGCGACTGCCCTCGCTGACCGAGCCCCAACCCGAGCATGAGCATGTCGAGCATCCGCCGGCGACGGACGTCCAGCTTGCCGATCTGTGGCGGAACACTCCCGCCGAGAACGTCGGCGTAGAACTCGGTGCGCTCGGGGTCATCGATGTGGTCGAGTCGGCGCACAGCGCGGAGGAGGTCCGCCTCGCCCGGGGTACCCGTCGCAGTCGGAAGTGCGGCATCACGACGCAGCCGTGTCCACGACCGGTCGGGCTGCCGGTAGAGGTCGGAGATGCGTCGCCCGGTCTTGGTCGCCCAAGCAGAGAGCTCGACGTCGCCAGCCTCCTTGAGCTCCTCCACCAAGGTGCCCCATTGCGTTGATGTGGCGGCGCGGCGCAGTCCTTCGAGGACGACCTCTCTGGCCTGGCGATCGAGCACCATCGAGCAGCCCGATGGGAGGAACGGGAACCCCTCCTCGGCCTGGTGGCGGATCGTCCCTTGGCGTTCGTCGACGACGGCGCGCAGTCGATCCTCGAAGCGGAAGTTGCGGTGCTGCTGGCCGATCAGGTCGATGACGGTCAGGTAGCGCTTATCGTCGCTGAGCCGCAGCCCACGGCCGAGTTGCTGCGCGAAGAGCGTTGCGGAATGTGTCGGGCGCAGCAGCAGGATCGTGTCAACGCTCGGCACGTCGACGCCCTCGCCGAGCACTTCCACGCTGAATATGCATCGGAGGTCTCCTCGCTGTAGACGCCGAAGCGCCTCGTGCCGCTCCGCATGAGGGGTCTGCCCATCGACCGCGACGCTCGGCCAGCCGCGCGCGGCGAACTGCTTGGCCATGTATTCCGCATGGGCGACCGAGACGCAGAAGCCAAGTGCCCGCATCGTCGAGGGGGAGGGGTGGTAGCGGTCCAGCGACTGGAGCACGCGCAGGACGCGTGCCTCCCGGCCAGTGAACAGGTTGCTCAGCGCCGACTGCTCGTAGCCGCCGCGCTTCCAAGCGAGAGCCCGGAGGTCCTCGGTGTCGGCGACGCCGAAGTACTGGAACGGCGCTAGGTAACCACGGTCGATGGCATCCCACACGCGCAGCTCATGTGCGATCCGGCCGCCGAACCATCGCGTGACATCCCCGCCGTCCATGCGCTCTGGGGTGGCCGTGAGGCCGAGGAGCTCGATCGGCTGCAGATGCTCGAGCAGGGCTCTGTAGCTCTTGGCCTCGGCGTGGTGAAACTCGTCGACGATCACGACGTCGAAGGCGGCGGGGTCGAGCTCGAGAACCGCATCGGCGTTGAGCGACTGCACCATGGCGAAGACCTGGCGTCCCGTCCGCGGGCGCTGGCCGGCCCCGAGTTGCTCGCCGAAGTCGGCCCGCTTCATCACGTGGGCGAACGTCGCGCGGCTCTGCTGGAGAATCGTCTCGCGGTGGGCGACGAAGAGGAGACTGAGGTCGCGCCCGTGCGTCCTGCACAGCTCCCGGTAATCCAACGCGGCGACCACGGTCTTTCCGGTTCCTGTCGCTGCCACCACGAGGTTGCGATGACGTTCATGGCGCTCGCGCTGGACACGAAGGTCGTCGAGGATCGGGCGCTGGTGGGGAAGGGGTTCGACATCGAGCGCCGCGAACGTGAGCGCGGCCAGATCACTCCTGCGACTCCGCTGGCGACCGAGCGCCGCCTCGAGTCGTTCGCCGTCCTTCTCCGTCGCATAGGGCTCGAACGCGTCGTCGTCCCAGTAGACGTCGAACGTTGCGCGCATGCGCTCGAGAATGGATGCCGCCTCTGCCTCGGCCAGCCGGACGTTCCACTCGAGGCCGTGGTGCATTGCGGTTCGTGACAGGTTCGAGGAGCCGATGAAGCCGGTCGATAGACCGCGCGGACGTTGCAGCAGCCATGCCTTGGCGTGCAGTTTCGTTCGCTGGGCGTCGTACGCGACCCGGAGTTCCGCGCCGATCTTGACGAGCGCGTCAAGTGCCTTGCGTTCGGTGGCGCCCATGTAGGTCGTGGTGATGACGCGTAGCGGCGAGGTCCCGGCCGGCGCGCGCTGCACGAGTTCCTCGAGCGCGTCGAGGAGCGTCACAACGCCGGACCAGATCACGAACGCGCAGATGAGATCGACCGAAGTCGCGCTCTGCAGTTCGATCCCGAGTTGCGAGCCGATTGACGGCTGCTTACGGTCGTTGACCAGCAGCTCGTTGACCGTCAGCGGAACCTGGGGCCGTTCGGGCAATCTGGGCTGCGCGAGGCCATCAGGCGGCGGCACGATGCCGGTGAGCAGCCGAAGTGGGGTGACCAGCGCGGCGTCTTGCACCCGGTCCGGGAGGGCCCACCCGATGAGTTCGTTGAGGAACGTGGTCTGCGGCTCGCCTGGTCTCGCACCATCGACTGCCTCGGCCGCCACCCGCGCGGCGTACTGCCTGAGATAGCCGACCGCTTCGGCGGCGGTGAGGTCGCGGCGCTCGACGCGCTCCGCGATCGACTGAAGCTCTCTGTCGACCTGCTGCGTGACCAGTTCTTCGCGAAGCCCCGGGGCGGTCGCTTCGGCCACCGCATGTAGGCGCTGGTCTGTCATCGCCGACCGGTCGGAGGGCGTCTGGAGATCACGAGGGGAAGCTACCCGACAGCCTGGGCGAACAGCACCTCGCCCCGATGCCGTCGGAGAAGTGGCCGGCGTCGGCGGCGACGTCGCGGCTTGGGAGGTAGACGGAGTCGAGCTGTTTGACGGTCTCTGCGCGTTCTGGTTGAGTCGCTCCGTGGGCGGGCGGGAGAGCGCGGAGCAGCAGACGGCGACACCGGAGGCCGTCGACACCCGGGCGGCTTTGGCCCAGCTTTCGATGCCGACCCTCGCCCGCGCCGTGTCCGCCGGCCACCCTGGGGCTGCGCTCGCGATGCAGCGCCGCGCCGGCAACCGTGCCACCCGAGCGCTGGCCCGCGCGCCCGTAGAGGGCTTCACGATCGACCCGACGGGCGCGGCGCAGGAAGCGGCCAAGAATGTCGTTCCGACGCCGCAGGAGATCGGGGACTTCCTGGTCAAGAAGATGTCCGATAGCGAGCTCGGGCAGTACGCCAAAATGGTCACGACCGCGGCGCGCGACGCCGGCGACCTCTCCAAGAGCCTGGTCGACACGTCGGCCGCGATCGGGAAGCAGCTCGGCGCGCTGGCCGCGACCACAGCTGGGGCCATCGACGACGCGAAGAACATCCGCCTCGACAAGCTCGATCCGAACCAGCTCAAGAGCCTGCAGAACAAGGGGGAAGCGGCGGTCAGCGAGTACACCGAGGCCGTCGGCAAGATCGCCGGGCTCGCCGACCAGTTCGCCGCCAACTTCCTCGCCTCCAAGACCGGTCAGGCGATGCTCGACCAGGCGGCGAAGGCGTTCCCGAGGACGAGTCGGGAGTCGCTCATCCTGCTCCTGCGCAAGGGCCTGAGCGCGCAGATCTCCGGGCATGCGGCCAAGGGCTTCAACACCGTCAAGCGCGTGGGCCAGTTCACCGACGACCTCTCCCCGTCGGACCGCTGGGCCTTGAAGAACCTCTACCTGGCGCTCACGACCTACCAGGTTCCGAGCTACGGGTCGGCCTTCGAGTACCTCGCCAAGAAGCTGACCGGCAATGAGAAGGCCACGGCGGTCAACGTCTCGGCCGGCGCGTTCACCGGCAAGGTCAGGACCGACGACAAGGGCAACATCGTCCTCGAGGGCGCCGTGAAGGGACTGCGCGATACGACGGTCAGCGCCAAGGCCGGCGAGGATCCGCTGTCGATCACGATCGCCGGCAAGGAGGTCAAGAACGTCGTCGCCATGCAGGGCAACGACCTCGTCGTCTATCAGGAGGCGTTGAGGCAGGTCGGTGACGCGTCGGCCAAGGTCCGGATCAGCGCGCCGAACGCCGCCGGCGGCAAGTCGCTCGACCTCGAGCTCGGCAACACGTACGGGAACCTGCTGACCGCGAGCATCAAGGCGCGCTTCGACGCGGTCAAGGACAAGCCGGACAGCAAGCTCAAGAGCCTCGATCTCCACGCAGAGGCCAAGGACAAGCACTTCAACGCCAAGCTCGACCTCGAGATGGGCTTCACGCCGGCCGAGCGAAGCCAGCTCGCCGCACAGTTCAAGTTCACCGACGAGAAGCAGCTCGCGTCGTTCCTGGTCGAGTACGTACGCAAGTGGGGCGGCGACCAAGCGACGCTGGACGAGGCGCGGGTGGAGATGAAGATCGCCCTCAAGCAACTCGTGATGGAGACGAACCTCAAGCTCGGCGTCTCGGACGGGGTCGCGACCGGAAGCGCCTCGGCCAGGCTCGGGCTCGACTTCGGGACGTTCAAGATCTTCGGCGTCGCCGGGATGTCGACCGTCAACGGCGGAGCCGCGCAGGGATACGGCGGCATCGAGGTCGGGACGGACACCGTGATGATCGGTATCCAGACCCCGATGGCGGCCGGCATCGGTCAGACGGAGGGAACCCGCTATACCGCGGAGCCCGCGAAGGGCCTGATGCTCACGCTCACGTTCGTGACGGATCCGAACAAGAAGAAGTAGCGCCAAGCGCGTGTTCAAGGGAAGTTCGCGCCACGGTAGGGCTCGCTCACCCCTCCTCGAGCACCCCGATCCCGAGCGCCGAGGCGAGCGTCCCGGCCAAGCCGACGAGCTCGGGCCACGGGATCGAGGCGCCGCGCGGGCCCTCGATCCCGGTGATGGCGTCCAGGGTGCAGCCGCGCAGCTCGCCCGCTGCGAAGCGCGCCGCGGAAGTTCGCGCCGGTGAGGTCGCAGCGGTCGAAGCGGACCGAGTCACAGACCGCTTCGGCGAGCTCGGCCTCGCGCATGACGCAGTCGAGCGCGATCACGCGGCGCAGGCGGGCGGCGTGGAAGCTCGCCAGGTCCAGCAGGCAGCCGCGGAACGTGACGTCCTCGAGCGTGGTCTGCGCCCAGGTGACGCCGGTCATCCGGCAGTCGGTGAACGTCACGCGGGTCAGCGATCCCCCGCGCACGAGCGTGTTCGCGAGCGAGCAGCGGTGCAGCTCGCAGTCACGCCACTCAGGCCGGGCGAGCTGGGCACCGTCGAGCGCCACGCCGGTCAGCCGTGACGCGCGCAGCTCGAGGCCGCGCGCGTGCATGCCGGAGGCGACGACGTCCGCGAGAAGGGGGGCGCGGGCATGCCCTCAGCTTGCCGGGACGCCCTCCGCAGCGTCGCGCAGCGCGGCGATGTCGAGCTTCTTCATCCCGAGCATCGCCTGCATCGCACGCTCGGCCTTGCCCTTGTCGCGATCGGCGAAGAGCTCGCCCATCCCCCGTGGGACGACCTGCCATGACAAGCCGAAGCGGTCCTTGAGCCAGCCGCACTGGCTCTCCTCGCCGCCGTCGGTCAGCCGCTCCCAGTAGTGGTCGAGCTCGTCCTGATCGGCGCAGTCGATCTGGAACGAGACCGCCTGGTCGAACGTGAACTGCGAGCCGCCGTTGATGCCGACGAACCGCTGCCCGTCGAGCTCCCATTCGACGGTCATCACCGTCCCGGCCTCGCCGGCCGGCAAGTACTCGATGTCGGTCGGCGCGTTCGACGCTCAGCAGGCGCGCTCGGGCACGAAGTCGTGCCGGACGATCCCGGTGCCGGGGACCGACAGGAAGACCTTGTCCCCGTCGACGGCCAGGCCACCCGCGCGGAAGTCCGCGCCGGGTCCGGCGCTGGCCAGCCGCTCGATCTGGAGGCAATCGCCCAGCATCCGGCCGATGATCGACTGCTTCGGATCGTCTGAATGCTCGGCCTGGGCCAGCGACCACGTCACGCCACCCGCTCCGAGCGCCAGACCGCGGACGTGGCCGGTGCTCTCGCCTTCCGAGGTCACCGCGAGGAACGACGAGATCCCCCTGCCGCCGACGCTCTGGGAGAACACGTACTCGTAGATGTCGGCGGCGACGGCCGCCGCGCGCGTGGCGCGCAGGTCGACGCGGGCGATCTCGTCGGCGCCGAACTTGATCGCGTCCTTCGGGAGCGCGAGCCGGCGGGGGCTCTTCGATCCGTTGCGGACGTAGAACCCGGAGCGGCGGCCGTCGGCCACGCGCTGTCCCTTCGACACCCTGTAGCAGCCGAGGCCGTAGGCGACGCGATTGCCCCAGATCGCGGGGACACCGCTCAGCTCGCAGCGCTTGGGCACGAGCCCGTTGATCGTCGTGGCCCTGCCGTTGAGGTCGTCGCGGAACACGCGGCACTCGCCCGTGCCGCGGCAGCGGACGTAGGTGAGCACGAGCTGACCCGACGCGTCATGACCGAGGTCGATCGAGCGGTACACGCGGCCCGCGACCGCGTTCTTGACCGGTGTCGTCCCCGTCGCCGCGCTGTGGCGGAACAGAGTCTGGCTGGGGAACGCTCCGCTGACCCAGACGACCGTGCCGTCGAGTGCGGCGACCTGGCCGGCCTCCGGATCAGGGGCGACCAGCGTGTCAGCGGCAGCGGCAGAGGCAGAGGCGGAGGCCATGATCGCGAGCGAGAGCGCGGCGGCGACGAGATGGGGGAGGCGAAAGCAGAACATGACCCAACAAGCGGCCACGGGCCGCCAGAGTTGTGCGGTAGATCGCCCACCAAAGGGATGAATCGCACCCCGCCAAACCGTGAGGCGAACCGTCCAACCTCACCGCAATCACCGCGTTGAAACCAGCGTGAACGCGACCGCCATCGCCGACGCTCGGCTCCGCAGCGAACGCCCGACCGTCGTGCAGACCCAGCACACCGGCGAGGTGGTGTGCGCGCTCGGCGGGGAGTTCGACATGGGCAGCGCGGATGTGCTGAGCGATGCGCTCGATCGTGCCGTCGCGGTCGGTGAGCCGCGTCTCGTCGTCGACCTGACCGACACGGTCTTCATGGACTCATCCGCCCTGAACCTCCTCCTCGAAGCTCGTACCCGCCTGGCCGCCGAGGGTCGCTGGCTCATGACCCGGAACGCCCAGCGTCCGGTCGCGCGTCTGCTGGACCTCGTGCGCCGCCGCCACGGGATCGTCCTGTAGGACGTCGGGGCGCCCGGCTCCCGCTACCATGCTGCCGCCACGCGGCTGTGGCGGAATTGGTAGACGCGCAGGCTTCAGGTGCCTGTGGGCTTCGGCCCGTGGAGGTTCAAGTCCTCTCAGCCGCATGCTCGGATTGGTTGCTAAAATCGCCCGAGCAATACGCGCGCCGCTATCGTCCAGGGGACTAGGACGCCGCCCTCTCACGGCGGAAACCGGGGTTCGAATCCCCGTAGCGGTACTAAGAAGAAAGCCCCGGAAACGGGGCTTTCTTCGTTCCCGGTTCCGAGGCTCCCTCCGGCTCTCGATGTTGGTTCGGACCAGGGACGGACCGGGGCGCTTATTCGGACCGGGCCGACGGCAGTTTCTGTTCCGTCCGGGGCGGTGTGCAGGATCGTGTTGATCACGACTCTGCCCGTAGTGCGTTTCCTTTCCGTCCGACGGTCGGCGTAGCTTGCCGACCCACAGCCGGGAGCTACCCGAGCGACCGGCGCGAAGGTTCTCACGAGCCGGAAATGCAGGTGGCGCATGGATATCAGCGCCGACAAGCAGATGAAGGTGACGATGATCCTCTCGGACGCGGCGCAGGTCGCGGAAGGGAAGCTCAACGTCCTCGGTGGCGGCTGGAACCTCACGGGTCCAGCACCGGCGCCGTTCGCCATCGGGATCATTTTCGAGATCCCGTGGCACCTGACGAACCAGAAGCTCAAGTATCGCCTTGAGCTTGTGGATCTTGATGGCGTCCCGGTTGGTGTCGGTCCCGAGGCCGAACCGCTCGCCGTTGAGGAGGAGTTCGAAGTTGGGCGCCCGCCGGGGATGCGACAGGGGTCGTATCTGCCGATGCCGCGCGCGTTCAACTTCGGGCCGATGCCCCTGGCGCCCGGCAACCACTACGAGTGGCGGTTGTCGATCGACGGTGACACGCGCGAGCACTGGCGCTTGGGCTTCAGCACGCGCGCCGTCATCGAACCGGCGGCATAGGAGAAATGGCAGGGGCGCTCGGCTACGGGCGCCCCTCCCTGATATCCCCTATGTGTCCTCCTCGGTGAACCGCTCCTCACCGGCGATCGTGCCGGGCAGGAACTCCTCGGTGTCGATCCCGAGCTTGCGGGCCGCCGTCCAGAGGGCTTCCGGCGGGTCGGCATCACGGAACGCCTCTCGCACCGCGCGCTGTAGGGCCTGTACCTCGGTGGGGGAGAATTCGAACGCTGGCACTAGGCCACCTTCTCGGGCCTCTCGGACGGCTTCCTCTCGCCCGCCGGGCGGTGGGGGACCTCGGCGGCCTCCCAGGCCCAGAACCATGCTGAGCTCGACAGCTTGGTTTTGGTCGCTTCGCGGATCGCGTTCCACGTCGCACCGACACACGCGGTCGTTCTCTGCGATAGATTCGCCCAGACCAACTTGACCAACTTGACCAATACCGATATCCTTCCTCTCATGGAGACCGACGCGTTCCTGCTGCCTACCAAGGCCTTCAACCTCGCTAAGACCGGACTCTCGGACGTGATGACGGAGGCCGTCCGGAACCATCATCCGATGGTGATTGACCGCAACCGGGGCAAGGAGCACGCGGTCGTCATGGGCAAGGCCGAGATGTTCGAACTGCTGAGGAACTTCCACTTCACGACACAGACGATCCACGAGAACGGCGAGTGGACCCTGATCGTCCCGGAACTGGATCTCGTGGCAGGTGGCTCATCCTTCGAGGAGGCGCTCGGAGATCTGACCACGCTGGCCACTGAGTACGCGGCCATCTACCTGGAGCGCCTCGACTTCTACAGGCAGACGAAACGGCGCGCTCACTTCGCGTGGGTCATGCGGGTCGCCATGACCGAAGCGGAGCGGCGGCATGAGCTGTTCGTGGAGCCGCCGGCGGATCGGATTCCCGCGACAGAGGGGCGCCACGTTCTCGCCGGATGATGACGCCGGACGCCGCCTCCTGGGGCGAGATCGAAGAGTTCTGCAATATCGACGGCTGGACTCCCACGAGAACCACCTCACACGTGTTTTACGAGAAGGTGCTCGACGACCGGGACGTCCTGCAGTGCCACATCTCCCACGCACGTGACAACGTGCCGAGCCCGGGGCGCTTCGGCGCGGTACTCAGGTACCAGCCGAAGGTCACCCGAGCCCAGTTCTGGGAGTGTGTCCGCAGCGGCCAGCCCGTGAAGCGACCCGCGCCGGTGGAGGAGGTCGTGGTGCAGCACGCCGCCTGGGTCGTGAGGGTGCTCAAGCAGGACCTTCATCTCAGCGACGAAGAGATCGCGGCGCTGAGCGAAGGGGAAGCCGTGCGCAGGGCCCAGGAGTTCTGGGCCTCCGGATCGAGCTGAGCTACGCGGGGTCGGCCAACCCCCTCGGGCTGTGTCGGCGGCTCTGAGATGATGCCGGGATGAATGACGCCGAGTTGAAGATGCGGATGGACGAATTCCAGCGCTGCATCCAGCAGTGCGATGTCGAGGCCGCGGATCTGGTGCTCGACGCCGATTACGCCCTCGTCCTCGTCCACCCTGCCCCGGCGGTCATGCCGCGTGACCGCTGGCTACAGGTCCTGCCCGATTACGTGGTCCACGACTACGAGGTACACGAGCGGGTGATCGACGTGGCCGGGGACTGCGCGAGCGTCCTGCAGCTCACCTCGATGCGGGCCACCGTGCTCGGCGAGGATCGCAGCGGCACGTTCGTCCTCAGCGACGTGTGGCGGCGCGGCGAATCGGGCTGGCGGATCTGGAGAAGGCATTCGACACCGTTGACGGCCGGACAGATGCCGGGCGCTTGAGCTCCGGGAGGCTGGGGATCGAGGCCATCCGGCCGCCCCCACCGGCACACCCAGCGGGAAGGCCATTTTAAGAAGGTGTGCGAGGCACAAGTTTCCCGCCGTCCCCGCGTTGTAAGGAGCATGAACTTCCGACGGATGAACCTCCGCCCGGCGCTCGCCGCCGTGGCCCTTGCGACCGCCGGTGCGGCAACCGTGCTCGGCGGCACCGCCGCCGCCGTGGACGACACCAAGCCCGACCCGTGTGGCGGCGCCTATGCGCAGAAGGACGCCGTCGGCGACCAGGTGGCGACGCCCGGGGCCAACGGGGCGACGGACACCACCGACATCATCGGACTGTTCTTCAAGCACGATCCCGCCAAGGGCGCGGAAGCCACCACCTTCAACCTGGCGGTCAAGGACATGAAGCCCGCGGTGCCGTCCGGCTTCACGTCGCAGACCTGGAACGTCGTCTACACGACGGCCGACGAGACCCAGCGCTTCGTTCGCGCGGTCCTCGACTTCTCGGGTGACCTGGCGTTC
>Ga0136633_1003021_pt1 | contig 11244 bp, 7 predicted proteins | sample AntDrymeUQ832206_2_FD_105494 | JGI IMG/M metagenome (GOLD analysis project Ga0136633, IMG submission 105494) | Polar desert sand microbial communities from Dry Valleys, Antarctica - metaG UQ83 (22.06) | ecosystem: Environmental > Terrestrial > Soil > Desert | place: Antarctica: Dry Valley...
GACGAGCGCGCCGTCGCGCAGGACAGGCGGCGTGGCGGCACCCCGACGCCTCGAGGCCAGCAGCCGCGCGCCGAGCCAGATCGCCAGGACGACGGGCACCGAGCTGACGCCGTACCACTTCGTACCGGCTGCGATCCCGAGCGCCACGCCGGCGAGAACGAGGTCAGAGCGACGCCCCGTGCGCGCGTTGCGCAGCAGGCAGAGCACGCCGCAGGCGTACGTCGCCCACATGATCGCGTCGGGCAGCGCGCGCGGGATCGTCACGAAGCCGACGACCGGCAGCGACACGACCGCCGCCGCGGCGATCAGCGACGCGGCGTGCGGCGCGCGCAGCTCGCGCGCGACCGCGTAGGCGGCGACAGCCGTCACACCGAGGAAGAACACGCTCGGCAGCCGCACGAGGAAGTCGTTGTGCCAGGGCAGGATCGTGCTGAGCAGCACGATGTCGCCGTTGTTGGGGTAGTTGCCCTGCGCCAGAAGCGGGACGAACTGGTCGATCTTCCAGATCGTCCCGTCCTGGATCCAGCGCCCGATGCCGGGCAGGTGGAAGGAGGTCGAGTCGTCGCCCACGACCTCGTCGCCGCCCCAGCGCCCGAGGTTGGCGAACGCGGCCGCCGCCGTGAAGCCGCAGGCGACCACCGCCATCGCCCACGAGGCGCCGCTGCTCGGCGGGGGCGGCTCGCGCTCCTCGCCGGCGGACGCCGTGCCGGCCCGCCGGACGAACGTCGCCAAGCCGACCGCGGCCGCGGCCGCGCCGATCACCGTGCCGCGCGTGAGGATGCCGAGCATCAGCGGGAGGAGGTGGATGGCGATCAGGACGGCGGTCCCGACCACGATGCTCGCGAGCGCCGTCTCGAGCCGATCGAGGTGCTGCAGGCGCCGGCGTACGACGAGCGCCGTCGCCACGACGACCGCCGCGAGCATGACGAGGAAGAGCGCCGTGCCGGCGAGGAAGTCCTGTAGGGGCATCGAGGGCTCGGAGCCTAGTGGTCCCTTTCGCTTGGAACAGGGGCGTACCGCAGGAACCACCAGTGGCCGCCCGCGGCGCTGATAGCCTCGTGACAGATGGCGCGATCGACCCTTGCGCGGCTGCGGCGCAGGCTGCGCCCCCCGTCCAAGGGCGACGCCGAGATGATCTACTGGAACGACCGCGCCGCGCTCGAAGGGGTGCTCGGCAACGCCCACTACGAGCACGTCTTCACGACTCAGTTCGGGCTGGAGCGCAGCTTCTTTCATGCCAAGCGCGTGCTCGACGTCGGCTGCGGCCCGCGCGGCAGCCTCGAATGGGCCGCCGACGCCGCGCGGCGCGTCGGCCTGGACCCGCTCGCCGAGCGCTACCGCGAGCTCGGGACCGACCGCCACACGATGGAGTACTCCGCCGCGCCCGCGGAGCAGATGCCGTTCGCCGACGCGTCGTTCGACGTCGTCGCGACGCTCAACTCGCTCGACCACGTCGATGATGTCGACGGCGCCGTCGCCGAGATCACGCGCGTCGCGGCGCCGGGGTCGACGTGGCTGCTGACCGTCGAGGTCGGTCACGTGCCGACCGCGACGGAGCCGCACTCGCTGCACTGGGACGTCGCCGACGGCTTCGCCGGATGGACCGTGCAGTGGTCGGCGCGCAACGGCCTGCGCGACGACCACGACATCTACGCGAGCATCGACGAGGACCGCCCGCACGCCGGTGACGGCCCCGGTCTGCTGCGCGCGCGGCTGATGAGGACCGAGCCCTGAGCTCGCGAGCGTGGCGCGCGCCACGACGCCGGTACCCGACAATGCAGCCCATGGAGGTCACGATCGACGACCGCGCGCCCGCGGAGCTCAGGGAGAGCAGCGCCGACGACGGCGCGCCGCCGGGCGACGGCGACCCACCCGCGGGACCGCCCTCCGACGTCCCGCCCGGGCTGACGCCGCGCTCCAACCGCGTGCTCGCCTGGGTCGCACTCGCCGCCGCGAGCCTGTCGGCGGTCGCGCTGGCGCGCTCCACGGGCGTTGTCGGCAAGGGCGGGTTGAACGAGGTCATGCGCGCGGGCGCCGCGACGGTCGCGGTCTTCGGACTGGCCGGCTTCGGCCCGGCGCGGCTGCTGCTGCCGTCGAGCCTGCGCCGCTTCGAGCTGCTCTGGGTGCTGCCGGTCGGCGCCGTCGCGACAGCCCTGGAGCTGACCGTCCTGACCTACGCGCACGTGCCTTTCGACGCTGCGCTCCCGATCGTGCTCGCCGGCAGCGCAGCGCTCGCGGCGTTCGCGCTGCGGAGCGATCCGGGCCTGCTCGCGGCACGCTCGACGCCCCCCGGGGCGGCGAGCTGGCGCACGCTGCTCGTGCCGCTGTACATCGCGCTGCTGATCACGATGGTCGCGCTGCTGCCGATGTTCCGCGCCGGCTTTGCGACGGTGATCGGCAACGGCTCGGACGCGCACCTCGCGGTCGGCACCGGGATGTTCCTGCAGGACAACCGCGCGGGCACGGTCAACGTCGACGAGCCGGTCGACAAGGTGCCGCTCGTGTGGAACTCCAAGCCGCCGATCTACCTCGCCTTCGGCGCCGTCGCAACGGTCGCCGGGATGGCCCCCTACGCGGTCATCGCGACGATGGCGGGCGTGCTGCTCGCGCTCGCGGCGCTCGGCTTCTGGCTGCTCGCGCGCGAGCTGCTCGGCGCGGGCGCGTGGGCCGCGGCCGCCGTCATGGCGCTGATCGGCCTCAACCGGATGGCGCTCTTCACCGCCATGCACCCGTACTTCAACCAGATCTGGGGCTTCATGGCGATGCCCTTCACGATCGTGCTCGCCTGGCATGTCGTGCGCCGCGGGACGCTCGGCGGCTGGATCCTGCTCGGCTCGTTCCTCGCGCTGCTCGGCTTCGCCTACCCGCTCGCGCTGCCCGTCCCGCTCATGTCGATCCTCGTCTTCATGGCCTTCGAGCGGCGCCGCCGCGGCCTGCGGCTGATCGCGCGCCCGCGCCTGCGCAGCCGCAGGGACCTGATCTGGATCGTGCCGCTGGCGCTGCTGTTGCTGACGGGCCCCGTGAAGGGCGTCTTCGAGAAGGCCGGTTCGGTGCTGCACCTCGTCAACTACGGCGGCTCACTCGCCAACTGGGGCGGCGACCTGCCGGGCTTCATCCCTGAGCGCTACTTCCTCGGTCTCGGCAACGCGGGATCGACGGTGATCGCACTGGCGCTGCTGATCGCCGGGCTCGTCATCGGGCTGCGCCACGCGGCGCGCGACGTGCGCTGGGGCCTTGGCATCGTGCTCGTGTTCGGCGTCATGGCGGCGCTCTTCTTCCGCCCGCGCGAGTACGGCTGGTACTTCCACTTCAAGGCGCTCGCCTTCGTCGCGCCGATCGGGATCGCAATCGCCGCCGTCGGCCTGGCGCGCTTGCGCCACGTCTGGGTGAGCGCGCTGGCGCTGATCCTCGTCATCGGCGCCGCCCGTGCGAGCGCCGCCGAGGAGATCGGCCAGACGTTCGACCAGCTCCCCAAGAACCTGCTGGAGCTGCGCACAGTCGACGAGCGGCTGCCCGCGGACGCCTCGTTGCGGCTCGACATCCCAGCCGACGGGCGGATGCTGTGGGCCGGGATCATGCTCGGCGGCCAGCCGCTGTGCTCGCAGAAGCCGGTGCTGGAGACGAGCTACCCGCACGTCCCGGTCTCGCGGGCGGCCGACTACGTGCTCGTCGACGACGACTGGCGCGCGCCCTTCGACGCCGTCGGGCCGCCGGTGATGACGCTGGACCGCTACCGCGTGTTCCGCCTGCGGCCCGGGCTGCCCGGCGGCGATCGCTGCTCGCGGGAGATGGTGCAGAACGTGGAGACGCTGCAATGAGGGCTCGGGCCCTGAGACGGGTGCTGGCCTGCTGCGCGGTCGTGGCGCTGGCGGCGGCGACGCCCGCGTCCGCGCAGGAACCGACGACCGCGTTTGCCGCCGACTCGACGCAGGTCGGCGTCATCAGCCTGCTGTTCTTCGGTGCCCAGGGCGGCGAGGTGCGCTACTACGAGCGCGTCGGCGACGAGCGCAAGGGGCTCGGACGAGCGCGCTCGGATGGAACGGTCACCACCCTGAAGGACGCCACGACCTGGTCGTGCGTCCGCCTCGAGCGCCGCTTCGAGGCACGCGTCGTGCTGCCCGACGGCACCATCGCGAGGGGCGAGTACGGCGTGCGCACGCCGTCGTGTGCGCAGCGCTTCCGCGTCGAGGCGCCCAAGCGCATGGAGCCGGGGCGGCTGGCGCGCGTGCGCGTGATCGACCGCTGGAACATCGGCGGCATCCGGCCCAAGCTCTGCATCACGCCGCCGGGCGGCGAGCGGACGTGCAGGACGGTTGCCTTCGCGCGCGCCGTCGCCGTGCAGACGCGCCGCTTCCGCGCCGAGCAGCGCGGGCGCTGGCGCGTCGAGCTGCGCGTGCGTGACCACCGCGTGCGGCGCTTCGTCGCCGTCGGCGGCGATACGAATGTCCGCGAGGTCGCGCTGCCCTCGGTGCTCGCCACCGGCGACTCGACGATGCAGGGCATCGACGGCTATCTCGCCGACGAGCTCGCCGACGAGGCGACGCTGCGCAGCGACGTGCAGCTGGGCAGCGCGATCAGCCGCGGCGACTTCTGGGCGACGTACGCGGCGACGCAGGTCAAGCGCCTGCACCAGCGCGTCAGCGTGATGTCGATCGGCGCGGCCTTCGACGGCTTCCCGCTGACCGGGCCGGCGGGCGAGAAGGTCGAGTGCTGCGCGGAGGCGTGGGTCGCGCTCTACGCCGCGCGCGTGCGGTCGATCATGCAGACCTACCTGCGGCGCGGGCGCGGGCGCGTCTTCTGGCTGACGCCGCCGCTGCCGCGCGACCCGGTGCGGCTGCAGATCACGATCCCGATCACGCTTGCGATCGAGCGCGCGGCCACGGGCCTGGCGGGCGTCAAGGTCGTCCGCGTCGATCAGCTCTTCGCGCCCGACGGGGTCTACACCGAGGTCATCCGCCACCGTGGCCGCGACGTTCGCGTGCGCGACGCCGACGGCGTGCACCTGAACATCTCGGGCACCGCGATCATGGCCCAGCTGCTGGCGCCGGAGATCCGCAGGGCGCTCGCCGAGACCGAGCCCAAGGAATGACTGAAATGGCCGAGCGGATCACGGTCGCGGGGCGCGGTAGTGGCGTTGGCGGCCGGCGATCAGCACGAGTGAACCGCGGCGAAGTCTGGTGGGCCGATCTCGGGCTACCCCGAGGCTCGGCCCCGGCGCTGCGGCGCCCTGTGGTGATCATCAGCGCCGACTCCTACAACCGTTCGGATCTGCGCACGGTCACGGTGGCGGTCCTCACGACCACCATGCAACTCGCGGCGCTGCCGGGGAACGTCGCGGTTCCCGCCGATGTCGACGCGGTCGAGACCGACTCGGTCGTAAAACGTCACGCAGATCGCCACCGTCGATCGCCGTGCGCTCGAGGATCACGTCGGTGCGCTGCCGGACTGGCTGATGGCGCACGTCGATGCTGGTCTCTGTCGCGCTCTTGCGACACGCACCTCCGACGGCCTTGCACGATCCTGACCGGCCTGCGCCCCCTTGCGTGTCACGTCTTCCGGTGAGCGAACGCGATGCCTTGGCGTGTGGCGCGATGTCGATTGGACGGGGGCCGCCATGAAGATGGCGGCCCCGGGTGTCCGTGGCGCTGTCGTAGCGTTGTCGTACCTCGCGCCAGTTGCCCTGCGCCGGCGCAGAGTCTCGAATTGGATCAGCGGCCGCCGCCGAAGGGCAGGAAGCTGGGGATCGGCAGCCCGCTGGGGATCGGCAGGTTGCTGGGGATGGGCAGGTTGCTGGGGATCGGCAGCCCGCTGGGGATCGGCAGCGCGCCGGTGACTACGCCGGGGCCTGCCGTGGCACCGGACTGGGTGCCGCCGCCGAAGAGGCTCTGCAGGATGCCGGTGACGCGATTGATCGCGTTCTGGACGGGGCCCTGTGCGGGGCCGGGCAGGCCTGCGACGAGGCCCTGCAGGCGGTTGACGCCGGTGAACATGGCGCCGCTCGCGGCCGTCAGTGCGGTGTTGAGCGCCGACTGGGCGGCGTCGGAGACCTGACCTGACTTCAACGCCGTGACGATGTCGGCCACTTCGTCCTGGCTGTTGCCCGAGATCGCGGCGATCGCCCTGGCGATGGCGGCCTGTGCCTGCGCGGGAAGCGTCGGCAGGAGGCCGGTCAGCGTGCTGAGCGCCTTCTCGCGGCCGTTGACGTTGGAGGCGACCGCAGTGGCCATTTCGACCTGCGGGTCACCGGCGACCTCGTCGACAAGCGCGGCGTAGGTCTCGACGTTGTCGTCGCGCTGCTGGGCGACCAGGCGCATCGCCGCCGCCCGTGCGCTACGGCCGCGGACGCGACCGGCCTCACGTGTCGCGGCCTGGGTCTGGCGGCGGTTCTGGACCATCTGGATCGCGGCGGCCACGTCCTTGTTGTCCTTGACGAGGTCGGCGACCATCGTCAGCGCCTGGTCGGCGTTGCGGATGTGTGCGCGGACGCTCTGCGTCGAGGACTTCGCGTGGGCCGACGCGGCGGCCGGTACGGCCAGCACTGCCGTGGCGGCGAGCGCGGCGGTCAGCTTGGAGCGGTTCATGGTGGGTCTCCGTTGGTAACTGGGCGGTCTCGCTGCGCGAGACCCCTGGTTTTGCGCGCCCGCCTCGCGGCGGGGTTGCCTTTGTCGTGAAGACGGTTCAGTGCTTACAACGCACGCTCGGGCCGCGCGTAAGGGCCAACTGCGGAACATTCTTGCCGGCACTCGAAGCATGCCTTGCGGCGGGTCGGACGGCGGCGGCGAAGGTCATCGCCGACGGGGCGGCGCGACCGCGTCGGCAAGGTCGATCGCCGATGCAGCCGGTGCAGCGGTGGGCGCCGCGGTGGCCGCTGTGCCACCTGCTGGCGGTGCGGTGGCGGGGACCGGTGCGCCGGCAGCAGCCGGTGCGGGACGTGCTGGCGGCACGTAGGGCGCAGCGGCTGGTGCGGGCACCGTCGACGGACGTCCTGCAGCGCCCTCAGCGGGACGATCGGCGTCGGCGACGGGTTCGTCGCGACGGGCGGGCGCGGTTGCGACTGGCGGCTGTGGTCTGGGCGACGTGACCGGGGGCGGTGCGGCGTCGGCGGCCGGTCGTTGCGTTTGCCTGCGGGGGGTCGTGTCCTCAGCAGTCGTCGCCGCCTCGGGCGAGGACGTCAAGCCGGCGCTGTCTGAGCGTCGCGCGCTGCGCGCGCGAGACGTCTTGTCGTCTGCGCGGCCGAGCGCCGAGGGCGATTGGGGGCCGTTGCCCGCGGACGCGCTCTCGCGAGTGATCGGTGGGCTGTCGGACCGCTGCGCCGGGCCGTCGGGCGATACATAGATCGCTCCGCCTGCGGCGCTCCCGGCGATGATCGCCACGGTGGCGACCTTGGCGGTGCCGAGCGAGACCACGCCGCCGGACTTGGCGCCGGCTGTTAGGCCGGCCAGCAGCCCGCCGCCGCCGCCGTGGCCGGCGCCGCCGCCGAGCAGCCCTTGCAGGATCGCGGCGGCGGCGGCGAGCGGAAGCGGTGGGGCGAGCGCGGCGAGGTGCGCGGGGCGATGGCGCAGCGCCGCCTCGAAGTCGCGGCAGCCCGCGCAGGCGCGCAGATGTCCGCGTACCTTCATCGTGCGCAGCGTGCGGCGGTCTCCGTCAGACAGCGTGCGGCGTATGAGGTCACACTGCATCGCGCGTCCCTCTTCCAAGGCCTGCAGGGCGCGGCGCGCCTCGTAGACGCTCTGCTTGGCCGCGGTCGCGCTGATCTGCAGCGCGGACGAGACATCGTCGAAGGCCAGCCCGCCCAGCTCGCGCATCAGCAGCGCGCCGCGCTGCTGCTCGGAGAGCTCCTGCAGGTCGTCGGTCAGGTCGCGCAGGCGCTCGCGCGACTCGGCGGTCGTGTCCGCCCCGGGGCCGCCGACATGCGCGGCCGCGTCCAGGTCGGCGTCGCCGCGGCGGGCGCGCAGCAGCGAGATCGACTCGTTGTGCGCGATCCGGTACAGCCACGGCTTCAGCGCGATCGTGCGCTGCTCGCCGGGCAGCGACGCGAGCGCCTTGAGCATCGTGTTCTGCAGCGCGTCGGCCGCGTCGTGACCGTTGCCGACGATCGAATGGCAATAGCGATGCAGCGCCTGATGATGGCGTTCGAAGATCACCGCGAAGGCCGCCTGGCTGCCGCGTGCAGCCCAGCGCGTGAGACGCTCGTCGGACAGCAGCTTCAGCGCCGCGGCAGGCGGCGCAAGAGCGGGTGCTGCTGCTGGGAGGCTGACGGTCTTCATGCACTGCGTATCGGCAACGCGCGACCGTTCCGATAGTCAGGAGCAACCGCCGGACTCAAACGAACGTCCAACGTGACGGTTGCACCTTACGTTGCTCGCATCCGTGCGTTGCATGGCCGAACGTCTCACCCGGGGCTCGCCGAGCCCCACAAGCCCAAGGGAGCTCATCTTGTCGTCTCATCTTCGTATCGGCGCGTGCTCGCTGATCGCCTGCGGCGCGCTGGCGCTGCCTGCCGGCGCGAACGCCGCTGACATCCAGACCGCCGTCAGCGCCGTCAGCGCGCACACCGATCGCGCCGACACGGCGCTTGACCGTGCTGTCGCGCTGTTTGCGAAGAACAGTGATCGTGCCGCTCGAGTCGCGTACGCCAGGAGCCGCAAGCAGATGGGGCTCGCGACAGCCGCCGCCGCGAAGGCACGCCGCCAGGCCGAGACACCGGACGAGCATGCCGCGGCAGCCGCTGCGACAGCCGTGCTCGCCAAAGAGCACGGCCAGAACATCGAGAAGCTCGCCGCTGCGCTGATCCCCGCCGATGGTGCTGACGAGAACGCGATCGCGGCAGCCGCGCGCGCCGACACCAAGGGCCGCGAGAAGGCGATCGCGATCCTCACCGCGCTGCTGGCCAAGGTGCCCGAGCAGGCCAAGCCCGGCATCCTCAAGGCGATCGCCGCGCTCTCCCTCGATCGCGCCGACGAAACCGACGTCGCGGTCAACGCGCTCGTCAGCAGCAAGGTCTCCAACGCCAACAAGCGGCGCGTCGCGATCGCGATCAAGACCAGCGTCGATGGCCAGAACACCGCGTCTGCCAAGCTCGCTGCGCTGATCGCGGACCCCGACATGCCCGCCCAAAGCAAGCCCGGCCTGCAGATCGCCTATGACAACGTGACCGCAGATCACGGCTCCGTGGCCGACATCCTCAGCCGCCTCTCAGACCGGATGCCCGCGTGCGTGCGCGACTTCGTCACGAAGATCATCACGCAGGCCCGCACCGACGCGCGGGGCATGCGCGAGAACCACCCGCCGGGCCCGCCCGCCGGCACCCCCGGCGGACCGACCGCCGGCCCCGGGGGTGGCCCCGGCGCCACCATCCCCGCCGGTCCGCTCGCCGGCGGCCAGTTCGGCCCGCCCGCCTCGTAGCAGCGACCGAGCAGCATCTCCGGGGGTCGGGCACACGCCCGGCCCCCGTCACATGCCCCCGCGCCCCGAGCGCGCGACCCTCCGGCGTTTCCGATAGAACGGTGCCGCGGCGCGTCGTGAGACAATCCTTGCGCCGTGGAGGATGCATCGACAACGCACGACGGATCCGCCGTGAGGCGCCTGTGATCGAGGAGCTGGTGCCCGCGACCGTCACCGCGGTTGCGACGCGCGCCGACCTCAGCACCGAGCTGTTCGCGGAGGAGGTGCGCGCGCTGGGAACCGCGGTCGACGCGCGCCGCCAAGAGTTCGAGACCGGCCGCGCCTGCGCGCGGCGGGCGCTCGCCGGACTCGGCCGGGCCGCCGTCGCGGTCGGCAGCGGGCCGCGCGGCGAGCCGCTGTGGCCGGCGCGCGTCGTCGGCAGCATCACGCACTGTGCCGGCTACCGGGCGTGCGCTGTCGCGCGCGCCGGCGACGTCCTCGCCGTGGGGATCGACGCCGAGCCCGACGCGCCGCTGCCGGCGGGCGTGCTGGCGACCGTCGCGAGCGGGCAGGAGCGCCGCGCGCTCGCCGCCCACGACGCCGTCGTCTGCTGGGACCGCGTGCTGTTCAGCGCCAAGGAGGCGGTCTTCAAGGCCTGGTACCCGCTGACCGGCGACGCCCTGGCCTTCGAGGAAGCATCGGTGCGGATCGACGCGGACAACGGGACGTTCACGGCGACCCTGCGAGACGGCGAGCTGCACGGGCGCTGGGGCGTGCGCGACGGGATCGTCGCGACGGCCGTGGTGGTGGGACGATGAGCGCGCCGCTGCCGTGGGTGCTGTCCGCGCACGATGAGGCCACGCTGCGCGCGCAGGCGACGCAGCTGCACGACCACCTCGAGGCGCACCCGCAGCTCGATCCCGCCGACGTGGGCTGGTCGCTCGTCGCGGGACGCGCCCACCTGAGGCGCCGCGCCGTCGCCGTCGGCGCGGACCGTGCAGCGCTGCTCGGCGGCCTGGCCGCGATCGCCACCGGCGAGCCTGCGCCCGGCGTCGCGCGCGGGACGGGCGCCGCACAGAGCACGCTCGCCTTCGTCTTCCCCGGGCAGGGCTCGCAGTGGCCGGGCATGGCGCTCGAGCTCGCGGCCGCGTCGCCGCTCTTCGCCCAGTCGCTGCGCTGGTGCGAGGCCGCGCTGTCGCCGCACATCGACTGGAAGCTCGACGACGTCCTGCGCGCCGCGCCCGACGATCCGCTCTGGGATCGCTCGGACATCGTGCAGCCGTCGCTGTTCTGCGTGATGGTCTCGCTCGCCGCGCTGTGGCGCTCCTACGGCGTGCGGCCCGACGCGGTCGTCGGCCACTCGCTCGGCGAGATCTCGGCCGCCTGCGTGGCGGGGATCCTGTCGCTCGATGACGCTGCCCGCGTCGCCGCGCTGACGAGCCGCGCGCTGCACGAGCTCGGCGGCGACGACGGGATGGCGCTCGTCGACCTCGCCGCCGAGCAGCTCGAGGAGCGAATCGCACGGATCGACGGGCGCCTCACGCCGGCGGCGTTCAACGGGCCACATGCGATCGTCGTCGCCGGCGAGCAGGCCGCCCTGGACGAGCTGCTGCGCGCGTGCGATGCCGACGGCATCCGCGCGCGGCGGATCCGCGTCGACGGCACGTCGTCGGTCGCGCACTCCAGTCAGATCGAGGCGATCCGCGAGCGCCTCGCGCGCGATTTGCAGCCGGTCACGCCGCGGCCGAGCGGCGTGACGTTCTACTCGTCGGTCACCGGCGAGCCGATCGACTACACCGAGCTCGGCCCCGAGTACTGGTATCGCAGCCTGCGCCGGCCGGTGCGCTTCGAGCAGGCGAC
>Ga0136633_1003023_pt1 | contig 11240 bp, 13 predicted proteins | sample AntDrymeUQ832206_2_FD_105494 | JGI IMG/M metagenome (GOLD analysis project Ga0136633, IMG submission 105494) | Polar desert sand microbial communities from Dry Valleys, Antarctica - metaG UQ83 (22.06) | ecosystem: Environmental > Terrestrial > Soil > Desert | place: Antarctica: Dry Valley...
CGACGACGGCCGTGCCGGCCAGGAACCCGACGTGGTGCAGGACGTGCGGCAGCAGGCCCAGCAGCGCCCCGAGGGCGGCGAGCAGCCCGTCCCACAAGGCCTTCAGCCTGGACCGGCGGGCCATGCCGCCGGCCGGCCCGGTCGCTGGGGCCGTGTGTGTGGTCATCGTCGGCTCAGCGAGGCTCGCGCCGTGACGCGTCGAGGCGCTCGGCGGGCAGGTGGCTGTCCGCCTGCGCTGAGTCGTCTCGGTCGTGACCGCTGGAGCCGTGCCCGTGGCCCTGTCCGTTCATGCTGATCATCATCCAGACCATCATGAGCGGGCAGGCCAGGAACAGCCCGTAGGTGAGGGCCGTCCAGACGGGGACCCCGGCGACCACGAGCACCGCGAAGATCGCGGCGGCACCGTAGAGCATCTGCTTGAGGTGGGACCCGTGCGACATGGCCGTACCTCCTTCTCAGCGTGCAGCCGAACCGGCCAGCTCGGTTCGAGCCTCCCGGTAGGTCTGCGGGTCGATGTCGCAGGCGGCCAGGCGCCGGTCGAGCAGGTCGAGCGGGTCGTTCTGGGGCGTCGACGGGAACAGCCGGCTGACCGCCCACACGATCACTCCGAGCAGCGCGACCCAGAACCCGATCATGAGGATCCAGCCTCCGACGCCCATTCCCGAGCACCAGCTTCCGGTGAACATCTGCCACCTCCATGTGGTCCTTCACGGACGACAGTCCGCCGCTCCGGTGAAAGGCGCTGCCGCCATTCTGTGAAGGTCCGGTCAAGGCCGGGGCGCGCTGTCCGTTCAGGGATGAGCGGTGCCCTCGGTCGGGAGGTGCACGGCGATGCGTGTGCCGGCCCCGGGTCCAGCGCTGGTGGCGCTCACGCGTCCCCCATGGGCCTCGACGATCGCCTTGACGATGGCCAGCCCGGTGCCGGCGCCGCCGTGCTGCCGATCCCGGGCCGTGTCCGCGCGGTAGAGCCGCTCGAAGATGTGCGGGAGGTGCTCGGCGGGAATGCCCTCCCCATCGTCGGAGACGGCCAGTTCGGCCTGATGTTCGGACGTGGCCTGAACTGTCACGGTGACCTCCCCGCCGGGCGGGGTGTGGCGCAGAGCGTTCTCCAGCAGGTTGCCGAGAACCTGACCCAGGCGCTCGGTGTCGGCGCGCAGCGGAGGAAGCGACTCCTCCACGTCGAGCGTCAGGGAGACCCGCTTCGCGGTGTAGGCCTTCGACGCCGCTGCAACGGCTGTGCGAGCAAGTTCCGCCGGAGCAACGGGTCGAAGCGACAGCTCGAGGCGGCCTTCCTCGGCCTTCGAGACTGCGGCCATGTCGCCGGCCAACCGGGTCAGCCGGGCCGTCTGCGCGCGCAGGACGGCCAGGGTGGCGGGATCGGGCTGGGCGACGCCGTCCTCCAGCGCTTCGAGGTAGGCCTCCAGCGTCGCCACCGGAGTTCTCATCTCGTGAGCGGCGTCCGCGATCAGGCGCCGGCGTGTCGCGGTGGCGCTGCGCATCGGCCGCGGCACGGTCCGCAAGGAGCGGCAGAACCTCGGCTGGGCCATCGGCTACAACACCATCGCGCTGCCGATCGCCGCCGGGGTCTTCGAGCCGGCCTTCGGGCTGGTGCTACGCCCTGAGATCGCGGCGATCACGATGGCCGGATCGAGTGCCTTCGTGGCGGTCAACGCGCTGACCCTCAAGTGGCTCAAGATTACCGAGCCAACCTCGCCCGCACCGTCAGCGACCCCTGCCGCCGCGCGGGGATGCGCCGGCTCTGACCGGTCGACCGGCACCGCCGCGGATGCTGTGGATCACCGCAGCCCTGGGTATGCGGCCCGTTCGGTGACCGTCCGGCATGAGGAAGGCACGCCGGGGCGCAGGGCGATCAGCGCGGGAGCGCCTTCAGTGCCTGGAGCGCGGCCGCCTTACCGCTGCTGCCGGCGATTCCACCGACGGGGGCGGTCGAGGCACCGCAGGTGAACAGCCTTTCGATGCCTGGCACGGTGTGTCCGGCCAGGCGTCGTGTGGGCCGCAGGAAGGCGAGCTGGTCAAGGGTGATGTCGAGGTACATCGGGTGCCCGCCTGGCCAGCGGAGCTCTTCGGCCATCTGCGCGGGGGTGCGCACGGTGCGCGCCTGGATGCTCGCGGTGAAGCCCGGCGCGTGCTGCTCGACCTGCTCGACCATTGCGTCGGCGAAGCCCTCGGCCTGGCTGTCCCATCCGCCCTCGACGTCGAACGGGGCGCTCGGACAGGCCAGGTAGACGGTGTGTCCACCGGCAGGAGCGAGGCTGTCGTCGTACACGCTCGGGGTGAAGCAGTAGGTCGGGGGCGGCTCGGGCAGGCGGCGGGCCTCAGCGGACAAGAAGCCACGGCGAAGCTGGTCCATCGTGTCGACGTGGGACTGCAGTCCGTTCCAGTCGCCTTCGCGGGCGCCGGGGTAGGGCGGCAGTCGGTCGGTGGCGAGATGGACGACGAGCTGGACGGCGTTGCCGCGGTGCGCTGCGGACAGCTCCTGCGCAGGCTTTCCGGACAGCGGTGGGTCGAGCAGGTCCAGCAGCGCGGTCTGCACGTCGACCGCGCTGATGACCGCGCTGGCGGCGATGCGCTCGCCGTCCTCGAGGACGACCGCGCGGACGCGGCCACCCGAAGCGTCGATCCGGGCGACGGGTGCGTCGGTGCGGGTGTGTCCGCCCCAGCCGGTCAGACGGCGTTCGAGCGCGTCGGTCAGCGCCTGGGATCCACCGCGTGGATGCCATTGCCCGAACAGGTGGTAGGCCGCCTGCCAGTAGACGAAGAACGCGCCGCCGGGCTGGTGCGGACCCGCCGAGGAGTGGCTGGCGAACGCCGATACCGGTGCCCGGGTCAGGTCCGAGCGCAGGACCCGTTCCAGCAACGAGCCGTACGGCGTGACCAGGTCGTGGGCCAGCCCGACGGGACCGCCGGAGCGCTTGACCCCCTGGAGCAACGGCCACAGCTTGGCGGTGGCGGCCTTCATCACGCCACCTGCAGAGGACCCGCTCTCCAGGCCCGTCACGGCTGTCTTCACCAAGGGAACGGCCTTGTGCATGAAGGCGCGGTAGGCCTCCGCGTCGGCCCGGTCGTACTCGGCGATCGAGGCGACGGTCTGCTCGATGTCACGGTGGAACCGCACGATGCGACCGTCGCGGAACAGCCCGGTGGCGAACGGCTCCATGGGGATGTACTCGAGGCCGGCGCCGGCCAGGTCCAGCTCCTCGGGGATCGACGTCATGTTGATGATGTTGTGCGCCGCCGCGTGGGTGTTGAAGCGGTAGCCGGGGATGGTCTGGTCCGTGCGGCAGCCGCCGCCGAGCTTGTCAGCGGCTTCGAGGACGAGGACGGGCTGGCCGGCGCGGGCGAGGTAGCAGCCCGCGACCAGGCCGTTGTGGCCGCCGCCGACGATGACGACGGGCGGGGTGGACAGCGCGTTCATTGGTCTCCTGGTCGTCGACAGGTCAGGGTCGGTCCTGCCGGTGCCAGGTCAAGGGGCGAGCCGCTGTCGGGCGCGGTGCTCTCGGAACGCCTGGCCCCGCAGCGGGCCGTGGACAAGGGGACCGAGCAGGCAGACGTCCCCGACGCCGGCTGTCAGCGGCACCAGCCCGGCGGCGGCCATCACCCTGCCCCGGCCGTCGCCGCGCCGCAGGCCGGCGGCGATGAGGCCCGCGCCCGCGAGGACACGCAGGGCGCGCCCTGGCTGGCTGCCGATGAGGTCGACGGGCGTCATCCGGCCGCGACGGCTTCCAGCGCTGCGCCCAGGCGCGTGGCGGCCTCGTCCGCGACGCCCTGCAGTTCCGGCCGACCGGGCAGGCTCACCATGACCTGCGGGTCCAGCGCCTGCACCAGGGTCCGGTCGCCGTCCCGGCGTACGACGACGTTGCAGGGCAGCAGCAGCCCGATGTCGCGCTCGACCTCGAGCGCCTGCGACGCGAGCTGCGGGTTGCAGGCTCCCAGGATCAGGTAGGGCTCCATGTCCTGGTCGAGCTTGGTCTTCAGTGTCGCCTGCACGTCGATCTCGGTGAGCACCCCGAAGCCCTGGTCGGCAAGGGCTGCTCTGGTCTTCTGCACTGCCTCGTCGAAGCCGAGGGTGGTCGTGATCGTGGTCCCGTAGTCCATGGATACCTCCAGCGGTATAGGGCGGTGCCCACGACCTACCCCTGTGGGGTCCCCGCCTACACGTTCGCAGGCGGGCTGGCCGGATACGTGGCGCGGCGTCGGCTCTGCGAGTCGCGGTAGCCGCGAGCCAGCTACCTTGCCAGCCATGAGCGGGGACGTGACAGCGCACTGGGACGGCGTCTACCGCAGCAAGCGCCCCGAGCAGGTCAGCTGGTATCAGGGGCGCCCGGAGACCTCGTTGCGGCTCCTGGTCGAGGTGGCGCAGCCTTCGGCGGCAGTCATCGACGTCGGCGCCGGCGCCTCCGCCCTGGCCGACGAGCTGCTGGACCGGGGCTTCACCGACGTCACCGTCCTGGACGTGTCAGCAGCGGCGCTCGAAGGCACCCGGGCCCGCCTGGTCGGGCGCCAGCCCAGCGCCGCGATGGTCATCGCGGACCTGCTCGCGTGGCAGCCCGAGCGCCAGTACGACGCGTGGCACGACCGGGCCGTCTTTCACTTCCTGGTCCAGCTGCACGATCGCCATTGCTACGTCGCTACCGCCCTGCGCGCAGTGCGGTCAGGTGGGCACCTGGTGCTGGGGACCTTCGCCGATGACGGCCCGACGCAGTGCTCCGGACTGCCGACCGCGCGCTACAACGCCGAGGAGCTGGCCGCGCAGTTCAGCGCCGGCTTCGAGCTGATGCATGCGGAGCGCGAAGAGCATCAGACGCCAGGCGGTGTGACGCAGCCCTTCACCTGGGTCGTCTTGACCCGCACGTAGGACCGGAGCCGATGTGTGCCGCCACAGGGTGCGAGGACCTCGCACCGAACTCGATGAGGGTCAGAGTCTGGCGGCCGTGCCCTGATCGCGGGCGCGCAGCGCCTGTTCGCTCAGTCCGCGATGCACCAGTAGCGGTCCAGCCCGGCCGGGCGCGGGCGGTCGGGGCCGTCGGGGGTGCGCGCGTGCGAGGCGTCGTGGGCCGTCGACCGCATGTACTCGCGGAACGTCTCCTGATCCTTCCACCACGTGACCATCCGGTACGGGTCGCCGGCGCGCACGGGCCGCCAGACCTGCAGGCCACCGAACCCGGGACGGTCATCGACGAGCCGGATGCGGTCGCGCATCGCCAGCTCTAGTGCCGCCGCTCCGGCCGCGGGCACGGCGATGCCGCTGACGGTGACGAAGCTCGCCTCTGCTGCGGGGACGATCACGCGCCCGCCTGACCAGGGGACGCCACCCGGCCGGCGGCGTGGCGGAGCAGGTCCGCGCCGCGCGGCGCGTCGGGCTCCACGGCGTCCGCGAGGAGAAGCGCCGATGTCGTGACGATCTCCGGTGGAACGCGGCCGGCCAGCAGGTCGCACAGCCAGAGCAGCAGCTCGTCCACGATCAGAGGGTCGCCGGTGAGCAACGCAGCAGCTGTGTAGCGGGCCATCCAGCCGAAGTCCTCGCGCGTCCTCGCCTGCTGTCCCGGGTTCATCGTGGCCAGCCGCGGGAAGGCCGCCACCATCCTGTCGTAGGCGAGTGCGACGACGTCCGGGTCGACGGCGTCGAGCAGGAGGACCTCCAGCGGTGGCTCAACCGCGACACCTGTCCGGGCAGGTGGGGGCCCAAGCAGCGCCGCGGGGTCGTTGGACCAGCCATCGGCGCCCAGGGCTTGGGCGCGCAGCGGTGAGTCCCCGAAGGCGCGGCCGCCGACCATCACGGGAACGTCGTGTTCGTGAGCAACAGTGATGCAGCGGGCGGCTCCGAGCAGGTTCGTCGGCATGGTGCAGGACACTGCCAGCAGGTCGACGTCTCCAGCGGAGAGCCGCCGCGCGAGCTGGTCGGCCGGGAGCGACGGTCCCAAGGTCGTCACTCTGGTGCTGGGAGTGGTGGCGACGACAGCGGCCATGCGGCCAGGCAGCGTGTGCCACTCACCCTCGGGGCAGACAAGGACGACGTGGCGCGGCTGCGACCCGACGCGCGGCCGAGACGCGTGCCCGAGTGCCATCACGGCTGACTCGGTGACCGCGGTGGCTGCGTGCTCGTCCGCGACAGACCAGTCGCCCTTCTGCCACAGCTCACCGACGCGTACCTGCGCCGGGGCAAGTACGTCACTGGTGATCCGTTGAACCGGCGTTCCCTCGTCGAACATCTCCAGGACGAAGCCGCTCGCCCCGCGCGCGTCCGCGGAGCGCAGCGAGCGGAAGTAGGTCTCCAGTCGTTCCCTGTCGGCGGTCACCCGACGTCCTAGGTGCTCTCGTCGGCGATCACGGTGAGCCCTCGTCCCGCGCCCTTTGCGCGGTACATCGCTTCGTCGGCCGACTGCAGCGCGGCCCGCCCCCCCTCGGCCGTGACCGTGGCGACACCGATCGACAAGCCGACGGCGGCGGCGCACTCCGGCCGCTGCTGCTCCCACTGCGCGCGCAGCACCTCGCAGCGCTGGACGAGCGCTTGGGCCGACAGGCGCGGGGTGAGGCAGGTCAGCTCGTCACCGCCGTACCGACCGCAGCTGTCGTCCTGACGGAAACTCCGCAACAGCAGGGCCCCGATGGCTTTCAGCACGGAGTCCCCTGCGCTGTGCCCGTCGCGGTCGTTGACGGACTTGAACTGGTCCAGGTCAATGAGGCAGACGCTGTCGCCGGCCGCTGCCTCCGCGAGGCGTCGCATCCAGGCACGACGCGTCAGCAGCCCGGTCAAGGGATCGCGGGTCGCCTCGTCGGCGCTCTGAACCTCGCCCTGCAGGCGCATGATCACCAGGCGGGCGTCTTCCACCATCTCCGGCAGGACTCTGGCCAGTCGCATGGCGACAACGCTCACCGGATTGGCGTAAGGGAGCAGCGGCTCCGACAGCCCGAGGGAGACGTCCACCGGCAAGGTGTTCGCCGGGTCAGCCAGACGTGCGGGGACGAGTCCGGCACCGAGGTCGTTGATGAAGGTGGCGAGCACCTGGGCGACCTGATCTGCCGACGTGGCGCGTAAGAGGGCCCGGAGGGCAGCCGCCTGCGTGCCCGAGACGGCGTCGTCCTGTTCAGCCACGACGGGGTACGCCCTCGCCGGCCGGCTCGCGCCTCTGGGCACCGGCGCGCGCCGCGCCGCCTGCACCGCCGGAGGCCAAAAGGGGGCGTCCTGTCCTGAACTCCCGGGGCCATCTGCGCCGGACGTGGTGTTCGGCTCGGTCATCCTGGGCTGCCCATGGCTTGGGTCGGCTCCCGTCATAGGGGGAGAGGAAAGCCTGATGAGGGGCGGCGAAGGGGCACGGTGAGGCCTGCGGGCTCGTTGAGGGCGATGACGTGGTTACTCCGTTCGGGGTGCCGTTCCCGCGTTTCAGCAAGGTCGCGGCGAGCAACTCCCATTGTTCCTCATCCGGTCTTCCGCCGTCAGGGCCTTACGTCCCGGCCGGACTTCCCCAGCGCCGGGGGGGCCGATCCGGTCGAGCCCCCTGGCCAGGCAGCCGTCGCCGCGCCGGCCCACGCGTGGCAGGCTCGCCCTCCGCCCCTGCTCGAGGAGGACCTGCGCGTGGCCCGCTACCTCGACGTGCACCCGGTCAACCCGCAGCCGCGGCTCATCGCGCAGGCGGTAGCGCTGCTGCGCGACGACGCGCTGATCGCCTACCCGACCGACTCCTGCTACGCACTGGGCTTCCAGCTCGACAACCCGACCGGGGCCGACCGGCTGCGGCGCATCCGCGGACTGGACGAGCGGCACCACTTCACGCTGGTGTGCTCGGAGTTCGCGCAGCTCGGCGAGTTCGTGCACCTGGACAACGCGGCGTTCCGCAGCATCAAGGCGGCCACTCCCGGGCCGTACACGTTCATCCTGAAGGCGACCAAGGAGGTGCCCAAGCGGCTCGCCCACGCCAAGAAGCGCACCGTCGGCGTGCGCATCCCCGACCACCCGGTCGTGCGCGCGCTGGTGGCCGAGCTCGGCAAGCCGCTCGTGAGCAGCACCCTCCTGCTGCCCGGCGCCGAGCTGCCGATGACCGACGGCTGGAGCATCAAGGAGGAGCTCGACGGCGTCGTCGACGCGGTGCTCGACGGCGGCGACTGCGGGTCCGAGCCGACCACGGTCGTGGACTGGTCGGAGGGCTTCCCGGAGGTGGTCCGCGTGGGGGCCGGCGACCCGGCCCGGTTCGGCTAGCCGGCTCCCGGGCCGTCGCTGCCGGCGACGTACTCCTCCAGCGGGACCCGGCCATCGGCCCACGCCGCCAGCACCGGCTCGACGATGCGCCACGACTCCTCGGCCTCGTCGCCGCGGATCGACAGGCTGGGGTCGCGCTCGAAGACGTCCTCGAGCAGTAGGGCGTACGGCGTGAGCGACCGGTCGGGCAGCTGCAGCGCCAGGTCGGCCGTCTCCAGGTCGAACGGGTCCCCCGGGCCGTTGACGTTGAGCGAGAGGGTGACCCGGTCGGGCTTCAGCGACAGCCGCAGGACGTTCGGCTCCACCGGATCCGTAGCCGCGAAGGGCAGGTGCGGCACGGGACGGAAGGTGAGCACGACCTCGGAGCGGTTCGCGGACAGGGCCTTGCCGCTGCGCAGGCGGAACGGCACGCCATGCCACCGCCAGTTGTCGACCCGGAGCTCGAGCTCGGCGAAGGTCTCCGTCTCCCGCTCCGGGTCCACCCCGTCCTCCTCGGCGTACGAGGGCAGGGAGCGGCCGGCCACCGACCCGGCGGTGTAGCGGCCACGGCGGCTGGTGGACGCGGGGTCACCGGCCGGCTGCACGGCCCGTAGGGCGTCCACCTTGCGGTCGCGCAGGTCCCGCGCCCGCAGGCTCGTCGGCGGCTCCATGACGACGAGGGCGAGCACCTGCAGCAGGTGGTTCTGCAGCATGTCCCGCAGCGCACCGGCCTTGTCGTAGTAGCCCGCTCGCCCCTCGAGGCCCAGCGTCTCGTCGAAGACGACGTCGACGCTCTGCACGTGCGCGGCCCCCCAGAGCGGCTCGAAGACCCGGTTGGCGAAGCGCAGCCCGAGCAGGTTGACCACCGTCTGCTTGGCCAGGAAGTGGTCGACCCGGAAGACGCTGTCCTCCGGCACCACGTCGGTGACGAGCGCGTTGAGCCGGCGCGCGTCGGCCAGGCCCGCGCCGAAGGGCTTCTCGACGACGAGGACGCTGCCCTCGACCAGACCCACTGCGGCCAGGGCCCGGCAGGTCGCCGCGAAGACCGTGTTGGGCAGCGCCAGGTAGACCACGGCAGGCGCGTCGGCGGGCAGCGCGGACCGCAGCTGCTCGGGGTCGGTGACGTCAGCGGTCACCCACGACAGCGAGCCGACGAGCGCGGTGCGCACCTCGACGGGGACGTCTGCGGCGAAGGTCGCCAGCCGGGCCGCGGTGTGCTCCTGGAACTGCGCGTCGTCCCACCTCTGCATGCCGACGCCCAGGACGCGCAGACCGGCCGGGGCGCCACCGGACGCGATCAGCGAGGCGAGCGACGGCAGCAGCAGGCGACCGGTGAGGTCGCCGCCCGCCCCGAGCAGGACCAGGCGGTCGAGCGTCACGGTCACAGCCTCGTCTCGGGTCGGGTTCCTGACCAGGGCTGCCCGCGGCAGGCACGGCCACACCCCGGTGACCGGCGGGAGCCGTCACGTTCCTCTGTAGCCTCGACAGCCGGAGACCACGAGCGAGCAGGAGGCCGGAGTGCAGGACAGCCCGCGGCCCGTGGTGGCCGTGGCCAACCGGCTCCCGGTGCACGACGGCGGGGACGGCTGGCAGCTCTCGCCGGGTGGCCTGGTCACGGCGCTCAAGCCGGTGATGAGCGCCCGCTGCGGCGCCTGGGTCGGCTGGGACGGCGGCAGCAAGGGCACCCCCACACGGCTGCCGGAGCTGTCGGTCGAGCTCGCGCCGGTGCGGCTGTCGGCCGCCCAGGTCCGCGACTACTACCACGGCTTCGCCAACCGCACGCTGTGGCCGCTGCTGCACAACGCCATCGAGAAGCCGGTCTTCGAGCGCTCCTGGTGGAAGGCGTACGGCGAGGTCAACGCGCGGTTCGCCGACGCGGCGGTGACGGCGCTCGACGCCACCCCCGACGCGCTGCTGTGGGTGCACGACTACCACCTGCTGCTCGTCCCGGAGCTCGTCCGCGCGCAGCGGCCGGAGCAGCGCACCGGCTTCTTCCTGCACACGCCCTGGCCGTCGCCGGACGTCTTCGCGCGCGTCCCCTGGCGCAAGGAGCTGCTGCTCGGCCTGCTCGGCGCCGACGTCGTCAGCTTCCACACCGACCGCTACCTCACCAACTTCGTGCGCGCCTGCGGCCGCCTGCTCAAGGGCGACGGCGTGCGTGTGGACGGCGACTCGCTCGTCCTGCCGGGCGGGCGCACGGTCCGCACGAGCGCGTCGCCCATCTCCATCGACGTCGCGCAGTTCGGCAAGCTGGCCACGAGCGCGCAGGCCGACGCCGACCTCGCCGTGGTGCAGGAGCAGTTCGCCGGCCGGACCGTGCTGCTCGGCGTCGACCGGCTCGACTACACCAAGGGCATCGTCGAGCGGCTGCTCGCCTTCGAGGCGCTGCTCGAACGGCGCCCGGACCTGCGCGAGCAGGTGGTGCTCGTGCAGGTCGCGGTCCCCAGCCGCGACGACGTCCGCGAGTACCGCCAGCTGCGCAGCAACGTCGAGCAGATCGCCGGTCGCATCAACGGCCGCTTCACCCAGCCGGGCAAGGACGTCCCGGTCCACTACCTCTACCGCTCGCTCGCGCCGCAGGCGCTGTCGGCGTACTACGCCGCGGCCGACGTCATGCTCGTCACGCCGCTGATCGACGGCATGAACCTCGTCGCCAAGGAGTACGTCGCCGTGCAGGACGCGCGCGGACTGTGCGGCGCGCTGGTGCTCAGCGAGTTCACCGGCGCCGCCGACGAGCTGGAGGAGGCGCTGCTCTGCAACCCCTTCGACGTCGAGGGGCTGTCGGCCATCGTCGAGCGCGCGCTCGAGATGCCGGTCGAGCAGCGGCGCGCGGCGATGTCGGCGATGGGCCGACGCGTGACCGAGCACGACGTGCACTCCTGGGTGGACGGTCAGCTCGCCGACATCGGCGGGTGATGGTCGTCCACCCGCGTGGCACCGAGTCGGCGGTGTCCTGGCCGGACGCGCGCGCCCGCGCGCTGGCCGCCGGCGCTCCGACCGCGCCCCGGGAGCTCCCGCTCGACGCCTGCGCGGGCGCGGTCCTGGC
>Ga0136633_1003024_pt1 | contig 11237 bp, 11 predicted proteins | sample AntDrymeUQ832206_2_FD_105494 | JGI IMG/M metagenome (GOLD analysis project Ga0136633, IMG submission 105494) | Polar desert sand microbial communities from Dry Valleys, Antarctica - metaG UQ83 (22.06) | ecosystem: Environmental > Terrestrial > Soil > Desert | place: Antarctica: Dry Valley...
AGCCGCTGCCGTGTTGGGAGATAGCGAAGCCGTCGAATTCCGCGCCCTTACGGCCGACCAGCGCGGCCCCGCCCTCCAGACCGGCGAAGTTGACCTCCTCATCCGCAACACCACCTGGACCGTAAGCCGCGACACCGGATGGGGCCTGTTCGCCCCGACAACCTTCTACGATGGCCAGGCCATCATGGTCAACTCGGCCGAGGTTGATGCGACGAGCCTCGAGGAGCTCGCCGAGGCCAGGGTCTGCGTCCAGACCGGAACGACGACCGAGCTCAACCTGTCCGACGCGTTCCGCGCGGCCGGCCTCGAGTTCAGGGCGCAAACGTTCGACAACATCGACGCCACCTACGAGGCGTACCAGTCGGCATCCTGCGACGCGGTCACCAGCGACCGATCGCAGCTCACAGCGCTGCGCACCTCATTCGAGAATCCGGACGATCACGTCATCCTCGAAGACGTGCTCTCCAAGGAGCCGCTGGGACCGGTCGCTCCACTCGGCGACGATGAGTGGTTCAACGTCGTGAAGTGGGTGGTGTACGCGACCATCGAGGCCGAGGAGCTCGAGATCACCGCCGACACCGTCGAGGAGACCGCCTCGACGAGCGATAACCCCGTCGTCCAGCGCTTCCTGGGAGTGCTCCCGGAGGGCGCCGATCCCTTCGATTCCGGCCTGGGTCTCGAGGACGACTGGGTGGTCACGATGATCAGCCAGGTCGGGAACTACGCCGAGATCTATGACCGGAATCTCGGCCCGGATACGGAGATCGCGATCGAGCGAGGCCTCAACAGCCTCTGGACGGACGGAGGCCTGCTCTACGCACCGCCGTACCGATAAGCGAGCGTAAGATTCCGGGGCGGGGACTGATCCCGCCCCGGATCGATCGTTCCTTCCTGACATGACCGCGGTCAAGCGCGCCGCTTCTTCCAGGGCAGTTCCGCTCTGGCGGGACATCCGCATCCTGCGCCTCGGCGCGCAGCTCGTGGTCGTGCTTGTCATCGGCCTGATCGTCTGGTTCTTGGTCGGCAACTTCCTGAGGGCCACCGAGGCGCGGGGACTGGGCTTCGGCTTCGGCTTCCTCGGCCGCCAGGCCGGGTTCGAGATTAGCGAGAGCCCGATCGCGTTTTCGGCCACGGATACGTACGGAACAGCCTTCCTGGTCGGCCTGCTCAACACGCTGTTCGTGAGCGTGCTCGGCATCATCCTGGCCACCATCCTGGGCATCGGCGTCGGGGTGGCGCGCCTCTCGGGGAACTGGCTCGTCGGCCGCATCGTCGGCGGCTACGTGGAGCTGATGCGCAACACGCCGCTCCTCGTCCAGCTCGTCATCCTCTACTTCGTCGTCTTCCTCCAACTGCCGGGGGTGCGCGACTCGTTCGCGATCGGCGACGCGGCCTTCCTGAACCGTCGCGGCCTATACCTGCCGGGACCCAGCACGAGCGACGGATTCGGCCTGTGGATCGGGTTCTGCGTTGCTGCCGTGGCGGCCGTGGTCGTCTCGCGCGTCGTCGCAGGCCGGCTCGAAGATGCGGGTCGTGGGTCGTATCGACTGCGGACCATCGGCTGGCTGGCGGCGCTGGCGGCGCCGGTGATCGGGTGGTTCGCGGCCGGCGGGTCGCCCCTCACCTTTGAGGTACCCACCCTCGGGACGTTCAACTTCAGCGGTGGCATGGCGCTCTCGACGGAGTTCACCGCCCTCCTGACCGGGCTCGTGCTCTACACGGCCGCCTTTATCGGTGAGGTGGTCCGCGGCGGGATCCAGGCGGTGCGGCGCGGCCAGCTCGAGGCCGCTCGCGCGCTCGGCCTGTCGGAGGGCCAGGTTCTCCAACTCGTCATCTTCCCGCAGGCGCTGCGCGTCATCGTGCCGCCTCTCACCAGCCAGTACCTGAACCTCGCGAAGAACTCGAGCCTGGCGGTCGCCGTCGGGTATCCCGACCTCTTCAAGATCGGCCAGACGATGTCGAACCAGACCGGTCAGCCGGTGCCGGTGATCGTCATGGTGATGGGGACCTACCTCGCCATCAGCCTCGTGACCAGTCTGCTGATGAACATCTACAACCGGCGGGTCCAGGTGGCCGAGCGATGACAGCCGAGATCGCCCCTCCGCCACGCATCGCCATCGGACCGCTCGGCTGGCTGCGACGCAATCTCTTTCAGAGCCCGCTGAACGGCGTCATCAGCGTCCTGCTGGGGGCGGCGCTCACCTGGCTCGTGCTCCAAGTCGGGGGGTGGGCCATCGGCGAGGCCCGGTGGAGCGTGGTGACCGAGAACCTACGCATCTTCCTCATCGGCCGCTATCCCGGGGATCTGGCGTGGCGCATCTGGCTCAGCCTCGCCATCCTGTCGGTCCTGTCGGGGCTGAGCGCCGGCGTGTTCGGCCGGACGACCCGGATGCTCGCGGTCACCCTGTCGGCCATCCAGGCGCTGCTCGCCGTGCTCATCGCGACCTCGCCGATCGGCCTGGTCGGAGTGGTGGCCTACGCCGCCAATGCGGCTGGGGTCTGGATCGCGTTCGTCGTCGGCCTCCGCGGCTGGATGCCACGTCGCCCGCTCACCTTCGCCTGGCTCGTCTCGCTGCCGGCCGCATTCCTGCTGATCGCGGGCTTCGCCGGAACCCCCCTCACGTCCGTCGCCACCAATGCCTGGGGCGGCCTGCTGCTGACCGTGGTGCTCGCCACGGTCGGGATCGTCCTCTCCTTCCCCCTGGGCGTGCTGCTCGCGCTCGGGCGCCGAAGCCGCCTCCCGGTGATCCGCATCCTGTCGACCGGCTACATCGAGCTCATCCGCGGCGTGCCGCTGGTGACGATCCTGTTCATGGCCGACCTCATCCTTCCGCTCTTCCTGCCGGGCGAGTGGCGGCTCGACCGCGTGGCGCGGGCGATGGGCGGGATCAGCCTGTTCTCGGCCGCCTACGTCGCCGAGAACGTCCGCGGCGGCCTCCAGGCCATCCCGACCGGCCAGGTCGAGGCGGCCCAGGCCCTCGGCCTCACGAGCGTGCAGACGAATATCAGCATCGTCCTGCCCCAGGCCCTGCGGGCCGTCATCCCGGCCAACGTGGGGCTCTTCATCAGCCTGCTGAAAGACACGACCCTCGTGACCATCATCGGGCTGCTCGAACTGCTCGGCATCGGGCGAGCGGTGCTGGCCCAATCGGATTCGCTCGGAGCCAGCCTCGAGGTCTATGCCTTCGTTGCCGGCGTCTTCTTCGTCCTCTGCTATGCCATGTCGCAGGCGAGCTACCGGCTCGAGCGTGCGCTCGGCGTCGGAACCCGCTGATGGAGCCTCCAACCATGAACGCTTCCCAGACCGATGCGGCGGCTCCCGCCGCCGACGCGACCGACGGCATCATCATTGCGCGCGACGTGCACAAGTGGTTCGGCCAGCTCCACGTCCTGCGTGGGATCGACCTGACCGTCAAGGCCGGCGAGGTGGTGGTGATCTTCGGGGCGTCGGGCTCCGGCAAGTCGACCTTCATCCGCACCATCAACCGGCTCGAGGAGCATCAGCGAGGCGAGATCATCGTAGACGGCATCGAGCTGACGAACGACATTCGAAACATCGCCGCCATCCGCAGCGAGATCGGGATGGTCTTCCAGTCGTTCAACCTGTTCCCGCACCTCACCGCGCTCGAGAACATCACGCTCGCTCCACGCAAGGTCCGTAAGAGCGCCAAGGCCGATGCGGAGGCGGCCGGCATGAAGCTGCTGACTCGCGTCGGCATTCCGGAGCAGGCCCACAAGTTCCCCGCGCAGCTGTCGGGCGGCCAGCAGCAGCGCGTGGCCATCGCGCGGGCGCTGGCGATGCAGCCAAAGATCATGCTCTTCGACGAGCCGACCTCGGCGCTCGACCCCGAGATGATCAGCGAGGTGCTGGACGTCATGAAGGGACTCGCCAGCGAGACCGGCATGACGATGATCTGCGTCACGCACGAGATGGGCTTCGCGCGCGCGGTCGCCAACCGGATGGTCTTCTTCGACCACGGTCAGATCGTGGAACAGGGGCCGCCGAGCCAGATCTTCGAGGCGCCGACCCACGAGCGGACCAAGCAGTTCCTGTCTCAGATACTCCACTGAGTCGAAGATCCGCGGCGCGGCGCCAACCCCGTTGGCCTTATGACCGACGTGTCGGCGCTCCTCGGTCGTCTTGCCAACCAGAATGGCGCCACGACCGAGGAGGGACAGGTCACGTGCGCTCACCGGTCGTAGGGCCAATTGGGTTGGCATCGGTAGCCGGCATTTAGGCCGATATATGGGCAAATCTATGACTCAGGTTTGACCCTGCCGACATGCACCGCCTAGGCTGCGATCGTCGCTCCCTTCGATCCCGCGTATCGGTGACCCGATCGCCCGTGTCCGTAACGCACATCGACCTCGACAGCATCCGGGTTCGCTTCCCGACCTTCCGCGCCCACCCTGCGTGGGTGCACGGCCCGTGCGTCCAGCTCCGACGCGGCGGCGCCGATGCCGACACCGTGCGCCGTCTGTCGGGTCTCGAGCGATGACCGCCACGGCCACCCTCCGCATCGGCACCCGTGGGAGCCAGCTGGCGCTGGCCCAATCCCGGATCGCCGCAAGCGCGATTGCCCCCGTCCTCGGACCGGCGGAGCTGGTGTCGATCTCCACCCACGGCGACGCGATCAGCACCCGCCGTCCGCGGGCGAGCTGGGTCGCCACCGATGGCCAGTTCACCCGCGAGCTCGAGCGCGCGCTGCTCGACGGCCGCGTCGACCTGGTCGTCCACTCGTTCAAGGACCTGCCGACGGCGGCGGTCGACGGCCTCGTCATCGGCGCGGTGCTCGAGCGGGCGGACGCGCGAGACTGCCTGATCACGGCTGACGGTGGGACGATCGACGACCTTCCGTTCGGTGCCCGCATCGGCACGAGCTCTCCGCGCCGCGCGGCGCAGTTGGCGGCTGCCCGCGCCGATCTGATCACCGTGCCGATGCGTGGCAACGTCGAGACGCGCCTCGCGCGCCTGGCGGCCGGCGAGCTCGACGCGCTGATGCTGGCCGCCGCCGGGCTCGATCGCCTCGGGATCGAGGTACCGGAGCACGCTCGCCTCTCGTTTGACCTCGTCCTGCCGGCGCCCGCGCAGGGCGCGCTGGCCGTCCAGGTGCGGGCCACGGACGCATCGCTCCTCGCAGCACTCGGACGCATCGACCACGGCCCGACGCGGATCGGGGTCGAGGCCGAGCGCGCGCTGCTGCGCCGGATCGGCGGCGGCTGCCTGGCGCCGCTCGGCGCGCTTGGGGAGGTGACCGACGGGACGCTGCGGCTGCGCGCGGCCCATGAGACCGTCGATGGCGCGTACCTCCGCGCGGAGGCGTCGGGCCCGACCGTCGACGCAGCGGACGTGGTCGCGCTGGTGGCCGAACGGATCGCCGCCGGATGACGCCCCAGATCCTCGTCACCCGTCCAGCCGGCCAGGCCGACGAGCTCCGACGGCTGCTCGTCGAGCGGAGGATCGAGGCGATCTGCGTGCCGACCGTGGCGATCGATGTCGCGTCCGCGGCCGCTGATCTCGATGCCATGCTTGCCGCCCTCGCCGGCGCCGACTGGCTCGTGCTCACCAGCGCGAATGGCGCCGATGCGTTGGCCGCGCGGATCGCCGCGGACGGTCGGCGGCTGCCGGAGACCACCCGGATCGCGGCCGTTGGGCCGGCCACCGCCGAGGCGCTCACGGCGGCGGGGGTGCGCGTCGATCACGTCCCCGACGAGTACCTGACCGTCGCGATCGCCGATGGGCTCGGTGAGCTTGAGGGCCGTCGCGTCGTGCTCGCGCGGGCGGATGCCGCGACCCCGGAGCTGGGCACGGCGCTGGTCGCGCGTGGCGCGCTCGTCGAAGAGGTGATCGCCTACCGCACGATCGAGGGCCCGGGATCCAGCCGCGATCTCCTCCACGCCGCGCTCCAGCAGGACCTCGACGGGATCGCCTTCACGAGCGGATCGACCGTGCGGGGACTGACGCGCCTCGCCTCACCGATCGACCGCGGCCGGGCGCGGACCCTCCCGGCCTTCTGCATCGGGCCGGTCACCGCGGCCGAGGCGCGGCACTCCGGCTTCCACATCGCCGCCATTGCGCCCGAGCACACAGCCGTCGGCCTCGCCGACGTCATCGCCACCCACCTCGTACGAGAGAACCGATGACCCTTCTGACCGACTCCGCGCTTACGACCACGGCCTTCCGCGGCAGACGCCTGCGGCGCAAGCCAGCCCTGCGCGCGCTCGTTCGCGAGACGCGGCTCCATCCCGCCATGCTCGTCGCGCCGCTCTTCATCCGACCCGGGCACGGCGTGCGCGAGGAGATCGGCTCGATGCCGGGCCAGCATCGACTCAGCGTCGACAACGTCGCGCGTGAAGCGGAAGCGCTCCTCGAGGCCGGCGTCAGATCGGTCCTTCTGTTCGGCCTGCCACAGTCCAAGGATCCCGAGGGCGCCGGTGCCTGGGCCGCCGATGGCATTGTGCATGAGGCGATCCGCGAGCTGCGCCGCGCGAACGGCGACGAGCTGGCGGTCATCGCCGACGTCTGCCTGTGCGAGTACACCTCCCACGGGCATTGCGGCGTCCTGGACGGCGCATTGGTCGACAACGACGCGACCCTGCCGCTGCTGGCTCGCATCGCCGTCTCACTGGCGGATGCGGGAGCCGATGTCGTTGCGCCATCAGCGATGATGGATGGCCAGGTGGCCGCCATCCGCGCCGAGCTTCCGGAGACCGCGATCCTCGCCTACGCCGCAAAGCACGCCTCGGCCTTCTACGGTCCGTTCCGCGACGCGGCCGACTCCGCACCCGCATTCGGCGACCGCCGCTCGTACCAGATGGACCCCGCCAACGGCCGCGAGGCCCTGGCAGAAATGCTGGCCGATCTCGAGGAAGGAGCCGACATGATCATGGTCAAGCCCGCGCTCCCCGCGCTCGACCTCGTGGCCGCAGCCCGCGCGTACACGAACGTCCCGGTGGCCGCCTACCAGGTCAGCGGTGAGTACGCCGCCATCTGCGCCGCGGGTGAGCGCGGCTGGCTCGATCGACGCGCCGCGGCTCTCGAGTCGCTCACCGCCATCGCGCGAGCCGGAGCCGGGATCATCGTCACCTACTTCGCCCTCGAAGCCGCCGGATGGCTCGAATGAGGGTGACCACGACGGTCCACGTGCTCCAAGGAAGTCAGATGCGGGCTTCAAGCCCTCGGGTGGTCTTCCCGGCGCACATCCAGCCGCCTTCGCGACCCAGGCTGACTCCAGCAGCGCACATGTCGGGATCGAAGCCCCGATGTGCGTTCGCGGAGGCACACCCCACGCAGGAACGACACCGATGAGCGACGAGCGCTTCGTCCACGCCTGGCTCCTGCGCCTGGATCCGGCCTGGCGCCGCCGGTCCGCCGAGGAGCGGCGGGCCGACCTCGACGCCTTCTGCGCGGCGGCCGGGCGGACCGAGCAGCGTCTCATGCAGCACAGCTATTCGACCATCGGCCTGCGCGCGGAGGGCGATCTTCTGCTGTGGCGCATGTCCGAATCGATCGAGGCGGTCGATGAGACGGCAGCCGACCTGCTCGCGTCAGGCATCGGTCAATGGCTGACGCCGGCGATTTCGATGATCGGCCTGACGAGGCCGTCCCAGTACGTGAAAAGGCCGACAATGCAGGAGCAGTCGCTCTTCAGCGGCGATCGGTCGAAATACCTGGTGGTCTACCCGTTCACCAAGTCGGTTGAGTGGTACCTGGCACCGGCCGAGGAGCGGCAGGCCGTCATGCGCGGGCACATGAAGGTCGGCCACGCCTATCCGCAGGTCCGCCAGCTGCTCGCCTACTCCTTCGGCCTGGACGACCAGGAGTTCATCGTCGCCTACGAGACCGATGAGCTCGTCGCCTTCCAGGACCTCGTCCGCGACCTGCGCGAGACAGAGTCGCGCCGCTCCACCGTTCGCGACACGCCGATCATCACCGGCATCCATCGGCCGATGGGCGAGATCCTGGGCATGCTGTCGGGGCCGAACCGATGATCGAGAGCGCTCCGACACCAACCACGACCTGGACCGGCGAGTCCCGCTTCTGCGCTGCGCTCGGCCACGAGCAGCCCGACCGCACGCCGGTCTGGTTCATGCGGCAGGCGGGCCGATGCCTGGCCGACTACCGAAAGCTGCGCGAGCGCTATCCGATCCTGACCCTGGCCAAGACCCCGGAGCTGTGCGCCGAGGTGACCCTCATGCCCGTGGCGGCCTTCGACGTCGACGCGGCGGTGCTCTTCGCCGACATCATGATTCCCCTGGAGCCCATGGGCGTCAGCCTCGAGATCCAGCCGGACGTCGGACCGATCATCCACGAGCCGATTCGTTCGCGGGCACAGGTGGACGCGCTGCGCCTCATCGACCCGGATGCCGAGGTCGGCTTCGTGATGGACGCCATCCGCCTCGTGCGGCGTCAGCTCGACGGCAGGCAGGCCGTCATCGGCTTTGCTGGCTCGCCGTTCACACTGGCCTGCTACCTGATCGAGGGTCGGCCATCGCGCGACTATGCGATCGCCAAAGCCTTCATGTACCGCGAGCCCGAAGCATGGCACGCGCTCATGGAGAAGCTATCGTCCGTGGTGATCTCCTATCTCAACGCGCAGATCGCCGCCGGCGTCCACGTCGTGCAGCTCTTCGACTCCTGGGTCGGGGCGCTATCGCCATCTGACTATGTGACCTATGTCCAGACTCACATGGCGCGGATCTTCGCCCAGGTGCGCGGTGCGCCGACGATCCACTTTGGGACCGGTACCGCCGCCCTCCTTGAGTCGATGACGGTCGCCGGCGGCGATGTGATCGGCGTCGATCACCGCCAGTCGCTGGACCGGGCTTGGGAGCGGATCGGCTTCGACCGTGGCGTGCAGGGAAATCTCGACGCGACGCGCGTGCTCGCCGGCTGGGAGGCGACGGCCGAAGGCGCCCGCGACGTCCTGCGTCGAGCGGCCAACCGGCCGGGACACATCTTCAATCTGGGCCATGGCGTCCTGCCGGACTCCGACTCGGACGTCCTGCGTCGGCTGGTGGATCTCGTGCACACCGAGTCGGCACGATGAGCGGGCGGCTGGGCGTGCTGCTCATGACCTACGGGTCGCCCGCGGACGACCTCCATGACCTGCCGGCCTACCTGGCGGCGGTTCGCGGCGGGCGAGAGCCATCGGACGAGCTGGTGGCGGAATTTCGGCGCCGATACGAGCTCATCGGCGGCTCGCCGCTCATCCCGATCACGCGCGCCCAGGCCGCGGCCGTCGAAGAGCGCCTCCAGGGCGACGGCGTGGATGCCTCGGCCACGGTCGGGATGCGCTTCAGCGCGCCCACCATTCTCGACGGGCTCCGTGAGCTGGGTGACCTCGGCTGCGAGACGGTGAGCGCCGTCGTCATGAGCCCGCAGTACTCGGAGCTCCTCATGGGCGGCTACCGCCGAGCCGTTGACGCCGCGCTGGCTGAACTGGGCGCGACCGCCCCGCGGGTCGAACTGGCGCCGGCCTGGTACCGTGAGCCGGGCTTCATGGCTGCGGTGGCCGAGCGCATTCGTGACGGGCTGGGGCAACTGCCGGACGGCGCGCCGGTGCTCCTCACCGCGCATTCGCTCCCCCGTCGCGTCGCCGATGCCGAGCCCGCCTACCTCGACCAACTGCGCGATACCGCGGAAGCAGTGGCCACCGCTGCAGGGCTGGCCGACGACCGCTGGCACTTCTGCTGGCAGTCGGCCGGGCACGAGCCCGGCGAGTGGATGAAGCCCGACTTCGCCGACCTCGTCCCGCAGCTCCGCGACGCAAGCCACGGAGCCGTCCTCGTGGCGCCGATCCAGTTTCTGGCCGACCACCTCGAGATCCTGTACGACGTCGACATCGGCGCCCGGGAGCAGGCCGTGGCGGCCGGCATGGCCTTCGCCCGCATCGAGTCGCTCAACGTGTCGCCGACCTTTATCGGCGCATTGGCCCACATCGCCCGCGAGGCCGCCAGCAGTCCGGCCGGCAGCGGCTGACGAACGCCAATCGGCTACCGTGAGCCGATGCAACGCGTTGAGCAGTCCGCCCGGATCCCCGCTCCTCCGTCGGAGGTCTTCGCCTACGTATCCGATCTTGACAACCTCGCGCAGTGGCAGAGCGGGGTCGTCAGCGCCCGCATGACGTCGGATGGCGAGATGGGCGTCGAGGCAACGGCCGTCGTCGCGCGCGAGCTGATGGGCCAACGGCTCGATGCGCCGCTGACGGTCAGCGAGTACGACCCGCCGCGGCGTCTGGCCATCGACAGCGAGGTCAGCGGCGTCAAGGCACACGCAACCCTGGACCTTGCCCCCGCCGACGACGGCGAAGCCACGGACCTCACATTCGCGATGGAGATCCGTGGCTCGATGCTGACCGCCTTCATGGAGCCGATGATCGCCTCGGCAGCGAAGGGCGACATCGGCGCCAGCCTGGAGCGGTTGCAGGCCCGCTTCACACCCTGAGGGTCAACCTTCCGGTCGATGGGCCGTGAGGCCAGCGGAAAGCCAACATGTCACAATCGGTGCATGCGAGTTTCTGCTCGGGCCGAATACGCGCTTCGCGCGGTCGCGGAGCTGGCCGCCGCGGGTGACGTCCGCGTCAAGCGCGACGTCATAGCCGACCAGCAGCAGATCCCGGTTGAATTCCTTGAAAGCGTGCTGCTCTCCCTCAAGCACGCCGGTATCGTGCAGAGCCAACGCGGCGCCGGCGGCGGCTTCCGCCTCGCGCGCTCCCCCACCGAGATCACTCTCGGCGACGTCATGCGAGCCGTCGATGGCCCCATGTCGGACGTGCGTGGCAACCGGGCGGAAGATATCGAGTACCCGGGGCCAGCTCGACACCTCCAGGAGATCTGGATCGCCGTGCGCGCGAGCCTCCGCGAGATCCTCGACGGCACGACGGTGGACGACCTGGTGCGCGGCAGGATGCCGAAGCGGGTTCGTCAGCTGACAGAGGACCCCGAGGCATGGACATCGCTCGGTCGGATCCGTGGCGCCGCTCGCTCGCGGCTGCCGCGGGTGATTCGTCGGCGGGTGCCGAAGCCGGGACGCCGAGGCCCGAAGCGCTCCGCATCGGACCCGCCGGCTCGACCGGCGGGCTGAGCCCCTAGCCGGTGCCCAGGCCTCGGCGCTGGCGGATCCGGCGCTCCAGGCTTCCGAAGATCACCAGGTCCACGACGATCCCGATGACCAGGATCACGATCATCGTGGCCAACAGCGCCTCTGCGTCGGACAGCTCGCGCGCGAAGTTGAG
>Ga0136633_1003025_pt1 | contig 11235 bp, 11 predicted proteins | sample AntDrymeUQ832206_2_FD_105494 | JGI IMG/M metagenome (GOLD analysis project Ga0136633, IMG submission 105494) | Polar desert sand microbial communities from Dry Valleys, Antarctica - metaG UQ83 (22.06) | ecosystem: Environmental > Terrestrial > Soil > Desert | place: Antarctica: Dry Valley...
ACCGCGTCAGCGGGTCGGAGGGCGGCCACGCCGACTTCGCGCCCGGCAACGCGGAGGAGATGCAGATCCTCGCGCGGCTGATGGAGCGCTTTGGTCATGTGAGCTGGGAGCGCCTCGTGTCGGGTCCCGGGCTCCACAACATCTACGGCGCGCTCGAGATGCCCGAGGCGCCCGACGTCGCCGCTCGCATCGAGGCGGTCGAGGACGCGAGCGCGACGATCACGGAGCTGGGCCTCGCACGAGCGTCGGCGCGCTGCACGCGTGCGCTCGATGTCTTCGTCTCGGCCTACGGCGCCGAGGCGGGCAACCTCGCTCTCAAGGCCCTCGCCACCGGCGGAGTGTACGTCGGAGGAGGCATCGCGCCGAAGATCCTTCCGAAGCTCGAGGATGGCACCTTCCTGCGCGCCTTCACGGCCAAGGGGCGGTTCGCCGAGTGGCTCGCGCGAATTCCCGTGAAGGTCATCCTCGATCCGAAGACGGCGCTTCGAGGCGCCGCCGCTTACCTCGCCGGCACGGAAGTTCGCTCATGACCGGGGACCTCGATCTTTGACATGGATCCGCGATACCAACCCATCGAAAATTACGGCGTCATCGGCAACCTGCGTACGGCAGCGCTTGTCGGCTTGGACGGCTCCATCGACTGGCTTTGCTTTCCTCACTTCGATTCCCCGAGCGTCTTCGCCGCCATCCTGGACGACGCCAAGGGTGGGCGCTTCCGGATCGCCCCGATCTCCGACTCACTCCGCCACAAGCAGTTCTATTGGCCGGACACCAACATCCTCATCACCCGCTTCCTCCACGCCGATGGCGTGGGCGAGGTGGAGGACTACATGCCCGTGGGCGGCACGGGCGCCGTGCTGGATGAATTGATCCGAAGAGTCCGTGTGGTTCGGGGTAGGTTGGAGTTTCGACTCGAGTGCCGTCCTGCCTTCGACTATGCCCGCGGCGCCCACCAAATCCACATTGCCGGTGGGGGCGCCCGCTTTGACGGGCCGCGGCTGAGCCTCGGCCTGGCCGCCCCGGTCCCGCTGCATGTCGACGGCAACGGGGTGACCGCCGACTTCACGCTCGGCGAAGGAGACAGAGTCACGTTCGTGCTGCGCCTCATCGGCCCCGAGGACCGCCCCGGGAACTGCCCGGACACGGACGACGCGGAGGAGCTTTTCCGCGACACCGTTGCGTTCTGGCGGCGCTGGCTCTCGCACTGCACTTACCACGGCCGCTGGCGGGAGATGGTCCACCGCTCCGCCCTAACGCTGAAGCTTCTCTCCTTCGAGCCGACTGGGGCCATCGTCGCGGCCCCGACTTGCAGCCTGCCCGAGGTGATCGGCGGGGAACGCAACTGGGACTACCGTTACACCTGGATCCGGGACGCCGCGTTCACGCTATACGGCCTGCTGCGCATTGGCTTCACCGAGGAGGCGGTCCGCTTCGGGGACTGGGTGAAGGACCGCTGGCAAGACGTCGACGGCACTGAGACCGGCCCCTTGCAGCTCATGTACGGCATCGACGGCCGGGCCGAACTTCCGGAGGAGACGCTCGACCACCTGGAGGGCTACCGCGGCTCGCGGCCAGTGCGGATCGGCAACGGGGCGTATCGGCAGCTGCAGCTAGACATTTACGGAGAGCTGATGGATGCGGCCTACCTTCACAACAAATATGTCGAACCCATCAGCTACGACGGTTGGACTCGCCTGCGGCGGCTGGTGGACTGGCTGTGCGACAATTGGAAACGGGAGGACGAGGGTATCTGGGAAGTGCGCAGCGGCCGGCAACACTTTGTGTATTCAAAGGTCATGTCTTGGGTAGCCTTGGACCGCAGCCTACGGCTGGCCGACAAGCGTTCGTTCCCGGCGGACCGGGCGCGCTGGCTGAAGGTCCGCGATGAGATCTACGAGGAAGTCATGGCCAAAGGATGGAACCCGCGCCGTCAAGCGTTTGTGCAGGCCTACGGCTCCGACGCCCTCGATTCATCCAGCCTCCTGATGCCGCTGGTGTTCTTCATGGCTCCCAATGACCCGCGCATGCTCCGGACCATTGACGCGATCCGTCGGCCCTTGGCCGTGGGGGGTCTGGCCGCGGATGGTCTGGTCTACCGTTACCATTTCCCCGCCGCCCCCGACGGCTTACCGGGCCACGAGGGCACCTTCAACATGTGCTCCTTCTGGCTGGTGGAAGCGTTGACCCGCGCCGGCCGAACCGATCCGGCACGGCTCGACGACGCACGGCTGCTCTTCGAGCAGATGCTGGGTTATGCCAACCACCTCGGTCTGTACGCCGAGCAGACCGGCGACAGCGGCGAGGCCCTCGGTAACTTCCCGCAGGCGTTCACTCACCTCGCCTTGATCAGCGCCGCCTTCAACCTCGACCGGACGCTTGGGGCCGGGCGGTAGCGACCGTGCCCCGTGCCGTCAACTACAGTAGCAGAACAAATGCAATCATCCATTGGGACTCAATCAGGTAGGGACGTAGCCGAGGTCACACTAACCGGCTTGCGCATTGCACCGGGTTTGGGGATGGGTAGCGCCTGGGTTGTGGGTGACAGGCTTGAATGTCGCGGGGACGCTCACCGTATCGAACCACATGAAGTCGAGCGGGAGTTGAGCCGGATACGGGTGGCGTTCAACCAGACGCGTGCGGAACTCCAAGAAGCTGCCCGTCGCGTCGAAGAGCAGTTCAATTCGCATCTCGCCGACATTTTTCGCGTTCATGAAATGATGCTCGACAGCCTCCTCTCATCCACCGAGTTCGTACAGGAGCTACAAGGATCGTTGGTGAATGCAGAGGCAGTGGTGAGGCGCATCTTTCGCCGGTGGCAGGAGAAGTTTCACTCTCTGACAGGCGAAACGTTCCAGCAGCGAGCCGACGACCTTGCCGACCTCGGACGCAAAGTCCTGCGCCACCTTGAAGGTGAAGACGCCGACCGAGTGAAGAACCTCCCTGCCGGCAGCGTACTCGTGCTCCAGCACCTTCTGCCTTCCGATGTCGTATCGTTGTCGCGGCGCGCCGTCGCGGCCATCGTCGTGGAGTCGCTCGGGCAAGGCTCGCATGCGGCACTGCTCGCCCGCGAGAAAAGCTTTCCCACGGTCGCTGACTTTCCGGGTGTTCTGGAGCGCATTGGTGACGGCGACGAAGTGTTGGTGGATGCCTATCGCGGCGAAATGGTCCTCGCGCCGGATGGGGAAACGCGCGCCGAGTTTCACGAACGGCTGACGCAATACCAAGCGACGCTGGCCCGGTGCAAAGGCGCTTGCCGCCAACCGGCGCGTACGCTCGATGGCCAGCTAGTGAAGGTCGAAGCGAATCTCGGTGCATACGACGATGTCGAGCTAGCGCTGGACAACGGTGCCGATGGCGTGGGCCTGTTCCGCCTCGAACAACTCTACCTCGCTCGTGAACTCCCGCCGACGGAAGCAGAACTGCTCGACGAACTGCGTGCCATTACGTCTCCGCTGCGGGACAAGCCGCTCACCATCCGGCTCCTCGACATCGGCGGCGACAAACCCGTTCCGTTTCTGCACCTTCCGGCAGAGGCCAATCCGCTCCTTGGTAGACGCGGCGTGCGCCTGCTGCTGGAATACCCCCACCTTGCGCAGACTCAGCTCGCCGCTTTGTTGCGCCTGTCACACGAACGGCAAATCCGCGTGCTCGTGCCGATGGTCACACTGGAAGAAGACATTCAGGCGATGCGAGAGTTGTTCGAGGTAATGTGCACCGAGCTCGGCATGTGGCAGCATCCTGCGTTTGGCGCCATGATTGAGACACCGGCCGCAGCCCTCAGCGTGCCTGCGATTGCCAAGCATGTCGACTTCCTCTGCGTCGGCACCAACGATCTCACACAATACACGCTCGCTGCCGGTCGGGACAACCCGACCGTGAACCGTTACTTTCTGGACAATCACTCCTCGCTTCTTCGGCTGCTTGACATCATTGTCGCGGACGCCGGAGAGACACCGCTGACGCTTTGCGGGGAGCTGGCGGGGCGAGAGGAAATGATGCCGCAGTTGCTGGCGATGGAATTCCGTTCGTTCAGTGTTGCTCCACCCTTTAATTCCGGGTGTGAAGGAGCTGATCAGAAGCCTACGCATCGCTCCTGCAGGGGGGTGAACCGTGCTCAATGGAGCGAATGCATGAGCCATCAATGTGAGGTTACCGTATCACCAATGGTCCCCGTCCGACGGCGACCGTCAGCAAGCGGCGCCTTCGGCGGCCTAAGTTGTCCAGCGTCGTTCCAGCCTTTCGGTGGACGCGGGAGTTGGCCGTTCATGATGTCATCGATCTGTTCGCCATCGATCGTCTCGTACTTCATCAAGGCGTCGGCCATGGAATGCAGCTTTTCAAGGTTTCCCTCAAGGATGTTCTTCGAACGCTGATAGTTCCGATCGACGATCCGACGGATCTCCTCGTCTATCGAATGCACGGTCTCATCGGAGACCGTCTTCTGCTGCGTCACGGAGCGCCCGAGGAACACCTCCCCCTCGTCTTCCCCGTAGGCCAAGGGGCCCAAGCGCTCCGAGAGGCCCCACTTGGTCACCATGTTGCGCGCAAGCTCGGTCACCCGCTCGATGTCGTTCGAGGCCCCTGTCGTCACTTGCTCGACGCCAAAGATGAGCTCTTCCGCCACCCGACCCCCAAAGAGACTCGAGATCTGGCTCTCCAGCCGCTCCTTGCTCGCACTGAAGCGGTCCTGCTCGGGCAGAAACATCGTCACCCCGAGCGCCCGACCCCGCGGGATGATGCTCACCTTGTAGACCGGATCGTGCGAGGGCACCAACCTTCCGACAATCGCATGCCCCGCCTCGTGATAGGCCGTCAGCCGCTTCTCGTCCTCACTCATTACCATGGACTTGCGCTCGGCCCCCATCATGATCTTGTCCTTCGCCTTCTCAAAGTCTTCCATGTCCACCAACCGCTTGTCGGCGCGCGCGGCAAAGAGCGCCGCCTCGTTCACGAGATTGGCCAAGTCTGCGCCCGAAAACCCCGGTGTTCCACGCGCGATAATCGCCGCATTCACATCGTCCGCCACCGGCGCCTTGCGCATATGCACCTTCAAAATTTGCTCCCGCCCACGAATATCCGGCAGCGGCACTACCACATGCCGGTCAAACCGTCCCGGACGCAAGAGGGCCGGATCGAGCACATCGGGACGATTGGTCGCCGCAATGATGATGATCCCCTCGTTGCCCGCAAATCCGTCCATCTCGACCAGCAACTGATTGAGCGTCTGCTCACGCTCGTCATGGCCGCCGCCGAGCCCCGCACCGCGGTGCCGGCCCACGGCGTCTATCTCATCGATGAACACGATGCAGGGGGCACGCTTCTTCGCCTCCTCGAACATGTCACGTACCCGAGAGGCACCCACCCCCACGAACATTTCCACGAAGTCCGACCCCGAGATGGTGAAAAAGGGCACCTTGGCCTCGCCCGCAATCGCCTTCGCCAAGAGCGTCTTGCCCGTCCCGGGCTGACCTACCATCAACACGCCACGCGGGATCTTCCCGCCAAGCTTCTGAAACTTCCCAGGATCACGCAGGAATTCCACCAGCTCCACGACCTCTTCCTTGGCCTCTTCCACACCGGCCACATCACTGAAAGTAATCTTCACCTGGTCCTCGCCCATCAGCCGCGCACGGCTCTTGCCGAACGACATCGCCCCACGGCCGCCCATCCCGCCCTGCATCTGGCGCATGAAGAAGACCCACACTGCAATCAAGAGCAGCATCGGGAACCAGGAGATGAAAAGCTGCATCAGAACACTCTGGTGTTGAGGAGGACGCGCCTCGATCGAGACGTGGTTGTCCAGCAGATCCTTAATCAAGGGGCCGTTATCGGCTTCAGGGCTGTAGGTGTAGGCACTGTTTCCATCAGTGAGATGGATGGCAATGGCTGATCCGTCGATGAGGACTTTATCTACGCGACCGGCGTTGACGTCGCTAAGGAACTGCGAGTACTCCATTGCGACGTCAGTACGACCACGATTTTCGCTGTTCGCGAACAGGAGAACGCCTATACCTATCGCTACTGCAACAACCAACATCACGTTCTTTGCTTTATCGTTCATGGTTCGGCTCCTGTTGCAAATTCACGGTAACGTCACGTCGACCCACCTAACTCTTTGTTTATCTATATCCACTAGAAAACGCACTTGCCGGGCATATAGATGATATACGTAAGCTATATTTAGATTATAATGCAAATGTAATTAAGTCAAGGAGGCGGCAACGATATTTTGTTCGGGCTGTGTTGGGAGGCGTATGTGCTGCGACTACCCAATGCTGGACTCAATAGAGAATCACCAATGCGACGTTCGAGAGAAGAAGCCGCAAAAACGCGGCAACCGATTGTTAAGGCCGCCTCAACCCTGCTTCGTGAGAGAGGGTTACACGGAATTAGTGTGGCTGACCTGATGTGTGGAATCCGGGCGATAGTGATGGCACGCTGCGTTAATAACGAGCCAACGGCACAATCCAACTTGAAAGCGACTCGCAGCCAACCTCTCGGGAACCAGAGTGCGGCATCGAGATCCTGGAGGAAGACGAGCCGGTCCTAGGGTATCAGGAGGCATCCTCGGTGGATTCAGTGTACGGTCGGCGCCACCAGCACATGCAGGATCTCGAGAACGCCGGCACGGGGGCGCAAAATCTTCAAGGGCAGCACCCGACCGGCGGCGTCGCCACCCAGCCAGTTCAAGAGATCGGAAAGCTGTGACACCGGCTGGCCCCGCACGCCGATGATCCAGTCTCCTGCACGCAGTCCCGCACTCGCGGCAGCAGAACCTGCTACGACCTGTTGCACACGCATCCCCGTTGCTACCGGCCAGTCGTGCGCGCGGACCCAACGCCGCGGCAGGGGCGCAATGCCGACGGCCACACCCAGACTCGCGCGGCGAACGCGCCCGTGGCGCATCAGTTCCATGGCCACCCATTGCGCGGTGTTGATGGCCACGGCAAACGCGAGACCGTGCCCCGAGGGGATCGCGGCGGTGTTCACGCCGATGACGCGTCCGGCGCTGTCGAGCAGCGGCCCGCCGGAGTTGCCGGGATTGAGGGCGGCGTCGGTCTGAATGACGTCTTCGATCATGCGTCCGCCGAAGCCGGGCAGGCTGCGTCCGAGCGCGCTGACGATACCGGCGGTTACCGTGAACTCGAAGCCGAGTGGCGATCCCACGGCGATGGCGATCTGACCCGGCTGCAGCCGGCGTGAATCGCCGAGCGCCAAGGCCCCTGTCAAGCCGCCTTCCAGTCTCAGCACCGCGGTATCGGTAGTCGGATCCTCGCCGATGAGTCGTGTACGGTACTCCGCGCCGTCGGCAAACGCCGCGATAATTTCCTTCGCACCATGCACGACGTGGCTATTGGTCAGCAGGAACCCGTCGGGCGTGAACACGAAGCCCGAGCCCGCACCGGCACCGCTATCTGCGCGGCGTACCGTGATGTGCGCCACCGATGGTCGTGCCAGTCGCGCCACCTGGCTCACCGTGCGCGAATAGGCGTCGTGCAGAGCGTCGTCCGCATGCGCGGTCGTCGCCTGCGGTTCGGAAATGCGAGGCGACGGCCCTGTCGCCCCAGATGTATTGCTTGCAGATTGCAGCGGTGTCACGACCGAGGAATAATTCATCGTGTGCTCGCTTTGCGAATAAGATGCAGTTTCACACGACTAAGATGTGGGGCCGGGCCCACAGTTCTTCAATGGCCGGTCATGGTCGCATGGGGAGCACGAGGAGCCAATCTTGGGAATCACCCGACCCCTCATTGCTCTAACTCGGCTGAATGGCAGGCGTTGGCCGGTATGCGAGCAGGATGTCGAAAAGGCGGTACCTGACCAATTCTGTTGAAAAAAAAAGCGAAACTTGAAGCGGCGAATTTTTGTACGAAGTCAATTATCTTAGAGGGATGTCCTTAATCTCGCGCATAGCGAGACCAGAGGATTCTGGTCGTAACTTCGTATTTTGTTAGTAGCCCCCTGGCGGTCATGCAAGTTTAACCAATCTTAGAGGCGCCAATTCGTGCGCTCGATCTGGAATTGGAGTTTTTCAACAGAATAGACCCAAACCGGACATTCGTGCGTGACAGAAACCCGCATGCGCTTACTGTGCGGGAACGTGGCTGGTGGTGATATCTGCAATCAGGCGGCCGCCCTCACCTGTGACTGTGGTCCGCACGACACTCAGGCGCTTGCCTTTTTTGACAAAGACGGACGTAGCCAGGAGGCTGCCCTCCTTTTGGTTACCGAGCAGGCTGGCGCTGAGATTGATCGCTAGCGGAAAACCGGACTGACCGGCCTGCACTTCTGCTCCCCCGAATGCGAGCACTGTGGCGCACACGTCCGCGAGCCACAGCGTGGCTCCTGCGTGTACGGTACCAAAGGGATTTTGGATGCCAGGTTGAACAGGCATTCGACCGACGACTTTGTCGGGTGTTTGCTCGATGAGTTCGAATTCGATGCTTCCGGAAACTTTCATGTACTTTCTCTGGGTTGCGGATATGCCTGATGTTGAGCGCGTGCCTACGACACTTATGACAGCTTGATCAAGTTGAGCGTTGGCCACGGGCCGCCAACTGCTGCATCTGCCGGCCGATGGCAAAACTGCCAAGATCAACCCGAATGTGGAAGCTCGTCAGCTCCGCTGAGACACGGAGAATGAAATGTCCCCAGACTACGACGGCGCTGCCTGATTCCACGGCTAACGATTTTCTAAAGAAATTCATGATTGAAGTATTCAGAACGCAAAGCAATCGCAGCCCATTCCCCAGAATCCGACGTAGCGATTCCGCACCGCTTCAGCAGTGGCAAAGAGCTGATGCAGCGCATGAGCGCATTCGTGTTGATGACACGGCCCGCTCTGTTTGTGTTCCACTGGCACACCGGCGCGTGCGGCCTTGCGAACATCGAGCGACGCGCCATAACCGCCGAACTTTGCCACGGGCGACCACTCGGGGAGGACCGAAATCGGCGGTGGATTGTGGGGCGCAAACTCTTCCGTCGCGTGGACAATCGTCCGCCGACGACCGTGAGAACAGATTCGATGCTCTTGATGCGTTTCTTCCGGCACCGAAAAATAATCGTCAGCGAGTGCAATCAAGTCCCGGAACTAGCCTGGAGCGAACGGTCCCGCCATACCGAACAGGACTAGATTCACCGCGATACCCGTTGATACGGTCGCCAAGCTCCAACCGAAGGTATCTTCAATCGGTAAGAGCAAAATCGTTGAGGCGGAGCGTGCACCGCCGGAGGCCAATAACACAGTAAAGGTGAGGGACGCGATTACCCAGCCATAGTGTAGACGGTGCCCGCCTGCTCGTCCGATGATGTTCACACTAGCGAACTAAAAAGCCTCTGACCAGGGTCTCAACTCAACTTCCCATGTCCATGCGCTCCTATGTTGACGATGGATGTCGGCATAGGTTTGCGCGATCGCGCTTGGATCCAACAATCGATCCTCCTCCTCGCCCGGTAGCTGGGAGGTTTCCGAAACACGAGTCGCACCGTCGATGACAAAGTGGGCAACGTGAATATTCTGAGGGGCAAGTTCGCGCGCCATGCTTTGCGCAAGCCCTCGCAATCCAAATTTACCCATTGCAAACGCGGCAGACTTTGCAAAGCCCTTGACACTGGCCGTCGCTCCGGTGAAAAAGATAGAACCGCTACGTCTGGGTATCATCGCACGTGCCGCCGCTTGCCCGACAAAGAATCCGCCCAGCGCCGTGACGCGTAGCGTTTGTTCGACTTCTATTGGATTAAGTGCATCGATCGGTCCGCGCAATCGCCGACTAGCATTGTGAATAACGACGTTGGGTGTACCGATATCTCGCTCAACGGCTGCAAAGAGCCGCGCCACATCGCTTTCCTGCGATACGTCGCAGGTGTAAGCATGCCCCGCAATGCGCTTGGCGAGATCCTGAAGTGTGTCTCCACGTCTAGCGGCGATGGCCACTCGGAAGCCATCTGCCGCGAAGCGCCGGGCGAGCGCCGACCCGAGTCCGGGGCCAACGCCAACGATTAACGCAACATGATCTGACATATAGCTACCTCCGCCCTGCCGACGGGTTTGGTCTTATGGCGTGCAAGACATAGGCGGTAAAAGTCCGCTATGCCGCATTACTCTCCTCAGACTCAAGCTTGTCAAGTAACTCCGCCATGCGCATCACCATCTGGAGGATTGTTCCTCCGAGGGCCAGTGCGAAACATACGGAGATCACAAAGGCGTAGTGCACGGGCGAAGCGAAAAGCTCTTCCCGAAACCAAAAGGTGTGCCCCCATTCGTTGAACCCCATGAAAGGACCGACCACCGCGAGCGTCAAGGGTAAGGAAATCCTGTTGGCGTAAAGTGGCAGCCGTGTCCGTGCGTAAAGCCATGCGGCCATACCCAGAATGGAGTACAGCGGGAAGCCGAGATAAAACACCACGATGTGGTTCGGTGTGAACGGGGTGTCACGAACCGCCGCCTGATGCCATGCATTATCTTGCTCGCCGAAATAACTTCCCGCCCAGTAAACTGCGAGGCCATACCTAATCCTTCTCACTGTCGATCGTTACAAATCAAAGGGCATCGGCCGCGCATTTACATGATGCTTATAAGCTAAGAAAAGCTTATTATAGTAATCTAAATATGTCAAGGGGTACCGGGAGGTTGTTTTTGGTCGGCGTTCGGTAGGCGTCTCCCCGTGCAGGTGGGTATTGACAAACTGGATCAGTAGCGAATCACCTATGCGACGTTCAAGAGAAGAGGCGGCCAGGACGCGGCAAGAGATCGTTAAGGCCGCATCGACCCTCCTTCGCGAACGAGGGTTACATGGGATTAGTGTGGCCGAGCTGATGAGCGAGATCGGACTTACCCATGGCGGGTTCTATACCCATTTCGACTCCAAAGAGGCACTCACCTCTGAAGCCATGGAAGCCGCATTCGGTGAATCGGTGCATGGTTGGCATAAAGTATTGGAGAGCGCACGGACCAAGAGCGGCTTCAGCAGCCTCGTCGATCTCTACTTGGGAGAAAAGCACCTCAGGGATCCGGGGACGGGTTGCGCTGTACCCGCCCTTGGAAGCGAAATCGCGCGGGCTGGCCCTGTGGTGCGGGAAAGCGTCGCCAAAGGCATCAGCGAAATGATCGAGATCCTTTCCAAGCAGATAGACGACACGTCGCCCGAACGCAAAAAGGAGCGGGCAATTGTCACCGTCGCCTGCCTGGTTGGCGCGATAGTGATGGCCAGGTGCGTCAATGACCAGCCAACCGCA
>Ga0136633_1003027_pt1 | contig 11231 bp, 10 predicted proteins | sample AntDrymeUQ832206_2_FD_105494 | JGI IMG/M metagenome (GOLD analysis project Ga0136633, IMG submission 105494) | Polar desert sand microbial communities from Dry Valleys, Antarctica - metaG UQ83 (22.06) | ecosystem: Environmental > Terrestrial > Soil > Desert | place: Antarctica: Dry Valley...
AGGCACCGGCCCGGCACATGCCGCCAGCCGGCGACCGAGCGCACCGGCACGGCGGCGAGCCAGGCGCCGTTGTCGACGACGAGCAGCCCGACGTCGCCGGCGTGCAGCGCCTGCGCGGCGGGCAGCACGACCTCCGGCTCGGCGAACGGGTTGGGGACGACCGCCTCGCCGGCGAGCTGGCGCCAGGCGCCGAGCTGGGCCGGACGTAACGCCGACAGCTCGTGGATCGCGGTACGCATCATCCGGCGGTGGCCGAACGTGATTTCGAACAGGTGGTCACAGCGCCAACGTAGAGGCGCCCATCGCGCCGGCGGGGGTGGAAACTGCCCCGACGGTGGGGGATTGAGCGCCCGTCGCAGGCGGGGTCCGCGACTACCGTGCGGCGGCAGTGCACGCTCTCGTCACCGGTGGCGCCGGGTTCATAGGCTCGCATCTCGTCGACGGACTCGTCGCGCGTGGCGACACCGTCACGGTCGTCGACAACCTCTCGGCGGGCCGCGAGTCCAACCTCGCCGGTGCGATCGCCCGCGGCGTGACCCTGCACCACGCCGACGTCCGGATCGCGCCCGCGCTGACCAGCCTCGCCGAAGCCGTCAAGCCTGACGTGATCTTCCATCTCGCCGCCCAGATCGACGTCCGCGCCTCGCTGTCGGATCCGGCGTTCGACTCGCGCACGAACATCGAGGGCACGATCAACGTGCTCGAGGCCGCCCGCCGCGTCGGCGCCCGGCGCGTCGTGCTCGCCTCCACCGGAGGCGCGATCTACGGCGACACACAGCGGGTGCCGACGCCGGAGACCGTCGAGGCGCTGCCGATGGCGGCCTACGGGCAGAGCAAGTACTGCGCCGAGCGCTACCTCGGCCTCTACCAGCGCCTCTACGGGCTGTCGACGATCGCGCTGCGCTTCAGCAACGTCTACGGCCCGCGCCAGGACCCGCACGGCGAGGCCGGCGTGATCGCCATCTTCTGCGGCCGGCTGCGCCGCGGCGCGCGCCTGACGATCTACGGCGACGGCACGCAGACGCGCGACTACATCTACGTCGGCGACCTCGTGCGGGCACTGCTGCGGGCCGGGGACGCCGACGCCGGGGGCGTCATGAACATCGGCACCGAGGAGGAGACGTCGGTCCTGGAGCTCGTCCGCCACCTGTCGGCGCTCAACGGGGCGGTCATGCCGGAGCCCGACTTCGCCGACGCCCGCCTCGGCGAGCTCGCCCGCTCCTGCCTGGACACGACCCGCGCCCGCGATGCGCTCGGCTGGCACGCGACGACGCCGATCGCCGACGGCCTGGCGCTGACGTACGAGTCCTGAGGTCGCGCTGGCCGTGCCGATCCGCGTGGGTATCGACCTCGTCGCCGCGCAGTCCGTCGGCGACAGCGTGGACGCGCACGGAGATCGCTATCTCACGCGCGTCTACACCGGGCGCGAGATCGCCGACTGCCGGACGGAGGTGGGCGTCGACGCGCAGCGCCTCGCGACGCGGTTCGCGGCCAAGGAGGCGACGCTCAAGGTCCTGGGGCTCGACGGCGAGGGGTTCGCGCTGACGGAGATCGAGGTTCGCCGCGAGCCGTCGGGAGCGGTCGGCGTGCAGCTGAGCGGTCGCGCCGCTGAGCTCGCCGGGGAAGCGGGCATCGTCGCGCTGTCGTTGAGCCTCACGCATGAATCCGGGCTCGCCGCCGCGGTCGTCGTCGCCGAGCTCGTTGGGGGCGCGGGCGCCGGGACCACCCCATGACGCCTCCCCGGCGAGGGGGTGTGTTTTACCACCCACGTGGCGTTCATTACCCCTTCGCGCGCGCTACCGGTGACTACGGTGCATCGCATGCATCCCACCGCAAGGCGCCGCCCGTCTGTAGCCCCCGTGACGCCCGCCGCAGCGCGGCGCCGCGCCAACGACACGCTCTGGAGCCGTCGTGATCTCGTCAAGCCCTACGCGACCCGCGACCTGCGCCCGGTCGAGGTCATGCTGCTCGTCGACTACCGCCTTGCGCTGTCGGGGCGCGTGCTCGAGCTCGGCTGCGGCGCCGGCCGCCTGACCGGCTATCTCGCCGAGATCGCGACGGCGGCGCACGGGATCGACATCTCGCCCGCGATGGTCGCCTACTGCCGCTGCACGTATCCGCAGGCGGCGTTCAACCAGGGCGACCTGCGCGAGCTCGCCGCCTTCCAGCCCGGCTCCTACGACGCCGTCGTCGCGGGGTTCAACGTCCTGGACGTGCTCGGCGACGAGGATCGCCAAGCCGCCCTCGACGCGATTCGCCGGACGCTCGTGCCCGGTGGCCTGCTGATCATGTCGTCCCACAACCGCGACCACGCGTCGCGGCTCACCGAGCCGCTGCGGCTGCGGCTGCGAGATCGCGGCCTGCGCGCTGCGGTCACGCTCGCGCGGCTGCCGCGCTGGCAGCTCAACCGCCGCCGGCTGCGGGGGCTGGAGTGCGACGAGTCCGGCTACGCGATCCTCAACGACGTCTCCCACGACTTCGCGGCGCTGCACTACTACATCCGCCACGACGCCCAGGAGCGCCAGCTCGCCGAGCACGGCTTCACCCTGGAGCAGTGCCGCGACCTGAACGGCGGGCTCGTCGCCGCCGACCACGAGGCGCCCGGCTGCCCCGAGTTGCACTACGTCGCGCGCGCGGTGCTCGCCGCCGCACCGCACGGCCCCGAGCCCGCCGACGACGGACCGTAGCTCGGTGGTTCAGTCGCGATGAACGACCTGATCCGCCAGGTCATCGCCGAGCATGGACGCCTGCCCGTCGACGTCCACGCGCTCGGCGACGAGGCCGACCTCTATCGCGCCGGCATGACGTCGCACGCCAGCGTGAACGTCATGCTCGCGATCGAGAACGCGTTCGATGTCGAGTTCCCCGACGCGATGCTCAATCGCTCGAGCTTCGAGAGCATCGCCGCGATCGCCGTCGCGCTGGCGGCACTCAACCAGGAGGTGGCGGCATGACCACGCTGACAGTCATTGCAGGGACCCGGGCCGAGCGCGACCAGACCTTCGTCGACACCGTCTGCCGGCTGGCGGACGACGTCGCCGCAACGCACGCCGACGCGGTCGATCGCGAGGCGCGCTTCCCGATCGAGGCGATCGACGCGCTCCGCGCGCACGGCGCGCTGTCGGCCTTCGTCCCGTGCGCACTGGGCGGCGGCGGCGTGTCGTTCGGCGCGCTCGCGACGGCCTGCCTGGAATTGGGCCGGCGCTGCGGCACAAGCGCGATGGTGTTCGCCATGCACCAGATCCAGGTCGCGACGATGGTGCGCCATCTCGACGACGCGCCCTGGTTTGCGGACTACCTGCGCGACGTCGCCGCCGGACAGCGGCTGATCGCGTCGGCGACGTCCGAGGTCGGGACCGGGGGCGACATGCGCAGATCGGTCGCGGCCGTGACGCCCGCCGACGGCGGGTGGCTGACGTTTGAGAAGCAGGCGCCGACCGTGTCCTACGGCGCCTACGCCGACGACGTGTTCCTGACGCTCCGCCGGGCCCCCGAGGCCGAGCCCGGCGACCAGGTGATCGTCCTCGCACGCGCCGAGCAGACGACGCTCGAGCAGATGGGCAGCTGGGACCCGCTCGGCATGCGGGGCACGTGCTCGCCCGGCTACGTCGTGCGCGCGCGGATCGCCGCCGAGCAGATGCTGCCGACGCCCTTCGCGCGCGTCTGCACCGAATCGGTCGTGCCGATCTCGCACATCCTGTGGTCGCATCTGTGGCTCGGGATCGCGACCGACGCGTTCGACCGCGCGCGGGCCTTCGTGCGCGCGTCCGCGCGCCGCCAGCCGGGAACACAGCCGCCGTCGGCGCAGCGGCTGTCGCACCTCATGAGCGAGTTGTCGCTGCTGCGCGCCGAGACGAGCTCCGGGCTCGCCGACTTCCTCGCCGGCTCCGAGGAGCCGGGCCGCGAGCGCCTCTCGACGATGGCCGCGGTGCTGCGCTTCAACAACCTGAAGATCGCCGCCTCCGAGCAGGCCCCGCGCATCTGCCAGGGCGCGCTCTCCGTGTGCGGGATCGTCGGGTACAAGAACGACACCCCGTACAGCGTCGGACGTCATCTGCGCGACTCTCTGTCGGCGTGCCTGATGGTGGCCAACGAACGCATCCACCAGACGAACGCGGGCCTGCTGCTCATTGCCAAGGACGTCTGATGGCGGCGTTCAGGCCGGCGGTCGGGGCGGAGGCCGAGTTCCTGGACGAGCTGCTCGAACACGGCCTGCTCGTGGACATGGGCGCGCCGGGCGTGTATGGGCGCGGAGCGGTCTTCGAGGAGGTTCGCGTGGGCTTCGACGCGCTCGTCACCCGAATCGCAGCGGCCGACGGCTCGGAGGCGCTGCGCTTCCCGCCGCTGATGCCGCGCCACCACCTCGAGTCGACCGGCTACCTCGGCACGTTCCCGCACCTCGCCGGCACGATCTTCGCCTTCGAGGGCTCCGACGGCGACGCGGTCGAGCAGGCCGAGCGCGCGTGCCGGCACGAGGACTGGAGCGCGCATCAGGCGATGACCGAGCTCGCGCTCGTGCCCGCGGCGTGCTACCCGGTCTATCCGGCGATCGCCGCCCGCGGCCCGCTGCCGGCGGGCGGGGTCACGATCGACGCCGGCGCCTCCTATGTCTTTCGCAGCGAGCCGTCGGGCGATCCGGCGCGCCTACAGATGTTCCACCAGCGCGAGATCGTCCGCATCGGCGAGCCCGCGACCGTCACCGGCTGGCGCGACACGTGGCGCGACCGTGCGCTCGACGTGCTGCGCCGGGTCGGGCTCGCCGCCGAGGTCGATGTGGCGAGCGACCCGTTCTTCGGCCGTCCTGGCCGGATGCTGGCCGCAACTCAGCGCGCCCAGCAGCTGAAGTTCGAGGTCACGATCCCGATCGCCTCGCCGCAGCCGACGGCCGTCGCCTCGTTCAACTACCACCAGGATCACTTCGCGCAGACCTTCGGGATCGCGCTCGCCGGCGGCGAGCCTGCGCACACCGCCTGCCTGGGCTTCGGCCTGGAGCGCATCACGCTCGGGCTGCTGCGCTGCCATGGGCTGGCGCCGCAGCGCTGGCCGGCCGGTGTGAGAGAGGAGCTCTGGGGCACATGAGCACGGCGACCGCGGGCATCGTCAGCCTCTTCGGCCACGATCCGGCGACCTACGGGGCCCACGCCCTGCACGGTGACGGGCGCACGTACGCCGAGACGAACTGCTACATGGACATCGTCGTCGAGCTGCTGCACGCACGCGGCGACGAGCCGCTGGCGGCGCTGGGTTGCACCGCCGGGCTGGACTTCGAGGGCGACCAGTGGACGTTCATGAAGCCCGACCCCGAGGACCTCGAGCTGCTGTTCGGCGTCCGCATCCACGAGATGCAGCCCTACCGGCCGCTGCCGCGCCAGGCCGCCGAGCTGCTGGCGGCCGGGCACACGCTGATCGTCGAGCTCGACGCGTGGTATCTCCCCGACACGCGCACGACGAGCTATCGCCGTGAGCACGTCAAGACGTCGGTCGCCGTCGAGGCGATCGACGTCGGCGGGGAGCGTCTGCGCTACTTCCACAACAGCTCGCTGCACGAGCTCGACGGCGAGGACTACCGCGGCGCGTTTCGCCTCGGCGGCGGCCTCTCCGGCGATGTCCTGCCGCCGTACACCGAGATCGTGCGCTTCGATGGCGGGCCGCGACTGGCGGGCGCGGCACTGCGCGCCGCCGCGTTCGAGCGCCTGCGCCACCACCTGCGCCGCCGCCCGCAGACCAACCCGTTTCGCCGCTTCGGCGAGCGCCTCGGCGACGACATGCCGCTGCTGCTCGCCGGCGACTCGGCCGCGTACCACGCCTATGCCTTCGCCACGGTGCGCATGGCCGGCGCCGGCTTCGAGCTGTGCGCCGCGCACGTCGACTGGCTGCTCGGCACGCGCGGAGCAGGCGGCTGCGCCGCCCTGGCGCGGATCGTCGACGGCTCCAAGCTGCTGGGCTTCAAGCTCGCGCGCCGCCGGCCGTTTGACCCGCAGCCGTTGCTGGAGGAGCTGGCCGGGGCCTGGGACGAGACGATGCTCGAACTCGACGACGCGGTCGCGTGACGCGTGCTCGCGACCGCCGCCCCGCTGCATCATGAGCCGGCCCTGGATGTCAGGAGCCTGACGGAGGGCTGGCAGGCCGCCGCGACGCAGCCGGGCGCGTGCCCCGGCCCGGCGGGCCTCGAGCGCCTGGGCTGGCTGGCCGCCCGCGTGCCGGGCACCGCCGCCGGCGCGCTGCGTGACGCCGCGCGCGAGGCCGGCGACCTCGACGCGCAGGACTGGTGGTTTCGCACGACCTTCGATGCGCCCCCGGCGCGCGGCGACGAGCAGGTCCTGCTGCATCTCGGCGGGATCGCGACCGTCGCCGAGGTCTACCTCAACGGCGAGCTCCTGTTCACGAGCGAGTCGATGTTCGCCGCGCACGCCGTCGACGTCGGCGCGCGGCTGGCGGGCGCCAACGTGCTCGCGATCCGCTGCCGCGCGCTCGCGCCGCTGCTGGAGGAGCGCCGTCGCCCGCGTGCCCGCTGGCGGACGAAGCTCGTCGCCGACGGCGAGCTGCGCTGGTTTCGCACGATGCTGCTCGGCCGTGCCCCCGGGTTCGCCGCCGGGCCCGCGGCCGTTGGACCGTGGCGGCCGGTGTGGCTCGAGCGTCAGCGACACGTGGCGGTGTCCGACCTGACGCTGCGCACGCACATCCGCGGCGGCGACGGCGTGCTGTCGGTGCGCGCCCCGCTGACCGCGCTCGGCGGCGCCGAGCCGACGGGCGTCACGGTCACGCTTGACGGGCCGTCGGGCCGCCACGAGGCCGCGCTTGAACTGCGGCGCGACGGCGACGCGGTCGTCGCCGCTGGCGAGCTGCGGATCCCGTCCGTCGCGCGCTGGTGGCCGCACACGCACGGCGACCCCGCGCTGCACGATGTGCAGCTGCTCGTGACGTGCCCGTCGCAGACCGTCTCGATCGACGCCGGTCGCGCCGGCTTTCGCTCGCTCGCGCCGGGTCGGCATGGCGGGCACGACGTCGCCGCCGACGGCCTGTCGCTGCACGTCAACGACGTCGCCGTGTTCGCCCGCGGCGCGGTCTGGACACCGCTTGACCTCGCCGGGCTCGCGCCCGACCCGGCGCAGCTGCGCGCGGCACTCGAGGCGGTCCGCGACGCGGGCATGAACATGCTGCGCGTTCCCGGCACGAGCGCCTACGAGCAGCCCGCCTTCCACGACCTCTGCGACGAGCTCGGCATCCTTGTCTGGCAGGACCTCATGTTCGCGAACCTCGACTACCCGTTCGCGGACGACGCGTTTCGCGGGCAGGTCGAGCGCGAGGCGGCCGCCGTCCTCGCCGGCCTCGCCGGACGACCGAGCCTGGCGGTGCTGTGCGGCAACAGCGAGGTCGAGCAGCAGGTCGCGATGCTCGGCTTGGACCCTGCGCTCGGACGGAGCGAGTTCTTCGGCACCACGCTGCCCGCGCTCGTCGCCGCGAGCCAGGCCGACGCCGTCTACGTCACGTCCGCGCCGAGCGGCGGCGACAGACCGTTTCTCACCGATCGCGGCGTCGCGAACTACTATGGCGTCGGCGGCTACCGCCGCCCGCTCGCCGACGTCCGCGCCGCCGGCGTGCGCTTCGCCGCCGAGTGCCTGGCGTTCGCGAACGTTCCCGACGACGAGGCGCTCGCGGCGCTCGCGCCCGCCGGCGCCGCCGCGCATCATCCGAGCTGGAAGGCCGGCGTGCCGCGCGACGCCGGCAGCGGCTGGGACTTCGACGACATCCGCGACCACTACCTCGCGCAGCTCTTCGACATCGACCCGGTGGCGCTGCGCAGCATCGACCACGACCGCTATCTCGAGCTGTCGCGCGCCGTCACCGGCGAGGTCATGGCGGAGGTGCTCGGCGAGTGGCGGCGCCCGTCGTCGCCCTGCGGCGGCGGCCTCGTGCTGTGGCTGCGCGACCTCGTTCCGGGGGCCGGGTGGGGCGTGCTCGATCATCGCGGCGAGCCGAAGGTCGCCTACCACCACCTGCGCCGCGCACTCTCCCCGCTCGCGGTCTGGACGACCGACGAGGGCTTGAACGGGATCGCCGTCCACGTCGCCAACGATCGTCCCGAGCCAGTGTCGGCGCGCCTGCGCATCGCGCTGTACCGCGACCTCGAACAGCGCGTCGGCGAGGCGCAGCAGCGCCTCGAGCTCGCGGGCCACGACGCGTGCACGTTCGACCTCGAGACGCTGCTGGGCCGCTTCGTGGACGCCGCCGCGGCATACCGCTTCGGTCCGCCGGCGCAGGATCTCATCGTTGTCACGATCGAGCGCGACGGCGACGGCGACGGGCCGTCGCTGCTTGCGCAGAGCTTCCGGCTGCCGTCTGGGCGGCCGGCGAGCGCCGAGCCGCTGGACCGCATCGGCGTGGCGGCGAGCGCCCGTGCGCTCGCCGGCGGGACCGTCGCCCTGAGTGTCTTCAGCCGGCGATTCGCGTACGGCGTGCGCGTCGACGTGCCCGGCTTCGCCCCGACCGACGACGCGTTCTCGATCGAGCCCGGCGCGACGCACCGCGTGCTGCTGCGCCCGCGCCGGCCCGGCGCGCCGCTCACGAGCGGCACGCTGACGGCGCTCAACGTCCAGGGGCGCGTGCGTGTCGAGATCGAGCGGGACGCGCCGGCATGAGGGCGCCTCCATCCGCGCGCGCCGTGCAGCTCGACCTGGCCCGCGATGCGATCTTCGGACACCTGCACGTTCCCGCGAACGCCGCGCATGCGACCGCCGTGCTCATCGTGCCGCCCTGGGGCTGGGACGCCGTGGCCGCCCATCGCAGCGTGCGCGCCTGGGCGCAGCAGCTCGCCGGCGCCGGGCACGTGACGCTGCGCTTCGACCTTCCGAGCACCGGCGACAGCGGCGGCGCGCCCGGCGACCCCGGGCTCCTGGACGCTTGGGTCGGCGCGATCGCGGCGACGGCCGACTGGCTGCGCGCCGAGAGCGGCTGCGACCGGATCGCGGCGATCGGCCTCGGGCTCGGCGGCCTCCTGGCCGGCGTCGCGGCGGCCGGCCCGGCGCGGTTGGACGACCTCGTGCTGTGGGCGGCGCCACTGCGCGGTCGCGCGTTCGTCCGCGAGCAGCAGGCCTTCTCCGCGCTCCAGGACTCGCGGCCGACGGCCGGCGACGCACCCGAGCCGCCGGGCCTCCCCGACGGCTGGCTGGAAGCGGGCGGATTCGTCCTCGCGCCGCCGACGATCGCGGCGCTCGAGCCCCTCGACCTGCGCGCGCCGGCCCCCGTCCGGCTGCGGCGCGCGCTGCTGCTCGAGCGCGACGGCGTGGCCGTCGACGTCGCCGTTCGCACCCGCTTGCAGGACGCCGGCGTCGACGTCGCCACGAGTCCCGGCGCCGGCTGGGCGGCGATGGTCGCGCATCCCGAGCACTCGGCGGCGCCGGAGGAGGTGTTCGCCGCGGTGCGGCTCTGGCTCGCGCAGGCACGCACCGATCGCATCCGACCGCTGCTGCGGCCGGCGCCGGCGCCGGCGCCGGCCGGGGTCGTGGTCGCCAGCCACGGCACCCGCGCGCACGAGTCGCCATTCGTCCTGCAGACGCGCGGCAGGCGGCTCAGCGGCGTGCTGGCACAGCCGCTGCAACCCGCCGGCGGCGGGCTCTGCGGCGTGTTCCTCAACGCCGGAGCGGTGCGCCGGATCGGCCCCAACCGCCTCTGGGTCGAGGCGGCGCGGCGCTGGGCGGCCGCCGGCGTCCCGTCGCTGCGCATCGATCTCGACGGGATCGGCGACTCCGACGGCGACGACGTCCGCTTCGCCGACGTGCGGGCGTTCTACCGGCGCGACCTCGTCGACGCGGTCGCCGCCGTGCTCGACGAACTGCAGTCCCGCGGCCTCGGCGAGCACTTCGTGCTCAGCGGGCTGTGCTCGGGCGGCTACTGGGCGTTCCAGACAGCCGTGCAGGACGTGCGCGTGAGCGCCGCCGTGCTGCTCAACGCCGGCGCGCTTGAGTGGGACGACGAGCTCGTGACGGAGCGCGAGGCGCGCAAGGTCACGCGCCTGCACGAGCTCGACTCGTGGCGCCGGGTCCTGCGCGGCGACGTGACGAAGGCGCGGATGCGGGCCGTCGCCGGGGCGTGCGCGCGCAGCGTCATCGTCCGCCACCGGCGGGTCACTCCGGGGATCGACTCGCAGCTTGATCGTCTGCGCCAGACGAGCACGAGCCTCGTCCTGGCCTTCTCAGCCGGCGAGGCGCTCCATGCCGAGCTCGCGGCCGGCGGTGTCCTGGCCCGGCTCGAGCGCTGGCCCGACATCGCGCTCGAGCGCCTCCCGGGCCACGATCACACGCTGCGGCCGATACCAGCACAGCGCGCTGCGCTCGCGCTGCTGGACCGCCACCTGGCCGCCGAGCTGGCCCGGGCCGGCGCCCGCGCCGGCGGCGGCCGCGGCTTCGACGTGGTCGGCGCGTGAGACGCTGTGTCAAACCCTGACAGCCGTGTGTCTCGGGTGAGCTGCGGGGGACTTCCAGGCAGCACCCGCGTCTGGTTGGCGCTGACGTGACGGCCACCGCGGCGGCGGTCGGTTCAGACGCGTTCTTTCGCCGGGCGTTTGAGCGCGCGCTGCAGCCGGCTGCGTAGCCTCGTGCGTCAGGCCACGGCCGCGCGCTCGAACGCCCGCACGGCGTCGTAGGCGAGCTCCAGTTCATAGCCCTTGCGCACCAGCATCGCGAGCGCCCGCTCGCGCTCGCGCTCCCCGGCAGGCACCACGTCGCGGTATCTGCGGCGCAGTAGCTCGAGCGCCGCTTGGAGCTCATCCGTGCCGTCACGTGCACCGAGCGCCGCCGCGATGTGCTCGCGGTCGACCCCGAGCGCCAGCAGCTTGCGCTCGATGCGCTCGGCGCCCCAGCCGTCGAGGTTGCGACGATCCTCGGCGAACGTCCGCGCGTAGCGGGCATCGTCGAGGTATCCCATCCGCGCGACCTCTGCGAGCGCCGCGTCCGCCTGCGCCGCACCGACGTCCCTGGCAGCGAGGTGGCGGCGCAGCTCAGCCTCGGTGCGGTCGCGACGACCCAGATGGCGCAACGCGAGCTCGAGTGCGCGCTCGGAGCTGCTCACGGCCCGTGCCCTACGCGGCCGAGATCGCCGCCGGCAGCGGAGGCAGCGATCGGTCCTGATCGCGCCCGAGCGGCGCGTCCTCACCGCGCTCGATCGGCGCCACGAGATCCTGGCCGATGCCGAGCGCGGCGTAGACCTTGGCCTCGATCTCCTTGGAGATCTCC
>Ga0136633_1003028_pt1 | contig 11229 bp, 16 predicted proteins | sample AntDrymeUQ832206_2_FD_105494 | JGI IMG/M metagenome (GOLD analysis project Ga0136633, IMG submission 105494) | Polar desert sand microbial communities from Dry Valleys, Antarctica - metaG UQ83 (22.06) | ecosystem: Environmental > Terrestrial > Soil > Desert | place: Antarctica: Dry Valley...
CATGGCTCAAGCCCTGGCGACGCACCCGTCGGTGAGCGTGCGCCTGTTCTCCAAGCCCGAGGCTCCCAGGCCGCGCCGCCTGGGCGTGACGCTGGCGACCGCAGACGACGTCGCGACCGCCCGCGCCCGGGCCGTGCGGGCCTCGGAGGCGATCAGCGTGCGCTGATCACAGACGATCCGGGATGCTCACCGGCCGCCGCCCGGGCCGCTCCTGCGCCCCGCGTCGCAAGATCGACGCAGGGCCATCACATCTCGGGTCAGCCCGTGACCGTCAGGCCGAGCAGCGTGTAGGACCCGTTGCGGCCGCCCTTGCGGATCTTGCCGACCTTGCCGATCTTGCTTGCCTTGCCGCTCTTGACGTCGATCGTGTAGAGCATCGTGCCGCGCTTGCCCGTGATCTTCAGCGTGGCGAACGCCTCGCCCTTGGCGCTGATGTCAAAGGCCACCGGGTTGGTGACGTTGCCGACCCCGAGCTTGCCGATCGTCTTCAGCCCGCCGTCGTTCGGCGGGTCCTGGAGCGCCAGCACGTCGTTGGCCGTGTCGATGTCCAGCAGCTGCGTCGTGGTGGCGCCGGGGACGTTGTTCGTGTACGCCGCCCCGGTGACCGCGGGAGCCGTGCGCGCGTTGGGGTCGTCCGGAGCGAAGGCGAGGTTCTGGTCGGTCGCGGCCACGACGCCCGCGTCCGGCTGCAGACGCAGGTTCTGGCCGACGTTGGAGGTCAGGCGGATGCGGTCCACGACCGGGTTGAAGTCCCAGCCGAAGCCGTCGCCCAGCAGGCCGGGGTTCAGCGGCGAGGGGCCGACCTGGACTGCCTGCGCCGAGCGCTGGTCCACGGTGTAGATCCGGCTCGTGTTGCTGAGGGCGTAAAGCTGGTCGTTGGCCGGGCGACGGTCCAGGGCGACGATCAGCTCGCCGGGCATCAGGCCGGTGATCGCACGCTGGGAGACCTTCTTCGGCGAGCTTGAGCTGAAGGAGAGCAGCCGGTTAGAGTCGTCGACCCCCGTCAGCTGGGCGGCAGATGCAGCGGCGGGTGCAGCAGCCGTCAGGGCGACGGCGCCGGCGAGGATTTTCAGGGAGCGCTTGGGTGACATGCCGGTGACTTCGTGGCCTGTCTCCCAGAAGGATCAGCAGTTGACGCCGCAGGACTCAAGGCTGGGCGCGTCGGCGCTTGCCGGCCGGCGTCCCGCCCTTGATCGTGCCCCTGCGCTATCCTCGAGCGGTGACTCGCTCCGGGGCGGGTCTTTTCTTTGCCCCGGGCCGGCACCGACCGACCCCTCTTTCCTGAACGGGAGCCCGTATGGCCCGCGGAGATGTGCGTATCGCTGTGACCCTCGCGTGCGAGGACTGCAAGCGTCGCAACTACCAGACGAACAAGAGCAAGCGGAACAACCCGGACCGCATCGCCATGCGCAAGTTCTGCAAGTGGTGCCGCTCACATACCAGCCACAAGGAGACCCGCTGACCCGGGACTGCTGCTGTGGCCGACCCCACACACGACGAGTCCGATCCGGACGCCGCAGGCTCGGACGCCGAGCTTGAGCGCGCCGCGCTGGCGGGCGCCCCGGCCCGTGCGGACGGTCCCGTCCCGGGCGTCCCGACCAAGCGGGGCCCCGCGCGCTTCCTGGTCTTCCTGCGCGCATCGTGGGCCGAGCTGCAACGGGTGCAGTGGCCGGACCGCGCGCAGGTCGGCCAGGCGACCGCCGTCGTCCTCGGCTTCGTCATCATCGCCGGCGCCTTCCTCGGCTTCGCCGACGTGGTCGCCCAGCAGCTCGTCGACATCATCCTCTAGGCCTCCGAGCTCCCGAACCGAGTCATACAGAACCCATGTTTCGCTGGTACGTCGTCAACACCTATTCCGGACACGAGAAGAAGGTCAAGCAGAACATCGAGCACCGCGCGGAGACGCTCGGGCAGAAGCGCTACCTGCGCCAGGTCGTGATCCCCACCGAGACGGTCTCGGAGATGAAGGAGGGGGTCAAGGAGATCAAGGAGAAGCGCACGATGCCGGGCTACGTGCTGATCAACCTTGATCTGAACGAGAACTCATGGCAGCTCGTCAAGGGCACCCCCGGGGTGACCGGCTTCGTCGGCGCGGCCAACGAGCCGGTGCCGCTGACCCAGCCCGAAGTCGACCGCCTGCTGCACCGCGAGGTCGCGCAGAAGGTCGCCACCAAAGCCCAGTTCACGATCGGCGAGTCGGTCAAGGTCGTCCACGGTCCCCTGTCGGACTTCTCCGGGGAGATCTCCGAGGTCAACCATGAGCAGGCCAAGCTCAAGGTGCTTGTGTCAATCTTTGGTCGTGAGACCCCGGTCGAAGTGGGCTTCGATCAGGTCAAGAAGATCTAGACGCTGCGTCCACGCGCGTCCCTAAGGAAGAACGAGAATGGCGAAGAAGGTCCTCACCACCATCAAGCTGCAGGCCTCCGGCGGCCAGGCCAGCCCGGCTCCGCCGGTCGGTCCTGCGCTGGGTCAGCACGGCATCAACATCATGGAGTTCTGCAAGGCGTTCAACGCCCAGACCCAGGGTGATCAGGGCACGACGATCCCGGTCGTCATCACCGTCTACGAGGATCGGTCGTTCACGTTCGTCACCAAGACGCCCCCCGCCGCCGTGCTGATCCGCCAGGCGCTGTCGATCGACAAGGGCTCCCCGGAGCCGCAGAAGACCAAGGTCGGCAAGCTGTCCCAGGCCCAGATCGTCGGGATCGCGGAGAAGAAGCTGCCGGACCTGAACGCCAACGACATCGACGCCGCGGTGAAGATCATCGCCGGCACCGCCCGCTCGATGGGCGTGGAGGTGGAGGCCTGATGGCCAAGCACGGCAAGTCCTACGAGGAGGCGCGGCAGAAGGTCGACCGCACTCACGAGCACCAGCCCGCCGAGGCGATCAAGCTCGTCAAGGACCTCAAGCGCGCGAAGTTCAACGAGTCCGTGGAGATCCACGTGCGGACCGGCCTGAACGTCCGCCACGCCGACGAGCAGCTGCGCGGGACGATCGCGCTGCCGCACGGACTGGGCAAGGAGGTCAAGATCGTCGTCTTCGCCCAGGGCGACAAGGCCAAGGAGGCCGAGGCGGCCGGCGCGGACATCGTCGGCGCCGAGGATCTGGCCAAGCGCGTGGAGGAGGGCTTCACCGACTTCGACGTGGCGATCGCCACGCCTGACCTGATGCCGCTCGTCGGCCGCCTGGGCCGGGTCCTGGGGCCGTCGGGCAAGATGCCCAACCCGAAGGTCGGCACCGTGACGATGGACGTCACCAAGGCGGTGACCGAGGCCAAGGCCGGCAAGGTCGAGTACCGCACCGACCGCACCGCGATCGTCCACCTGACGATCGGCAAGACCGACTTCCCGGACTCACAGCTGCTGGAGAACTACGCCGCCGTCATCGACGAGCTCGTCCGGGCCAAGCCGCCCGCGGCCAAGGGCAAGTACATCCGGACCATCACCATGGCGTCGACCATGGGCCCGGGCGTCAAGGTCGATCCCACCCGCACCAAGGACATCCTCGAGGAGGCCGCGCCCGCCGCGGCGTAGTCACCCTTCCTCAAGGCCACCCCAGACCCGCGGCCGGCCGGCGCACACCCCGTGCTCCGGCTGCAAGTCCGCGACAGGAGGCTCATGAACAGAGAGCAGAAAGCCGCGGCGATCGACCAGATCGCCAGCCAGATACAGGAGTCCGAGGCGATCTTCGCCGTGGACTACCGCGGGATCACCGTCGCGCAGGTCGCCGACCTGCGCGTCAAGCTCAGCGAGTCCGACGCGTCGCTGCGGGTCGTGAAGAACACGCTCACCGAGCGGGCGGCCGACCAGACGGACACGGCGGCGCTGAAGGCCTTGCTGGCCGGACCGACCGCGCTGACGTTCGTGCGTGGCGACGTGGCCGCTGCGGCCAAGGCGATCGCCGACGCCCAGAAGACCACCGCGACGCTCGCGTTCAAGGGCGGCGTGCTGAACGGCGAGGCGCTGGACGCCGAGCAGATGACGGCGCTGTCCAAGCTGCCCACCCGCGACGTGCTCTACCAGCAGCTTGTCGGGATGGTCGCCTCACCGCTGACCGGCCTGGCTCGCGGCATGAACGCCCTCATCGGCGGCGTGGCCATCGCGTTGGCCGGCGTGCTGGAGCAGAAGCAGGCCAACGAGTCCCCGGACGCGCAGGCGTCCGACACCCCCACTGACCAGACCCCCCAGGAGAACTAGATATGTCTACCACCGCTGAATGGATCGAAGAGCTCAAGGGCATTTCCGTGCTTGAGCTGAGTGAGCGGATCAAGGCGCTCGAAGAGGAGTTCGGCGTCTCCGCGACGGCTGTCGCCGCTGCCGCACCCGCCGGCGGCGACGGCGGTGCCGCCGTGGAGGAGGAGTCCACCACGCGCGACGTCATCCTCACTGCGTCCGGCGACAAGAAGATCCAGGTCATCAAGGTCGTCCGCGCGGCGACGGGCCTGGGCCTGAAGGAGGCCAAGGCGCTGGTTGACGAGGCCCCCAAGGCGATCAAGGAAGGCCTGGAGAAGGACGAGGCCGAGAAGCTCAAGGCCGAGCTGGAAGAGGCCGGCGGCTCCGTCGAGCTGAAGTAGCTCGTTCGAGGGCGGGGGGCGGGGTCGGACATCCCCCTCCGCTGCGGACCTCCGGCTCCGCCTACGGTCCGGACGTCGCTGCGGGGGACGTCCGACCCCGCCCTCGGGCGCTCGCGTTGCACCTGCGGTCCGGACGCCGCTGCGGGGGATGTCCGACGCCCACCTTTCCCCGCTCCTTGATCCGGAGTGGCCGGTGCGCGGGCGCTGATAGCGTCTACGGCGATGACCACCGTTCTCGTGCTCGTGTTCGTCGCCCTGATCGCTGTTGGTGCCGTGACGCTGATCCGGCGACGCCCCGCCGTCGAGGCGCGCTCCGGACCTGGATCGAGGACGGGCGCGCCGGCCACCGGTGCCCTGGAGGCGGCGGACGAGGCGCCGGCGCTGCGCTCGTCCGTTCGCGGGCTGCGCCTGGGGGACGTCGTCGCCCACGAGGACCACGACAGCATCGTCGAGCGCACGTACCGCTTCCGCGAGGGGGGCAGCACGTGGGAGGAGCATCTGCTCGTCGACGGCGCCTACAAGCGCTGGCTCTCGGTCGAGGACGACGAGGGGCTTGAATGCATCGTGTGGGAGCGCCAGCCCGATCCGGACCTGGAGCCCGGGCCCAAGGAGCTGACCGTCGCCGGCGTCAGCTATCGCTTTGACGAGCGCGGTACCGCGACGTACACGCTGGAGGAGGCCGGCGGCCCCGGGGGGTCCGGGAGCGTCGAGTACGCCGACTACACCGGCCCCGGCTCCCAGCGCCTCTCCTTCGAGCGCTACGACGGATCCGGCTGGGAGGTCAACATCGGCCTGGTGACCTCCGAGCACGTCTTCGACGTCTTTCCCGGCAGCGGCCCGGTGCTGGGCGTATGACCACCGATCCCCTTCAGGACGCGATCGCCACCGAGGAGGCGCTGCGCGCCCAGCTCGGCGAGCTCGTCGGGGCCAAGGTCCGGGCCGAGCAGGAGTCCGCGCGCCTGCGTGACCGCGCGACGCTGCCCGGGGCCGACCCCGCGATCGCCGCGCTGGCCACCGGCTACGCCGAGCAGGCGGTCCGCCTGGCGGCCGAGGTGGAGGAGGTCCGGGTGGCCCTGCGCGCGCAGGAGGCCCGCACGGAGACCCTCCGGGCGGGCGCAGCGTGACGAGGGGCACCGTCGGCGCCTCACGCGACGGGCGGCGTCCGTGCGCGTCGCGCTGAGCGTCCCCTACGCGGACGTCCGGGCTGCGGACCTGGTCCTTGCCGTGGGCGCTACGGTGCTGCCGGCGATCCGCGAAGTGGAGGTGCGCCTGGGGCCGTACACGCTGACCCTCGGAGTGCTCGGCCACTCCCACCAGGCCCTCGTGACCGCGGCGGACCTGCTCATCAGCGAGCGCGTCGCCTGCCAGCCCGGACAGTCCGGCGACCTGCCCGCCCGCTGTGAGCAGCGGGCCGGGACCCACCTTTACGCCTTCACGTCGCACGTCGTGGAGCTGACGCGTGAGGTCGCCGCCGATGTCGCCGCCCGCGTGGCGCAGGACCCCCACGGCCTCGTGGGGATCTTCGGCGAGGACGCGGGCGCCTTCACCGCGCTGCGCGCCGTCCCCGAGGTATGCGCCTACGGACGCGCGGGCATCGCCTGGGAGACCTGGCACGCCTACCCGCAGAGCGGGGAGCTGGTCTGCACGACCGGGCAGGTGCTCACCTCGTGACCTTTCCCAAGGGCGCCGCGATCGGGTTGATCGTCGTCGGCGTGCTCGGCATCGTCCTGACCCTGAGCAGCGCCGGCTCGGTCAAGAGCTACGTCAAGGACCACTACAAGCGCGTGGGCGAGGACCGCGGCGCCACGGTGTACTCCTCCACCAAGCCGCCGGCCCGGGTCGCCTCTGAGATCGCCAAGGCGCACAAACCGGCCGATCGTCGTGCCACCCCGGAAGGGGTCTTCCTGCGCTATCGCGGCGACTACGTCGGCGTCACCTCCAGCGGGCGTGGATCGCGTATCGCCGTGGCCGACGAGAAGCGCGGCTACCCGCTGTTCTTCCCGTTCGTGGGCGGTTACTGGGGCAGCTACTCCGGGCCGGCCGAGAGCTTCCGCGGTGGCGGCCCCGGCGGGGGCGGTAAGTGACGGTCGTGACCCGGGTGATCGTGATCGGCATCACGCTGTTGGCCGTGCTTGCGCAGCCGGCCGCCGCCGCACCGCTGCTGGAGGAGGGCGACGCGGCGGAGCTGGCGCAGTCGCTCGCGGACGCCAGCGACGAACAGGACATCTGCTACGGCTGGCAGATCGATGTCCAGGATGGGTCCGGTGGCCCCAGCGGCCAGGAGATCGGCTCCAACCTGGGGCCCGGCCGTCTGGTCAGCGCCGCGGCCGGATCCTGCATGCGCACCGTCCTCCTGGAGGGCGTCGTGAGCTACACCTGCGACTCGTGCGAGGGCGAGGACTCCGCGTCGATCCGCGTGACGTCGAACGTCGCCGGCGCTCCCACCGAGCAGGATCTGAAGGACCTGGGCTTCAAGGGCGGTGATCTGGCCAACGACAACGGCGACGTCGTCCTCATCAACATGGTCGGCGCGCTGCCGCTGATCACCGCCTCCAAGGGGATCGCGGATCCGGTTCCCGTGGAGGAGACGTCGACCGTCGTCCCGAGCGCGTCGGACGGTCCCACCAACAGCCCGTCCACCCCGGACTGGCTGCGGGACTCCTGGCTGGCGCTCAGCGCGCTGCTGGTCCTCGTGGCCGGTGGCGCGTTCTGGCTGATCCGGCTGTTCAACGACGACCGCCGCCGGCGCCGTGCCGCAGCCCGCGCCGCCGACCTGCGCAAGGGCTCCGGCGGCGGCATCACGAAGTCTCTGGCCGCCCGCGAGGCCACCGCCGACCCGCCCCCCGACCCCGCCGCGTAGGAGCCCAACACCATGGAAGACTTCCTCACCGAGATCGCCGGCGCCTTGCTGTACGGCGGCGTGGGCATCGTGCTGCTGGCGCTCGGCTTTCTCGTGATCGACCTGCTGACCCCCGGCAACCTCGGTGAGCTGGTCTGCGTGCAGCGCAACCGCTCGGCGGGGATCATCACCGCCGCGGGCATGATCGCCGTCGGCGGGATCGTGGCGACCGCGATCGCCTCGGCCGACGGGTCGCTGGGAGAGGGCCTGGCGGAGACCGCCGGCTACGGCGGCGCCGGGGTGGCGATGCTCGCGCTGGCCTTCGTCGTGATCGACCTGATCACGCCCGGACGCCTGGGCGACATGGTGCAGGAGGAGGGCGAGCAGCCCGCTGCCTACATGACCGCGGCGGCGCTGATCGCGGTCGGCGCGATCGTCGCCGCCTCGATCTCCTGACGGGGCGATGAGCGGGCCCGTGGCCGCCTCGACGTCGCAGCCGGGCCCGGACGCGTCACGGGTGGGTGGGCCCGGCGCGCGCCTGTCCGCCCGCCCGGCGCGCGTCCTGCTGCTGGGCGCGGTCCTCACCGTCGCCGTCTGCGGCTTCCTCTACGAGCTCGTCATCATCGCGATGGGGACCTACCTCGTCGGCAACTCCGTGGAGCAGGTCTCGTTCGTCCTGGCCGCGTTTGTCTCCAGCATGGGCCTGGGCTCGCTGCTGGCCAAGCCGCTGCTGCGTGCCCCCGCGATCTCGTTCGCCGTCGTCGAGTGCCTGATCGCGCTGGCGGGCGGCCTCAGCGCGATGGCGCTGTACGCGTCCTTCGCCTGGCTGGGCGTCTATCAGCCGGCGATGTTCGCGCTGGCGGCACTTGTCGGCCTGCTCGTGGGCTGTGAGATCCCGCTGCTGATGGCGCTGCTGCAGCGTGTGCGCCGCCAGGATGCCGGGGCGTCGATCGCCGACCTGCTGGCCGCGGACTACCTGGGTGCCGTCGTCGCGGGAATCGCCTTCCCGCTGCTGCTGCTGCCGACGCTGGGTCAGATCGACGCGGCGCTGGCGGCCGGGGTGCTGAACCTCGCCGCCGGCGCAGCGGTGCTGTGGCTTGTCTCCCCGCAGCTGACGCGCACCGCCCAGCGCGTCCTGGTCGTCGTGCTGCTCGTCGTCCTCGCCGTCCTCGCCGCCGCTGCGCTGCTGGCCACACGGCTGGAGGTCAACGCACGCCAGGCCCTCTACGACGACCCGATCGTGCACTCTGAGCGCACGCCTTACCAGGAGATCGTCCTGACGCAGTCGCTGACGGGGGGAGACCTGCGCCTGTTCCTCAACGGGGATCTGCAGTTCTCCTCCAAGGACGAGTACCGCTACCACGAGGCGCTCGTGCACCCGGTCATGGCCGGTCCGCACGCCCGCGTCCTCGTGCTCGGGGGCGGGGACGGCCTCGCGCTGCGGGAGATCCTGCGCTACCCGGACGTCCAGGTCGCCACCGAGGTCGAGCTCGACGCGCGGATGCTCGCGCTCGCCCGGGACGACGAGCGCCTGCGCCGGCTCAACGGCGCCGCGATGCAGGACCCGCGCGTGCGGACGGTCACCGCCGACGCCTTCTCGTGGCTGCGCAGTGCGCCGCCGGCCAGCCAGGATGTGATCGTCGTGGACTTCCCGGATCCCGACGACGCCGCGCTGGCCAAGCTCTACTCCGTCGAGCTGTACGGCCTGGTCGCCCGCGTCCTGGCCCCGGGTGGCCGCGTCGTCGTGCAGTCCGGCTCCCCGTACTTCGCGCGACGCGCCTTCTGGTCGATCGCCGCAAGCATGCAGGAGGCCGGACTCGCTGTCCGCAGCTACCACGTCGACGTCCCCAGCTTCGGGGACTGGGGCTTTCACCTGGCCGCGGCCGGTCGCACCCCGCCGCCGCTGGCCCTCGCGCCACCTGCCCCTTTGCGCTTCCTGGACGCGGCCACCCTCCGCGCCGCCGGGACGTTCCCTCCCGACCGCCGCCGTCCCGCCGGCGACCTGACCTCGACGCTCGTGCGCCCGCGCATCCTGCAGTTCGAGCGCGAGGCGTACAAGGACTATTGAGGCCCGTGCGTGCGCGTCGACATCCTCGGCGAGCTGCTGGCGCCGGGGTAGCTCTGCTGGGTGACGCCGACCGAGCGGTCCGGCTACGTCGACCGGACGCGACACGCGATCCTCCTGCTCACCGTCGTCCCGATCGGTGCCTGAGCACCGTGACCCGGACAACAGGGTGGCGCACGAGAGGCCCGGGTCTGGTCTTGCCGCTGTCCATGTTCCGTAGTGCCACTGCCGAGCGCTGCTGTGACACAGGTGAGGACCCTACGCCAGGACCACAGGCCAGTAGTCGGTCAGCGCGACCCGCACGAACGCCCCGCTCCACGGGGTGTTCGTGAGAGACGCTTGCGAAACCGGAGCGGTCGGGACGCACCCCCGCAGCGGCTCCCGCGGAGCGAGGGACGAGCGGAGCGGAGCGGAGGGGTGTGTCCCGGCCGCGGACGCCCGCCACCGAGTCGTCACCAGGGTCTCGCCCTCAGGCCGCGCTCCGCACCCCTGGCGCACACGCCCCACCCCCGCTACACTGACCGTGGTCGACCGATAGCCGTAGCCGTCCAGCTTCGTGCGCCCGCGCCACATACGCGGAGTCGCCAGGACGGGGTCCGTGAGCGTCGATCCGCCCCCATCGGGGGCAGCAGCTTGCTGTGCTATCTTGGACGGTCGCGTTCGCCCTCGTCGGTGAACCGGTCCTCCGCCTCGTCCTTCCGACCCCTTGAGGAGTCGCCCGTCTTGCCTCGTGTTGACGCCCCCCGCAAGCGCCGTACCTTCGCGCGCTTGGAGAAGTCTGTCGATGTCCCGAACCTCATCGACATCCAGCGCAAGTCGTTCGACTGGCTGGTCGACACCGAGAAGGGGGGCCTGCGGGAGACGATCGACGACATCTCCCCGATCGAGGACTACACCGGCCATCTGGCCGTCAACTTCGGCGAGTTCCACTTCGACGAGCCGGTGGCCACGATCGAGGAGTGCCGCGAGAAGGACCTGACGTACTCGCGCCCCCTGACGGTCACCGTCGCGTTCATCAACCACGAGACGGGCGAGATCCGCGAGCAGTCGGTCTTCATGGGCGACTTCGCATGGATGACCGAGCGCGGCACGTTCATCATCAACGGCACCGAGCGTGTCGTCGTGACGCAGCTCGTCCGCTCCCCCGGCGCCTACCTGATGGAGCCCAAGGATCGCGAGAAGCAGGTCTTCATCGCGAACCTGATGCCGGCCCGCGGCTCGTGGCTGGAGCTGGAGATCGACAAGAAGGGCAAGGTCTTCGTCCGCATCGACCGCAAGCGCAAGCTGCCGGTGACCGTCCTGCTGCGCGCGATGACGTACGACCCGGAGACCGACGGGACCCGCGAGGAGACCGAGGACGACGTCGCCAAGCTCGACGCCGAGATCCTCGAGCTGTTCGAGAACTCGCTCTACCTGCGCAACACCGTCGAGGGCGACCCGGAGACGACGAAGACGAAGAAGGGCGCGCTGATCGAGCTCTTCAAGAAGCAGCGCCCCGGCGAGCCGCCGTCGGTGGACGCCGCCTACGCGCTGCTGCAGCAGCTCTTCTTCGACCCCAAGCGCTACGACCTGACCCGCGTGGGCCGCTACAAGCTCAACGCGCGCCTGGGCCTGGACATCGACCTGGACACCCGTCAGCTGACGCACGGCGACATCCACGCGCTCGTCAAGGAGCTCGTCTCCCTGCCGCGCATCCTCGGCATCCCCGAGGACGGCGAGGTCGAGATCAAGGACTACGCCGCCGAGGCCGC
>Ga0136633_1003029_pt1 | contig 11227 bp, 13 predicted proteins | sample AntDrymeUQ832206_2_FD_105494 | JGI IMG/M metagenome (GOLD analysis project Ga0136633, IMG submission 105494) | Polar desert sand microbial communities from Dry Valleys, Antarctica - metaG UQ83 (22.06) | ecosystem: Environmental > Terrestrial > Soil > Desert | place: Antarctica: Dry Valley...
GGCATCCGCCTGGACCGCCTCACCCACACCCAACGACGCATCCTCGAACTACTCGACATCCAACCACCCTGGCCCGAGCAACAAGACCATGCCTTCGCCAACCGCGGAAAATGCGGCTAGCGCACGCGCCCGCAGGCGATGCGGGAACCGGAGTCGCCGGTCGCGAGCGTCATCGCGTCGGGATCGGGGTCGTAGCGGTCCGTCGGGATGTTCGCAGCGCACCGCCGGCGAGCGCGACGCCCGCCACCGCGAGCGTCGCGACAATGTTCCTGCGTCGTACGGTCCGGCTCATCCTCATGACCTCCACTCGATGTGTGCCAGCCCTGTGCGGAGCACCGTCGGCCGCCCCGGACTCCAGTGTCCATCCGCCGCATCTACCTCAGATTGCCTACGATCCGTAGGAGGGTTGGGATCACCTGCGAAACCGGCTGACGTCAATTCCGACGCGCGGCCCAAGCCTGCTCGTGATGATCCTCGACTCCGCCGACGCTCGGAGCCGCGTTTTGGCTCGGCCGCCTCAGACGTCCGCGACCGTCGTCCTGCCAGGCGCGCAGCGGGATGACGACGACAGCGCGATGGCCCGGTTCGACGCTCGGCGTCGCGTTCTCGAGATCGGCGGGGTTCGTCGTCCGCGCACCCAGAGCAGAACCTGCGGCACGGCGTGAAGGCGCGGCACGCGGTGAGCCGAGAGACGGCGGTCTTACGGTCCGTAGGAATCCGTCGGTCCACCCGGTAGGCTTGCCGCTCGCGAAACGCCGAGTCCGCGTCGAGCCATCGACGCGGAGCGGGGGACCCAGGTTGTTGGGGCGAATCGGCTCGACGTGAGCCGTAGCGCGTTATCTCACGCGCGAGTCCGTCAGCTCACCCCGTAGGCACGACAACGAGGTGCCGATGTTCAGACGGTTGACGTTCTGCTGCTGCGTGGCGGTGCTGGGTGTGACCGCGTTGGCCCCACCCGTCTTCGCCGGCGAGGCCACCGGCGGCGCATCCCCGGGCGCACGGCCCGTCGTGTCGAAGCTCGAGTGCGTCAACGGCGGCACGGGGAAGTGCCCGCAAGGTGAGCTGCTGCGCATCCGCGGCGAGGACCTGCAGCGCGCTGAAGCCGTGATGTTCCTGGGCCGGCGCGGCCGCAAGGACGACAAGGTCGCGAGCACCGACGAGCGCAGCCCCCACCGCGTCGTGGTCCGCGTGCCCTCCGATGCGGCAACGGGCCCGGTACGCATCAAGAGCAGCGACGGTCTCTCCCGACCGTCGCGCCGGCTCCGGGTCACCACACCGGCCGATCCGCCACCGCAACTCTCTGCGCCCGTGCCCGGCGAAGGCGTCTTCCCGGTGCGGGGCAGATACGATTTCGGTACCGAGATCAATCGTTTCGGGGGTGGTCGAGGCCACAAGGGACAGGACGTCTTCGCGACGTGTGGGACGCCGATCGTCTCCGCCCGCAGCGGCACTGTCACGTTCGCGAAGTTTCACGATCGAGCTGGCAACTACGCGGTGATCACCGCCGACGACGGGACCAGCCAGGCGTACATGCACATGCTCGCCCCGGCGATCGTGCAACGCCCGCAGCGCGTGATCGCCGGCCAGCCGATCGGGCAGGTCGGGCAGACCGGTCGCGCCAGCGGCTGTCACCTGCATTTCGAGCTCTGGACGGCGCCCGGCTGGTATCAGGGAGGACAGGCCGTCGACCCACTCCCCGAGTTGCAGCGCTACGCCGGCCGTGGCTGAAGTGATCCGCAGCGTGCGGTGCGAGAGGCTGATCGTGCCGCCGTGCGTAGCCACCGACGTGGGTTAAGCCCGCAACCAAACGGCGACCAACGGACAGCACGTGGGTGGCGACGCGGCTGTGCAGGATCTGCCGGCGGGCCGGGTGCGCAAGGCGGGCGCCGGTCCCAGGCGGCGCGCGGACACCGACAAGACCAAGGGAGGGCTCCCAGCATTCCGGTCGTGACGTGCAGTTTCGCCACATCAACGACAAGGTCACGGCCGCGGTCAAGGAGTACCGGCCGGCGATCAGCATCGACACCAAGAAGAAGGAGCTCGTCGGCGAGTACAAGAACGGTGGGCGTGAGTGGCGGCCCAAGGGCGACCCGGTCGCCGTCAACGTCCACTCTTTGCCACCAGCGCGACGATGCCCCGCGAGATCAGGTGGCGACGGTTACCGACGGCGAACAGCGATCGTCGGCTAGCCACTTCGGCGTCATCCGTTGCACGGATGCTTGACCTGCGATTGCGCTGCGCGCTGGCTGCCCTCGATGACCGCGAGCGGGACCGCGGCGGACAGCGCAACGACCAGCGTGACGCCGGTCGCGGCGAGCACGTTGAGCGTTGCGGTCCTCGAGCGGCTCAGCGGCGGCCGCGCCGCGACCAGCTCGTCGACGCGGCGAGCGACATCGCCGCCGCCGAGCGAGGCAAGCGCCGGACCGCGGCCGCCGCACGGGATCGCCGCCTTGCAGATCGCGCTGGCGAGCGCGAAGCGGTCATGGGAACGGAGCAGTGCCCAGCAGTCGGCGTCGCGCTCGAGCTCGAAGCGCAGCGAATGCACCGCTGCGGACGTGCCGGGCAGGAAGCGACCCAGCGCGCGGCAGACCTCGGCGTACAGCAGCACGTAGCGGTGGCGGCGCTCGATGTGGCCGTGCTCGTGATCGAGGCTCGCCGCGAGCTCGTCGTCGTCGAGGCTCGCGAGCGCGCCTGCGGAGACGACGAGCCGTGGTCGCGCAAGCCCCGCGGCCGCCACGACGACGTCCGAACCGCCGATGATCACGCTGCCGTCGGGACCGGCTCCGATCGCCTCGTGGGTCAGCAGGCGATGCACCGCGCGGCTCGCGCGCCAGACCCCGAAGCCGATCGAGACCGCCGATGTCGCCAGCAGCATGCTCGGGACGGTCGTCATCGCGTCGCCAACGCTGTGGCCACTGAAGCCGAGATGCGTCGTGGCGAGCGGAACGATCGTATGCCAGCACCAGTGCGTCAGCGCGTCGAAGAGCTGGGTGGCCGGCATGAACAGCACGACGTACAGCGCAGTGAAGACGGCGGCCAGCGCCCGCAGGCCCAGGGCCCCAACCCACAGCGTCGCCGCCGTCGCCGGCGACACGCGCTCAAGGCGCAACACGTGCGGCAAGACGATCGCCGCCGCGACGACCGCCGCCAGCGCGAGGATCATCGCCGCCTCGCGCGTCCCGCCTGCGCCTGCTTGGCGAGCTTCTGCAGCTCGGCTAGCTCATCGCCGTCGATCGCGCCGACGAGTTGCGCCAGCGCCACTTGGCGCGCCTCACTGGATGCCCCCGCGAGCGTCCGCTCGATTGCGCGCGACAGGTACTCGGCCTCGGACAACGTCGCGCGATAGACCATCGCGTGACCCTCGCGCTTGCGGCTGAGAAGACCCCGTTCGGTCAGCCGGTTCAGCACGGTCTGCACGGTGTTGTAGGCGCTGCGATAGCGCGGCGGTAGCGCGGCGCGCACCTGCTCCACCGTGCCCTCGCCGACGTGCCACAGCACGCCCATGATCTGAAGCTGCAGATCGCCTTGAAGCGGCGCGTCGGTCATCAGCGAGCCAGTATCGCAGCCGCGTCCGCGCTACAAGCCCTGAAGGACGAGGTTCAACGCGGCGATCAGGTACGCGAGCATGAGGATCACGAGCGCGCCGAACATCACCGCACGCAGCCTGCGGCCGGAGCTCACCGCTTGCGTCCCCAGGCCAACCCACCCTCATGGTCGAGCACCTCGATCCCCACCTCCGCGAAGCCTGCGAGCTCCAGCTCGGCTGCCCACCACTGCGACCGCGCCGGGCGCTCCCAGCGGCGACTCGCGACGCGAGCGCCGTTCTTCAGCAGGCGAAGGACCCCCGGCACTCCCATGCGCAGCATCGCGCGGACCTTCGTCGCCACCACCTCGCGGTCACGCGCTTCGGCGAGCCCGAGGCCGAACATCATGTCACCGAAGACCAGTCGCCCGCCGGGACGCAACACGCGGTGCGCCTCGCGCAGCGCCCGTCGCTTGCCGCTCTCGTCGAGATGGTGCAGGCAGTAGTTGGACACCACGAGGTCGACGGATTCGTCGACCAGCGGCAAGCTCACCGCCGACGCCACGACGGTCTGCACGTTCTCGACCTGCGCGCTGGCGAGCTTGGCCGAGAGGTACTCGAGCATCGCCGGGGAGATGTCGATCGCCCACACGCGCTCGACATGCTCGGCGAGTGCGAGCGTCAGCAGACCCGTGCCCGCGCCGACGTCGACGACGGCGTCCTGTGGTCGCGCGGCAGCCAAGGCGAGGATCTTGTCGCGCAGCGCTTGGAACCCGGCGCCACGCGCCACCTCCTCGGCGTCGACGATGTGGTGATCCCAGTTCTTGGTCATTGTGGCCATGGCAAAATCTCCTACGGCATGTAGGTAGACCCGGGAGGCTAGCGCACTCCCACGGCTTGTAGGATTCCTGCGTGACCACTACGGCCCGCGGGCGCTCCACCCAAGCGCGGTTTCGGGCGCGACACCGGTTCGCCACGCTCGCACTGCTCGTCCTCGCGGGTGCGGGCGCAGCTGTCCTCCTGACGACGGCGCGTGGCTCGGAGACGCCACCTGCCGACCATCCTTCGGTCGCCACACCAGCGGCGCCGGTGATCCGGCTCCAAGTCGCGGGCAGGACGCTGGCCCGCCTCTCGCTCGCGCGATTTCGCACGGCTGGCGTCGTCGACACGGCAGGGCTTCGACAAGCGGTCATCGCCGCCCTTCCCCGTACCTCGATCGCGGGCAAACGGCGATCCCTGATCACCTACGCCTACGACCGCGACCGCACGGCCCGGCGCGCCGTCGCTCTGGCGCGCAACGGCGGCGCGGTCGCCGTCGCCCGCAGGCCGGTCGCGTCGCGAATCGCTGCACCCGTGATCGCGCAGGAGCTGCGCAACGATTGCGAGGCGGCCGCGCTGTCGATCCTGCTGCGCAGTCGCGGCATCACGGCTTCCCAGCAGCGACTGCAGTCGCTGTTCGGGCGCTCGGGGCCGCTGGATCCCCAGGGCGCCGGCCCCTCCAGGATCTGGGGCGATCCCGACCGTGGCTTCGTCGGTCGGGTCGAGGGCGGCGGTGCGGCCGGAGGGTTCGGCGTCTACCCCGGACCTGTCGCCGTCGCGGCGCGGCGCCTGGGCGTGAAGCTCACCAACCTGACCGGTCGATCGCCGCAAGCGGTGTACGACAGGCTGCTCACAGGTCACGCGGTGATGGCGTGGGTCGGCCTGGGCGACGGCCCCTACGACACGTGGCAGACGCCCCAGGGACGGAGCGTCACCGTGAACTTCAACGAGCACACCGTCGTCCTGCGCGGCATCGACCGAGACGGCTCGATCTCCGTTTCGAATCCGCTCCTAGGGACCGCGGAGACGTGGTCGCGCGAGAAGTTCGAGGCCATGTGGCAGCTGCTGGGACGCCGGGCGTTGAGTAGCTGACGGACGTCAGTTGGAGCCGCTGAAGACGTCGTACACGTCGATTCAGGCACGAGAGCAGGACAGTGCAGGTGCCGCCGACCGCTGCACCCAAACTCCTACGCTCGGTAGGTAGGACGTCTGCGATCATCCTGCTCTGTGAGCCCACGGCGCCGCCAGATCCAATCGTTCTCTGGTCGCGCTTCGCCGCGGTCGCGCTGAACGTATGACCTGGCTTGAGCCCCCGCTCGGACTGGTCGTCTTCGTCGTGGGCCTGAGCATCCTCGGCGCGGAGATCGCTGCGGCGCGGCTGCTGGCACCGTACTTCGGCGCGTCGACGATCGTCTGGGCCAACACGATCGGCATCGTGCTGGTCGCGCTGTCGGTCGGATACTGGTACGGCGGACGATTGGCCGACCGCGACCCTACGCGCCGGGGGCTGTACAGGATCGTGCTGCTCGCCGGATTGTTGCTCGCCGCGGTGCCGTTCGCCGCCGATCCGTTCCTCGGCTTCGCCGTCGATGCGCTGGACTCGATCTCCGCCGGAGCATTCGTCGGGTCGCTGCTGGGCGTGACGGTCCTGATGGCGCTGCCGATCGTCGTCGCGGGCGCGGTCGCGCCCTATGCGCTGCGCCTCGCCGTGCAGGACGTCGAACAGGCCGGGACGGTATCCGGGCGCTTGTACGCGATCTCGACCGTCGGCAGCCTGCTGGGCACGTTCTCGTCCGCGTTGCTGTTCATCCCGCTGATCGGGACGCGCCGCACGTTTCTCGTGTTCGCGCTCGCGCTCGTGCTGATCGCCGTCGTCGGGCTCGCGCAGCGTACGCCGATGCTCGCTCCGATCGGCGTCGCGGCGCTGCTGGCGCTGCCGGGCGGACTGGTGAAGGGACCGACGGAGGCCGATGCGCGCGTGATCCACGAGGCACAGACCGAGTATCAGTACGCGCGCGTGCTGCAGGACGCCGACGGCACGCGCACACTCGAGCTCAACGAGGGCCAGGCGGTGCATTCGGTTCGCAGGCCGGTGAGCGTGCTCACCGGCGGCATCTGGGACGAGTACCTGGTGCTGCCGTTCGCCGCGCTCGATCGCCCGCCCGCCAAGCTCGCGATCCTCGGCAACGCTGCGGGGACGACGGCACGTGCCTACGGGCGGTTCTTCCCGGCAACCGAGATCGACGGCGTCGAGATCGACGGCGAGCTGACGGACATCGGCCGCCGGTTCTTCGATCTGCGCAACCCGCGGCTGACGACGCACACGACAGACGCCCGCCCGTTCCTGCGGCGCACCCGCGAGCGCTACGACGCGATCTTCGTCGACGCTTACCGCCAGCCCTACATCCCGTTCTATCTCACGACCAGGGAGTTCTTCGAGCTCGTCCGCGACCGCCTGCGGCCCGGCGGCGTGGTGATCGTCAACGCCGGGCACCCCGAGGACTCCGACGCCCTCGAGCAGACCCTCGGCGCCACGCTCGGCGCGGTCTTCTCGACGGTCCTTCGCGACCCCGCGAAGGACGTCAACACGCTGCTGCTCGCGACGACGGGCGACGCGTCGGGGGCGCGTTTGCGGGCCATGACGCGCACGCTGCCGGGCGCGCTGCGATCGCTGGCGACAGCGGCCGCGGCACGAGTCGGCCCACGACTCGCGGGAGGACGCGTCTACACCGACGACATCGCGCCGGTGGAATGGCTGATCGACGCCACGATCGTCGAGGTCGCCGCTCGCGGCGAGCGATGAGCCCCAAGCCGTGCTGCAGGCTTCGCCCGCGGTCAACTCCGACGCGCCGTAGGATCCAGAGATGACCGGCTGCGACAAACTGCGTGCGCAGACGCCTGACCGCGGACGGCGGCTACGCGCCGCCAACCTCGCACTTGCGTTGATCGCACTGGCACTCACGCTCTGGGGCGCGCTGCCACTGAGATCATCCGCGGCGACGCCCGAGCAGGAGAAGGTCGACAGGCTGCGCTCGCAGATCGACCGCGCGCGCAAGAAGATCGGTGCCAAGAAGGGCACCGAGCGCGTCTTGACGCCTCAGATCGCTGGCTATTCGCGACGCATCGAACGCCTGCAGCGCCGTATCGCGCGCCTTCGCGAACGTCAGGGCGCGATAGAAGCCGATCTCGACGCCAAACGCAGCGAGCTTGAGCGGCTGCAGACCGCGCTGCGTGCCGAGCGCGCGCGTGTCGCGCGGCTGCGTCGACGCTTCCATCAGACCCGCCGTGTGCTGCGGGCGCGGGTCGTCGAGATCTACAAGTCCCAGAGGCCGGACCTCATCTCGGTGCACGCTCTGCTCTGTGACGCGGACCGCGCTCTCGGCTCGGCTCGACGCCTGACGACGCAGCGGGGCACGTGAGATGGCGCCGTGGTGGACCTCGCGCGAGGATCGCTTCCTGCGCCGGCTGTACGCGCAGGGCAGCTCGCTGCGCACGATCGCAGAGCAGCTCGGGCGTTCGCCCGACGCCGTCTCCGAGCGCCGGCGGGCACTGGGCATCGCGCCGCGGCCGCGCTCGCGGCCGTGGTCGACCGCCGAGGATGAGCTGCTGCGAGCCGGCAGCGCGCTCGGGATGCCGGCGACGGCCATCGCCCCGCTGCTCAGCCGCCATCCGGAGCAGGTCAGCAGGCGCCGACGCCTGCTGCTCGGCGGGGCGCCCCGGGGAATCCCCTACACGCCCGTCGAGGACAACGCGATCACCCTCTGCTGGGCCGAGGGCCGCGATGTCGCTGCGCTCGCCCGCGAGCTCGGCCGTCCTGCTGGATCGGTGCGGTTGCGCGCGCAGAAGCTCGGCTTGCATCGCCCGGCGCCACGAGCGCGCTGGCGACCGTACGAGGACGCCGCGCTGCGTGACGGCTACGAGCATGGCCTGACGTGCGCGCAGATCGCCGTCGAGCTCGCCGAGCGCACGCCCTCAGCGATCGCCGCACGCGCCGGCAAGCTCGGTCTCGCGACGTATGCGCGCACCTGGACGCCGCGCGAGGACCGCGAGCTGCGCCGGCTCTCACGCGACGGCTTCGAGCTCGAGCGAGCCGCGCGACTGCTTTCCCGGACTCCAGAGGCGCTGCGGGCGCGTGCACGCAAGCTCGGGATCGCACCTCCGATCTCACGTCGCAGCGGGCGTACCGGCCGTCACTGGACCAGCGCCGAAGACGAGCTGCTGACACTGCACTGCGCACTGAATCCTGCGGCGCTCGCCGAGCTCTTGAACCGCAGCCCCCAGGCGATCACCCAGCGGCTGCGGCGCCTGGGGCTACGCGACGGTGCCGAGCGCTCGCCGCATCATCCCGTGGCGACGCGTGGCGGCTTGACGCCGGGCGAACGATCGGTCGTCGAGCGGGAGCTCCGCGCAGGAGCGCCACGCCGTCACCTTGCCGTGGCCCGGCGCCTCGGCCTGCGGCCGGCCGACATCCGACGCCTGGAGGTCGAGTCCCTGATCCGCCAGTCCGGCAGGTCCGGTGCAGCGCCTTGGGCGTCCGACGCGTCGCCGTCCTCCTCCTACGGCGCGTAGGGTGCCGAGCATGGGCCTTGCGGTGATTACGATCGACATCGATCCCGAGATCCATCTGGGTCCGCTGACGCTCGCGTGGCACGGGATCACAATCGCGCTGGGGATCGTGGTCGGCGCCGTCGCCGCGAGCCGCTGGCTGCGAGAGCGCGATCTCGATGTCGAACCGATGTACACCATCGCCGGATTGGCCGCGCTCGGGGGCATCGTCGGTGCGCGCGTCTTCTATCTGTTCGAGCACGATCCCGGCGGGCTGCTGGCACCCGACCGTCTGATCGGCGATCAAGGATTCACCTTCGACGGCGGCATCATCCTTGCCGCTGTGCTGATCGCCCTTTACGTGCGGCGCACGGGCCTGTCCGGGCGCTATCTCGACGCCGGTGCCGCCGGGCTCGCGCTCGGCGTCGCGATCGGGCGCATCGGCGATGTCATCAACGGTGAGCACTACGGCGAGCGCAGCACGTTCGCGCTCGCCGTGCGCAACGCGCACCCCGACGCGCTGACGCCCAACCCGACCTTCGCCTACCAGAACGGCGGCCTGTATGAGGTGCTGCTCGCCGCCGTGATCTTCGCCGTCGTGTGGCCGCTGCGCCATCGGCTTGCCCGCACCGGGGACCTGGCGTGGCTCGTGCTGGGACTGTTCGCCGCGGGACGGTTCTTCGAGTTCTTCCTGCGCGGCGATAGCCCGCAACTCGCGCTCGGCCTCAGCAACGCGCAGTGGACCAGCCTCGTGCTGCTGATCATCGTCGTCGCCGGACGGATGTTCACCAAGCACCGCAGTAGCCGAAGCGCTTCGCGAGACCCGCTCGCCGACAGCGCCTGAGACTGCAACTCCCATCGCACGACCTACGTACTGTAGGAGACCTGTGATCATCGTCGCCGTGCGAGACAAGCCGCATCAGACCCCTGGCTGTCGGCACACACGCACCGGCGCGCGCTGCGCTACCGCACGGCCGGCTTCGCATACGACACGATCCACGACCACTGGCGCTGTCCCGAGGGCCAGCACCTGTGGCCGCACGAGGTCGACCAGGAGCTTCGCCTCGTCCTCTATCGCGCGAAGGCGCAGATCTGCAACGGCTGTCCGCGCAAGGATCGGTGCACGGATTCCGACCGAGGTCGCGAGATCACCCGGCCGCTGGATTCCTGGCCGCACTCCGAGGCCGGCCGCTTCCACCGCGGCGTCTCGCTGACGCTCGTCGCGCTCGCCGTGCTGATCGTCCTCGTCGCCGGCGCCCGCCACCACCGCCCGCCCGAGGCGGCCGTGCTGCTGGCGGTGCTGAGCCTCGCGGCGCTCGCCGCACGCTGGCTCGTGCGCGACTTCCGCGCGCATCCCGCGGGCTTCCCAGCGCCGACCACGTCGCACGGACTGCGCTTGTCCGCAACCGAACCCGGCAGTGAGCGCTCGCGCAGTCGCTGGGCATCGCAGAACCGAACGGAGGAATGACCATGGAGTTCGTCGCAGGAGTTCTCGTCGTCGCGCTGCTCGCAGCAGCGCTCGTCAGCGTCAAGGTCGTGCGCGAGTCGAGCGCGCGCTATTTCCGCGTCGTCGACCCCAGTGCCGCGGTCACCGTGATCGAAGCCTTCGCGCCGGCGACGTCGCCGCGCGAAGATCATCAACGCCGAAGGCGAATATCAGGCCGCTGAGAAGCTGGCCGCCGCCGCCGCGGTGATCGCCCGCGAGCCGTCGGCGTTGCAACTGCGCTACCTGCAGACCCTGGGCGAGATCGGCACCGATCAGAACTCCACGATCGTGTTTCCCCTCCCCCTCGACCTGCTCGAGCCCTTCCTCAGGCGGGCCGCGCCCGACGCCGCCGCGATCGAGCACAACGGCCGCCCTGCAACGCCGTAGCGCCACCGGCCCGGCCGCCTGGCCGGCGTGCGAATCCCGCACCCGCGCGGCGGGTAGACAGCTGTATTCATGAGCGCGCGCGACGAGGCACCTGGCGGACTTCCCCCTGACGGCGAGCAAGCCCCCAGCGGTATGCCTCCCGGCGCCGAAGAGGCCCCGCCGCTCGGCGTGCCCGTCGACGCCGACGACGACAAGGACGGCGAGGCGGAACTGCCCGGCATCCCGACCGAGGATTCGCCCCCGAGCACCGGGTAGGCGTCGACCGCACCGTGCTATCGGCCGGCACGGCGCCGACGCTACGATCGCTGCCGATGTCCGAGCACTCGAGCGTCGTCGCCGCGGATGTCGCGGCCGCGCGCGCAGCCATCAGCGACGTCGTGCGCCACACGCCGGTCGTCGAGTCCGAGGTGCTGACGGCGCGCTGCGGCGGGCGCGTGCTGATCAAGGCCGAGAACCTGCAGCGCACC
>Ga0136633_1003030_pt1 | contig 11227 bp, 9 predicted proteins | sample AntDrymeUQ832206_2_FD_105494 | JGI IMG/M metagenome (GOLD analysis project Ga0136633, IMG submission 105494) | Polar desert sand microbial communities from Dry Valleys, Antarctica - metaG UQ83 (22.06) | ecosystem: Environmental > Terrestrial > Soil > Desert | place: Antarctica: Dry Valley...
GAGCCGCCGGGGATCCGGTCGAGGTCCCACGGGTTGTGGGTGGGGCCGTAGGCGGAGTGCTCGGTGGAGGACCCCATCGCGAACTCGTCCATGTTGGTCTTGCCGAGGATCGGCAGGCCGGCGGCGCGCAGCCGCGTGACGACGGTCGCGTCGTACGGCGGCACCCAGCCCTCGAGGATCTTCGAGCCGCAGGTCGTGGGCAGGCCCTTGGTGGTGAGCACGTCCTTGACCGCGATCGGGATCCCGTCGAGGCGGGAGGCGGGACTTCCGGACTCGCGGCGCCGGTCGGACTCCGCTGCCTGCGCGAGGGCGCCCTCGCGGTCGACGTGGAGGAAGGCGTGGACGTCTCCGTCGACAACGGCGATCCGGTCGAGGTGGGCCTCGGTCAGCGCGACGGAGGTCGTCTCGCCCGCGGCGAGCGCGTCGGCGAGGTCGGCGGCGGTGCGCCGGGTCAGGTCGCTCACTGCTCGTCCCCCAGGATCCGCGGGACGCTGAAGCGCTGGCCTTCCGACGCGGGGGCACCGCTGAGCGCCTGCTCGGGCGTCAGCCCGGGCACCACGACGTCGTCGCGGAACACGTTGGTCAGCGGCACCGAATGGGACGTGGGCGGGACGTCGTCGCCGGCCACTCCCTGGATCGAGGCGATCGACTCCAAGATCACGCTCAGCTGCGGGGCCAGGTGGTCGAGCTCGGCGTCGGACAGGTCGATCCGGGCGAGGTCGGCCAGGTGGGCGACCTGCTCCCGAGTGATGGACGCGCCGGTGGTGTCAGGCATGACGATCATCCTAGGAGGGAGGACTCACCCAACCTTCGGCGGCCGTGGGCGCATCTTCTCAGGTACAACGTTTCTCGAGGAGGCACTGATGACCCGATCCCCCACCGACGCCGAGTTCACCGAGATGGTGCACGGCTGCTGGGGCTCGCTCTACCGCACGGCGTACCTGCTCGTCGGTGACCACGGCCTTGCCGAGGACCTGGTGCAGACCGCACTCGCGCGCACCTACGCGGCGTGGTCGAAGGTGCGCAGCGTCGAGGCCGGCCCGGCCTACGCCCGCACCACGCTGGTCAACACGGCGTCGGAGTGGTTCCGCAAACGGTCATGGCGCCGCGAGCTGCCGAGCGAGCACCTCGGCGACCCGGCCACCGCACCCCACGACCCGAGCCTGCGGCTCACCGTGGTCGCGGCACTGGCCCTTCTGGCACCACGCCAGCGTGCGGTCGTCGTGCTGCGCTTCTACGAGGACCTGTCGGTGGCCGAGACGGCCCGGGCCCTCGGCTGCTCCGAGGGGACGGTCAAGTCGCAGACGTTCGACGCGCTCGCCGTCCTCCGCACCCACCTGGGCGATTCCGTCGTCCCGCTCAACATCGGGAGCTCCTCATGACCGAAAAACTCCGCCAGCTCATGCACGACGAGGTCAGCGACCTCACCCCGCCCGCCCCCGACGCCGCCATCGTGCTCGCCGAGGGTCGGCGGTTGCGCCGCCGCTCCCGAGTGACCACCGCCGTCTCGGCCGTCGCCGTCGCCGCGGTCGTGGTGACCACCGCCGGTTTCATCGCGCAGAACACGGGCGACTCCGGCGCGAAGGATCCCGGACCTGCCGGATCGACGGCCGTCGACGCGGCGCCGCCGGCGTACGGCGTCGGATCCGATGTCCATCTCGGCGAGGTGGTGGCGCAGGTGCCCGACACCGTCCACTCCCTCCACTACACGTCCGTCGGCGTGCTGGTCCGCAGCAACCCGAACGACGGCGCCTCCGACGGCTCCGGCCCGGAGTCCCTGACGCTGGTCCGGTGGGACGGCTCCACCGCAGACCTCGGGACGATCCCCGAGGGCGTCGGCCCGGCCACCGACCCCGATCGGGACGTCTACGCCCTCGCTGAGGCCGACGGCGACGGCTTCGTCGCGGTGGTCCGCGACGTGGAGACCGGCGAGACCGTGGCCGAGGTGGACCTGCCCGACCTCCCGAAGAGCTACTGGGAGGTGCCGCCGCTGGCGCTCGACGGCGACACCCTCTACGTCGGCTACCGGAACGAGGCCGCTGCGGTCGACCTCACCACCGGCGAGCAGTCTCCCGCTGCGGGACTGGGCGGCGGCATCCCCGACGTGCACGGCGGACGGACGGACTTCCACTCGATCGAGGCCAACGAGGTCTCCGTGCTCGACGCCCGCAGCGGCGAGGAACTGTTGTCGCTTGATGTCCTGGGCAGTGGATCGCTGTCCCCGGACGGTGAGTACCTGCTTCTGCTGACTCCGGGCGCCTCCGTCTTCGGGCGCGACACGAGCCCCTTCGAGGTCCACCACGTCGAGTCCGGTTCGAGCGTGACCATCGACGAACCCGCCGACGGGTGGGGCTGGACCGCGGACGGTGCACTCGTCCGGGTCGGGCGCGACGCGCTCACCGTCTGCGACCCGTCGACCGGCGAGTGCACCGAGACACCGCTGTCCCCGGCACTCCCGAAGAACGCCATGCCACGGCTCGGCGGACGGCTCTACGAGAGCTGAGCCTCACAATCCTTCGGGGCCGGCTTCGAGCAGCAGCTTGAAGCCGGCCTCGTCGAGGATGGGTACGCCGAGCTGCTCGGCCTTGTCGGCCTTGGAGCCGGCACTCTCCCCGGCCACGACGAAGTCGGTCTTCTTCGACACCGACCCGGCGGCCTTGCCGCCGCGGGCCAGGATCGCCTCCTTCGCGGAGTCGCGGCTGAAGTCGTCGAGCGAGCCGGTCACGACCACCGTCAGCCCCTCCAGGGTGCGCGCGACCGACTCGTCGCGCGCGTCGGCCATGGTGACGCCGGCGCGCTGCCACTTCTCGACGATGGTGACGTGCCAGGGCACCGCGAACCAGGTGATGACCGCCTCGGCGATGGTCGGGCCGACGCCCTCGGCAGCGGCGAGCTCGGCCTCGCTGGCGGCCCGGATCCGCTCCATCGAGCCGAACTCCTGCGCCAGCGCCCGCGCCGCGCTCGGCCCGACGTGGCGGATCGAGAGTGCGACCAGAACCCGCCAGAGCGGGACGTCCAGACGGTCGCCGAGGTTGGCGAGCAGGCGCTGGCCGTTGGCGCTGAGCTGCGGACCCTCCTCGCCCTTCTTCGGCGCCCGGGTGAACAGGGGTGCCCGGACCAGCCGCTCCTCGTCGAGGTCGAAGACATCGCCCTCGTTGTCCACCACCCCGGCGTCGAGCAGCGCGGTGGCGGCCTCGTAGCCCAGCCCCTCGATGTCGAAGGCGCTGCGGCCGGCGACGAAGTAGACGCGCTCGCGCACCTGCCCGGGGCACTTCTCGTGGTTGGGGCACCGGAGATCCTTGTCACCCTCCTTCTGCTGCGCCAGCGCGGTCCCGCAGGCCGGGCACTTCGTCGGCATCTTCCAGGCGCGCAGCCCTTTCGGCCGCAGCGCCATCACCGGGCCGACGATCTCGGGGATCACGTCGCCGGCCTTGCGGAGCACGACGGTGTCACCGGGCCGCACGTCCTTGCGCGTGACCTCGTGGGCGTTGTGGAGCGTGGCGTTCTCGACCGTCGAGCCGGCGACCCGGGTCGGCACCATGACGCCGTACGGCGTGACGCGGCCGGTGCGGCCGACGTTGACCCGGATCTCGAGGAGCTCGGCGTTGACCTCCTCGGGCGGGTACTTGAACGCGATCGCCCACCGCGGGGCGCGGCTGGTCGAGCCGAGCCGGCGCTGCAGCGCGACGTCGTCGACCTTGACCACCACGCCGTCGATCTCGTAGGCCACGATCGAGTGCCGGTGGTCCCCCGCATGCTCGATGAAGCCCTCGACGTCCTTCAGCGTCGGCAGCACCCGGACCTGGTCGGAGGTGGGCAGCCCCCACGCGGCCAGCGCCTCGTAGGCGTGGGACTGCGCCTTCGGTTCGAAGCCGCGGCGCTCTCCGATGCCGTGGCAGACCATGCCCAGGGCCCGGGTGGCGGTCACCCGCGGATCCTTCTGGCGCAGTGACCCGGCCGCGGCGTTGCGCGGGTTGGCGAAGACCGGCTTGCCGGCGTCGGTCATCGAGAGGTTGAGCCGCTCGAAGGCCTCGCCGGGGAGGAACACCTCACCTCGCACCTCGAGTAGCTCCGGGACCGGGAAGTCCGGGGACGCGGTGAGCCGGTGGGGCACGGAGCCGATCGTCTTCACGTTGGGGGTGACGTCCTCACCGGTGCGACCGTCGCCGCGGGTCAGCGCCCGGACCAGCCGACCCCCTTCGTAGAGCAGGTTGATCGCGAGCCCGTCGACCTTCAGCTCACACAGCAGTGCGGGCTCCTCGACCCCATCGCGTGCCAGCCGGGCGTACCAGGCCGCGAGCTCGTCGTAGGAGAAGGCATTGTCGAGGCTCTCCATCCGCTGCAGGTGGTCGACCGCGGTGAACTCGGTCGACACGGCGCCGCCGACCTGCTGGGTGGGTGAGTCCGGCGTGCGCAGTTCGGGATAGGACTCCTCGAGCGCCTCGAGCCGGCGCAGCGTCGTGTCGAAGTCGGCGTCGGAGAGCGTCGGGTCGTCGAGCACGTAGTAGCGCCAGCGAGCATCCTCGATCACCTCGACCAGCTGCTGGTGTTCGTCCCGGGCGTCGTCCGGCGCAGCCGTGGGCGTCGTCATGGTCACATCCTGCACCAGCCCGCCCACACCCATCTGCATGCCTGACGGCTCCGAAGAACCCTGCGTGGAGACATCTGTGGACGACCTGACCGTGGCCGGACCGACGCTCACCCAGTACGCCGCGCCCGAGACGGTGACCGGCGCGATCCTGATGCTGCACGGCGGCAAGGAGAGCGGCCAGGAGATCGTCGACAGCCGGAGCCTCTCGTGGCGCCGGTCGGCGGCGATGGCGAGGGCCATCGCGCCCGGGGCCGAAGCAGCCGGGGCGGCCGTCTGGCTGCTGCGCTACCGGCAGCGGGGCTGGAACGGTGGAACCGGCCCGGTCGAGGACGCACGCTGGGCGCTCGACGAGGTGCGCGAGCAGGTCGGCGACCTCCCGATCGTGCTGCTCGGTCACTCCATGGGCGCCCGCACGTCGGTCCATGTCGCGAACGACCAGCAGGTGCGCGGCGTCGTCGCCCTCGCGCCGTGGTTCCCGAAGGCCGAACCGGTCGGTGCGCTGTCCGGTCGCACGCTGGTCGCCGCCCACGGTAGCCGCGACCGCATCACCTCACCCGCTGCCACCCGCGCCTACGTCGACCGGGCACGCGCGGCCGGTGCGGACGCGTCGTACCTCGACATGGGCCGGGTCGGTCACTACCTGCTGCGTCGAGCCTCGGCCTGGAACGACCTCGCCCTGACCGGGTCGCTGACGCTGTTGGGCTGAGGCGTCTGGACCAGTTTGCGAAACGGAACGGTTTCGTTCTAACGTATGAAACGAAACCGTTCCGTTCCAATGCCGAGGAGTCTCCATGGTCCCCGACCCCGCCAGCCTCCGACCCCGGGTCGAGGGCGACCGCGAGCAGGAGATCCTCGACGCCACGCTGACCGTGCTCGCCGATGCCGGCTACGACCGGCTCACCATGGACGCCGTCGCGACCGAGGCCAAGGCGTCCAAGGCCACGCTCTACCGCCGGTGGAGCTCCAAGCCGGAGCTCGTCGTCGACGCGGTCTGCTCGCAGAAGCAGCACCCGCCGACCCCCGACACCGGCACCCTGCGCGGTGACCTGATCGCGGCGTACTGCGGCATGGGCGGACTCGGCGACGCCCGCTCCATGGGCGTGCTCGCCGCTGTCGTCACCGCGATGGCCCGCGACGAGGAGTTCGCCTCGGCCTACCGCCGCGACTTCATCGGCCCCAAGCAGCGCGCCATGCGCACCGTCCTCGAGCAGGCCGTCGCCCGCGGCGAGATCCGCGACGACCTCGACCTCGACCTGATCGCACCGGCGCTGCCGGGCATCGTGCTCCACCGCGTCTTCCTGCTGGGAGACGAAGCCACCCCTGAGCTGGTGGCTCGGGTGATCGACCAGATCATCCTGCCTGCTGTCTCCCACTCCTGACCCCTGAGGAACTCATGACCGACACGACCGTTCCCGAACCGGCAGTCACGCTGGCTCAACATCGACGCCTGACCTGGGCGTTGGTGCTGCTCTCCCTGGCGCAGCTGATGGTGGTGCTCGACAGCACCATCGCCAACATCGCCCTCCCCTTCATCGGCGCCGATCTCGACATCGAGCAGGCCAACCTGTCCTGGATCGTCACCGGCTACGCGCTGACCTTCGGCGGCTTCCTGCTGCTCGGCGGCCGGCTCGCCGACCTCTACGGCCGCCGCAGGGTCTTCATGATCGGCGTCCTGCTCTTCGCCGCCGCCTCCCTCGTCGGAGGTACGGCGCAGTCTGAGTTCGTGCTGCTCGGTGCCCGTGGCCTCCAGGGGCTGGGCGCGGCGATGGCCTCCCCGGCAGCGCTGGCCCTGATCACCACCACCTTCCCGGCCGGCAAGGAGCGCAACCGTGCCTTCGCCGTGTTCGCCTCGATGGCCGGCGTCGGCGCCGCGATCGGGCTCGTCCTCGGCGGCTGGCTCACCGGCCTCGACGCCCCACTGGGCGTCGCCGGCTGGCGCTACACCTTCCTGATCGTGATCCCGATCGGGCTCGCCGCAGCGTTCTTCGCGCCCCGCCTGTTCGAGGAGTCCGAGCGCCACACCGGCCAGCTCGACGTCCCGGGCGCCATCACCGGCACCGCGGGCCTGCTCGCGATCGTCTACGGCCTCACCCGCGCCGGCGACGGGCGCTACGGCTGGGGCGACCAGTGGACCCTCACCAGCCTGGTGGGCGGCGTCGCGCTGCTGGGCGTCTTCTTGCTGATCGAGTCGCGAGTCGAGCACCCGCTGCTGCCGTTCCGGATTCTGCTCTCGAAGAACCGCGCCGTCGCGTTCGCGGTGATGATGATCGCCCCGGCCGCGATGTTCGCGATGTTCTTCTTCCTCAGCCTCACCGTGCAGCTGGTGGTCGGCTACTCGCCGCTGAAGACCGGTTTCGCGTTCCTGCCGTTCTCGGTGGCCATGATCATCTCCGCCACGACCGCCTCCAAGCTGATCAGCCGGGTCGATCCCCGATTCCTCTCCGGCGTCGGCACCCTGCTCTCCGCCGCGGCGCTCTACGGCTTCCACCGGATGACCGTCCCCGAGGACGGCGCCTCGATCCTGGCCACGCTGCCGACGAGCCTCGGCGGCCAGGGCGTTCCGCTCGGCACCGACATCAGCTACTGGACCCAGGTGCTGCCGTTCGTGGTGCTGATGGCGTTCGGCATGGGGCTGAACTTCGTGCCGTTGACGCTGGTGGCCCTGCACCGGCTGCGTCGCGAGGACTCCGGCATCGGCTCGGGCGTGCTCAACACGATGCAGCAGGTCGGCGGCGCGCTCGGGCTCGCGACGCTCAGCACGGTGGCACTCCACTTCTCGCAGAACCGGGCCGACGAACTGGCTCCCGGCGTCGCCCAGGCGGCGTCGGCTGCTGGCCTCGACCAGTCGATGAGGCCCGAGGAGTTCCAGCAGCTCGTGGGGCAGCTCTCCGGACTGGGCGCCTTCACCGAGGGGGCCACGATGGCGTTCTTCGTGGGCAGCCTGATGATGATCGGCGCCTCGGCCCTGGTGTGGCTGTTCCTCGACGTCAAGCACGAGGAGCTCGCCACCGACGGCCCGGAGAGTGTCCAGGTCCCCTGACGCATGACCCGGGTGCGGGTGACTCGTTGACCGCACATGAGCCGCACCCGACTGCACGCCCTGCTGGCCTCGGCCCTGATCGCCGCCCTCGTGGCGGTGACCGGGCCGGGGCCGGCGTCACGTCCGGCCACGGCCACCGCCACCGCCACCGCCACCGCAGCAGAGTCCGCACCGGGCGAGGTCTACGAGGTCCACTACGTGCCGACGGTCGGCGACGCGGTGATCCGCGTGGAGATCTGGCGCGATGCGTCGTACGACGCAGCCACCCAGCCGGTGATCCTCACCTACTCGCCGTACAACTCGATCTCCGAGCCGGAACCGGCCCGCGACTCGGTCGGTGAGACCTACGTGCCGCAGGGGTACGCCCGGGCCGTGGCCGATGTGCTCGGCACCCGCGGCTCCACCGGCTGCTGGGACTACGGCGGCTCCGCCGAGCAGCAGTCAGGTGTCGACGTCGTGAAGTGGCTGGCCCGGCGCGACTGGTCCAACGGCAAGGTGGCCATGATCGGCGGCTCCTACAACGGCACCACCGCCTCGATGGTGGCCGCTCGCGGCGACGACGTGCCGGAGCTCAAGGCGATCGTGCCGATCGCGGCGATCAGCCGCTGGTACGGCTATGCCTACGGCAACGGCGTCCGCTACCTCCTCAACTCCGAGGTGCCCTCCGACGAGGGCTTCGACACCCCGCTGGCCTTCGACCTCGGTTTCGGCAAGACCGTGGCCGCCGACCCGATGGGCCAGCACTTCGCCGACACGATGCGCGACCGGGCCGCCGAGTGCGACGCCGGCGAGCACACCGAGGAGGGCTACAGCCGCAACCCGGACTACGACGGATTCTGGCGGGAGCGCGACTACCGCCGCCACGCCGACGACTTCCGGGCCGCGGTGCTGCTCGCGCACGGGTGGCAGGACTTCAACGTGAAGCAGGAGGAGGGCACCGAGCTCTGGCGCCGGATCCCCGTCGACCGCCCGGGCACCGAACGGGTCGAGGGGGTGCCGTTCAAGCTGATGTACCTCGCCCAGGGCTCCCACGGCGGCGCCACTGGCGGCAAGCAGTGGGACGACCTGCTGTCCCGGTTCCTGGCGCACACCCTCAAGGGCGAGGCGACCGGCATCCGCCGCGAGGGCCCGGTGCTGACCCAGGGTGAGACGTCGACCGGGGTCACCGGCTTCCGGACGCTCGGCGACTACCCCGCGCCCGGGCTCGACCCGACGACGTTGTGGCTGCGCGACGGTACGACGCTGGCCGGCTCACCCTCGAAAGACAAGCACGTCACCTCCTACGTCGAAACCGGCACCTCGACCGAGGAGGCGACGCCGGGCACGACGTACCTCTCCCGGCCCGTGCGTCAGGCGACACGGCTGGTGGGCTCCACGGTGCTGCGCGCACAGGTGCGGGTGTCGGGCGAGACGATGCACCTCACGCCGGTCCTGTACGACGAAGCGCCCGACGGGTCGCGCACCGTGGTGGCACGGGGCTTCCAGCACGTCGACTACCGAGACGGGCTGGCGTCAGCCGAGCCGGCACCGGGCGCGTGGTTGCGGGTCGGGGTCCGGCTGCTCCCTGTGGACTACACGCTCGCGAAGGGCCACCGGTTCGCGCTGGCGGTGCAGAGTTCCAACACGGTGTGGGCGGTCCCCGGCAACCCCGGCACGGTCGACGTCGCCGAGGGCCCGGTCCGCACGCGTCTGCGGGGCTCGCGGCTGGTGCTGCCGACACTCTAGGGTGCGTCTGCCTATCCTCGGCCGTCGCGAGCAGGCCACGGGATAAGCAGACGTGCCCTAGCTAGGTGAGGCCGCGCGCCACGGTCGTCGCGAGGGCGAGGGACTGCCGTGCCGCGGTGTGGTCGGCGCCGGCCAGCCCGCAGGCGGGGCTGATGACCAGGCCGGGGCCGGGATCGATGCCGAGCATGTCGAGCCACCGGTGCACCCGCTCCACGGCGGTCGCCTCGTCGAGCGTGCCGGTCGTCGGCAGCACACCGAGAACCACGCTCTCCCCCGCCTCCAGCGCAGCGGCGAGCAGGTCGTGGTCGGCCGCTCCGAGCCGGGCCAGGTCGACGGCGAGGCCGGTCGCGCCGGCGCCGCGGAGCAGCTCCAGCGGGGTGTCGTCGGCGCACGAGTGGACCCACGGCTCGGCGCCAGCGTCACCGATCGCGTCGAGGACCCACGCCAGCGCGGCACTCGCCTCGGGTGGCTGGACCGACCGGTGGCTGTGGAAGCCGGACGCGGTCGGCACCCGTCCGGCCAGCACCAGGGGCAGTGCCGGTTCGTCGACCTGCACCACCCACCGGTCGACGCCGGGGACCCGGCGGCGCAGGTCGGCGACATGGCGGCGTACGCCCTCGGCGAGGGCTTGCGCGAGCTCGCGCCGAGCGCCGGGGTCGGCCAGGGTGAGGTCGCCGCGGGGCCGCTCGACGGTCGCTGCCAGCGTCCACGGCCCGATGACCTGGGTCTTGAAGGGTCCGGTCCAGCCCTGCGACTGCTCCTCGACCTGGTCGAGGTCCTGTCCCAGCTGGCTGCGGGCGCGGCGCTGGTCGATGCCCTCGGCGCCAGTCAGCCGCCAGCCGGCGGGCTGCAGGTCGAAGGCGAGGTCGGTGGCGAGCGCGATGGCACGACCGGTCATGGTCGCCCCGGCGCCGCGGCCCGGCATCTCGGGCACGTACGGCAGCCCGGTCGGCTGCGGGAGCTCGCCGAGCACGACCCGCACCGCCTCCGCGTAGTGGACGTCGTCGTCGCCGGGGTGGGAGCCGATCCCGGTCGCGAGCGTCATCGCTCCTCCAGCGGTGGATGCTGCACCGTTGTGGTCCCGAGAACGGTGCAGCACTCACCGGCCACGAGGCAGCTCCCGGGGCGGCGGTGGATGCTGCACCGAATGGGGGTGCGGAACGGTGCACCACTCACCGCTGACCGCCGACCCGCCCGGTGGCGCTGATCGTGGCGGAGCCGACGACGCGGGTGCCGTCGTAGATGACCGCGGCCTGCCCGGGCGCGATGCCGTACGCCGGGTCGAGCAGCTCGATCGCGACCTGGTCGCCGTCGACGACCACGACCGCGCGGTGCTCGCCGCCGTGGGCGCGCAGCTGCACGGTGACACCCTCACCGGAGAGCCGGGTCGGGACGGTCCCGCACCAGCGGGGTCGGATGCCGTCGATCCGGTCGACGGCCAGCTCCTCGCGCGAGCCCACCGTGACCGTCCCGGACACCGGCTCGATGTCGAGCACGAACCGTGGCTGCCCGTCCGGGGCAGGCCGACCGATCCGCAGTCCCTTGCGCTGGCCGATCGTGAAGCCGTAGGTGCCGGCGTGCTCACCGAGCACCTCACCGGACGCCGAGTCGACGATGTCGCCGCCCCAGGATCCGGAGGGGGTGGGGGCGCGATCACCGAGCTTCTCGGCGAGCCAGCCGGCGTTGTCGCCGTTCGCGACGAAGCAGATGTCGTGGCTGTCCGGCTTGTCGGCGACCAGCAGCCCTCGGCGGGCCGCCTCCTCGCGGATGACGGGCTTGGTCGTGTCGCCGAGCGGGAACAGCGAGTGGCGCAGCTGCTGCTGGTCGAGCACGCCGAGCACGTAGGACTGGTCCTTGCCGTGGTCGACCGC
>Ga0136633_1003031_pt1 | contig 11224 bp, 10 predicted proteins | sample AntDrymeUQ832206_2_FD_105494 | JGI IMG/M metagenome (GOLD analysis project Ga0136633, IMG submission 105494) | Polar desert sand microbial communities from Dry Valleys, Antarctica - metaG UQ83 (22.06) | ecosystem: Environmental > Terrestrial > Soil > Desert | place: Antarctica: Dry Valley...
CGTCGAGCTGCAGGCGCAGCAACGCGTCTCGTACCTCTTCATCTCGCACGACCTCGGGGTCGTCCGCTACATGTCGGATCGGATCGCCGTCCTCTACCTCGGCCGATTGATGGAGCTCGGGCCCTCGGAGGTCATCTACTCGGGCCCGCACCATCCGTACACCGAGGCACTGCTCTCCGCGGTGCCGACGATCGACGGGGCGGAGCGGGAGCGGATCAGGCTCGAGGGAGACATTCCGAGCGCCGCCAACCCCCCGTCCGGCTGTGTCTTCCACACACGCTGCCCGCGCCGGGTCGGCCCCGTCTGCGACGAGGTCGAGCCGCCGCTCGTCGAGGTCGAGCAGGATCATCTGATGCGCTGCCACATCCCACTCGAGGAGCTGCGGGAGCTGCAGGCAGCCGGATCGCCGCCCGCGCGCGAGACGGTGGCGCCCTGAAGTTCCGCGCAGCGGTCCTCGAGCAGACGGGCAGGCCCCACCACGTCCAGGAGCTCGAGCTCGCTCCTCCGGGCGCGGGCGAGGTCATCGTCCGGCTCGGAACTGCGAGGACACCGTCGCGATCGCGGACGAAGCCTTGCGAGAAGAGCTCGGCGCCCGGCGCCCGGCGCCCGGCGCTGTGGTCGCGGGTGCTGGCTCGGCGCCGCTTCGTGGAGGAGCAGCTGGGGATCGCACTCGCCGACGAGCTGCTGCCCTTCTCGTCGGCGCCCGCGCGCTTCTCGCCCCTTCTGGCTCTCGCCCGCGCGCGCCCTCGCGTACGAGTCATGAGCCGCGCACGCACAGACCCGCGAGCCCCGTGGAGGCGGCGGTCGACGAGGAGCTCATCTGCTCGCTCGTCGAGCGGATGAGCGCGATCGGCTCGAGCCCACTCGGCTTTCGCGTCGCGGGCACGCCCGAGGACGACGAGGTCTGCGCCCTGCTCGCGGACACGATGCGGTCGATCGGGCTCGAGGACGTCCGGCTCGAGTCGGTTCACGCCCGCGACAAGCAGTCGAAGCTGCACCTGCAGGCGCTCCTCGATGTCGAGTCGCTCGACGACGCGCTCGAGCGGGAGAACCTCGGCGCCGCGGCGCGCGCGGCAGCCCGCCCGGGGCGCAACCGGCTCGCCCGCCACGTCGGCCGCGAGGTGTTTCGAGCTCGACGCCGGCCGGCACCGGCCGGACCATCCCGGCTTCGGCTGGGCGGCGAACGCACGCACTACGCCCGCCCCCGCCGAGCTGTGGGACGCTCCGCCGCGAGCCCGGCCCCCGCCCGCCCGGCCCCTGGCTGGCCAGCTCGCTGACGCGGAAGCGCGCCGCTCCGCGCGTGAGCTCCAGCGGCGACTCGACCGGATCGCGGATGCCGTCGAGCAGGCCGCGAGCCGACTCGAGCTCCGCTAGCCCAGCGTGCGCGATCCCGGTCCCGTGGCGAGCTCGCTCTCGCGCAGGCCGGCGGCGACTTCTCCGACCACTTCGACGAATGCCGTGGCTGCGGGTGAGAGCCTGCGGTCGGCGTGCCAGGCGAGCCCGATCTCCCGGGGTGGGATGCCGCGTACTTCGAGCATTGCGACATCGGTGTCGCTCCGGTCCACGGTGAGCCGGGGTACGAGCGCGTAACCGACGCCTGCACCGACGAGACCCTGGACGATGCCGCTGTCGTCGGATCGGAAGACGATTCTGGGGTCGAAGCCCTTGCGGCGGAGGTGCGCTTCGCCGCCCTGCGTCGGGACGCGATAGGCGATGAGCGGGAGCCGGGCGATCTCTCGAATGCTCACTGTCCTTTCGCGCTGCGCGAGCTCCGAGCTCGTGGGAGCAAGAAGCACGTACGAGTCGGTCAGCACCTCGATCTGCTCGATCGCGGTCACGACCGCGTCGGCGACGAACGCAAGGTCGAGCTCGCCGCGCACGAGCAGCTCGATCAGGAGTCCGTGGTCGGCCTCGACGAGCTTGACCTCGATCGCAGGCCGACGCGCGACGTAGAGACGCATCACGGGTGGAATCACGCGCACGCCGACACTCTGGAACGTGGCGACGCGAAGAGTGCCGGCGTCGCCCTCGGCGAGTGCGTGCAGGTCGGCCCCGGCGGCGCGCATCGCTGCGGTAGCGCGCGATGCGTGGCGGAGCAGGCGCTCGCCGGCCTCGGTCGCGGTCACCGGGCGGCGGCCTCCGGGGCGCTCCAGCAGCTGCAGCTCGGTCGCCCGCTCGAGCACCGCGATCTGCTGGCTGATCGCCGACTGCGTGTAGCCGAGCCGGCGCGCAGCGGCAGCGAAGGAGCCGGTCTCGACGATCGCCTCGAGCGCGGCGAGGTGCCGGAACTCGATCCCGAGCAATCGATCAGCAAAATTTCTCGCATCGTTCACTAACTCGTATTTTACTTATCGGTCGGCTGGGCCGATCCTGAGTCGGTGCTCCCCTCCCTGCATCGTCGCATCGACGCCGATCGCGCCCTCTTCGCGGTCTCTACGCTCGCGTTCGCGAGCGCCGTCGCCGACGCGGCCCTGCTCCCCGTCCTCCCCACGCTCCAGGAGCGGTTCGAGCTTTCCGGCGCGCAGACGGGCGCGCTGCTCTCGGCAGCCACGATCGTGACGCTCGCAGCCTCCATACCGATCGGCCTGCTGGCGGGACGGATCGGATCTCGGCAACTGCTGCTGGCGAGCGCCGCGCTCCTTCCGGTCTCGCTCCTGGTGCAGGCGCTCGCCAATGGGCTCGGGATGCTCATGGCAGCCCGAGGGCTGTTCGGGCTCAGCTTCGGAATCCTGTGGACCGTCGCTCCTGCGGTCGCCGCCGGTTCCGGCCGCGGCGCCGCGGGCACCGGGCGGTTGATAGCCGCCGCCGGCGCAGGCTGGCTGATCGGGCCCGTCTTCTCCGGCATCGTGACCGATGTGTGGGGGTACAGGGTCGCGTTCCTGGCGATCGCCGTCCTCACCCTGCCGCTCGTGGCCGTGCTCGCCCGGACCCGCTCCGAGGAAGACCGAGCTCCGATGGCACGCTTGCGCGATGCGATCGCCGCCGCGCGGAACGAGCGCGCGCTCGGCGGTGCGATGCTCGTCACCGCGCTGCTCGGAGCTGTGGCAGGCGTGTCCGGCCTGCTGGCGCCGCTCGTCCTCGCCGGCAACGGCCTCTCCGCGGGAGGAATCGGCGCCGTGATCGCCCTCGCAGCCGTCATCTTCACGGCCGCCGGCGCAACCTGCACGAGGCTCCCGTCCGCGCGCGTCGACGTTCGCCTGGTCGGAGCGACCGCCGCCGTGCTCGGCGCCACGTTCTTGATTCCGGTCGTCAGCTTCTCGACGGTCGCGGTGATCGGCTTCCTCGTCTTCTCGGCCGGTGCCCGAGCCGTTCTCAACACCGTCGTCTACGCGCTCGCCCGCTCGCACATCCCGAGCGAAGCGCTCGCGACTCCGATCGTGGGCGTGATGAACGTCACGTGGGCTGCGACGGCCCTCGCGGCTCCGCTCGCCGCCGGGGTCGCGCTGAGCGCCGGGGGCGCGAAGTGGGCGTTCGTGGCGACGGCGACAACGGGTTTTGCCGTGGCAGCGTGGATGTTGCTGCCGCAGCCTCGAGTCGCGCACGCGTAACCGTTGCCCCGCCGCCTCGGATCGCTCACCCGTGCCGCTTCCGGAAGGCGCAGAGGCCGTTCTGGTGACCATGCAGCCGGGTGACGTCCCGTTCTTCAACCACCAGGTCGTACACGGCTCTTTTCGAACGCGAACCCCGACCGTTTCGCCGCTCGCTGATCGCCCACTACATCGACGGGAACGGGCAGACCGTCGCACGCTACTACCACCCTGCGTTGCGAATGGAGGGCACCGTCGGGGAGAGCGAGCAGGGCGGCCCCTGCGGCAGGTGGGTCACCGAGGACGGCCCGCCGAGGGTCGAGCTCACCGGGTACGAGCTCGTCGGTCGGGAGACCGAGTAGGCGTTCAGCGCGCGAGCCCGCAGAAGCGGACCGCGGCGACTGCGAGTTCCTGAGCGCACTCGACGAGGTCGCCGACCACGACGAACTCGTCGATCGTGTGCGCGACCTGGAGGTCGCGGGGCCCGAAGCACACGGACGGCGTGCCGCCGAACCGGGTGAACGTCGCTCCGTCGTGCCATGAGTCCATGCCCGACACCCGCCGCGGCCGGCCGATGTCCGCGCCAGCGCCGAGGATCGTCTGGACGATCGGCTCGTCGGGCGACAGCTCGCTCGATGGTACCTCGGTCGCCCACTCGATCGTCGGCGGATTCTCGGCGAGCCACGGGTCGGTCGCGGCGGCCCGCTGGACCCAGTCGACGATCTCCTGCTCGACCGCGGTCCCCCAACCGCCCTCGTCGGCATGCGCCGGAAGGTAGGCGACATGGTAGGCGACCCGGCACGATGCGGGATAGCTGACGATCCACTCGCCGCCCGAGACCATCGTCGCCACGATGTCGCCGGGCGAGAGATGCGGATGATCGTGGTCGGGACGAAAGCGCCACTCCTCCTGTAGCCGGCGAAGCGCCTCGATGATCACCGTTGCCTTCTCGATAGCGTTCACGGCGCCGCCCTGCCGCCAATCCGGTTGGCCGACGCCGGCGTGGCCCGGGCGGCCGGGGACGGTGATCGTCGGCATCAGGCTGCCCCGGCAGGACGTCCAGACGTCGAATCCGGACGGCTCGGTGACGATGCCCGCGTCTGCGCGAACGCCGTGGGCGACCGCTGCGAGCCCGCCGGCACCGGTCGACTCCTCGTCCGTCACCGTGCAGACGACGAGGTCGCCCGCGAGCCGCACGCCGAGCCCCGAAAGCACCTCGGCCGCGAACGTCATCGCCGCGATGCCGCCCTTCATGTCGCACGAGCCGCGGCCGTAGAGCTTGCCGTCGCGGACCTCCGGCTCGTTCGGATCGCTCGTCCAGGCCTCGCGCGGCACCGACGAGACGACGTCGATGTGCCCGTTCAGAAGCAGGCTGCGGCCGCCGCCCGCGCCGCGGTAGCGAGCGGCGAGCTGCGGCCGCCCCTCGAAGCCGAGCCCGCCGGCCGGCACGAGCCTGCTGCCCTCGACGTCTTCGCGGTCGGGCTCCCAGAGGTCGATCTCGGCACCGAGCGCAGCGAGGCGGCCGGCGAGGTACTCCTGGAGCGCTGCCTCCCCCCGCGGCGGGTCATCCGGCTCCCGCGCCTCGGTGTCGAAGCGGATGAGCGCGGACGCGAGCTCTACGAGCTCGTCGCCGCGGCGGCCGATCTCGTCGGCGATTCGCCGCTCGAGCTCGGTCAAAGCCACGCGGGCGCGCCTCTCACCGACCGGCGGCCATCGCGCCGGCGAGGTCGCGGCAGAGCTCGAGGTCCTCGCGGAAGTCCGCCGGCGAGGTCTTCGGCCGGCTGCCCTCGGTCACGTGCCGGTGAAACGCCCGCCATTCCTCGACGAAGGGATCCCCCCAACTCGGATGGATCGTCCGCACGTCGACCCAGGCGAGCGCGACCTCGTTCTCGGTGTGGCCGATCCGCTCTCCCAGCTCCGTGGCACGGCGCAACCGCTCCAGGTTGCCCTCGCTCCCGTAGACGCGCACGACGTCGGGTCCGTCAACACCAGCGAAGAAGCCCGCCGCCTGGGACGACCACGCGAAGACGGGCATTCCCGTCCGCTCGTACCAGGCGCGCGAGCCGGCGTCGTCGGCCGAGACGCAGTCCGGCCACGGCGGCTCGCGCTGCTGCGCGAGGCTGAGGCCGGGACTGCGGCAGGAGAAGGCCTCGAGGCCGTGGGTGCGGGCGTACTCGTTCGCCTCGTCGAGGCGCGTCGTGCTCCAGTTCGAGCAGTCGAAGGCGCCTATCCGGCCCGCGCGGCGGTGCTCGTTCAGGACCTCGACGAGCGGGCCGATCGGCTGGGAGGGGTCGTCCCGGTGCAGCATGTAGATCTCGATCGAGCCCGCGCCGAGGACGTCGAGGCTCTCGAGCAGGTCGGCGGAGATGTCGGGCGGCGTCACGCGCCGGCGGTCCGCGTCTTGGTGCGCTGCCTTCGTGAGCACGACGACGTCGGCGCGGCGACCGCTGTCGCGCAGCCAGTGGCCGAGCACCCGCTCACTCTCGCCGTACCCGCGGCAGCCAGTCGACGACGTTGCCTCCAAGTTCCAGCCACGCGTCAAGCAGTTCGGCCGACGTGTCCTCGCCCGCAGCGCGATACAGCGTCGTGCCGAGCACGAGCACGGAGAGGTCTCTCGACCCACGGCATCGAAGTGCCGGTACTCATGACCGCATGCCCCGGGCTTGGAATTGGTCACTTGTGTATACCAATAGCTTTCACTACGTTTACCACAGTGGCTGGTCGTCCTGGAAGAGGGCGCGAGTTGAAGCCGGCAACGCTTCCCGTCACCCGCCTGTCGCGAGCCGTGGCGCTGACGACCGATCTCGAGTTCGTCTCGGGGGAAGGAGTCGAGCTCGTCGCGGCCGACGGCGCGCGCTACCTCGACTTCATCTCCGGTTACGGCGTCGTGAACACGGGCCACTGCCACCCGCGTGTCGTCGCGGCCATCCAGGAGCAGGCGTCGAAGTTGATCCACGTCTCGACGATGGGATCGACGGAGCCGGCCAGCGCGTACGCGGAGCGGCTCTGCGCGGCGGCGCCAGTCGACGACGCTAAGCTCTTCTTCACGAACAGCGGCACGGAGGCGGTCGAGGCGGCCCTAAAGCTCGCTCGCTACGCGAGCGGGCGGCCGAACGTCGTCGCCTTCGCCGGCGGCTTCCACGGTCGCACGCTTGGCTCGCTCTCGGTCAGCACGTCGAAGGCCGCGTTCCGGACGAGACACGAGCCCCTCGGGGGCGGCGTCTACGTCGTGCCGTACCCACGAGCCGAGCTCGGGCCCACGCTGGACGCGCTCTCCCGCCTCTTTGTCGAGCAGGTCGAGCCGGAGCGGGTGGCGGCCTTCATCGTCGAGCCCGTGCTGGGAGAGGGCGGCTACGTCGTTCCGCCGGACGACTTCCTATCCGCGCTGCGCGAGCTCTGCGACGACTTCGGAATCGCTTTGATCGTGGACGAGGTACAGTCGGGCTTCGGGCGCACCGGGCGGCTATTCGCCTGCCAACACTCCGGCGTGGTGGCCGACCTGATGACGGTCGGGAAGGGAATCGCGTCGGGCTTTCCGATGGGGGCGCTGATCGGCCGCGCCACCCTGATGGACGCCTGGGAGCCGGGAGCGCACGGAACGACGTTCGCCGGCGGCCCACTCGCGTGCGCGGCGGCATCGGCCACCCTCGACGTGCTCGAGGACGAGGGCCTGCTCGAGAATGCAACCCGGCGAGGAGCGCAGCTTCTCGCCGGGTTGCGGCAGCTCGCCGCTGCCCACGCGAATCTCGTCGTCGACGTCCGCGGACGCGGTCTCATGATCGGCGTCGGGCTCAGTTCGGCTGACGTCGCCGCCCGGCTGCGAGCTGAGCTGCTCAAGCGGTGCGTGATCGTCTCGACCTGCGGTCCCGACAGCAGCTCGCTCCGGCTCGCCCCTCCCTTGCTCCTCCGCGAGGAGCACGTGCGTCGCTGTCTCGACACCTGCCGGGACGTCCTGCAGGCGTGGTGACGTCTCCGCTGCGGCTTGGCCTGCTCTCGACCGCGAGGATCAACCAGCTCGTGATCGCAGGGGCGACCTGGGTGATGTGCAATAGAAGCGCCGCGGCCGCGAAAGCGGCCGCCTTCAGGGATCTTCGCGCGGCCGGAATCCGCGCGAGCAGATTCTGGTCTTGCGCCAGTAGTCTCGTACGGTGAGCCGAGCCTCGGTCGTCGTGGTGGGTGGGGGCGTCATCGGGCTCGCCTGTGCCTGGGAGCTGACTCGCGGTGGCGCGACGGTGACCGTGCTCGAGCGGGGCAAGGTCGGGAGCGGCGTCTCGAGCGGGAACACGGGTTGGGTGGTTCCGAGCATGACAGCGCCACTGCCCGCGCCGGGGATGGTTCGCGAAGGCGTGCGCCAGCTCGTGACGCGCGGCGATGCGTTCGTTCTCCGCCCGTCGCTCGACCCGGCATTCGTGCGCTGGCTGTGGAGGTTCTGGCGCAGCTCGTCGTCGACACGCTTCGACGCGGGCGTCCGCGCGTTGCTCGCCCTCAACCGGCGCACGCTCGAGCTGTTCGACGCGTATCACGACGCGGGAATCCGCTTCGAGATGCACTCGACCGGCCTCCTGATCGTCGCCCGCACGCTCGCCGGTCTGCGCCACTACTCGGACGTCTTTCGCCGTCTCCGCGAGCTCGGCTACGAGGGCGGAGAGCCCGACGAGCTCGGTCGCAACGCACTTGCCGAGCTCGAGCCGGCACTCGATTCCCGAAACGTCGAAGCCGGCCTGTACGCGCGCGTCGACCGCTACGTTCGGCCCGAGGAGCTGACGGCTGGGCTGGCCGACAAGCTCCGCGAAGAGGGCGCGCAGATCGTCGAGGAGTGCGAGGTCGACGATCTACGTAGAGACGCTGACGGGTGGACGCTCTCGACTACGGCGGGCGAGATGCACGCCGAGAAGGTCGTCGTCGCCGCGGGGCTCCCGTCAACCCGGCTCCTGGAACGGTTCGGGGCGCGCGTGGCGGTTCAGCCCGCCCGGGGCTACAGCGTCACGATCACTGGGAAAGGAGCTCCTCCACGTCATGCCCTCTACCTCGCCGAGGCGAAGATCGGCTTGAGCCCGTATGCAAGCGGAGTCCGCGTCGCAGGTGTGTTCGAGCTCGGCGCCTCCAAGGCAGAAGCGCCACCTGGCGCCGGGGAGCGCCTCCTCGAGGCCGCCCGTCCCTATCTCGCCGGCTGGCAACCAGACGCGAACGGGCCGCTCGAGACATGGGCCGGCCTCCGTCCCGCGACCGCGGACGGTCTCCCTCTGATCGGAGCGCTGCCCGGCCACGATGGCCTCTTCGTCGCCTCGGGGCACGGGATGCTCGGTGTGACGCTCGCGCCCGCGACGGCCGCGCTGCTCGCCCCGCTGGTGCTCGAGGGCCGCCAGGCACCCGAGCTCCGGCCCTTCGCCCCGGGAAGACGCTCATGAGGATTCGCGCCGCAGTGCTCGAGGAGACAGGCGGCGAGCTCGTCGTCCAGGAGCTCGAGCTCGCGTCGCCTGGCCCCGAGGAGGTGCTCGTCCGGCTCGGGGCGAGCGGCGTCTGCCACTCGGACCTGAACGCGATCGACGGGACGGCGGAGACACCCTGCCCCGCCGTGCTCGGGCACGAGGGTGCGGGCGTCGTCGAGGCGGTGGGCGAGCGAGTAAACCGCGTTCGGTCGGGCGACCACGTCGCGCTCTCCTGGACGCCGTCGTGCGGTACCTGCGCCGAATGCGTGCGGGATCTCCCCTGGCTCTGCTCGACGGCGTGGCCGGCGATGGCGACCGGAGGCCTGATGGACGGGACGACGCGGCTCTCGCGAGACGGCGAGCCCGTCTACCACTACTCGTTCCTCTCGACCTTCGCGGAAGCGTGCGTCGTCCCGGAGCGCTCGTGCGTTCCGATCGCGCACGACGTGCCCTTCGAGATCGCCGGGCTCGTCGGGTGCGCAGTGACCACGGGCGTGGGCGCGGTCTGGCGCACGGCGGAGACGAGACCCGGCGATCGAGTGGCGGTGATCGGCTGCGGCGGCGTCGGCCTCTCGGCGCTGATGGCAGCGGTCGCGGTAGGGGCCGACCATGTGATCGCGGTGGACGCGGTTCCCGCGAAGCTCGAGGCGGCACGCTCCTTCGGCGCCACGGACACCGTTCTCTGGCAGGGAAGTCCCGAGGCGACCGCCGAAGCAGTGCGAGAGGCCTCGGACGGAGGGGTGGACGTCGCCGTGGAGGCGACCGGCCGGCCGGAGGCGATGCTCGCGGCGTACCTCTGCACGCGTCCTCGGGGGGCCGCGGTGCTCGTCGGCATTCCGCGCGAGGACGCCGTGCTGCAACTTCCCGCAGTCACGATCCCGCGCGGCGAGCGCCGCGTCCTCGGCTCGATCTACGGCTCGTCGAAGCCCGAGCGCGACTTCCCGGTCACGCTCTCGCTGTACCGCGCCGGACGCCTGCCGCTCGACCGCCTCATCTCGCATCGCCTCCCGCTCAAAGAGGTCGAGCATGCATTCGACCTGATGAAAAACGGCGATGCTCTCCGCGTCATCCTCGACCTCTCGAGCGCATGAACTTGGACGACCTGGACGGGCGGATCGGCGAAGGCTGGAGCGGAGAGACTCCGAACGGCGCACACGTGAACGTCGTGCTCGCGCGCCGCGGCAGCCCGACCGCCGCGGCGGCGGTCAGCATGTTCGCCCACCCGTCTACCGGCCACACGCCCGTCCTCGTCTGCGTCGGGGCCACGCAGCAGGAGTACGAGCCCGTCTGGCCACCCACGCTGATGATGAACAAGGCCACGGCACTCGAAGACCGGCATCAGACGATCACGTGGGGCGCCGCGCAGCTCGGGATCGGGCAAGGTGTGCTCGACGCGGTCGCCGACGGGCTGATCGAGGCGAGCGGAGACCTGCTCGTCCTCGTCGCCGTGTGGATCGACTCGGCCGCGGGGGACGAGACGGCTGTGCGCAAGGCGAGCCGGGCCGCGATGAGAAAGGCGGTCGGGGTCTGCGTCGAGGGTCGTGACCCGGACGCCGCGGCCGCGCTCGTCGAGCGGCGTGACTCGCTGCGCAACCCCTTCTACACCGGCGACTAGGTGCACATCGTCTCGATCGAGACCCGGCGGTACCGCTACCCGCTCGACCCGCCGTTCGCCGCCGCCTGGGATCCCGTTCCGCGCGAGCACCAGGACGCGACTCTCGTGATCGTTCGCTCCGACGATGGCCTCGAGGGTTACGCGAGCGGTGACGCACTCCCCGACCGCGAGCTCTTGGAACGCCTGATGCTCGGGCTCGACCCGATGCGCACCGACGTCGTCCACGGGATCTGCGAGACCGTCGACTTCCATCACGGCCGAAACTGGACGCTCGAGGTCGCCGTCTGGGATCTCGTCGGACGCGCGCACGACCAACCCGTGTGGCGGCTGCTCGGGGGCAGCGGCGAGAGCCTCCTCGCGTACGCATCGAGCGGGGAGCTGGTGACCGCCGAGGAGCGGGGTCGTCGCTGTGTCGCCCTGCGCGATGCCGGCGTCAAAGCCGTCAAGCTTCGCCTCCACTCGAGCGACTGGCGTATCGACCTGCCGGTGATCGAGGCAGTGCGGGAGGCCGTGGGCGGCGACCTTCAGATCATGGTCGACGCCAACCAGGGTTGGCGCATGCCCGGAGACCTTTCGCCGCGCTGGGACCTTCCCACGGCCGCGGACTTCGCCCGGGAGCTCGAGCGGCTCGACGTCTACTGGCTCGAGGAGCC
>Ga0136633_1003033_pt1 | contig 11219 bp, 9 predicted proteins | sample AntDrymeUQ832206_2_FD_105494 | JGI IMG/M metagenome (GOLD analysis project Ga0136633, IMG submission 105494) | Polar desert sand microbial communities from Dry Valleys, Antarctica - metaG UQ83 (22.06) | ecosystem: Environmental > Terrestrial > Soil > Desert | place: Antarctica: Dry Valley...
AAAGAAAGCCGCTTCAGTTCAAAACAGCCGTGCGGCAGGCGGGTGATCCAGGGAATCGTTAGGTTGTTCGGCCGTGCCGACAGATCCCACCGAGACCGATCCAGACAAGTACAAGATCGTCTTCGAGAACGAGCGCGTGCGCGTCCTCGAGTACCGCGACCAGCCGGGCGATCGGACGTCGCCGCACCGGCACCCTGACAGCATCATGTACACCCTGAGTTCGTTCGAGCGTCGGCTCATCCATGGCGAGCAACACCGCGACGTCCAACTGGAGGCCGGCCGCGCTAACTGGCTGGCGGCGCAGGAGCACAGCGGCGAGAACATCGGCAGCACGGAGACCCACGTGCTCTTCGTCGAGCTCAAGGACGCTCCGCCCAGCTCAGCGGACAACCGCGCCGAGTTGGGTCCGACGAGCGGCACCCGCTGATAGGTAGATCCGGATGCGGTTCCGCGGAACCGCGAATGCAACAAATGTGTGACAACTGCTTGACGGGCGCCAGTGGTTGTGGTTCCGAACCGCGGCGTAGAGCGCCGGGAACTGCCGAGGCCGACCCCTCGGGCAACGGAATCCGACCACAGGATCAGGTGCTGCGGTAGACCTCGAGCGTGCGGCGGGCGATGTCGTCCCACGAATAGGTGCCGGCCGCGGCGGCGCGGGCGGCGGCGGCCATCTCCCCCCTCCGCCCGGGGTCGGCGAGCAACGCGCCCAGCGCTCCCGCCAGCGCGCCGGCGTCGCCCGCAGCGACCAGGTCGGCGGCGCCGGTCGCCGCCACTTCTGGAAAGCCGCCGACGTCGGAGAGGATCATCGGCGTCCCGAACGCCAGCGCGCTGAACAGCACGCCGGACTGGTCGATCTCGCGGTAGGGCAGGACGGCGACGTCGGCGGCCCGGAACAGCGCCGCGACCTCGGCATCGGAGACGAAGCGCGGGATCCAGCGGACCGAGGACGGGGACGCGTCGCGCAGGGCGGCAACGTCCATCCGCGGCATCCCGGCGATCCACAGCTCCGCATCCGGGGACAGCCGCCGCCAGGCGTCCAGGAGGACGTCGAGGCCTTTGTACGGGCGGATCAGGCCGAGGAAGAGGACGACCGGCCGGCGGCCCCTGGTGAGGCCATCGGGCAGCGGCCCGGCTTCCAGCGCGGCGAGGTGATCGAAGGCGCCGTGGGGGATCACGTGGATCCGCTCCGCCGGGACGCCCGCCTCCTCGCGCAACCGCCGCGCGCCGTGGGCGGAATGCACGATCACCGCGTCCATCTGCGCGTACAGGCGCTTTTGCGCCGCCCGCTGGCCGAACGAGGCCTCACGGGGGAGCACGTCGTGGGCGGTCAGGACACGCGGGCGGGTGCGCGGCAGCGCGAGCCAGTCGACCTGCTGGAGCGGGAGCCATTGGTAATGGACCACGTCCGCCTCGTGCCGGACGGCCCGCCCGTAGGCGAGCAGGTCCGGGACGTGCTGCAGGAGGCGAGCGGCCCGCCGGGCCCCGGGCGGGCCCGGGCGCCGGTAGAAGGCGTGGCGGACCCGGTATCCGTCGGGAGCGGGGACCGGCCCGTGCGGAAAGCGCGTCGTCACCAGGGTCACCTCCGCTCCCGCCCGGGCCAGCGCGGAGCACAGCGCGTGGTCATACGGCGGGGTGTAGGCGGCGGGGTCGACGACGTGAACGCGCACGGCGCGCAAGTATCCCGGGCACATGGACGGCTACGAGATCTCGACCGACGACGCGCGGCTGGACCGCGACCTGATCCTGGCCTACCTGGCCGGAGAGAGCTACTGGGCCCGCGGCCGCACCCGCGAGGTGATGGATCGGGCGATCGGGCACTCGCTGAACTTCGGGTTGTACGCCGCAGACGGCGCGCAGGCCGGCTACGCCCGCGTCGTGTCGGACCGGACGACGTTCGCGTGGCTGTGCGACGTGTTCGTGCTCGAAGCCCACCGCGGCCGCGGGCTGGGGCGGCAACTCGTGGGAACCGTGATCGAGCACCCGGAGCTGACGACGATCCGCCAGTGGCACCTGGCGACGGCCGACGCGCACGGCCTGTACGAGCGCGTCGGCTTCGCCCCCAGCGATCCGGCGATCCAGATGGTGCGCTCGAAGGTCGTGCCCGACTCCGGCGTCGTCATCCGGTGAGCATCGCCGTCTCCTACTGCGTCGTCTGCACCGCGCAGCGCGACCTCCTGGTCCGCGGGCTCGACGCGATCGCCGCCGAGCGGGCGGCGCTGCCGTTCGCCACGGAGGTCTTGGTGCTCGACAACGCTTCCGACGACGGGTCGGCCGAGGCCGCGCGCGCGCATGCGGCGGTCGACGAGGTGATCGCCCTCGACGAGCGCACCGGCAAGGCCGCGAACGATTCGACCCTGCTCCAGCGCGCCCGGGGGCGGTACGCGCTGCTGCTCAACGAGGACTCCGAACTGCGGCCGGGAGCGACCGCGGCCCTGTACGCGGCGCTCGAGGCCGACCCGCTGGCGGCAACGGCGGGTGGGCGACTGCTCCGCCCCGACGGCGCCGAGCAGCCCAGCGCCTGGCGCTTCCCCGGCCTCGCCACGTCGCTCGCCTCCGCGGTGCTGGCCCATCGCCGGCTCGTCGTCCAGAGCCGCGGCGATGCGACGCGCGTCGTCGACTGGTGCCAGTCGGCCGCGCTGTTGGTGCGCCGGGAGACCGCCGAGCAGATCGGCTGGCTCGATCCCGCGTTCTTCGTCTACGTCGACGAGGTGGACTTCCAGAGGCGCCTGCGCGACGCCGGCCGGCACGCGCTGTGGGTGCCGGCCGCGGTCGCCGTCCACCACGAGCAGCTCTCGACCGGGGACGTGCCGCGCCGGCGCATCGTGGAGCTCGCCCGCAACCGCGACCGCTACCTGCGCAAGCACCACGGAGCCGCCGTCGCGCTGGCCTCGCGGCCCCTCCTGGCCCTGCCCTACCTGCTGCGGGCGCTGGCCGCGCTCGTGCTGGACGGCCACGACCCGCGGCGCTATCTCGCCCATGCCGCGGCCTCGCTGGCGCCCGGGCGCGGCGAGGGGATCCGCGAAGCGGCCGAGGCGTTCAACCGGGCGCGGGCGCGCGGCGACGGCGCGCCAGCAGGCTCCTGACGCCGGCCGCCTCCAGCATCACGGCACTCCCGAGGAGCGCCAGCAGGGCGCGGACGGCCAGGGGTCCGGCGCCCTCATCGGCCGACGCCAGCACTCCCAGCGCCCACGCCGCGGCGAGCGCGGCGGCCACCGTCCCCAGCTTCGCCCATTCGAAGTCGACCGGAAACAGCGATCGAGTCGCCGCGTACATGGCGACGAGCATCACGACGTAGGCCACGCAGAGGGCGACCCCGGCCCCCGCGATGCCGAACTCGGGGACCAGCAGCGCCAGCGCGGCCACGTTGGCCACGAGGCCGCACAGCGCCGCCGGGGCGTTGCGGACCGTGACCTGCGCGCGACCGGCCATCGCCACCAGCACGAGGAAGAGCCCGTACAGCGCCCACCCGAGCGCCACCCAGGGCAGCGCGTCCTGGGCCTCGTGGAACTCTGGGGCGGCGAACAGCCGGACCACCCAGGGGCCCAGCAGGGCGAGGGCGAGGACGACGGCGCCGCTGACCGCGGCGTAGGCCGTCGCGATGCGCGCGTAGATCCGCCGTGCCTCGGCGTCGTCGGCGATCGAGTAGGCCAGCGGCGGCCACGCGAGCTGGAAGGCGCGCACGGTGAAGATCACCGCGGCGGCGAGCTTGATCGCCAGCGAGTAGAGCCCTGCCGCCGCCTCGGACTCGAATCGGTAGAGCCAGAAGCGATCGACGAAGAACAGCGCGAACACCGATACCTCCGCCGGCACGGTGGGCAGGCCGAAGCGCAGCATCCCGCGCAGCGCTCCGGGACCGGCTTCGGCGGGACGTGCGAGCCGGTCGCGCAACACCCACCAGAGCCCGAGCAGGACCACGGCCGACGCGCCGAAGTTGCCCAGCAACAGACCGAACGCGCCCTCGTCGAGCGCGACCACCAGGACGAGGCTCGCCGCCACGGTGAGCCCGACGTTCACCAGGCTCGCCACGAGGTACGGGCGCGTGCGCTCCTCGGCGCGCAGCAGCGCGTAGGCGACCTCGAGGTTCGTGAACGACCACACGCCGAGCATCGCGGCCCGCCACTCGGCCGGCCGCTCGTCGCCCAGCAGCGCCTCGCTCAGTGGACCTGCGAACACGGCCGCCGCACCGGCCACGAGGGTCGACGTGGCCAGCACCACCCCGGTCGCCGTGCGGGCCACACGCCGGCGGCGCGCGTCGTCGGCGTCGACGAAGTAGAAGCGCAGGAACGCCTCCCCGAGCCCGAGCCGGACCACGATCGAGACCAGGATGACCGTCGTGAGCAGCAACTCCGCCGTGCCGTAGTCGCCGCGCGTGAGCGCACGCGTGTAGACCGGCAGCAGCGCGAGCGCGATCACCTTGGCCAGCACGTCGGACGCCTGGTAGGCGGCGCCGGTTCGCAGCAGGCGCCGCAGGTAGCCGGGCATCGACGCCGAACCGTAGTGGGATCATCGGATCGGCTCGAACCATGCCCGCGCAAGCACCCCTCGGCCATGACGCCCTCACGGGCGTGCTCACGCGTGCACGCCTGCACGAGGAGCTCGACCACGCCACGCTGACCGCGGCGCGCTGGCACGAGCCGGCCGCCGTGTGCGTGATCGGCGTCGATCACATCCGCTACGTCAACGACGCCCACGGGCACGCCGTCGGAGACGCCCTGCTGGTCCGCGTGGCCGCCGCCCTCGCCGAGCGGCTGCGCAGCTCGGACGCCCTCGGGCGGGTCGGGTCCGACGAGTTCGCGGTCGTGCTGCCGCGCACGACGCTCGACGACGCCCGCGCGGTGGCCCATGACCTCCTCTGCGCCGTCCGGGAGCGCGCGCGGCTCAGCGTCGACGCCGAGGAGGTGCGGATCACCGCGTCGATCGGCGTCGTCCCGATCGACCCGGCAGCACCGCTGGCGTCGTCAGAGCTGCTGGCGGAGGCCGACGCCGCGATGCTCATCGCCAAGCGGGCGGGGCGCGACCGGGTGGCCCACGGTGACGGTGACGGCCGCGCGCGCAACCGCGCGAGCCTCTCCTGGGTCGGCCGGATCCGCGACGCGCTCGAGACCGGTGGCCTGGAGTTGCACGCCCAGCCGATCGTCTCGGTGCTCGGCGACTCCGCGCCCCGTTGCGAGCTGCTCGTCCGCCTTCCGGGCACCGACGGCGTCCCGGTCGCGCCGGCCGAGTTCCTGCGCACGGCCGAGCGTTTCGGCCAGATGCAGGCGATCGACGGCTGGGTCCTCGCCCGCGCGGTCGACCTGCTCGCGCGCACGGCGGACGTGGGCCTTGTCGCGCACGTCAACCTCGCTCCACGGTCGGTCGGCGATCCGGACCTGATGGCGTTCATCGAGCGCGTGGTGGTCGCGGCCGGGATCGACCCGTCGCGGCTGGTCGTCGAGATCACCGAGAGTGCCGCGATCGTGGACATCGACGCGGTGCGGGGAGTGCTGGAGCGCCTGCGCGCGATCGGCTGCGCCGTCGCCCTCGACGACTTCGGAGCGGGCTTCGGTTCCTTTGCCTGGCTCAAGCACCTGCCCTTCGACGTCTTGAAGATCGACGGCCAGTTCGTGCGCGATCTGCCGACGAGCCTCGTCGACCGGCTCACCGTCGGTGCGATCGCCTCGATCGCGCGCGGCACGGGCATGCAGACCGTCGCCGAGTACGTCAGCGACGACGAGACCCTGCACCTGCTGGCCGAGCTCGGGATCGACTTCGCCCAGGGCTTCCACGTCGGCCGGCCGGAGCCGCTCGACTCGCTCTGGCCCTGAGGCTCGTGTCAGGACACTAGGCGAGGACCGCCGCCAGCCAGGCGGCGATCTCGGGCACGATCTCGGGGTCGATCGAGTGCGGGATCGGACTCTCGTGGTAGGCGAGCACGGCCCCGGCGGCTTCTGCGCGATCGCGCGCGCTGCGACCGAACTCGACCGCAATGACCGGATCGTGGCTGCCGGAGCGGGGTGGCCACGGGCGGCACGGTAGCGTCCGCCCGCGATGGGATCCGGGCCCGCAGAGCGACCGCTGCTCGTGCTCCTGCTGCCGCGGGTGCTCGAGGACTTCATCCTGCGCGACCAGGCCGAGGATCTGCTGTCGGCGGAGAACGCGGTGGCGGTCGAGCCCGCCCGCGTCCCCTACGGCGCCTGGGGCCGCCTGCCCGAGGAGCTCGGCCTCGCGCTGGCCGGCAAGCAGGCACGGCGGCTGCGGCGCAACCTGCCGGGACGGCCGCGAGCGATCGCCTTCTTCCACCCGCTGCAGTTCCCGCTCGCGCTCGCGCTCGCATCGCTGAGTGGCGACTGTGAGCTCTGGTACGGGCGCTGGGACCGCTACGAGCACGCCTACGACGCCGGACCGAAGCTGCGGTCGCGGCTGACCGACCTGCACGAGGCAGCCGCCGCGCGGGCCGACGTGACCTTCGTCGCATCGTCGGCGCTCGGCGACATCGAGCGGTCCGCGGGGCACGAACCGGTGCTCGTGTCGCTCGCCGCCGACTCCTTCCCGGCTCCGGATCCATCTGCCGCGGTCGTCGGCGTCTCCCTCGGGCATCTCGGCCGCCGCTGCGACTGGGCGCTGCTGCGCGGTGTCGGCGAGCGGATGCCGGAGCTGACGCTCCTGCTGATCGGAACCTGGCACGACGACGAGGTCGGCTCCGACGCGGACTACCGCTGGTGTCGCGAGCATCCCGGCTTCGTCTGGCTGGGACGCCGAAGCGACGAGGAGGCCGCCCGCCTGATCGGCTGCGCCGACGTCGGCATCGTCCCGTTCAAGGTCGAGCCCTTCAACGATGCCGGCCTGCCCTACCGGATCCTCAAGCACGCGCGACTCGGCCGCAAGACGATCACGCCGGAGCTGTCGGGCGTGCTCACCTGGGAGCGAGCCGTGGTCCGGTGCGCGACCGCCGACGAGTGGGTGACGGCCCTGCGCGGCTTCGCGGGTGCGCGGGCGGCGCCGGATCTCGAGCTGCGCGAGTGGGCGCTCGCGCAGACGGCGCGCGCGCAGAACGGCCCGCTGTGGGAGCGCATGCGGGGGCTCGGCATCGCATAGAACGCACCGCCCACCGAACTGCGGCGGATCCGCACCCTCCAGCGACCGAAACCGCCCCGGATCACGGCCGTCTCTGGAGATCATCGCCCGCACCTGAGCCCGCCGTCGATGCTGCCGTTGTTCAGCCCCCACCCGGCCGCGGTCAGCAGCTCACATACGCCGCGAACCGCTCGTTGCCGGCCACCCGGGCGAACCCCTCGTCCGGCACGTTCGTCGAAGGCGAGGCCCCGTCGGCGAAGCCGAAGCGCCGCAGGCCCTTCGTCCCGAGCGCGAAGATCGCCACGCCGCGCTCGGCCCGTTCGAAGCTCCGCGCGCCCACCGCGGAGGCCGGCGCGTCGAGATGCCAGCGGGCGTCGGGGACGAGGCGGTAGTTGGGGAACGTCAGGGGGCCGCAGCGCAGGCCGGCGCGGACCGCCGGGTCGTCGAGCAACTCGACCAGCGCGTCGTGGGAGGCGCGGATGAAGCGCACCTCCTCACGGACGTTGGCGACCGACGGTGCGAGCACCGCGAGGACCACGGCGCCGAGGATCGCGCCGGCCAGCGACGTCTTCCGCCAGCGCTCGCGTACCGGCCCCGCGTCGAGCGTCGTGAAGCCCGCCAGCGCGTAGCCGGCGAACACGCACAGCGCCACCGCCGGCACCGTCAGGTAGCGCGGGAGGATCGAGAGGCCCGCGACGCCGGTGGCCAGGAACGTCGCCACGCCGGCCACGACGAGACCCAGCGGCACCCCGACCGCCCGCCATCCGCGCAACCGGATCGCGAGCACGATGCCCAGGAACCCCAGCGCAGCGACCGGCGGGCGGACCGTCGCGGCGAGGAACTCCGCGAACGCGCCCGGGACCTTCGCGATCCCCTGCTCGCGGCCGAGGTCGTCGGCCAGCGCCGACGTCGCATGCAGGGAGTGCAGCGGGTCGCCGGTGGCCAGCAGGTCGACCAGCACCCACACGACCGGCGCCAGCGCCACGAGGATCGCCGTCCGCCACGTCCGGGAGTCGCCGAACAGCCACCACAGCCCGGCGAGCACCCACGCCTCGGGTCGCAACAGACCGGCCGTGGCCAGCAGCGCGAAGGCCCTCGTCGTCCGCCCTCCGTGGGCGCACACCGCCGCCCAGACGACGAGCGCGAGGAACGGGACGTCGACGTACCCGCGCGCCGCGTAGAGGACGAACGAGGCGCTTCCTGCGACGAAGAGCGCAGCCAGCGCCCCGGGCCAGCGCCCGAACACGACCTCCCCCAGCCGCCAGGCGCCGAGGACGAGCGTGCCCCAGGACAGCCAGCAGACGAGCACGAGCGCCCGGTCCGCAGACTCGCCGATCAGCCCCAGCGCCGTGGCCAGGAGCACCCACAGCGGATGCTTGGTCGGGGCGGCGTAGGCCTCGAAGGACGGCGTCATGCCCTCCAGCAACTCGCGGCCCCAGACGAGGTGGTAGTAGGAGTCGTAGTTGGGGAACGTCGGCGCCAGCGCCCACACCGCCAGGGCCACCGCGCCGACGACGCAGACCCGCGCGGTCATGGGTCGCGCAGCGCCAGCGCCGTCCCGACGGCCAGGAGCGCCCAGGCCAGCGGGTCCTCGAGGAACGACGCGTAGAGCCAGGTGTGCAGGACGAGCGCGCAGAACGCCGCGGCGACCGCCGCCCGCGCCGGCCCGCGGCCCGCGCCGCGCAACAGGGCGGCCAGCGCGCAGGCCAGCAACGCCAGGTAGACGGCGAGCCCGATCACGCCCTGCTCGGCGGCGACGGTGACCGGGATCGTGTGCGACGCCGATGCCGCGCGCTCGCTCGACGCCCGCTTCTGGCGGCGGTACTCGCGCGAGAAGGACCCCGCGCCCCAGCCGTAGAGCGGGCGGTCGGCCGCGAGCTCCACGCCGCCGGCGACCAGCCCGTAGCGCCCCGACGTGGCGTCGTCGAGCGACTCGCGGTCGCCGAGCTCCACCCCGGTCGTCCCGGGGAACAGCGCCACAAAGCCCGCCGCGAGCACGAGCACCGCCGCCGCCGCGTAGACCGTCCGGCGCAGGTGCCAGCGCAGCGCAGCGAGCACCGCCAGGCCGAGCAGCAGGGCGGCGAAGCTCGACTGCGACAGCGTCAACAGCAGGCCGCACCAGAGAACCGCGACGGCGATCGCGATCGCCCAGCGCCGGCGCGGGGCGGCATCCCACAGGAGTACGGCGACGAGCCCGAGCATCACCAGCGCGAGGAAGCGCCCGTAGATGTTCGGATCGAAGAACAACGAGTTCACGCGGAAGTAGGACTCGAACTGGTTCGACGCGATGACCTTCGGGTTCAGCAGCAGCTCGCGCTGCCAGTACTCGACGAAGCCGATCGCGGCGAACACCAGGGCGAGCGCCACGAGCACCGTCAGGCAGCGGCCGGCCATGGCCGGCGTCCAGTCGAGCTCGCGCAGCACCGCGAACAGCAGCGCGAACGGGACATAGAAGAACACGACCTGCTCCAGCGCCTTGGAGACGTCCGCCGAGTAGGCCGACTGGATGGCGTACAGGACGACGGCGCCCACGAGCAGCCACGGGAGCGCGCGGGCGGACTTCCCCCGCGCCGGATCGTCTCCACCGGAGCCCGAGCGCCCACGCAATCGCGGAACGAGCCACACGAGCGCGCCCGCAGCGAGCACGAGGTACAGCGGGACGAGCAGGTTCGCGGTCGACCCGCCGGCCTCGATCGGAACCCGGAACGGGAGCGTGGCGGCCACGGCGGGCGCCAGCCAGGCCGGACGGCGGGTGAACAGCGAGATCAGGGCGCCGAGCAGCGCGAGTCCTGCCCCGGCGGCGATGGCGATCACCACGGGCTGATCGCGCAGGGACTGCAGCTGCGGCGACTCCCAGATCTCGGCGATCAGCAGCACGGGCGTCAGGACGAGCGCTCCGAGCATGCCCCAGGCCCGCCCGCGCGGGTCGCCGGAGAGCACCGCGAGACCCGCCAGCAGCGCCGCGACGACGATGCCGGACACCATCACGGCTTCGGGGAAGGCGGCCGTCCTCATCGCAGCGGAGAGCGCGGCCGCGGCCGCTCGCGACGTAGGAGGTCGATGATGTTGCGGGTGATCTGGAGCACTTCGGCGTCGCCCGTGGCGAGCCGCGGGACCCACTCGGGCAGCCCGACGCGCATGACGATCCCCTTGCCGAGGCTCGTCGCGCCCAGCGACGCGCGCGCCTCGCGGGGGGCGACGCCCTCACCCTCGGCTTCGAGCAGTTCCTGCTCGGTGACCTCCTGGCCGAGGCCGGCCAGGAGCTTCGCCCGCGTCCCCGGGGAGACGAGCTCCTCGAAGCTCGTGAACCCCTCCAGGCGGTCGTCCACGCCGGTCAGGAGCCCGAGTTCGGGATCCTCGGCCACCGGCGTCAGCAGCGGTGGCGGGTCGGCGGGTACCCGGCGCAGATCGCTCAGGCGCGCGCCGAGGGCGTCCTGATCGGCCGGCTGGGTCGGCCGCGTCAGACGGGTGCGGGTGAGCGTGACGCCGGCGCGCAGCGCCCGTTCGCCGAACACCGCGACCCGGCCCCCCTCGGTCACGTAGCGGCGCAGACGCTTGGCGAGGCCGCGCGTGACCCATTCCGGCGAGCCGGCGAACAGCACGCCGGGGCGGTCGGTCGCCCGCGGGTCACGGCTCTCCGACAGCGCGAGATCGGTCGTCAGGTCATAGCGCACCCGCATGCGGTCGAGCGTGACCAACAGCGGAGCGACCCGGCGCGCGAAGGACACCGGCAGGCCGCCCGCGCCGACGTACGGGCGCGGGAACGGGACCGAGGATCCGTTGGCCAGCGAGTTCGGGAATCCGTCACGGTCGGTGTCCAGCGTGTCGCGACCCAGCCACGTGATGACCGGCAGCACGACGAGGACGCGGGCGCGGACCGCCGACTGGATTGCGAACGGCACGGTCGTGGAGTACCGGCCGGCGCGGACCTCGAGCAGATAGACCCCGGAGACGCCGCGCGGCGCACGGAAGGTCAGCGTCGGCTTGGTCTTGCGGGCGTCCGAGCGCTTGACCGGTCTCGGCGCCCCGACCCTGCGCACGCTCCAGCGGTAGGACTGCTTGCGCGCATCCACGGCGAACGACACGAGCTCGCCGGCGCGCACCGGGCGCACCGGCGGCTGGACGGCGATCGCGCGCACCGTCACGCCCGGGCGCCCGCCGACGCG
>Ga0136633_1003034_pt1 | contig 11215 bp, 10 predicted proteins | sample AntDrymeUQ832206_2_FD_105494 | JGI IMG/M metagenome (GOLD analysis project Ga0136633, IMG submission 105494) | Polar desert sand microbial communities from Dry Valleys, Antarctica - metaG UQ83 (22.06) | ecosystem: Environmental > Terrestrial > Soil > Desert | place: Antarctica: Dry Valley...
CAGACCGTGCTCATCGGCCAGGCGGCGGTGGGCCTGCTCCTGCTCTCGGACGGGAAGCGCGCCTCGGATCGTCTCCACTACACCTACGGCGCGCTCGCACTCGGCGTCGCGCTCTCGCCCTGGTTCTACGCACCGGGAGACGGCTCGAAGCGTCTGCTCTGGTTCGCGGGGACGACTCTCGTTGCGAGTGCGCTCGCCGTTCGAGCGCTGATGACGGGGTCATGAGACGGCTCTGGGACCGGATTCCGCCGCTCGCGCGGGGACTCGGGATCGTCGCGCTGATCGCGCTCGTGGTCGTCGTGCTCTCGCTCGAGCCGGTGGTGGCGACCGTCGGAGGGTTGCTCCGGATCGTCTTCTTTCTGGCGGTCGCCTTCTTCCTCTTCCTGCTCTGGCGCGAGCGGCGCGGCGATCTCGAGGCGTGGACGGAGCTGAACCGCAAGCTCTTCTACGGCGCGATCGCGCTCGCAGTGCTCGCGATCGGCATGGCGATCGGCCGCGGCGTGCCGGGGCGCGACGCGATCGCGCTCGTGTTGGTGCTCGCGGCATGCGTCTGGGTCGTCGTCCGCGTCTGGCGACTCGAGCATCGCTACTGACCTTGCCGCCGAGCTCGGCGGATCGGCTGTAAGACTCTCGTGCACGTGACGAGCCAACCTGCGGAGGAGCAACCGAGGACGCCCACCGGCGTCGGCACACAGACGAATCCCCTGGCGGAGACTTCCCTCGTCCTCGCGCTCGCGGTTTTCGTCGTCGCCTATGGCGTCGTGTTCATCTCCTCAGCCGGAGCCGCACTCGGGATCGGACTTCTCGGAGCGCTCGTGGCTGCCGTGCTCGGACATATCGCCACGAGCCAGATCGATCGCTCGGGAGGACGCCAGACGGGGCATGGTCTTGCAGTCGCGGGCATCGTGCTCGGGTGGAGTCAGTTCGTTCTCGGGCTTCTCACCAAGAATCGTCGGGTACGTCCTCTTCTGGCTTATCGATCAGCTCTAGCTGGCAGGGCTACGGCAGTTGGAAGGTGGGGCCCTGGCGGATCGTCGGGGGCGCCGGGTTCACGGGATGCACCAGTCGAAGCGTGTAGCGGTACTCGCCCGGCGCTAGTCGCCGCGAGCCGAGGTCTATCTCGACCAGCTCGCCGACTTCGCCGCGCCCTCGTCGCGAGAGCTTCGTCGAGTGGGTCGACGCCTTTTCGACCCGCACCTGGTAGACACAGTCGAGGGAGCAGCGGAGCTTCGTCCGGAAGACTCCGCGCTTCGCCGCCGAGCGCGTCCCGAAGCGGAGAAGCGTCGGACGCACGATGAGCTCGACGCCCGGGCAGCGTGTGATCGAGCCGCCGGTCGCCCGATCGAGGGCCTCCGTCACGCGTGGCAGGCTCCCCTTCGACGAGCCGTCGACGTAGTAGACGCCTGACTGCCAGCCGGCGCGCGCGCGCTCGTCCTTGGACAGGAACAGCAGCATCCCTTCGACCGTGGGCTGGCAGAACGCCATCGCCAGCGCTTGCTCGTAGTACGCGGCCTGCGTCGCCTCGTCGACCGGCTTCGTGGCCTCCGGCTCGGTCCCAGAGTAGAGGCTCGTCTTCCCTTCGGGGATCTGCGACTCGATACCGAACTCGCCGTACAGGATCGGAAGATCGGAGCCGCGCTGGGCGGTGCCGTCGAACGCCGTCCCGAGGAGGGCGACCAGCTTGCCGTAGTCCGCCACGGCGATCGTCGTCGTAAGCGGGTGCACCGTCGTAGGAGGCTGGCTCGAGTTGTCCGTATAGGGATGAATGGCGAACGCGTCCATCACCGGCCGGTCGCGCCCACTCGAGCGATAGGCCGCGCCCAGGTCTTGGACGAACTTCGTCGGCGAGTGCGTGGGCCGGGAACCGCCAGGTCGGTCGCTTCCACGAGGGGAGACCGCACCGCCGTACACCCTCACCGTCGGCGAGACGGCCTTGAGCGCGTCGTAGGTCTGCGTGAGGAGCGCGAGGTACGCGGAAGCGGAGACGCTCTCGCCGGCAAGCCCGAACTGCGGGAGCCAGAACCGGTTCAGGTTGGGCTCGTTCCCGACGACGATCCGCCGTACCTCCGGCACCGCGCGCGCGATCGCAGCCGCGTTCGTAGCGAACTCGGCGCGGGCTTCGTCCGTCAGCGGTGTCGTCCTCGAACCGGGGTGCATGACGACGACGTAGACGCGCACGCCGTGGCGGCTGGCCGCCTCGGCCACGTTCTGGAGGATGCCCAACTCATTCGCGGAGGGGCCGGTCTGGCCCGGGAGCCAGAAGCTCGTCACGCGCACTGCGCGGAAGCCTGCGACGCGGAGGAGCGCCATGCGCGTCTCGGCCTCTACCGCTGTCGACGCGCGCACGTCGTCCTCGACCGCGCCCACGACGAGGCCCGGGCCGGCCATGGCCAAACTGGGCATGGCAAGCGCGGCCGCGGCTGCCAGAGCCGCCAGGAGGCCTCGAAGCATGGGGATACGCTAGCTGCCGAATGCGTGAAAACCTTGAAGGAAAGCTCCGAACGCTTCCGCGCGACCCGGGGGTCTACGTCTTCCGCGACGGTGACGGTGACACCCTCTACGTCGGCAAGGCGAAGTCGCTCAGATCCCGCGTCCGCAGCTACTTCCAGCGCGGCGACGGACGTCCGGGCAATGCACAGCTCGTGGCGCGCATCGCGGACGTCGAAGTGATCGTCACGCGGAACGAGGCCGAGGCGCTCCACCTCGAGCAGAACCTGGTCAAGCGCTACCGGCCGCCGTTCAACATCAGGCTCCGGGACGACAAGTCGTTTCCGTACATCGCGGTGACCATGTCGGACGAGTATCCGCGGGTCATGTTCACGAGGGAGCGGCACCGTCGCGGAACCGTCTACTTCGGCCCGTATGCGAACGCGAAGAAGGTGCGCGAGACGCTCGACGTCCTGAACCGGGTGTTCAAGTTCCGGCCGTGCGAGGGACCGCGTCCAGGGCGCCACTCCGGAATCCCGTGCCTCGACTTCCACATCGACCGTTGCTTCGCACCGTGCATCCAGGCCATCTCGCCCGAGGAGTACGGCCGGATCATCGACGCGGTGATCGAGTTCCTCTCCGGCGATACGAAGCCGGTCATGGGGGAGCTCGAGGAGCGAATGCAGGAAGCCGCAGCGGACGAGCGGTTCGAGGAGGCGGCCCGGTATCGGAACCGGCTCTTCGCGATCAGGCACCTCGCCGAGCGGCAGACCGCGGACCGGCGCGCCGTCGGAACCGTCGACGTGATCGGCCTGGCGATCGAGGACGATCGCGCGGCGGTCCAGGTGTTCCCGCTCCGCGACGGGAAAATGATCGACCGCTACGGGTTCCACCTGGAGAACGTCGTCGAGCAGGACGACCTCGCCGTCCTCGAGGCGTTCGTCGTCGAGTACTACGGCGCTGCACCGAGCGTGCCGCCGCAGGTGCTCGTCCCCACCGGGACCCGCGACACGGAGACGATCGCGGAGTTCCTCTCCGAGCGGCGAGGATCTCGGGTCGAGGTGCGCGCTCCGGCGCGCGGCGAGAAGCGGCGCCTCGTCGAGCTCGCAACCGAGAACGCGCTCCTGGCCCTCGAGTCCGATGCAGCTCACCGGGAGGAGCAGCGGCTGCGACGGGACGCCGCCCTCGAGGAGCTGCGCGAGGTCTTGAACCTCGAGAGCCTGCCGCTCCGGATCGAGTGCTTCGACGTCTCGAACATCCAGGGGGAGTCGATCGTCGCGTCGATGGTGGTGTTCGTCGACGGACGGCCGAAGAACGCCCACTACCGCACCTTCGCGATGCGCGGGCTCGCGGGCCAGGACGACGTGGGCGCGATCCGCGAGGTGATCGCGCGCCGCTTTGCCCGGGCGCGCGAGGGCGAGGCGGACGAGAGCTTCAGGCGGACACCGAACCTCGTCGTCGTGGACGGAGGCAGAGGGCAGCTTGCCGCCGCGCTCGCTGCGATGGAGGAGCTGGAGCTTCCCCGGGTTGCGGTGATCGCCCTCGCAAAGCGCGAGGAGGAGGTGTTCGTACCGGGCTCTTCAGCCTCGATCCGGTTGGAGCGACACAGTCCCGCGCTCCAGCTCCTGCAACGCGTGCGCGACGAGGCTCACAGGGTCGCGCTCCGCTACCACCGACGGCGCCGGGGGACGAAGTCGATGGAGACGATCTTCGAGGGGCTGCCCGGCGTCGGTCCTGTGCGACGCCGGGCGATTCTTCGTCACTTCGGATCGGCCGAGCGCTTCCTCGAGGCCTCGCAGGAGGAGCTCGAAGGCGTCCCCGGCCTGCCGCAGAAGACCGCTCGCGCGCTTTACGCGCAGCTTCACAAAGCTGGCCCGTCGTAGATTCGGCGCAAGACCGGAATCCCTCACGCGGATTCCGGTCGCGCAAAGATCCCTGAAGGCGACCGCTTCGCGGCGCGTCGCTACTTCGCTTCGGGCCTCTCGGTGTCCCCTCGCTTGGAGCTCTCGAGCGCCTCCGAGTAGCGGAAGGTCTTGAGTGTCAGGCCGATCGCGGTGAACCCGGCGAGGACGTTCGTGGCCAGGAGCGTGAGCCTCATCCCGACGCTGAAGGCCAGGAGCTGGGCTCCGGGCACGGCGCCGCCGAAGACGTAGAGGAGAAACGCCTGCTCCGTCCCGAGGCCTCCGGGCGTAAGCGGAAGCAGAGTCGCGAGACTCGAGGACACCTGCACGAGCAGCACGTTCTGCACCGACTGCGGGATGTCGAACGCGTCCAGCATGAACCAGACCGTGACCAGGCGCAGGCTCCAGTCCGTCGCCTGCCAGATTGCGACCGATCCGAAGTACGCCGGAGGGTCGCGCACGACCGCGAATGCCTGCTTGACGCGATCCCAGAAGTCGAGCACGTGCCCGTGGATCCAGATGGCGAGGATGACGAGCGCGATCAGGATCGCTGCGACGAGCAGCTCCGCGGCCAGAGGCCGATCGAGAAGCCACGCGAAGTCGAAGCTGCGGAGGCGGGGAAGCTGCCCGATGCCGGGGAGCTCGTCCAACGTGACAACCGCCCAGACGAGCAGGGTGGACGCAGCGGCGATGTCGAAGATCGAGAGGACGAGCGTGCTCGAGATGACGGTCGTGTAGGTGCTGTGGGGAATCGCCCGGTGCGCGAGAACGACGCGCACCGCATCCCCCGCGCGCACGGGAATGATCGCGTTGACTCCGATGCCGGCGAGGTAGGCGCCGAGGATCGAGCGCCTCGGGATGGTCTGGTCCGGATAGGCCGCAACGAGGACGTTCCGCCAGGCCTGGCTCGTCGAGAAGAGCCGCGCCAGCTGGCAGAGGACGGCGACGAACGCGGGCAGCGGGTCGACCGCCGCGAGCTGGTCGAAGAGCGCCTCGATCCCGTCGAGGATGCGGTCCACTGTGCTAGCTGCGCAGACCGGAATCCGCTCGCGCGGATTCCGGTCGCGCCAAATCCCTGAAGGCGTCCGCTTCGCGGCCGCAGCGATCGTCTTTCATATTGGGCGTCCATGAGCTGCGCAGACCGGGCGCACGTGCGGACTTCGGTCGCGCCAAATCCCTGAAGACGTCCGCTTCGCGGCCGCAGCACTCGTCGTTTATCTCACTCCGCGAGCTGCGGGGATCGGGCGCCCGCGTTGATTCCGGTCGCGTCAAGTCCCTGAAGGTCTGCGCTTCGCGGCCGCGGCCCTCGCCCTTCGCCATCAGGTCCTCGATCTCAGCTCGGTCGGTCGCCGTCGGGGCCGAGAGACGGGTAGCGGTAGTCGGTCGCCGAGACAAACGTCTCCTTGATCGTGCGCGGCGACACCCAGCGGATCAGGTTCCACAGCGAGCCGGCCTTGTCGTTCGTTCCGCTGGCACGTGCGCCTCCGAACGGCTGCTGGCCGACGACGGCGCCCGACGGCTTGTCGTTCACGTAGAAGTTGCCGGCGGTGTAGCGGAGCGCGTCGTGAGCCTCGTCGATCGCGGCCCGATCGGTAGCGAAGACCGCGCCCGTAAGGCCGTACGGTGCCGTCTCGTCGACCAGTTTGAGCGTTTCGTCCCAGCGCTTCTCGTCGTAGACGTACGTCGTAACGATCGGACCGAAGAGCTCGTCGCGCAGCAGCCGGAAGTCCTTGTCGTCCGTCGTGATCACGGTCGGGGACACGAAATATCCCTCGGAGTCGTCGGTCTCGCCTCCGGTGAGAATCTCAGCACCCGCGGAACGGGCCTCCGCAATCGCCTTGCTGTGCGTCTTGAACGCGGAGGCGTCGATCACCGCGCCCATGAAGTTCTCGAAGTCGGCGACGTCGCCCATCTTGATCGTGGCGACGTCCTCGACGAGGCGTTCACGGATCTCGGGCCAGAGATTCGAGGGGGCGTACACGCGTGACGCCGCGCTGCATTTCTGTCCCTGGTACTCGAACGATCCGCGGATAATCGCCGTCGCCACCGCGTCCGCGTCCGCGGACGGATGCGCGAGGATGAAGTCCTTCCCGCCGGTCTCGCCGACGATGCGCGGGTAGTTGCGGTACGAGCCGACGTTCTTCCCGACGGTCGCCCACATGCCGTTGAAGACCTCGGTCGAGCCGGTGAAGTGGATCCCGGCGAGCTCCGGGCTCGCGAGTGCCGCATTCCCGATCTCGGCGCCCGATCCGTAGACGAGGTTGATGACTCCGTCCGGGAGGCCGGCCGCCTGGAGGAGCCGCATGACGTAGTACGCGGAGACCGCGGCCGTCGACGCCGGCTTCCAGACGACGGTGTTTCCCATCAGGGCCGGCGAGACCGAGAGGTTGCCGCCGATCGCGGTGAAGTTGAACGGGCTGACCGCGAAGACGAACCCCTCGAGCGGTCGATACTCCAACCTGTTCCACGTCCCGGTGGGGGAGAAGGGCTGCTCGGAGTAGATCCGGACGAGGTAGTCGACGTTGAAGCGCCAGAAGTCGATGAGCTCGCAGGCCGCGTCGATCTCGGCCTGGTGCGCCGTCTTCGACTGGTTGAGCATCGTCGCGGCGTTCAGCGTCGAGCGCCACGGGCCCGAGAGCAGCTCGGCGGCTCGGAGAAAGATCGCCGCGCGCTCGTGCCAGGGCATCCGCGACCAGTCGGCGTGCGCAGTGCGGGCGGCGTCGATGGCTTGCTGCACGTGCTCGGAGCCGCCCTTGGCGATGTCGGCGAGGACGTGATCCTTCCGGTGCGGCATGACAGCCTCGAATGTTTCTTTCGTGGACACGTCCTTGCCGCCGATGACGAGGGGGATCTGGATCCGCTCGCCCTCCATCCGACGTAGGCGGTCCTTCAACTCCTCACGCTCGGGAGAACCGGGGGCGAACGACCTGACGGGCTCGTTGGTCGCTTCCGGGGGGACGAAGATTCCGGGGGCGCTCATTGGCCGATTGTAAAGTCGATGGCGGTGCGGGCGGAGCAGACGCGGTACTCGGTGCCAGGGTGGGGCGTGGGGGAGCTCTGGACGAGCGACGATCTCGTGCTCGCGCACGAGTTCGCGTTTCAGACGGTGTCAGACACCGAAGCTGCGGCCGGACTGGCCATGTCACCGAGAGACGAGCGAACACGGGTCATGTCGGAACCTCGAGTTCCGAGAGCCGAAGCGACTTCCGCCTGTGGAGAGCTTGCGACTCATCTGGCACGAGTTTCTCTTGACACAAATCGGTGTCTGACACCGAAGGACCTGACCGAGCGTTTCGTCGCCTTCCTCGCGGGCGACGACGTTCGCTTCGACGACGTCCTGCTCGACCTCGCCTTTGACACCCCTTTTCAGCGCTCGGTCGCTGCTTCGCTCCGCGAGGTGCCACGTGGCGAGGTCGTCAGCTACGGCGAGCTGGCCGCGATCGCCGGTTATCCCGGAGCCGGTCGCGCAGTCGGCACGTTCTGTGCACGAAATCGATTCATGTTCCTGCTCCCCTGTCATCGCGTGGTCGGCGCTGACGGGATCGGCGGCTACGGCTCCGCCGGCATCGGAGTCAAGCAACGGCTGCTCGCGCTCGAAGGCGTCGTCCTGTGACCTCCGAGGATGTCAGGGAGGAGCTCGCGCGGATCCCTTTCGAGCGGGAGTGCGACCGTCGCGCCGAGCTCTCTGCGCTCTTCCACGCCGCCGGCTGCCTCCATCTCCGCGGAAGAGGCGAGTGGGCATTGCATCTTGACCTCGCGAGCGGAGCGGCGGCTCGGCGGGGCTTCCGCCTGCTGCGCGAAGCGGGAATCCGCTCGGAGGTGCGGACGTACAGGCAGCGCGCGTTCGACCACGCCACTCGCTATCAACTCCACGTCGAGGGCTCCGACGACGCGCTCGCCGTTCTCGGTGGGGCGGGCGTCCTCGACCGGCGCCATGCCCCGCTCGCTCGCCCTCCACGCCGGATCGTCGCTCGTGCCTGCTGCCGATGTGCGTACCTGCGTGGCGCGTTCCTTGGGGGTGGCTCGCTCTCGGTGCGGCGATCCCCACATCTCGAGCTCCGCACGGGCTCAGGGGAGGCCGCCGGCCTCCTGCAAGAGGTCGCGAAGCGCGAGGGTGTGAGCCTCGGCGTGGTCGAGCGGCCGACTCACGCGGCGGCCTATGCGAAGAGTTGGGACGCCATCGAGTCTGTGCTCGCGCTGGCCGGCGCGACAGAGGCGGTGCTGGCGCTCGAAGAGCGCGCAGTCGTAGCCGCGACGAGCGGGCAGGCGAACCGGCTCGCGAACGCGGATCACGCGAACCTCGTACGTACGAGCCGCGCAGCACTCGAGCAGCTCGAAGCGGTCGAGACCCTTCGCGCCGAGGGGGCCCTCGAGCGATTGCCGGCGCCGCTTCTCGAGGCGGCGGAGCTACGGCTCCGCCATCGGACGGATTCACTGCGCGAGCTCGCGGCCCGAACCGACCCGCCGGCGAGCAAAGCAGCGATGCATCGCCGCCTGCGCCGGTTGGAGGAGCTCGCACGGCGCCTCGTCTCGAACGCGCCTCGTTAGACTCGGCACCGGGTAGGCACCGGGTAGAGGACACCACGGACGGAGGCGAGAGCAATGGGGATTCGCGTCGGCATCAACGGGTTCGGCCGGATCGGCCGCAACTTCTTCCGCGCGCAGCGCGCGCTCGAGGCGGACATCGAGGTCGTCGCGCTGAACGATCTCGGCGACGCGAAGACGATGGCCCACCTGCTCCGCTACGACTCGAATCTCGGCCCTTTCAAAGAGGAAGTCGAGCTCGCGGACGGCGTGCTCCGAGTCTCGGGCAAGGAGGTGAAGATGCTGTCCGAGCGCGATCCTGCGTCACTCCCCTGGGGCGATCTCGGCGTGGACGTCGTCCTCGAGTCGACGGGATTCTTCACCGACCGCGAAGGAGCCCAGAAGCACCTCGACGCCGGCGCGACGAAGGTCGTCATCTCGGCCCCTGCGACCGACCCGGACTTCACAGTCGTCCTCGGGGTAAACGACGACGCCTACGACGCGGACTCGCACCACATCGTCTCGAACGCCTCCTGCACGACGAACTGCGTCGCTCCCATGGCAAAGGTGCTCCACGAGCTGGGCGAGATCCAGACCGGGTTCATGACGACGATCCACGCGTACACGAACGACCAGGTGATCCTCGACTTCCCTCACAAGGACCTCCGCCGCGCCCGCGCCGCCGCGATCAACCTCATCCCGACCTCGACGGGCGCCGCCAAGGCGATCGGGCTCGTGCTTCCGGAGTTGCAGGGGAAGGTGGACGGCATCTCGGTTCGCGCACCGATCTCGACCGGGTCGATAACCGATCTGGTGGTCGTCCTGGGACGGGAGACGAGCGTGGAGGAGGTCAACGGCGCGTTCGAGGAAGCTGCCGGCGGGGTGCTCGAGGGTCTGCTCCAGTACGCGGACGATCCGATCGTCTCGACAGACGTCAACGGCAGCTCGTACTCGTGTGTCTTCGACAGCGAGCTGACGATGGCGCGGAAGAACACCGTCAAGGTGTTCGGCTGGTACGACAACGAGTGGGGCTACAGCTGCCGCCTGGTCGACCTGATCGGCAAGCTCCTGCCGTAATGGCGGAGGAGTGAGAGCGCCGCGCTCGGTTCGCGAGGCGGAGGTCTCGGGAAAGCGCATCCTCGTCCGTGCCGACCTGAACGTCCCACTCGAGGACGGGCGCATCGCCGACGACTCGCGGATCCAGGCCTCCCTCCCGACGCTGCGTCACCTGCTCGACGGGGGCGCCGAGGAGGTCGTCGTCTGCTCGCATCTCGGACGACCGAAAGGGCCCGACCCCGCCCACGAGATCGCGCCGGTAGCCGAGCGACTCCGCGAGCTCATTCCGGACGACCGCATCCGCGTGCTCGAGAACACCCGCTTCGATCCCGGTGAGACGAAGAACGACCCCGAGTCCGCCAAGCGGCTTGCCGCCGGAATGGACCTGTACGTCCTGGACGCGTTCGGCTCGGCGCACCGCGCGCACGCGTCTACCGAGGGCGTGGCACATCTGCTGCCCGCCTATGCAGGTCTGCTCCTCGAGCAGGAGCTCGAGATGCTGGGCAGGCTCCTCGGCGAGGTCGAGAGGCCATTCGTCCTCGTTGCCGGTGGCGCGAAGGTGAAGGACAAGCTGGGTGTCCTCGAGAAGCTCGGCGGGCGCGCCGACTCGGTGCTCGTGGGCGGCAAGATGGCCGAGGAGCTCCGCGACACGAATCCGCTCCCGTACGAGGCGATTCTGCCTGACGATGTCGTCGCTGCGGAAGCGTTCGAAGAGGACGCGGAGACGCGTGTCACGGGGTACGACGAGCTCCCGGAAGGCTGGCTGGGGCTCGACATCGGCCCTGCAACCCGCGAGCGCTTCGGCGAGGAGATCCACCGTGCGCGCACGGTGTTCTGGAACGGGCCGATGGGAGTCTTCGAGTGGCCGCGCTTCGCCGAAGGGACGAGAGCCGTAGCCGAAGCCGTCGCGGCCGTCGATGGGTACGCGGTCGTCGGCGGCGGCGACTCGGTGCGGGCGCTCCAAGAGCTCGGCCTTGCGGACGAGGTGTCCTGGGTCTCAACCGGCGGCGGCGCCGCACTCGAGCTCCTCGAAGGCAAGGAGCTCCCCGGAGTGGCCGCGATCCCCGCTTGAACCGAGGACTCGGCAGACCAGGACGAGCGCAGACCGTCAGGCGCGCTGCGGAACGGTGATCCGCGGGGCCGGCTGGCTTGCCGGTCGCCCGTTCCCGTAGATCACGTCTGGGTCCAGATCGGCCCCATTTGCCCACACGATCGTTTCGCCGTACTCGTCGACGCGTACCTGTGAGAACAACTCTGGGTCGCGGAGCGCCCGGAAGACATCTCCGTCGAGAAGTGGCTCGATGTCG
>Ga0136633_1003035_pt1 | contig 11214 bp, 10 predicted proteins | sample AntDrymeUQ832206_2_FD_105494 | JGI IMG/M metagenome (GOLD analysis project Ga0136633, IMG submission 105494) | Polar desert sand microbial communities from Dry Valleys, Antarctica - metaG UQ83 (22.06) | ecosystem: Environmental > Terrestrial > Soil > Desert | place: Antarctica: Dry Valley...
ATTTAGGAAAGCCTCACCCCTGCCCCCTCTCCACAGGTGGAGAGGAGAATTGTGACCTTCGATATTATTTATGGGTTCCATTATTCTTAAACTTTTCTCTTTCTTCTTCTCCCTTGGGGGAGAAGATAGATGAGGGGTTATAAATCTTTAACTGCATTTTTAAACTGCCTGCCTCTATCCTCATAATTTTTAAAAAGATCAAAGCTTGCACATGCAGGTGAAAGCAATATCACATCTCCCTTATCTGCAAAGTGAAATGCAGATTGTACCGCATCCTTTGCATTGTTTGTATTAACTATCAATTCTACTTCATTACCAAATGCCTCATGAATCTTACGGTTATCTGTACCCATACAAACTATTGCTTTCACTTTTTCCTTCACCAACTCTTTTATCAAAGAATAATCATTGCCTTTATCAATACCTCCAAGAATTAAAATTGTTGGCTGAGTAATACTCTCCAAAGCAAACCAGGTACTGTTTACATTTGTAGCTTTACTGTCATTAATAAACTCAACACCTTTAATTGTTGCAACATGCTCCATCCTGTGTTCAAGGCTGGTAAATGTTTGAACGGCATCTCTTATTTTTTCTTTTCTGATATCCATTACAACAGCTGCAAGTCCTGCTGCCATTGTATTGTATTGATTGTGTTTACCTTTTACTGCGAAATCTTCAACACTCATAGTTACTTCCTCCTGTTTCCATTTTAAATGCATTTTTGCGTCTGATATATATGCTCCCTGGCTTATTGGTTTATTCATGGTAAATGGCAATGGGTTAGATCTGATTAAAAATTTGTTTAGGTTTTTCATAGTTATTTCATCATCCAAACAATAAATAAATACATCCTGTTCCGTTTGATTTTCTGTTATCCTAAACTTGCTTTTGATATAATTATCAAAATTGTAATCGTACCTGTCTAAATGATCTTCTGTTATATTTAAGAGGATCGCTATATCCGGTTTAAATGTTTTTATATCATCTAATTGAAAAGAACTTATTTCGGCAACATATACAGCCTTTCTATCTTCGGCTATTTGCCTTGCAAATGAATACCCGATATTGCCGACCAAAGCACAACTAATGCCTGCACCGTTGCAGATGTGATAAACCAATGCCGTTGTTGTACTTTTTCCATTACTGCCTGTTATTGCTATTACTTTGCTGTTTCCTTTGTATCTAAATCCAAATTCTATTTCGCTGATTATTTCAATTCCTTTTGCTCTTATTTTTTTTACTAATTCATTTGTTTCAGCAATTCCCGGACTTTTTATCACCAGGTCAGCGCTTAAAACTTTCTCTTCATCATGGTCTTCTTCAAACTGAATATTCGCTAATTGCAATTCCCTTTTATACAGAGCTATTATCTCACCGGCATTACTGACAAACACATCATATTTCTGTTGCTTTGCCAGCAAAGCTGCTCCCACCCCGCTTTCACCTGCTCCAAGTATTACAATTTTCTCCTTCATCCATTGTTTTCAATTAAGAAAAAAATGGTTTTTCAACGGTATAGAATTTAATGGGCCTTGTTTTATTCACAGATATTGGAACTTATGTTTTTCTTTAGCGCCTCTTCAAAGGATATAGATCTGTAAACCTTAAATTGGTTTTTCAAACACTATTTTTATTTATCTCAATTTCAATGTTACCACCGCTGTTATCACAGATAAAATTGTGATCACCCAAAACCTCAATGCTATTTTACTTTCATGATATCCCAACATCTGGTAATGATGATGTAAAGGAGTCATTAGGAAAATTCTTTTGCCAACTCCGAACTTTCGCCTTGTGTATTTGAAGTAACCTACCTGTAACATCACACTCAGCAATTCAACAAAAAACACAAAACAAAAAATCGGTATCAATAATTCTTTACGTACAATAATTGCCAATGATGCAATAATGCCACCCAATGCAAGACTACCGGTATCACCCATAAAGATTTGAGCCGGGTAAGCATTGTACCATAAAAAACCTACACATGCCCCCACAAATGCAGCTATGAATATAGATAGCTCACTTAGATTCGGGATATACATAATGTTGAGATACTCAGCAATCCTTACATCGCCGCTAACAAAAACAAACACACCTAAACCAAACCCGATTATAGCACTGACACCCGTAGCCAGCCCATCTAAGCCATCAGTAATGTTTGCTCCGTTTGATACTGCCGTAACTATAAATATTACGATGAGGATGTATAATATGTAAGTATAACTCTCCAAACTTTTTGGAAGAAGCTTTGCATAATTAAATTCATGAGATTTAATAAAAGGAATAGTTGTGATAGGTGTTTTAACTGTAGCGAACCTGTGAAGATGTCCATCAGAAAAAACTGTATCTTCTTTTAATTTTTTCTCACCTCTTTGTATTGAGGAGGTTGTATCGCCTATACCTGTTGAGACGATCTCTCTTTTTACCACAACACTATCATTAAAATAAAGTGTAGCACCGATAATAATCCCGAGCATTACCTGCCCAAAAACCTTGAACCAACCTGCTAAACCATCTGCATCCGTTTTTTTATAATCTATCCCTTTTTCTTTGGCAATTCTTTTAGCTTTTATTTTAAGATAATCATCAATGAAGCCTATTATACCTAACCACAGTGTACTTAATAACATCAATCGCACGTATACTTTTTCAAGATTAGCCAATAAAAGTGTTGGGACAAGAATGGCAAGAAGGATAATTATTCCACCCATAGTAGGTGTACCTGTCTTTTGTTTTTCTCCTATTAATCCAAGATCACGAACACTTTCACCTATTTGTTTTCTCTTTAAAAAGTTGATGATCTTTTTACCAAACAATGTTGCGATCGCCAATGACAGCAGCACAGCCAACAACACCCTGAAGGAGATGAAGTGGAACAGCCCGCTGCCGGGAAATTTTATTCCGTTTTCTGTAAGCCATTCAAATAAGTGATACAACATCTTAGTTGACAGTTGATAATTGACAGTTGATAATTGCTCTTTTCACTTTATTACCTTTGTTACTTTATTAACTCTATTTACCATTCTACTTTCCCAATAATTCAAACATTTCAGCCAAAATTGCTTTATCATCAAAAGGATATTTTACTCCTTTTATTTCCTGGTATTTCTCATGTCCTTTACCCGCCACTAATACAATATCTTCTTTATGAGAAAAGCTTACAGCTGTTTTAATTGCTTCTTTTCTATCTGCTATTGAAATATATTTTTTACGACAGGTAACATTCACTCCGCTTTCCATGTCCTTAATAATTTCATTTGGATCTTCATTACGTGGATTATCAGAAGTAAAAAAGATCTTATCACTATGCTCACAAACAACTTCAGCCATTATGGGGCGTTTGGTTTTATCCCTGTCACCTCCACAGCCAACTACAGTTAAAATTTTTTCTTCGCCTTGACGTAGATTTTTAATTGTTGCTAACACATTTAATAATGCATCAGGTGTGTGTGCATAATCAATAATTCCGATCACTTTATCTTTTTGCGAGACCATGTAATCGAACCTGCCTTCTGCACCGGTAAGACTGCTTAAAACCTGCAACACCATTTGCTTATCCTCGTTCAAACAAACTGCTGTACCATACACTGCAAGCAGATTATAAGCATTGAAAGTTCCTATCATTTTAAAATGAACTTCTATTTCATTAATGTTCATCAACAAGCCACTCAAACTATTTTCTAATATCTTCCCTTTAAAATCAGCCATGGTTTTCAGGCTGTAGAAATATTTTTTTGCTGTTGTGTTTTGCAACATCACTCCTCCTCTTTTATCATCAGCATTACTAATTGCAAAGGCCGAAGACGGAAGCTCATCAAAAAATTTTTTCTTAGCTTTTATATACTCATCAAATGTTTTATGGTAATCAAGGTGATCGTGAGTGATGTTTGTAAATAAACCACCTGCGAATTGTAACCCTGTTACCCGATGCTGATCCAATGCATGTGAACTTACTTCCATAAATACATGTGTGCATGATGCATCAGCCATTGTTGCAAGCAAATCATTTAATGTAATTGCATCAGGAGTTGTGTGTGTTGATGGAATAATTTGATCAGCAATCCGGTTCTCTACAGTACTTATTAAGCCACATTTATAACCAAGCTTTGTAAATAATTTGAACAGCAATGTTGCTACCGTGGTTTTACCATTTGTGCCTGTAACACCAATCAATTTAATTTTATGAGTTGGCTGCCCATAAAAATTATGTGCCATGATGCCTGCTGCTGCTGCACTGTTATAAACCTGTATAAACATGGCAGCATTAACGGTTTCTTCAGGAATTATTTCACATACAATAACAGTAGCTCCGTTAGTTATCGCTGTATTAATAAAATCATGTCCATCATCTACGCCACCTTTTATTGCAATAAAGCAACTGCCTTCAGAAACTTTTCTTGAATCAATCTGCAGATCATTCACTTCACCAACAGCTACGCCTGATGTTGATTTTATTTTGATTGAATTTAATATGTGCTGCAATAATGCCATTAATTCAATTGAATGTTTATGGTTTGACCTTTTGAAAATGTTGCTCCTTCCTGCAAGGATTGATAAATCACTTTTCCTCTACCTGCAGCTGCTACTTTTAATCCTGAATTCTCTAACATATAAACTGCATCTTTCAATCCTAACCCGACTACTTTAGGAATTACCATAGCAGCAGATGGATTAGTTATATTATTAAGTACTACTTTATTATTATGCATATTTATACTTCTCCAGTATCCTGCCGCAGCAGAATCCAGGTAAGGCATTTTTAAAACAGATAAAATTTTATTGATATCATTCTTTAATCCAACGTAGTTATAAGCAGTACTATCTGCAACAGGTTGCATTGCATAAAATGGATGATAAGAAAGGCTGGAAGCATAAATTTTATCAGCTACTTCTCTAAATACAGGAGCAGCAACTGCACCACCATATGCTAATCTTGATTCATGACCGTTTTGCACAACTACAGCAATGCTGTACTTGGGATTATCTGCAGGGAAATAACCCATAAAGGATGACTGATAGATCTTGTTTCCTTTATTATATCCTCTATTATCTAAAGCAGTAACAGCCGTTCCGGTTTTACCGGCGAAAGTGTAAACATCACTTTTTAAACTATGTGCAGTACCATGGCTATTCTCAACAACATCAAGTAAACATGATCGTAATTTGCCTAATGTTTCTTCACTGCAGATTCGTTCAACTAATACTTTTGGACTAAATGTTTTTACATCAACCCCCATAGACCTGACAGAATTAACCAGGTAAGGTTTCATCATTCTTCCATTATTTGCTACAGCATTATAAACCATAAGCATATGCAATGGTGTAAGCAATTCTTCATAACCATGTGCCATAAAAGGCAATGTGGTTTTACCCCAAAATTTACCGCCGGGCTTTTTTATCAAAGGCGTAGCCTGGCCCACAATATCTATCCCGGTAGCTGTATCCAGGCGTAGCCTGTGTAAATGATTATAGAATTGTGATGGATTAGCGCTATAATATTGTTCAGCAAGTTTGGCGAATGCAACATTTGATGATCTTGCAAAAGATTCTTTAACAGTAATTCGTCCGGCTCCTAAATGAGAATCACGAATGCGTAATCCATGAAAAGATTTACTACCACCTTCGCAATCAACTACTGTATTGGTATCAACATGCTTATCTTCTAATAGTGATAAAAGGGTGGCTAATTTAAAAATTGAACCCGGTTCGGTTTTTTTACCGATACCATAATTATAATCTTCCATGTAAGTTCCATCAAGCCGCCTGCCAAGATTAGCGATTGCTTTTATTTTACCGGTTGCAGTTTCCATTACGATACAAGTGCCATGAAGCGAATTGTTCATCGTCATCATTTTGAGCAAAGCATTTTCTGCTGCATCCTGTATATATGTGTCTAATGTTGTAATAATGTCCTTACCGTTCTCCGGTTCTATCTCTGCACCATCAACGGGAACATAAACACCGGCCATATACCGAACCAAACGCTGGCCTGTATGGCCTTTTAGCATACTGTCATATGTTCTTTCAAGACCCACATTTTTACTGGTATCACCACGGGAAAGGCCTATGGTACGATTTGCCAATAAAACATATGGATTAACACGGCTATCACGAAGCTCTGCAATAAAACCGCTTTTATTTCTGCCTTCTCTAACTAATACAAAATCACGGAGCTGTTTGTATTGCTCAAATGAAATTTTTCTTTTAAGTAAAAAATACCTGTCTTCATTTTTATAGGAAACAGTTAATTGATTTTTATATTCATCAGGAGTTAAATCATTAAACAATCCCGATAAGGAGATGCTGAGAGAATCAATATTTTCATAAAATCTCTTACCTTTTTTTTCTCTTAGCCCGGCTGCACCAAAATCTATATAAATATCAAATACGGGAATTGATGTACTGAGCATGTTGCCATCTTCGCTGTATATACTTCCACGTTCTGCGTTTATCGGCATATATTTTAAATGCAGGCTATCACTCATTCCACGCCAATAACTACCCTGAACATTTTGAATATAAAAGGCACGGCCAATTACTAAAACTCCCAGCACAATTATGCCGAGAAAGCATAGGTAAACCCGCCATAGTATATCTTTTTTTACATCCAATCTCTCTGTCAGTTTTTATTTGGTCAAAAAAAAATCAATTTGATATAGCACTGTCACCAATTTTCATTGGTGGTGCTTTTAACTCCTTAAGCCCAAGTGGCTCTACAGCCTTTACCAATTCACTCTCCTTACTTCTGAAGATCACATCCCTTTTCACTGTTTTAAATTCATATTCCATCTCTCGTAAATGCTTTGCTGTGGCATTAATTTTACGTATGTTCTTATCCGCAAAATGGCCATTAGCGATATACAATACAGTAAGTAAAGCGATGAATAAAAAGAATGGAATATTTTTTACGATCCACCTGTAATAAAGCCACTTTTTCCAATCCCTTTTAGGTATGAAAACTTTGTCTTTATAATTTTTTAGCAGATTTTGAGACATTGAACTTTGATAAATTTATTTGTTAAGCTTTTTCTTTTGAGCGATCCGAAGCTTAGCACTTCTTGATCTTGGATTTTTTTTGAGTTCTTCATCACCGGCTGTTATTGGTTTTTTTGTTATTATCTGAAATGGATTTTCCTTTTTTCTGCCATACATGTCAGATTCTTCTTCGTTAACACCTTTAAAATAATTTTTCACTACCCTGTCTTCAAGCGAATGAAAAGTTATCATTGCTATCCTGCCACCTTCTTTTAAAACAACTGCTGTTTGCTGCAGCATTTCATTTAAGGCCCCTAACTCATCATTAACTTCTATCCTGAGAGCCTGGAAAACCTGTGCGAAATATTTATTAGGATTTCCTTTTACCACCTGTTGAATTGCATTTTTAAAATCTGTAATCGTTTCAAAGGATCCGGTTTTTCTTTGCTCTGTTATTGTACCCGCCAGAGTTTTAGAATTAGTAACCTCTCCATACTGTTCAAAAATTTTATGCAGCTTTTCTTCAGGATAAGTTTTTAAAACATCAATTGCTTTTAAAGTTTGTCGCTGATCCATCCTCATATCCATTGCTGCATCAAACCTTGTAGAGAAGCCTCTTTCTGCTTTATCGAACTGATGGCTGGAAACTCCTAAATCAGCAAGTATTCCATCAACATGACTTATTTTATGTAACCGAAGAAATCTTTGCAGGTGGCGAAAATTCTGAGGAATGAAAATTACCCGGGGATCATCAGGGAGGTTTTTCTTTGCATCTTCATCCTGATCGAAGGCGATTAGTTTTCCGTTGCTGTTTAAATGGTCAAGAATGGCTTTGCTATGTCCGCCGCCGCCAAAAGTACAATCAACATAAACACCTGCCGGATCAATTTGTAATCCTACGATAACCTGTTGCAACATAACCGGCACATGATAAATGCCTTGCTGCATAAGTTATTCTTCAGTTGTTTTATCACCTGCCATAACATCTTTAGCCAAATTGCTAAATGCTTCCGGTGAAAAAGTTTCAAAGAACTGTTGGTATTTAGTTTTATCCCAGATCTCAAGTTTATTTACTGCCGATACCAACACTATATCTTTTTCCAATCCTGCGTAATCCATTAAATTTTTTGGAATTAAAATCCGGTTTGCACTGTCTGATTCTACCTGTGTGGCTCCATTTAAAAAATACCGTCTGAATTGGCGAACTTTAGGCTCAAAATCATTTAAACCACTTATCTCAGAAAATATGGGTTTCCAACTTTTCATGGGGTACAGGTTAAGACAGTTTTCAAAACCCCGGTTTATTACAAATTGCTCTGATCCACTTTCCGGCAGCTGCTTTTTTACAGCAGAAGGAAGTAAGAAACGCCCCTTAGCGTCTAATGTTGATTCAAATTCACCTATAAAGCCTATCATTAATAAGGGTTTAGAGCAATTTAGCTATTATCTCCACAAAATAACACTTTTTCCCACTTGACCAACAAAATTGCCAAAAACTTTTTATACACATATTTTTTTTTGATCTAAATCCATTGCAAACCATTCAGGCCATGGCCGGTTATTTATGAAAGACATTGATAAAAAAGGAATCAGGAATTAAAACCGTAGATGAAGGTTAGATGTTCCGCCGATTGAATGAATAATTTTGATCTCTCAGAAGTGAATTACAATGAGTGCGGTATGAATTAGGCACTTAGTTCTATATCAAAAAGATAAATTGATTTAAGAAGGCACAGGTATATTTTTCTGTGGCAGATCAATTGTAAAACAACTTCCTTTTCCTAATGTGCTGTCTGCTTTAATTTTTCCACGATGTGCAGTAACAATCGTTTTTACGTAACTAAGGCCAAGGCCAAAACCTTTTACGTTATGAAGATTGCCTGTATGAGCCCTATAAAATTTTTCAAAAATTCTATGTAAGGTTTCTTTATTCATACCAATACCATTGTCCTCTATTTTAATTCGGAAATGATTATTGATATTTTGTGTATATAGCTTGATGGTAAGATTTTCTTTTGAATACTTTACGGCATTATCCAAAAGGTTATTAATAAGGTTTGTAAAATGTACTTCATCAGCAATCACCAGGTCATTCTCCGCTTCCAGTCTTATGTCCAGCTTCCCCTGCTTTTCTTCCATGGGTAATTTCATATTATTAACTGCAGTGTTTATCAGATCATGAGCATGAAGTGTTTTTAAATTTAATTGCAGTTGCTGTTTATCTAATAAAGCAGCCTGCAAAATTGTTTCAACCTGTTTATTCATTCTCTTATTTTCTTCCTTAATTATTCCTGAAAAATATTCAGTTTTAGTTCTGTCATTAATAACCTTTTCATTTTTCAAAGCATCTACTGCAAGAGAAATAGTTGCAAGCGGTGTTTTAAATTCATGCGTCATGTTATTTATAAAGTCTGACTTTATTTCACTTAGTTTTTTCTGTTTTAATAAAGCTTTTAGCGTAACAAAGAAGGCTACAAAAATGAGGATTGTGAACATCACTGCTCCCACAATCATCCAGGTCATATTTCTCCAAACAATATTTTTAAGATCGGGCACAACAAGTACAAGAAGCTCTTCGGGAGAAACTCCTTCTGAAATACTTCCGGAAGGAGAAATTAAAGGATAAACAAAGGTTTTATTATTGATTGTATCCCGGTACAACCTGGTGAAATTATCTGAAACAATTTGTTCACCAATCATGGATGTTGGCGTAACTGCAAATTCAAAAGGCATATCCTTAAGTCCATGAGTGTCAAAAGCATTCTTTATTTTATGCCTTATTTCTTCTTTGCTGAATTTATTTGTAATAGTTAAAGGAAAACCGGTAATGGGGGATAATACATCATTATTTTTCCTGTTATCAAAAGGAGAAAGATTACCTTTTTGTTCAACCAGGTGATTACCTGCAGTAGTTGTTACAATACTTATGTGCTCTTCAAACTGATGCTCCTTATCATGATGCATTTGCTTTATCCATAAATATTGAAAGAAAATCAACCCCAGTAACGAAAAGAAAATAAGAGTAGTTATGATTGGAAAGATTTTCTTCATGCACTGTAAAATTAACCACGGGAGTTCCCTTAAAAAAAATGTGTGTAGCTATCAGGGAAATTTAACTAAGTATTATCGTTTAAAAATATTGAAAAATATTTTACTAAAGCAAATTACAATTTATGAAATATAATATAATTTAGATTTATGATTTTACCTGCAAAAGGCATATTACTCATCGCAAATCCATTTTTAAAAGATCCGAATTTTGTTAGAAGTGTAATTTTTTTGTGTGAGCATAAAGATGAAGGGAGCTTTGGTTTTGTTCTGAATAAAAAATTTTCAAAATCGTTAGGCGAACTGATCCCGGAGCTGGAAGGTTATGATATCCCTGTATATTATGGAGGCCCTGTGGAAAAAGATACAATTCATTTTATACATCAATACCCTGACCTGATACCCGGTGGAGAAGAAGTGTTTAATGGTGTTTATTGGGGTGGAAATTTTGAAAGCCTGTTATCTTATGTAAAAAATAATGATATAGATTTTAATAAAATAAGATTCTTTATAGGTTATAGCGGATGGAGTGAAGGACAATTAGATGGTGAACTACAGGAAAAAAGCTGGCTGACTGTTGATGCTGTAAGGAAACTCATTTTTCATAAAACACCGGAAGAAACCTGGAAAGATTCTTTAGAACATTTGGGAGGTGATTATAAAATGATGATTAACTTTCCTATTGATCCGCAATTAAATTAATAATTTAAAATAAAAAACATGAAAAAATTATTGTTTGCTGTGGCAATTATTATGTTTACTGCTGCTGCTTTTGCACAAAAAAAACATCCGGTTAAAAAGCAGCAAAAATTAAAAACTGCGCTATCAAAATACAATGACAATGTGGATGACCGGATGAAAGGACCTGATGGTGAAAAAATTTATATCGGACCAAACGGAGGCAGGTATTATGTAAAAAATAATAAGAAAATTTATGTTGCTTATAAAGGAAAGTAGCCGGCCCGGATTTTAATTTATCTTTCCGGGAAAAAAATTGCTGTACCGGCTTTTTAAATTACCTGCAAAACTTGCGTTTTATTTTTACTGCAGAAATATCCTCATCAATAAAAAACACTTTTTAAAAAGCGAAGGGCCTTTATTGATAGCAGCCAATCATCCCAATTCATTTTTAGATGCTGTTATTTTAGCCACTTTATTCAGGCACCCTATTTATTCATTAGCCAGGGG
>Ga0136633_1003036_pt1 | contig 11211 bp, 9 predicted proteins | sample AntDrymeUQ832206_2_FD_105494 | JGI IMG/M metagenome (GOLD analysis project Ga0136633, IMG submission 105494) | Polar desert sand microbial communities from Dry Valleys, Antarctica - metaG UQ83 (22.06) | ecosystem: Environmental > Terrestrial > Soil > Desert | place: Antarctica: Dry Valley...
CCGCCGGGCGCCGTGTTGGGTTCCCGGCGGGGGCCCCCATCCCCGCCTCCTCGCCCGAAGCGGGGCCCCTGCCCCGCCGGGCGCCGTGTTGGGTTCCCGGCGGGGGCCCCCATCCCCGCCTCCCCGGTGTCGACTTCGCCGGGCGGTCCCCTACGATCGAGCCATGCCCCGCTGGCCGCTCGCTCTGGTCACCGGTGCCTCGAGTGGGATCGGTCGGGCCATCGCCGTGCAGTTGGCGGCGGACGGCTCGGACCTCATCGTCGTCGCCCGGAGGCGTGACCGGCTGGAGGCTTTGGCCGAGGAGTTGCGGGCCGCTCACGGCGTGACTGTGGACGTGGTGGTGGCCGACGTCACCGATCCCGGCCAGCTCGCCGCCCTCGAGGAGCGACTACGCACCGGCAGTCCCTCCGTCGACCTGCTGGTCAATAACGCCGGCGCGGGTGGGCAGGGCGCCTTCGCCGAGCTCCCCCTCGACCGGCAGGAAGCCCAGATCCGGCTCAACGTGGTGGCCCCCGTGCGCCTGACCCACGCCGCCCTGCAGCCCATGCTGGCCAGGGGCCGAGGCGGCGTGCTCAACGTGTCCTCGATCGCCGGCCTCCAGCCCATGCCTCGGGTCGCCAACTACGCGGCCACGAAGGCCTACCTGTCGAGCTTCAGCCATGCGGTGCACGAAGAGGTACGCCATCAGGGCGTGACCGTGACGAACCTGCTCCCCGGCTTCACCCGCACGGAGTTTCACGAGGCCGCGGACATCAATCGCTCCGTCGTGCCGGGCCTGGCGTGGATGAAGGCGGACACCGTGGCCCGGAAAGGACTGCGGGCGGTCGCCCGGGGCCGGGCGCAGTGTGTTCCCGGGCTCGGCTACCGCGTGTTGACGGGCATCTCCGCCCACACCCCGTGGTCCGTGAGCCGGAGGGTGCTCGCCGCGGTCCTCACTCCGTGAAGCAGGTCGGCGTCCGCCCGGCCCGTCCCGACGACGTGGACTCCCTGGTGGACCTGTTCCTGGCCGTGGTGGAGGAGGGCCGGTGGCTGGGGACCCAGCCGCCCGTCGACCGCAATGAACGGCGGGACCGGTTTCTCGAGGAGATCGACACGCCGGCCAGGAACACCTCGCTGACGGCCGTGGTCGACGGGGAAATCGTCGGGCATGCCAGGGTTGACTTGGCCCCCTACAACGTCGCCGGGCTGGGAATGATGGTGGACGCCCGCTGGCGAGGCGTGGGCGTGGGGGGCGCGCTCGTCCGGGGGGCGATCGACGCGGCGCGCGAACTCGGCGCCCACAAGCTGGCCCTGCAGGTTTGGCCCCACAACGACATCGCCCGCCGGCTCTACCTGCGCCACGGCTTCGTCGAGGAGGGCTTCCTCCGCCGCCACTATCCCAGACGCAACGGCGAGCTCTGGGACTCGGTGATCATGGGGCTGGTGCTCGACGAGACGTCGCCGGGATGCAGCCTCTGAGCGCAGCTACTTCTTGCCGCCGACCTTCTGCTTGACCTTGTCGACGACGGCGGCGGTCGGTCCGGCCACCAGGTTGCCGGGGGGCGTGTCGGGTGCCCGGGGGTGGGGACGGGTGGGCGCCGTCTTCTTGGCCTTCTCGAGCGCAGCACCGAGCTCAGCCATCTCCTTGCGCTTGATCTGCTTACGGACTTCGGGGAAGAGCTCGGACTCCTCCTCCTTCACGTGGTGGCGCACGCTCTCCATGAGCACGGACATCTTCGCCTTGAACCGCTCGTGGTCGGGCTTCATGTCCTCGAGTTCGGACAGCACCCATTTGACGACATGGTGCTCCTCGAGCGCCTCCAATACCGTGTCCTCGGCCTTGGGCACCCGGTCACGCACGGCCGGATAAAACAGCATCTCCTCGATCGCCGCGTGCACCGAGAGCTCCTGGATCACCTGCCGGGCGAGCTTGCGCTGTTGTGCCGGCTGCGTGGCCTTTTCGAACCGCTTGAACAGCTTTTCGACTGCTCGGTGGTCCTGCTTCAAAAGCGATATGGCGTCCATCCGGCCTTCTCTGCCCAGTATCCGCAGCCACCAAACGCCCGTTCGTGTCGTTATGATTCACCTCATCGAAGTCCGAACGATGCTGACACCGCACCCTACGAGTGTGGGTGCGGCGCGGCGTTTCGTCCGTGACGTGCTCATGAGCCGGCAGGTACCCGCCGTCGTGGTCGAGACCGTCGAGCTGCTCACCAGCGAGGTCGTCACCAACGCCATCATCCACGGCCGGTCGGGCCCGCAGCTCGCGGTGGAAGTCGATGGCGGCGTCGTGCGCGTGGCCGTTCGCGACCTGAGCCCCGAGATGCCGGTCCGCCGTTTGGCCCAGGCCGACGACGTGTCGGGGCGTGGCGTGGTCATCGTCGAGAAGCTGGCCTCTGCCTGGGGCGTCGACCGCGAGCGCGGCGGCGCCAAGCGCGTGTGGTTCGAGGTCGCGGGTTGATCATCTGAAGTCGCGGGACTTGGTGGCGGGCGGCGACGACAGCGACAGCACCTCGATCTTCTCGGCAATCAGGTTGGTGACGCCTCGGCCCGCTCGAGACGCCCGCTGATGAGCAGGGCGGGAGACGACCGGGCCACCCGCCGGTAGGCGGCCCACACCGCAGCGTTGCAGATCACGTTGGCCATGCCCGTCTCGTCCTCCAGGTTGACGAAGATCGTGCCGTTGGCGGTGGCCGGGCGCTGGCGGTGGGTGACCACCCCGCCCACACTGATTCGTCGCCCGGACGGAACCTTCTCGAGGCCGGCGACGCTCACCGCACCGGCCGCATCGAGGCGGGGCCGGGCGTACTGCACGACATGGCTGTCGGGGGCGACGCCTGTCGACCACAGGTCGGCGGCGGTTCGCTCGGGCGCCGACATCGCCGGGAGCCGTGGCGCATCGGTGCCGACGACCAAGCCCTCGAGCCGGGTGTCGGCCGTCTGGGCCACCGCGCCCGCCGACCACAGCGCCTCCCGGCGCTCGAGCTGAAGCGAGCCGAACGCCCCGGCGGTCGACAGGGCCTCGACCGCAGGCAGGGTCGCCCCGGTTCGTCGCACCAGATCCTCCATTGACGCGTACGGCCGCCGCTCTGCGATGCGCGTGGCGAGATCGTTGCCCACATTGCGGACGCAGGAGATGCCCAGCCTCACTTCGGGTGAGTCCCGGGCGCCCTCCAGCGTGGCCTTCACGTCGCTCAGGTTCACGTCGGGCCCGTGGACGGTGACGCCGTGGCGGCGGGCGTCGCCCACCAGGGTGTTGGGCGAGTAGAAGCCCATGGGCTGGGCGTTGAGCAGGGCGGCGCAGAAGGCGGCCGGGTAGTGCAGCTTCATCCACGACGACGAGTAGACGAGGTAGGCGAAGCTCACCGAGTGGCTTTCCGGGAAGCCGAAGTTGGCGAAGGCGGCCAGCTTTTCGTAGATGGCGTCGGCCGTCTCCCCGGTGATGCCGTTGACGGCCATGCCCTCGTACAACCGGTCTTTCAGGGCCTCCATGCGCTCCGTGCTTCTTTTCGATCCCATCGCCTGCCGCAGCTGGTCGGCCTCGCCGGCGGTGAAGTTGGCCACGTCGATGGCCATCTGCATGAGCTGCTCCTGGAAGAGCGGCACACCGAGGGTCTTGGCCAGCGACTTCTCCAGCAGCGGATGCAGGTAGGTGACCGGCTCCTGGCCGTTCCTTCGTCTGATGTAGGGGTGGACGGAACCACCCTGGATCGGACCGGGGCGGATGAGGGCCACCTCCACCACCAGGTCGTAGAAATGCCTGGGCTTGAGCCTGGGCAAGGTGGCCATCTGGGCCCGGCTCTCGACCTGGAAGACGCCGATGGAGTCGGCCTTGCACAACATGTCGTAGACCGCGTCCTCCTGGGGGATGGTGGCGAGGTCGACGTCGATGCCGTGGTGGCGGCGGATCAGGTCGACGCCCAGGTGCAGGGCGGTGAGCATGCCCAGGCCCAGCAGGTCGATCTTCACCAGGCCGACGGCCGCGCAGTCGTCCTTGTCCCACTGCAGGACGCTGCGGTTCTCCATCCGCCCCCATTCCACCGGGCAGACCTCGACGATCGGCCGGTCGCAGATCACCATCCCGCCCGAGTGGATGCCAAGGTGTCGAGGGAAGCCCTGGATCTGTTGGGCGAGGTCGATCACCGGCTGGGGGATGTCGTGGTCCAGGGTGTCGGAGAGGCGGTAGCCGTCGACCTGCTTCGACCACGCGTCGAGCGCGCCCTGGGGGTGGTCGAGGGCTTTGCCCATATCCCGGACCGACGACTTGGGCCGGTAGGTGATGACGTTGGCCACCTGGGCCGCGTTCTCCCGGCCGTAGCGCTCGTAGACGTACTGGATGGCCTCCTCCCGCCGGCCGTTCTCGATGTCGAGGTCGATGTCGGGCGGGCCGTCCCGCTCCGGTGAGAGGAAGCGCTCGAACAGCAGCTTGAGGCCGACGGCGTCGGCGTTGGTGATGCCGAGGGCGTAACAGACCGCCGAGTTGGCCGCCGAGCCCCGGCCCTGGCAGAAGATGTCGTTGCGCCGGCAGAACTCGACGATGTCCCAGACGATCAGGAAGTAGCCGGGGAAGCCCAACGACTCGATCATGGCCAGCTCGTGGGTGATCTGCCTCTGCGCCTTGGGGTTGTCGGGGTACCTGCGTACCGCGCCTCTTCTCGTGAGCTCTCGCAGCCAGGACATCTCGTTGTGGCCGGGCGGGACCGGGTAGTCGGGCAGGTTGGGGGCGACGAGTTTGAGGTCGAACGCGCACGCTTTGCCTATGTCCGCAGCCTTGTCGACCGCGCCGGGGTAGCGGGCGAACCTTCGTGCCTGCTCTGTGCCACTTCGCATGTGGGCGGTGGCCGCCGGCGGGAGCCAGCCATCGAGCTCGTCGAGCGATCTGCGGGCTCGGACGGCGGCCATGGCGGTGGCGAGGGGTCTTCTCTCTGCTGTGGCGTAGTGGACGTTGTTGGTGGCGACGATATCGACCCCTGCTCTGGCCGCGAGGGCCGCCAGTGCGTCGTTGCGGGCAGAGTCGACAGGATCCCCGTGGTCCCACAGCTCCACGGCGACGTTGTCTCTACCGAAGATATCGATGAGGGTGTGGAGCTCGTGGGCCGCGGCGGCGGGGCCGCGGTTGACGAGCGCGGCCGGGACCGTGCCCTTCCGGCAGCCGGTGAGCACCTGCCAGTGCCCGCCGTGCCTGCGTTCGAGGGCGGCAAGGTCGGTCTTGGGCAGCGACTTCTCGCCGGCGCTCATGTGGGCGTCAGTGATCGTCCGTGCCAGATGTGCGTAGCCGGTGGGGTTGCGGGCGAGGACGACCAGGTGCCGGCCGTCCGGGTCGGGGGCGCCGGCCTGTGACCTGCGGGGGAGATCGAGGGTGAGCTCCGTGCCGAAGATGGTGGGGACGTCGAGTGCCGCCGCCGCTTCTGCGAACCGGACGATGCCGTAGAAACCGTCGTGGTCGGTGATGGCCAGTGCTTCCAGGCCGAGTCGTGCCGCCTCCTCCACCAACTCCTCGGGATGCGAGGCGCCGTCGAGAAAACTGAAATTCGAGTGGCAGTGCAGCTCGGCATACGGGACGGTGCCGGTCGTTCTCGGCAAGGTGGGGGGCTGGTACTCGCCCCGCTGGTTCGACCAGGCCGGGCTGTCCCCGCCGTCGGCGTTGTACGGCCGCCCCGACAACCGCCGCTCCAGCTCCGCCCACGGCACCGGCGGATTGGTCCAACCCATCCGCCCAGTGTAGCGAACACCTGTTCGCCCCTTGCCAGCGGGTGAAAGTGCATGACATGCTTCACGCAGTGGCGAGGCGGGCGGCGATCCGGGCGGTGCTGGCGGCGGCGCTCCTCACCGCGCTCGTCGCCTGCTCCCCCAGCTCCGCAGACCGAGGCAACGCCGCCGCCAACACCGTCCGCACCGAACCCTCGGCCAACCCCACCATCGCAACCGCCCCGCTCGCGACCACGACGACCAATCCCTACGCCGTGCCGGCGGCAATCGACGTGGCGTACGTAAATCGGGTGCTGGCGGGCTTAGACGCGGCAAATGGCGACACGACTCGGTTGGTCATCCGGACTCGGACCATCACGCAGGAGGCGTACGACCGACTCAAAGCAATCTACGCTGATCCCACCTTCATGCAAATCAATATCGACGGTTACGAGCGCGACATCCGAGACAACTTTCGAAGCTACAAATCCTCGCCGGGCGATCTGAAGTCGACCGTAAGTCGACTTATCAGCGCACGATCGGACTGTGTCTTCGTGCAAGTCAGCCGAGACTACACTTCTGCCGGCATCAACCCCCTTGCAGAGCTCCAAACCCAATGGGTGGCCCTGACGCTTCTTGATCGAACTCGAGATCCCAAGGGATACAATCCAACGCCTTGGGCGTTCAAGTACGATGGTTTTCCGCCCAACCGCAATCAACCAGCTGACCCGTGCGCATCATAGTCATTGTGCTAGTGATCGCTATAAATGTCGTATCCGGCGCTCCTAGCGTTGCAGCAGCTCAGGTGTGCGGCGGAAGCCGCAGCGGCGCCGAAATCGGTTGCGGAGGTGACCAGTCCCCAGTTGTTCCTGTGACCCAGTCGGTAGGGGGCTCACGACCCTCGTCGACGGCCTCCTCTGGACCTGCGACGACCTACATTCCCTACGACAAAATCATGCCTGGACCCGAAGGGCAGGCTTGCATAGGGACTGGCTATTACGAAGAAGGAACTGTTGCGCCTAGGCCGGTGCAAGGTCCGAGCGAGATGGAGGAAGGGCCGGGGAACTCAAGCAGCCTCTACTCAACTGCTCCACCATGCCCAGCCCAGCCCAGGGCAGAAGGACAGACTGCGCCCGTCGAAACACCAGCGATGGTCGCGAGGCGCTATTGGGAAGAAATTCCCTTAGCGACGCCGCGCCCTCAGATAGCACCTGGACGCGCCATCACGGGCAAGCTTGCGTACCTAGAAACGCATGGCCAAACAACGCAAGTGTACACAAACAGCACTATTTTTGGCCTCTTAGAGATATCCGCAACTGGAACATATACCGTCGACTGGGGCGACGGCACCAGGACCGGGCCGCACAACTTCGAGGGCAAGCCTTGGCCCGATGGGAGGATCACGCACGATTACCTCGACGTCGGCTCATACGACATCGTGGTCACGGAACGATGGACTGCGAACTGGCGTATCGGCGGGAACAGTGGCGTGCTGCGAACTCTACAGACCACTGGCCGGATCGACGATTTTCCGGTTCAGCAGATTCAGGCGGTCATCGGGCGGTAGCCGCACCGAAGTTTGCACGGTTTACCTCGCTATGCGGGGTTTTCCGTGCAAACCTTCGGGAAGTGTGAACGGTTGACGGGGTCCCCAGGACTGGTCAACCTTTCACACTTCGCACGGCAACGAGCTACTTCACCGGCGCCGGCTCCCTCTCCACACGCCTCGGCGGCATCTCCGCCGGCGGGTTCTGGCGGCGGACCAGATAGACCGCCAGACACATCGCCAGCCCCAACCCCAACAGCGCGCCCACCACGCCGGCCTGGAAGCCGGTCACGCGGTTGACCTCGGCCTCGCCGAAGGCGACGGTGCCGGTGAAGATGTCCTGGGTGTTGCTGATGGAGTTGCCGTTGCGGGTGTCGGACCAGGCCACCACGGCCCCGTCCTTCAACGAGGCGACGGCCACCGGGGCCATGACGTCGATGTTGTTGATCCACGAGCCGATCGTGCGATCGATGGGGACGTCGTTGACGCGGATGTTCGGGGTCCAGGTCGCCCCGCCGTCACGGGAGGTCGTCATGTACACCGAGACGAACTTGCCGCGGTTGGAGAAGAGGCTGAGCGTCTGGCCGTTGCCGACGGTCGACGGCGGGAACGGGTCCTCGCGCCAGTCGTACCAGGCCACGTCGATCCGCCCGCTCTCGCTCATCGAGATCTGCGGATAGTGCTGGCCGTACTTGGTGTTCACCGGGTCGTCGTTGAGCCGCTTCGGGTCGGTCCAGGTGACGCCGTCCTTGGAGCTGGCGAAGTAGGCGTCGAGCTCGTTGGCCCGGTTGTCATGCCACACGATGTAGAAGGTCTGCCGCTTCCGGTCGTACACGGGGATCGGCTCGCTGGCGTCGTTGGCGTTGGTGATCTCGTGGTCGGTCCACGTCCTGCCCTCGTCGGTCGACACGCTGGCGAACAGACGGGTGACGGGCGGAGCGGCGGACGGTCCCTGCTGGTTGGTAGCCAGCGGCGGCGCCGACTCCCGCCAGAACGCGAACAACCTGTCCCCAACCACAACCGGCCGGGGGCCGTCGAAGCCGTTGTTGCGCTCGAACATCAAGCGCGGCGGCGACCACGTCGTCCCTCCATCGTCCGAGGTCGACATGTACGGCCGGGTGGCCTTGGGCGGATCCGGCGGGAAGCGGTTGAACGACCGCCGCCACATGGCGTACATCCGACGGGGGTTGGCGGGATCGAAGCCGAGGTGGCCCTCGAAGTTGACCTCCATCTGGACGCCCGGCTCGGGAGCGGGGGTGCCCGGATCGATGGCGACGGTCTGCCACGACCGTCCCCCGTCGCTCGCGCGACCCAGCAGCACGCTACGGGTCCCGTTCCGTTCGGGAGCGTTGGCCTGGAAGACGTTGTAGATCGTCCCGTCGGGGCCCTGCTGCAGCTCGGTGCGGATGTTCTGCGACGTGGCGTAGCCCATGGCGCAGTTCTTGGTGAACGGCTCGAGCACCGGCGCGTTCTCCTGTCGCCAGGTCGCGCCCCGGTCGGTCGAGACGGCGAACCTGCAGGCGCCGGTGGTCATCTCGGAGTAGGCGAGATACACGGTGTCAGGATCGTCCTTGTCGACGAGGAGCGCAGGGCCCTCCTCGTCCCGGGTGAGGGGCAGCACCGGCTCCGAACGGTTCGCCTGCACGGCTGACCTCGCCTCGGCCGGTCCCTTGGCTTCCGACGCGCAGGCTCCCACCATGGCAGCGAGGACGCCGAGGGCCAGCAGTCGCCGCATGGTGGTTCGCATTCCAAATCCCCCTGTTGCTGAAATTCCCAGCCGGTTTACCGGTGTGTGGCGGTCACTTCAATAGATGCGACGGACATACAGCGGTCAGTCGTAGGTGGCCTCGACCTCCCAGCGGTTGTCCTGCTGGGACAGGAGGTGGGCGGTCCCCTCGGCCGTGATCACCTGCCAACGGGCCCGTCGACGGTGCCCGGCGTCGTCCCACCAGCGCTCGTCGACCGGCCACGGCCCGGCCCAGGCGGCCACGGCCGACCACGGGCCTCCCGCCACGGAAAGCCGGGCGTCGACCACCTCCGCCGGAATGGGAACACAGTGGACGGTGGCCGGCGACGGCGCCGGAATCCGCCCGGGCCAGGGCACCGCCGTCCCCCCGGAACCATCGACAGCAGGACGCTCGCCCCATGGGACCAGGCGGACCTGCTCGGCCGGGCTACGGCCGCCGGCGGGCACGGCGGTGACCACGGCCTCGGGGCCGAGCATCCCTTGGACCCGGGCCAGTGCCCGAGCCACCCGTTCGGCTGCGGCCCGGTCGCCGCCCCAAAAGCCCAGCTGGCGGCCGTCGTCGGGGCGCACCTCCTCGGGCACCAGGCGCAGGAGCGTGAGCCCCCCCGACGGACGGTCGCCAGCACTCATCCACCCGTCGAGTTGCCAGCGCACCCGCTCGGCCATGCGCCCACCGTTGCCGTCGAGGCGCCAGCGCCGGGCCAGGCGCTCGCCGTGCTCCCACTCGGCCTCCACCAGCACCCGGGTGGCGGTGAGCCCCTGGGCGATCAGGGCATCGTTGAGCCGGTCGGCGAGGCCCTTGGCGACGAAGGCGGCGGTCTCCACCCGGTCGGCGGGGGGATCGAGCTCGGCGGCCACGGTGAGGTCGAGCGGGGCGATGCGAGACACGAGCGGGCGCTCGTCGAGGCCCCGGGCCAGCCGGTGCGCCGCTCCGCCCGCGGGCCCGAACCGGGCCAGCACCGCCGGCGCCGGCAGCGAGGCCAGCTGGCCCAGGGTGCGGATACCCAGGCGGACGAGCAGGTCGGCCAGCCCGTCGTCGCCAGCCTCCGTGGCCGAACGGAATGTCAGGGTCGACACCGGGAACCCGGCGAGGAACCGGGCGCTCTCCCCCGCCGGCACGACACGTCCCTGGCGGGCCGCCCGCTCGGCGGCGAAGGGGCCGTCGGCCACGCCCACCCGGCACGCCGGCGCACCCGGCGGCAGAACCGAGTCGACCGCCGCCGCCACCAGTGCGACCAGGTCGTCGTCGCCGCCGAAGTAGCGTGACGGCCCGCGGGTGGCCACTGCGCAGACGCCGGGGCGGACGATCTCCACCTCCGGCGTGAACGTCTCGACGGCCACGACCACCGGCTCGAAGGCCCGGGCGTCGGCGGCCGGGTCCTGGTCGACCACCACCAGCCCGGGACAACGCGCCTCGGCCTGCCGGCGACGCAGGCCCCTGGCCACCCCCTCGGCCCGGGCGACGGCCGAGCACGCCACCACCCGGCCGGCGGCAAGCACAGCCGCGGGACGGTCGCTCAGGCCGGCAGCCGCAACCGGCCAGTCAGGACACCACACGACGAGGGTGCGCACGCCGCTCATCGACCACCTCCCGGATGCCACCCTCAGGGTGCGGCAGCCACAGCCCCACCCGCCGCTCCCGGGCCGCCGCTCCCCTCCCCCCGGCCACCACCTCCACCCGCCGGGCCCGGAGCCGGCCGTGGCCCTGCCCCACTCCCTCCCAGGCCGCCGAGGCCACGGTGAGCTGCACCTCGGCCGGCTCCGGCCAGCCACCGCCCGACACCACCAGCACCGCCCCCCGCTCCCTGGCCCGGGCGGTGAGCCGCCGGGCGTCGGCGCCCTTCAGGTGCGCGGGCGGCCGGGCCAGCACCACGTCGAAGGCGTCGACGAGAGCGGCCACCACCCATGCCCAGCCCCCGGCGCCTGCGGCCCGTGCCGGCGACGGAACCAGCGGGAAACGCTCCAGCACCACGCCCAGCTCGGCTGCGGCCGCCAGCCCGAGCGACGGCAGGCCGACCCCTGCGCACCACGACCCCTGCGCCGACGCCGCAGCCAGCAGCGACAGGGCGAGCGAGGTCGAGCCGGCGACCGACACCACCGACCCCCGGCGCAGGGCCCGGGCCGGGAAGAGCGACTCGAGAACTCCCAGCACCGGCAGCAACCGCTCGCCGGCCATGGCCACCGGCTGGGCCCGAGCGGCCCCTTGAGCGGGGATGCCGGCCCGAGCGGCCCCTTGAGCGGGGATGCCGGC
>Ga0136633_1003039_pt1 | contig 11192 bp, 8 predicted proteins | sample AntDrymeUQ832206_2_FD_105494 | JGI IMG/M metagenome (GOLD analysis project Ga0136633, IMG submission 105494) | Polar desert sand microbial communities from Dry Valleys, Antarctica - metaG UQ83 (22.06) | ecosystem: Environmental > Terrestrial > Soil > Desert | place: Antarctica: Dry Valley...
ACGCGGCGTCCGAGGTCATTCCTGTGGCCAGCGTGCAGAACCGCTTCGCCCCCGACGAGCGGTCCTCCCTCGACGTCGTCCAGGCGTGCGAGGAGCGGGGCATCGCGTTCCTGCCCTACTGCCCACTCGGCGGCGGCCACGACGCAGCGTCCCTCGGTGACCGCCTTCCCGCCTTCGCCGCGGTGGGTGAGCGCCACAACGTGTCGGCTCAGCGGGTGGCGCTGGCTTGGCATCTTGCTGCGTCGCCGTCGATCATCCCGATCCCGGGCAGCCGCCGGGCCGAGACGATCACCGACAGTGCCGCGGCAGCGACGCTCGCCCTGTCCGATGACGACCTTGCCGAGCTCGAGACGAGCCTTCCCTGACGCTGACCGCCGAGGCTCCGAACAGCACGGGCTGTTGAGCGTGGTCAGCGGGGCTTGTTGGACGTGGTGGGCTACGCGCGTGGCTTCGTGGCGGAGACCCCCGGGGAGGGTTTCGTCTCGCCGCAGTCCTGTCCGCGGGCAGCGCGGTAGCGGGCTCTCGTGGTGTCCTCTGCGACGCGGCCATCGAGGAATAAGCGCTTGCGCCTGTTGATGTACGCCGTGCACGACCCGACCTTCACCCTCGACTGGCCGGCGGCTTCCACGGTCACCCACTTGGTCGAGTAAAGGGACACGGTGATCTCGGTGTCTGTGTAGGTAGGCCAGATCAGGATGCCGTAGGGAGTCGGGTTGGTGATCGTGAGATCGGGGTGCGGGAAGCCGAGCGTGGCGTCGCGGCCCCTCGGGTACCGGCCGATGTAGAGCGTGTGGCTCTGGTACTCGCCGAACTCGAGGCCGCCGAACCAGGCCGCGTTGAACAACGTGGTGGCGAACTGGCTGACGCCGCCTCCGACGTCCTCGACGAACTCACCGTCGGCGATGGCCCGGTCGACGACAAAGCCGTTCTGCTCGGACCGCTTCCCGACGAAGCCGTTCACTGACAGCGTCGCGCCGGGCAGGATGACGTAGCCGCGGAGTATGTCTGCGATCCGATGGATGTTCGTCACCCGCGGCTGCCCCGCAGGGTGCTTCGTCGAGAAGGTCGCCACCATCTCCTTCACGCCGAGACCCGCCATGGCGGCGTCGCTCGTCTTCGGCATCCTATCCACGAGATCCAGTCGCACAGGCTCGGAGGGGCGTTGCAGGATCGCCGCCGCGAGCGCCTGCGCGACGGGCGGGCTGCAGCACGCCTTTCCCCGCACGCCCGGCACGAGGACGGGAGCACCGGTCGGATCGACGGTGAACGCCGGCTCCGTCGGAGGCGAGATCGCCTCGGCCATCGCAGCCGTGGCTACGACTGCGGCCCTTTCTGGATCGACGGTCAGCTCGAGGCGGTCACGGCCGGGCACCGACGTGATCACCTGGCGCATCGCTGCGGCGCTGAGCGATCCCGCCGTGGTCCCGACGACGATAGGCAAGCTCGTGGCCACGAGCGCCTCCGCCCGGCTGGCAGCCTCCTCGGCGTCGGCCTCCGTGAAGCGCGGCCCGGCGTCAGCCCGGGTGGCGGTGACCATGACCGGCGATCCCTTCCCCGCTGCCTGCGGGAGCACCTTGGCGAGGTCCTCGGTGTGCAAGCTCTGTCCGGACTGACCGGGGAGGCCGACGAACTTGCCCTCGAACCTCCCGCGGGTGCCGATGGCGATGTGCGCCTCGACCAGTGGGCTCGGACCGCCTTTGCCCCACTCCGCCGCGAACAAGTCGAGAGCGACCCGGTCGACCTCGAAGCGAACGTCGGCTCGGCGGTCGCCGCTGAACCCCGCGAGCCACGAAGCCCAACGCCGCGGAAGACCTCCAGTCCGGCCGGCCGTGAGAACCTTCGGCGTCGTGGCAACAGGGTCGATGCGGAGCCCGACCTTCCGGGCCTCCGTCCTGATGTCCTCTGCCCCGTCGACACGGATCACGACCTCGGTCGCCGCATAGCGACTGCTCACATCGTCGATCGCCCGGACGAGGCGTTCCCGCGAGTAGCCCGACACGTCTCGACCCGCGACCTGCACGTTGCGAGCGACGTGTCCGCTCGTCCTCGCCTCGTCGACGAGGAACGCCACGCCGACCAGAACCACCACGAAGCCTGCTGCGGCAGCGAACACCGCCAAAAGGACCTTCGGCTGTCGAACGCGGCCCAGCAAGGTCAGGAGCACCCTGCGCTGCACCGTGGCACCCTACAAGGGTGGACGTCGGCAGAGCAGCCGCCCCCGTCCCGCACCCCGTCTTCGCTCCGCGGCCCGAGCTCACTCGCATTCTGAAAGGTCTGTGGACCTGCTTCTACGAGGAGCTTGAGGGCGGTGCCTGGGCGTGGCACCAGGACTACGGCTACTGGTACCACAACGCCTGCCTGTTCCCCCTGATGGCGTCGTGCTTCATCGCGATCGACCCGAACACGCGCGCAAACGGGTGCATGCAAGTCCTGCGCGGCTCTCACCACCTGGGACGGATCGAGCACGGCGCCACCGGCGGCCAGACGGGGGCCGACCCCGATCGGGTTGCGCAGGCAGCGAAGGTGCTCGATCACGTGCACGTCGAGCTCGACCCAGGCGACGCCCTCTTCTTCCACTGCAACCTGCTCCACCGCTCCGATGCGAACCGCTCGGCGGACCCTCGGTGGTCGCTGATCTGCTGCTACAACGCAGCCCGCAACAACCCGTACCGGGAGACCGGTCACCCGCGGTACTCGCCGATCGAACGCGTCGCCGACGACTCCGTCCTCATCGAGGGCCAGCGACGCTTCGGCGTGGCGGCAGATGCACCACCGTGTCGCTGAAACCCGAGACGATCGCACCAACGGTCACGCTGCCGCGTCTAGACACGCTCGATGTCCAGCACGTGAGCGTGAGAGCTGCACCGCTCGAGCGGTCCGACACCATGGTCGACGACCGGTCCGAGCTCGCCGCTCGCCTGACCAGTGACGGCTACGTGTTCTTGCCCGGCCTCCTCGACCGCGGGCTAGTCCTCGACGTCCGCGGCGACGTCCTAGATGCACTCGACGACCAGGGTTGGCTCGGCCCGCGACCAGACCGGAACGACGCCGTCCCAGGACCGCGGTCGCTCAGCGATCAGGACGACGCCTGGTGGCCCGGCTACATCGCGGTCCAACGCCTGGAGGCCTTTCACCAGCTGGCCCATGCCGCGCCCATCCTCGACATCGTCAGCACACTTCTCGGTGGCGCTCCCGTGCTGGTGCAGCCGCACAAGATCGCCCGCATCCGGTTCCCAGGACCGGACCAGCTGACTCCGCCGCACCAGGACTTTCCCTTCATCCAGGGCACCTGCGATGTTCTCACCGCATGGATCCCGCTCGGTGACTGCCCCGCTGAGATGGGGCCACTGCGCGTGCTCAAAGGCTCCCATCGCCACGGGTTCCGCGAACACGCAGCGCTCGCCGGCGGGGGCGGCATGGGCCTCGAGATCGACGGACAGGACCCCCGTTGGCGCAGCACGGACTACCGCGCCGGCGACGTCCTGGTGTTCTCCAGCCTCACGATCCACGACACCGCCGCCAACCACGGTGACCGGATCCGACTCTCCGCCGACTACCGCTACCAGTCGGCCCTCGAACCCATGAACGAGGGGCTCGTGCACCCCCACGCCTACCCGAGCGTGCCCGACTGGGACGAAATCACACAGGCCTGGGCCAGCACCGAGTGGATCAGCATCCCCTCCAGCACGCCGCTCGTGAAGGCTCGCTTCCCCGATGCAGATCTGCACCCCGGCGCCAGTCGCTTCACCGCAACATCGGACGCGGACACAACCCATACGGGCTGACCGCAGACCACGACTCGGAAAGGGTCAGGAGCGGAGGTCGACCGTCGCCGCACACCCGGTACACCGTGGCCCGGTGGCCGGGGTCCAACCGCGTCGCGGCGAGGCCCGTCGAGCCGCACGGCGATCGACCTGCGATAGTTGGGGTATGCAGCCCACCCCCGCCCGCTGGGCCCTCGCCGCCCTCGTCGTCTCCGCCCTGCTCGCGGCCTGCGGTGAGACCAGCGACACCACCGCCGCCGACCAGGCGTCGACCAAGGCCAAGGCGGCTGAGGTGAAGGCCGCGCTGACGACGGCCGATGGCGCCTCGGCCGGCAACGTCGGCTTCAGCGCCGTCCCCGGGGGGACCCAAGTCGATATCCAGGTGACGCCGGCGAAGGCGGTCACCGCCGGCCGCTTCCACGCCATCCACGTGCACGCCAACGACGACCCGGCCAACGGCGAGGGCTGCAAGGCCGACGCGGCGGCCGCCCCGCCGACATGGTTCGCCGCCGTCGACGGCCACCTCAAGGCGGGCACCGCCACCCACAACGACCACATCGGCGATCTGCCCAGCGTGCTCGTCCAGAAAGACGGCACGGCCAGCCTGCGGTTCACCACCGACCGCTTCTCGCCGGCCGACGTGGTCGGCAAGGCCGTGATCCTGCACGCCGGCCCAGACAACTTCGGGAACATCCCCGCCGGCACCCTGCCCGACCAGTACACGGCGAACGCCGAGGCGGCCACCGCCAAGACCGCCGCCACGGGCAACGCTGGCGACCGGATGGCCTGCGGCCTGATCGGCCGGGCCTGACCGAGCGCGGCGCAGACCGCAGCTGACTCGGGCCTGTCTCCACAAGTCGGCCACGGCGACGAGACGGACCTGCCGCTCTCGGCGACGGCTGCATCCGGATCGAAGACCGGCGCCTGATGACCGGCCCGTGGACCTTGACAGTGTCGTCGATACCGTGGTCACATCCGTCGGTGCCGCCAGCCGCGTCCGGCGTCTCCGACCGGCTCTTGTCGTGGGAGGGGTGTCAGGACCCTCACGCGGTGTACCGCGACCTCCTGGCCGGACCAGCGCTGTGCGCGGACGGCGACAGCTGGCTGGCCAGTCACCACGACGCGGTGACGGCCATCCTGCGCGACGACCGGCTGGGCCACGCCCAGGCCGCTGAGCCTCCGGACGAGTCGCTGCCCGACTGTGTGCAGCGGACGATGTTCATCGTCCGGAACCCGCCCGAGCACACCCACCTCCGCGGTCTGGTGGCCCGCTCATTCACACCGCGGACCGTCCGGGAATTGCGCCCCGCGGTGGAAGCGCTCACCGAGCAGCTCCTGGACGGCCTGCAAGACCGCGACGGCGCAGCGGACCTGATCGCCGACTTCGCCGCGCTCCTGCCGGTGACGGTGATCGCCGACATGTTCGCCGTGCCAGAGGCAGACCGGGCCGACTTCCGCCGCTGGTCCGAGGACCTCGTCGTGCCTGACGGGTCGGCCAAGGCCACCCAGCTCGACCGACGCGCCTTGGCCGCGCAGGCTTTCGCCGGCTTCTTGACCTCGCTGGTCGAACACCGCCGCCGGCGGCCCGGGCCCGACCTGGTCAGCATGCTCGTTGCCGCCTCCGACGCCGACGCCGCCTTCGCCCAGTCCGACGTGGTGGCCACGTGCCAGCTGTTGCTGTTCGCCGGCCACGAGACGACCGTGAACCTGTTCGGCAACGGCATCCTCGCCCTCCTCCGCCACCCCACCGAGCTGCAACGCCTCGCCGCAGGAAACGTGTCGGCCCAGGCCACCGTCGAGGAGCTGCTGCGCTACGACGGACCCGTCCACCTGACCGCCCGCACCGTGCTGGCGCCCGTGACCATCGGCGGCGTCGACCTCGAGCCCGGTTCGTATGTCACCGTGCTGCTCGGCGCCGCCAACCGCGACCCACGCCGCTTCGAACACCCTGACCGCCTGGACCTGGCGCGGCCCAACAACCAGCATGTCGCCTTCGGGTCGGGCATCCACTTCTGCCTCGGCGCCACACTGGCCCGCATGGAAGCGCACATCGCCCTCCCGGCCCTCCTCGCCCGCTTCCCCGACCTCACCCTCGCCTCCGACCAGCTCACCTGGCGCCACTCGCTCATGCTCCGCGGGCTGACCGCCCTCCCTGTCACCTGGTGACCCCGCGGTGTTGTACGCCGTCCGACCGTGGCGTCGACGTCGAGTTCCACATGCGGAAGGGCAACCCCGTGAGAGCGTGCTGCACGCCCTGGCCCGCACTGTCGACGCCGGCCTCATCGTCGTCGGCAACCGTGGCATGGACCGTGCCCTCGGCCTGGTCGGCCGATCGATCCCCCACCGCGTATCCCAGGGTGCGCCCTGCGACGTGCTCGTCGTCGACACAGCCGCCTAGCCGGGCCAGGTGTTCCTGGCCTCTTGGAGGATGCGTGCCACAGTCGTCCGTGCGTCAAGAGTGGCGCAAGTGGTCCGGTTATCGTCTCGGCCATGGGTGAGGCAACAAAGAACGGTGCTCCGGCGCGGCGGATCGGGCGTAGCGGCATCGAGGTCAGCGCCATTGGGCTCGGGTGCTGGGCGATCGGCGGGCCGGTATGGCGGGGGGATGCTCCGAGCGGGTGGGGCCAGGTCGACGACGCCGAGTCCGTGCGGGCGGTCCAGCGTGGTGTAGAGCTCGGCGTCACGCTGTTGGACACGGCCGACGTCTATGGGGCCGGCCACAGCGAACGCGTCGTCGGGCGTGCCATTGCGAGCTGCCGCGACGACGTCGTGATCGCCACCAAGTTCGGCATCGTCTTCGACGAGGAGTCGAAGGAGATCACGGGCCAGGACGCGTCACCGGAGTACATCCGACGAGCGTGCGACGCCAGCCTCCAGCGGCTCGGCACCGACCGCATCGACCTGTACCAGTTCCACCTCGCAGGCCACGAGCTCGGCGACGCCGACGCGGTTCGCGACACGTTGGAGGAGCTCGTCGCCGCAGGCAAGATCCGGAGCTACGGCTGGAGCACCGACGACGCGGCCCGGATCGGCGCGTTTGCCACCGGACCGGGTTGCGCCGCAGCACAGGTCGCCTTCAGCGTGCTCGGTGGAAACGACGACGCGCTGGGCGTCTGCGAGAAGGAGGACCTCGGTGCACTGATCCGTGGCCCGCTCAGCATGGGCATCCTGACCGGGAAGTTCACCACCGAGACCAAGCTCCCCGAGGACGACGTCCGCCACTCGTGGGACTTCTCGCAGGGAGACCTGGCCGCCCGCCTCGACACCGTCGAACAGCTCCGGGCGGTGCTCGGAGCGAACGGCCGCACCCTCGCCCAAGGCGCGCTCGGTTGGCTCCTGGCCCGCAGCGAGACGACCCTCCCGATTCCCGGCTTCAAGTCGGTGTCCCAGGTCGAGGACAACGCGGGCGCGCTGCGCACGGGCCCGCTCAGTGCAGACGAGATGGCAGCGATCGACGCAATCCTCCACCCGGCCTGACCGCGCCAGCCGAGGCCGAAACGTCTGCGGGTACTCCACCGGGGGGCGGTCGCGCCTCGCGCCGAGCTGGTCCCATTGCCTACATCATGCCCGGCACCCAGGAGGAGGCCGGGGCGGTGGAGCAGCGCATCGCCGAGATGTTGGCGGGACGGGAACGGCAGTTGTGTGTGGGTCAGTCAGTCAGTCAGTGGGGTGTTCCCGCAACCGGTCGACCTGGTTCGATGCCCCTTCGTCACGATGCTCCACAGGTTGGGGACGAGGGTCTCCACGCAAGTCGGCGACGCCGTTCGCGGGAGAGGTGAAAGGGTGGTCTCGTGCTGGTCATCCGCGGGACGAAGAGGCTGAGGGATCGGGTGAAGGGGCCGGTCGCCGCGGCGGACGTCACGTCGACGACCGAGTTAGGCGACTGGTTCGCCAACGCCTTCTTCTGGCGGCCGCACGTCGCCATGCTGGTGAACCGGTCGACGTTGCTCCCTGTCTTCGTCGAGCTGGCGCCGGCGGCCACCCTGCGCACGCGGGTGCCGGTGGCGATCGAGCGGGTGCTCCGCCTCCACGGGGTCAACGAAGCCTTCATCACCGCCGAGGTGGAGGCGATGCAGGACGTCTGTCTCGCCCCGACCGACGACAGAAGCGTCCTCGGCGTCATGAACGACATGGCGTACATGGCGGAGCACGCGTGGAAGGAACGTCTTCCCGACCTCGACGCCCTGTCGATGCGCATGTCGACTTGGATCTCCGGGCCCCTCGCCGGCCGGGGAGGCACCCCCGGCGGCGCACTCGCCGTGGTCGTCAACGGCGGGGTCCCGCTCGTCGCACCTCGCACTGCGCATCGCCTGAAGATCAGCATCGTCGACACGAAGCCGCCGGTCTGGCGGCGGGTGCTCGTGGACAGCAGCCAGAGCTTCCGCCACCTGCACCTCGTGGTGCAGGTGGCCTTCGGGTGGGCCGGGTACCACCTGCACGAGTTCGAGGTGAGGGAGGTCCGGGTCGGCGAACCCGATCCCGAAGAGGACTGGCGCGAGCCGCCGCAAGACGAGCGCCGCATCCGGATCAACAGCCTCACGGCCGAGGGCACGACGTTCCTCTACACCTACGACTTCGGCGACGACTGGCGCCACCAGATCGAGGTCGAGGCGGTGGAGGCCGCCGGGCCTGATGTCGCCCTGCCAGCGCTCATCGACGGGCGCCGGGCCTGCCCGCCCGAGGACAGCGGCGGCCCGGGGGGCTACGAAGAGCTCCTCCAGGTCCTCAGCGACCCCACCCATCCCGATCACGAGCACTACTCCGGCTGGGCCGGCGACTTCGATCCCGAGGCGTTCAACCCGGCCGGCCTCGAGTCTGGGCTTCACGCCATCGAGTTCGGCTACTGAGTCAGCTGCTAGTCCACGTGGCCGCGATCGGGACGGCGGTGAGGTCAGGTTCGAGCGGCATCGGGCGGTCGACAAGGCAGACGACCACGCCTTGGAGCCAGCGGTCTCCGACCCGCTCGGCGAGCCAGCGCAGCCAACGGGTGTCGTCGGAGGTGGGTGAAGCGGTGGCCTTGACCTCGATGCCGACGACGCGTCCACCGGCGCCGACCGCGACGAGGTCGACCTCAGGGCCGCTGTGCACGCGGAGGTGGAACAGGTCGACCAACCCTGTGGACGATGCCTGGCGCGCCAGCTCGTTCACGACGAATGTCTCGAGCAACGGCCCGAACGCAGCGTTCGTGACATCGGAGAGGCGGGCACCCGTCTCGCGCGAGAGGTGAGTGGCGAGACCGGTGTCGACGACGTGCGCCTTCGTCCTCCCGCTCGCCCGGGTCGAGAGGTTGGCGGTGAACGGGGGCAGGGTGTGGAAGGCGAAGACGGTCTCGAGGAGTGGGAGGTAGCGCCGGACCGTGGCGTCGGCCATGCCGGCGGCACGGGCGAGCGAGGAAGGCACCAGCTCGCCGCCGGTGCGAGCAGCGAGGAGCCGCCACAGCTCGTCGAGGTCGCTCGGCTGACGTATCGCCGCAAGGTCGGGGACGTCGCGGCCCGTCACGGTCCGGATGTAGCTCGCGAACAGCGTGGATCGGTCGCTCTCGTCTTCGAGGAGCACGGCTTCTGGGAGCCCACCGGCGGCGATCCGGCCGGCGACCTCCGCTCTTGACAGTCGTGCGGGCAACCGAGCCCGGACGGCGTCGACACTCTCGAGGAGAGCGTCGAGCAGGCCGTCATCGCCGCCGTGGATCTCGCCCTGTGAAAGCGGCCACAGGTCGAGGAACCTGACGCGACCCGCCAGCGATTCGGACAGCCGTGGCTCGGTCAGAAACCGGGTAGACCCGGCGAGGACCAACTGGCCGCGGTCGTCGGACCTGTCGAGCTGCGCCTTGATCGCGAGGAGCAGCGGATCGCCTCCGCGCTGGAACTCATCAAGGAACAGCGGCGCTGGACGTCCGGCGAGATAGCCGACGGGGTCGTGACGTGCCGCCCGCACCTCAGCGCGGTCGTCGAGCGTGGCGTAGGTCGCGCCCGTCGCCTCGGCCACGCGACGAAGCAGCGCACTTTTCCCGGACTGCCGCGGCCCATTGACGACGACAGCGCGCGACGACCGCAGGAGGCGTTGAAGCCTCGCCTCGGCGCGCCGGTCGATCCACATCGGGAAGATAGTAGCGGTTGTGATGAGATTTCTCATCACTTGTAACGAGAACTATAGTTACCCGACCCTGGATGCGGTCACCGGTCAGGTTGCCAGCGAGGTCGAGCGGGTGGACGAGCTGCGGCCCGGTCACGCGCCTGCACCGAGGCCGCCGGCGACGGTGGAGGTGGCGGTGACGGACTCGCCGACGGAGAGGTCGACGAGGTCGGCAGCAGCCATGCCGGCGTAGCGGCCGTAGGGGTTGGAGTCGCTTATCGACGTCTGTTTGGTGTGCGGGAACAGGATGGCGGTCGCTTCATCGACGGCGCTGCGTCGGCCGGCAAGGACAGGGAGCAGGCCGGCGCCGGCCGCGGTCTTCGACGCGTCGTCGACGGCCGCGGCGTCGGTGGCGGCGAGGCGGTCACCGATGCGGTTTGAGAAGCCGAGCAGGAACGACTGGCGGTAGCTGCGGGTGCGGCCGCCGGTGACGGCCTTGGTGGCCCGGGCCATGCCCCCGACGGCCTGGACGAGCAGTGAGGTGAAGAGGACCTCCACGAGGTCGAGGTCCGCCGAGTAGCCGACAAGGGCGACACACCCGTGCGAGCCAATGACGATGACCGAGCACCGATTGGCCTTCGCCACCGCCTGGAGCAGCAGTCCCTTGGCGTCGAAGTAGGGGTCGTCGATGGGGATGCGGCGCAACACCGGCTGGTCGGACCCGCGCTCGCCGGCGAGTAGCGCCTCGTCGATTGCGTGCCGGCTGATCAGCTGCTGCGCCTTGGCCGCGAACGTCTCCGCCTCCTCCTCGAAGGTGGTCGATTCGGCCTGAGCGAGAAGCGCGCGGACCTTGGCCAGCACGCCGGCGTCGACCGACTGCCTCGCGGTGGGTGCCGGCACCTCACCCCTCGGCACGGTGGCGATCGGGGCGAGCGCCCGGAGCGCGGCCTGGACCCATTCCGCCGTGGGCTCGAGTGACCCGCCGAAGAGGCGGGCGGATCGGCGGACGATGTCGAGCGGGGTGGCGGGACGGGGAGGAAGGGCGAGCCGCTCGATGCTCCAGAAACGGGACTCGTCAGCGCCGGTCGATCGCTCATAGGCGATCACCTCACGGGCGAGTGCATCGCCCATCTTCGGCGACCTTCTCTCGGCGATGCGGGGCAGTTCATGCGGCCACCACCCGGACGCGTAGGCGTGCCGTACCTGCCTGGCCCACTCGACGACCACAGCTGTCGCCACCGCCTCACGCCACATGCCCGCCGGCACCCGCGCCGGACCGCGCCAGACGTCGAGGAGGGCATCGCAGATGTCTTGGCCGTGAATGATTCCCTGGAGCAGGAACGAGACGCCGTCCTC
>Ga0136633_1003040_pt1 | contig 11188 bp, 9 predicted proteins | sample AntDrymeUQ832206_2_FD_105494 | JGI IMG/M metagenome (GOLD analysis project Ga0136633, IMG submission 105494) | Polar desert sand microbial communities from Dry Valleys, Antarctica - metaG UQ83 (22.06) | ecosystem: Environmental > Terrestrial > Soil > Desert | place: Antarctica: Dry Valley...
ATAATCGCGCGCATGGAGATTGACGTCCGTCCTTTCGATGGGGACTCCCGTGCCTTCTTCGAGGCTGGTGTCCTTGCCTTCAGTGAGCGGCCGCACGAGGCCGACATGCCGTCATGGGACGCCCTCTTCGAGCCGGATCGCGCCATTGCCGCCTACGACGGCGATCGGATCGTCGGCACCGCCGGCATCTTCAGCTTCGACTTCACCGTGCCCGGAGGCGTGCTGCCGGCCGCCGGCGTGACGATCGTCGGCGTCCATCCAACGCATCGGCGCCAGGGCATCCTGCGCCGAGTGATGCGGATGCAGCTCGACGCCATCCACGACCGGGGCGAGCCGCTCGCCATCCTGTGGGCGTCGGAGGGCAGCATCTACCAGCGCTTCGGCTACGGGCTGGGAACCACGCGCACGCGCCTGGATGCCTCGCGCGAACGAGGCACGTTCCGCCTGCCGCACACGCCGGCCGGCACGGTTCGGTTCGTGGATGTCGAGGAGGCCAAGCGCCTCTTTCCTCCCATCCACGACGCGCTGCTGCCACGCCGGACTGGCTTCTTCGCGCGAACCCCGGCCTACTGGGACCACGAAATCTTCCACGACCCGGAGCACTGGCGCCGCGGCGCGAGCGAGGCCTGGCACGTCGTGCACGAGGTCGCCGGCGTGGCTGACGGATATGCCCGCTACCGCATCCGCGACGCCTGGGACGACTCCGGCCCGAAATCGACCGTGGTCCTGACCGAAATGCTCGCCACGAACCCGGCCGCTCACCTGGACCTGTGGCGCTACCTGCTCGACATCGACCTCATGAGCCGCCTGGAGGCGTGGAACATTCCCGCCGACGACCCGATCTTCCTGTCGGTCGCCGAGCCCCGAAAGCTGGGCATGGCCGTGAGCGACGGCATCTGGCTGCGGATCGTCGACGTTGCCGCGGCGCTCGCCGGGCGCCGCTACGGCACCGCTGGATCGCTGACCATCGAGGTCGCCGACGAGTTCTGTCCCTGGAACGACGGGCGCTGGTGGCTATCGGTGGAGGATGGCGTCCCGGTGGCCGAGGCCGGCACCGATGCGCCCGACATCGCCTGTGACGTCACCGACCTTGCCGCCGCCTACCTTGGCGCCTTCAGCTTCGCTCAACTGGCCGATGCGAATCGCGTGCGCGAGCTCCAGCCAGGCGGCACCGCGCGCGCCGACGCGCTCTTCCGCACCGATCGCGCTCCGTGGTGCCCCCGCGTCTTCTGACGGCATCCGGCCCGTGACGGCCGATCGGCCGCGAGGACGTGGAACTCCACCAGGCTGAGGTCACGTCTCGCGGCACGGATCCTGCAGCCCTGTATTCTGCAGTGAAAGCGCTTACACGAGCGGACCGGCGCAGCCCCACCATCTACGAGGTCGCCAAGCGCGCCGGAGTTTCGATTGCCACGGTCTCGCGGGTGCATCGCCGGGCCGAGCGCGTGGCGCCTCCGACCCGCGACCGGGTCGAACGCGCCATCGAAGAGCTCGCCTACCGGCCCAGCCGGCTCGGGCGCTCGCTCGCGCACGGCAGCCACGACGCGATCGGGATCGTCTTCCCCGACCTGTCCGGTCCCTACTACTCGGCCGTCATCCTCGGCTACGAGGAGACGTCGGCAGCCCAGGGCCGCAGCGTCCTGATCCTCGGCACACATCGTCGGCCGAGAGCCGTGGACCAGGTGCTTGACCTTGCGGACCGCGTCGACGGTCTCGTACTCATGAGCCAGACGGTCGACGACACTGTGGTCGACGAGCTGCGTCGGCGCGGCGTCCCGATCGTCCTCCTGGCACGCCCACCGGTGGGCGGCGCTGACAGCGTGGCGACCGAGAACCGCCGTTCCGCGCGGGCGCTGGTGACCCACCTTATCGGGCATGGACATGAGCGGCTCGCGTTCGTCGGCGATCCGGCCGGATCGGCGGATGTGGGCGAGCGATGGGAAGGATTTCTCGCCGCGCACCGATCGGCCGGGCTCGCGCCGGCCTTCGGACCATTTACCTGCGGCTTCCGCGAAGAGGACGGCCGGGAGGCTGCGTTCGCCGCCCTCATCGCCGGGGCGCACCGGCCGACGGCGGTCGTGGCCGCGAACGACGAGATCGCGCTGGGCGTCCTGGGGGCCGCCCGAGACGCGGGCATCGAGACGCCCTCCGAGCTCGCCGTCACCGGGTGGGACGACATCCCCGCCGCGCGCCACCTCATGTCGCCGCTTACCACGGTGCGACAGCCGATGCTCGACATCGGTCGACGGGCAGCTGCGCTGCTCCACGAACAGATCACGACCGGGCGTTCAGAGCCGCGGCGTGAAGTCCTGCCAACCGAGTTGGTGGTGAGATCGAGTTGCGGGTGCATCGCACCCAAATCGGAAGGAGGAGTACCCAGGTGAGGACTCAGTATCGGCTCGGAGCGTCGCTCCTGGCCATCGGAATGGTGCTTGCCCTGGCCGCATGCGGCCGGAGCGAGGACGGGGGCGGCGCGTCCGCCGGAGCGCAGGCCTCGGAGGTTGACACCTCGGCCGCCAGCGGCGAGATCGACGTTTGGGCCATGGGGGCCGAGGGGGAGAATCTCGGCGTTCTGGCCGACGCCTTCATGGAGGAGTTCCCGGACGTCACGGTCAATGTGACGCCGGTCCCGTGGGACGCGGCCCATGATCGGATCGTCAATGCCATCGCGGGCGGCGAGGTGCCGGACGTGACCATGGTCGGCACGACCTGGATGGGCGAGTTCGCCGCGCTCGGCGGCCTTGATCCGGTGCCGGCCAACATCGATAGCTCCCAGTTCTTCGAAGGAGCCTGGAACACGACGATCGTCGAGGGAACGAGCTACGCCGTGCCGTGGTATGTCGAGACGCGACTGCTCTACTACCGCACCGACCTGGCCGCCGACGGCGGCGTGACCGAGGCGCCTGCCACGTGGGACGACCTCAAGGCCGCGGCAGCGGCGATGCAGGAGGCCGGCGCCGAATACGGTATCAGCCTCCAGCCCGGCGGCACCGGCGCCTGGCAGACGTTCATGCCCTTCTTCTGGCAGGCCGGCGGCGAGATTCTCGGCGAGGACGGCAGCTTCACCCTCGACGGCGCGCCGTGCGTCGACGCGCTCACCTTCTACGACTCGTTCTTCGAGGAGGGGCTGACTCCGCCCGCGGCGGCCGACGTCCCGGTCGAGGGCCAGTTCGCCAATGGCGAGGTCGGCTCGTTCATCAGTGGGCCATGGATGATCGGCATCGTCACCGATGCCGGCGCCGAGCCGGACAGCTGGACCGTCGCGCACCAGCCGACCGAGGAGGCCGGCACCTCGTTCGTGGGTGGCGCCAACCTGGCGGTGCTGGCCGACGCGGACAACAAGGAAGCAGGATGGGCGTTCGTCGAGTACCTCTCGCGGCCCGAGATCCAGGTGACCTGGTACGAGACGGTGAGCGCCCTCCCCTCGGTCCAGTCCGCTTGGGACGACGAGGCCCTCTCCGGCGACGAGCTGCTCTCGGCGTTCGGCGAGCAGCTCTCCGACGCGAAGGCGCCGCCTTCGATCCCGACGTGGGAGCAGGTCGCAGCCGAGATCGACGCCGTGATCGAGCAGGTCACGGTCGGCGATACGACGCCGGAGGATGGCTGCGCCGCGATGCAGGAGGCAGCAGCCGGCATCGGCACCGGGCAGTAGGGTGACCGGCCGAACCGACGCCCTGGGTGCGGGCTCGCCCGCACCCAGGGCGGGTGGATCTCGATCGCGCGACGCGCTCATCGGCTGGAGTTTCGCGGCCCCCTTCGTGATCCTCTTTCTCGTCTTCATGGCGGGACCGATCCTGGTCGCCCTCGTCACCAGCTTCACCGACCTGCGGGTCACCGACATCCGCAACCCGCTCGCCATCGAGTTCATCGGCATCGAGAACTACCTCGCCGTGCTCGGGGACGAGCGCTTCCAGAAGGCGGCGGCCAACACCGCGGTCTTCGTGCTCGTCGGCGTGCCGCTGACCATGGTCCTTGGCCTGGCGGCGGCGGTCGGCGTCAACCAGGGCTTCGCCAGGCTGCGCACCGTGTTCCGGGTCGGCTTCTACCTGCCGGTCGTAACCAGCATCGTGGCCATCGCGGTCGTCTGGCGCCTGCTGCTCGGCACCGACGTCGGGCTCATCAATGCCACGCTCAGCATCACCGGGATCGATGGGCCGGGCTGGCTGTCCGACGAGCGCTACGCGCTGTGGTCGATCATCGCCATGGCCGCCTGGCGCAACCTCGGATTCCTGATGGTGATCTTCCTGGCCGGGCTGCAGACGATCCCGCGCGACCTGTACGAGGCGGCCGAGATGGACGGCGCCAACCGCTGGCAGCGCTTCCGCGGCATCACGGTTCCGCTCCTGCGGCCCACGCTGCTGTTCGCGGCGGTCATCACCGGCATCGGCTACGTCCAGTTCTTCGAGGAGGTCTTCGTCATGACCCAGGGCGGGCCGCTCAACTCGACGCTGTCGCTGGCCCTGTACGCCTACCGCCAGTTCAGCTTCGGCAACTACGGGCACACCGCCGCGACCGCGTTCGTGCTGTTCGTGGCGATCGCCGCCCTGACATTCGCCCAGTTCCGGGCCTTCCGGTCCGAGACCTGAGGAGGGTTCGATGACCACGCTCTCACCCGGCCGCGGCATACCGCCGGCCGTCGCCGCCTCGCGGGGCGGACCGCGCCTCGAGCGAGGATCGTGGTGGATCTACCTGCTTCTCGTCATCGGCCTGATCCTGCTGGTGGGGCCTTTTCTGTGGATGCTGCTCGGATCGTTCAAGACGACCGGCGAGCTGCGCTCGGTGCCCCCGACCTGGATCCCGGAGAATCCGACGCTCGCGAACTACGAGGACCTCTTCAGCCGGCTGAACTTCCTCGGCTACTTCTTCAACTCCACCGTCGTGGCCGCCGCGGTCACCGCTGGCAACGTGATCTTCTGCTCGATGCTGGGCTACGCGTTGACCAAGCTCAGCTTCCCGGGCAAGCGGATCCTATTCGCGGTGGTGCTCGGCACGCTCATGGTGCCCGGCATCGTGACCTTCATGCCGCTCTTCGTGCTCGTCGCCAACATGGGGCTCACCAACACCCACGCCGGGCTGATCCTGCCGTTCCTGGCCGGCGCCTTCGGGGTCTTCCTGATGCGCCAGTTCATCGGCGGCATCCCCGACGAGCTGCTCGATGCGGCGCGCGTCGACGGTGCCGGCGAGCACTTCATCTTCTGGCGCATCGTCATGCCACTGTGCGGACCGGCGATCGCCACGCTCACCATCCTCACCTTCCTTGGCAGTTGGAACAGCTTCCTGTGGCCGCTCGTGGTCGCCACCTCCGACAGCATGTATACGCTGCCGGTGGCGATCGCCCTGTTCGCCACCGGCCAGCAGGAGACGAACATCGCGCTGCTGATGGCAGGATCCGTCATCGTGATCCTGCCGGTGCTCATCGTCTTCATCCTGCTCCAGCGCCACTTCACCCAGGGAATCGCGATGACCGGCTTCAAGTGAGCGTCAGCGCGGACGAACGCACCGCGATGGAGCGTTCATGACAGATACGACTCGGACGGCGCGCGCCGACTGGGAGGCGCGCGCCGGCCTGCGCAGCGACGCCGAGGCCGGCCTCGAGCTCCCGCGGCTGGCGCCTCCGAGCGGGCTGAAGGCCGCCGCCGGCCGCGGCCAGGTGACCCTCGACTGGGAGCCGGTGGACGGCGCCGCGGGATACATCATCGAGCGTGCGCCGTCTGCCGATGGACCGTGGAACCTGCTCGTGATCGGCGAGCCCGAGGTCCGGCCCGTTCCGCATCCGCCATTCACCGATACGAGCGGCCCTGTCGGGGTGGAAGCCTCCTACCGCGTTGCAGCCGCGGCATCGGTGAAGGACCTCGATCAGCGGCGCTCCGGAAGCGTCGCCGCCACCCCGTCGAGCAAGGGGGCGGGCGAGGTACGGATCGCGGTCGACACATCGGACGTGATCGGCCCGATACATCGGCCGTGGCGCCCGATGATGGGCTCGGAGCACCTCAGCCAGCTCGAGGACGAGGGATTGACCGGCGGCCGACCGATCGGCGCGGAGTTCGAAGGGGCGTTACGCGTCGCACGCAAGGATCTCGGCATCCAAGCCGTTCGCTCTCACGCCATCCTGAACGACGACCTCGGCACGTACCGCGAGGTGGACGGCGAGCCGGTCCACGACTTCTCCGGCATCGACCGCATCTACGACCGGGTGCTGGCTCTTGGCCTACGACCGATCGTGGAGCTCGGGTTCATGCCGCGCGACCTGGCCTCGGATCCGTCGAAGACCGTCTTTGACTACGGCGCCATCGTCAGCCCGCCGAAGGACTGGGGCCGATGGGAGGCGCTCGTTCGCGAGCTGACCGCCCACCTGGTCGACCGATACGGCCTCGACGAAGTGCGCCGCTGGGGCTTCGAGGTCTGGAACGAGGCGAACCTCGAGGTCTTCTGGTCCGGCACCCACGACGAGTACCTGCGCCTGTACGACTTCAGCGTCCGCGCCGTGAAGTCGGTCGACGCCTCGCTCATCGTCGGAGGGCCTGCGTCGGCTGCCGGCAAGTGGGTCGACGAGCTGCTCGCCCACTGCGCGGCAACTGGATCGCCGATCGACTTCGTCTCGACCCACACCTACGGCAATGCGCCGCTCGACCTGCGCCCGATCACCGCCCGCCACGGGTTCCCCGGCCTCCCGCAGTGGTGGACGGAGTGGGGCGCGCATGCCACCCATTTCAACCCCGTGCACGACTCGCCGTGGAGCGCCGCCTACCTGGTCCGTGGCATGGCATCGGCCATGGGACGCACCGAAGCGCTTGCTTACTGGACCATCTCTGACCACTTCGAGGAGCTCGGCCGTCCGCCGAAGCTCCTTCACGGTGGCTTCGGGCTGCTCGCTGTTGGCAACCTCCGCAAGCCTCGGTGGTGGGGGCTGTGGATGCTCGAGCAGCTCCTGCCCGAACGGGTGGCGGTAACCGTCACCGGCGACGGCGCGGGCGACATGGTGCAGGCCATTGCCTCGCGCGCCGATGACGACCGCATCACCATCGTCGCCTGGAACGGCACGGTTGACGTGACAAAGGCCGAGGGCGAGCCGCGACTCGATCGTTCGGTGACGCTGACGATCTCCGGGCTCGATGCGCGTCGCTATCAGCTCCGCCATCGGCGCCTCGACCACGCACACTCGAACCTGGTGGCCGCATGGGCCGATGTTGGCGGCACCGCCGATTGGCCGGACGAAGGCCAGTGGTTGGAGCTGGCCGCCAGGGATCGCCTTGAGGAGCTCGAGCCCGAGCGCACGATCGAGGTCGCCGACGACTCAATCGAGCGAACCTTCGAGCTGCCGATGCCATCGGTTTCGCTGGTGGAGCTCGCGCCGGGCTGAGGCGGTTCCTTGCCACGGTTGGAGCGGAGGCGTAGCGTGCTCGGATGAGCAGCGCCGCGGTCGATCGGCTGCTGGCGATCCTGCTCGTCACCCAATTGGCGAGCGGCCTCCTCTCGCTCCGTGCCGGCGTCCCGGCGACCGCTCCCCTCTTCTGGCTGCACGGCCTTGTCGGTGGCGCCCTGCTCGTGGCGGCAGTCGAGAAACTGCGGCGCAGCGTCGGTCCCGCGGTTCGCCGCCGTCGATGGCGCCGTCTCGCGCTCGGCGCCCTGCTGACGCTGCTCGTGGCCTCGGCCCTGGTCGGCGGCTTCACGTGGGTCGCCAGCGGGCGGATCCTGTCCATCGGCCCGTGGACCATCCTGACCCTTCACGTTTGGGCCGCGCTGGCGGTCATCCCGGTCGTGCTTGTCCACCTGGTGCCGCGCCGGTTCCGGCTCCTCCGGCCTCCCGCCGGAGCGCCGCACCTCAGTCGCCGGACGTTCCTTGCCACGGGCGCCCTTGTCATGCTCGGCGCCGTGGCCTGGGGAGCCGCCAACCTGCTGGACACGGTGCAGGGCGGTGTGCGCCGATTCACCGGGTCGCGTTGGTTGCCGGCCGGTGGCATCCCGCCCCCGACGACCTTCTACGGCGAGGGGACGCCGGCCATCGATCCCGCCGCCTGGCGCCTGGAGGTGACCGGTCGAGTGGAGCGCCCGCTGAGCCTCGACCTGGAGAACCTCGTCGCACTGGGCGTCGAGGAGCGCGACGCCACCTTGGACTGCACCTCCGGCTGGGTGATGACCACGTCCTGGCGAGGGACGCCGCTGACATCGGTCCTCGAAGCCGCGGGGGCCGATGCTGTGCCGCATATCCTCGTTCGTAGCGTGACCGGTTGGAGCGTTCCGCTCGAGCGCGACGAGCTGTCCGACTGCCTGCTGGCAACCCACGTCGCTGGCGAGGTGCTGCCCGCCGCCAACGGAGCGCCATGCCGGCTGGTCGCCCCGAACCGCCGCGGCCTGGACTGGATCAAATGGGTAACGCGCATCGAGGTCGCTTGACACGCGCGCGTGCGTGCGCATACTCATGCGCATGACTGTGCGCACGAACCTGCTCCTGCCCAAGGAACTCGTCGACGATGTTGATCACTACGCCGGACCGCGTGGTCGGTCGCGGTACGTGGCCGAAGCGCTCACTGAGCGCGTGCGGCGCGATCGCCTGCGCGAGGCCGTCCAGGCCACGGCAGGCGCCCTTCGCCGTGAGGACTATCCACACTGGCGAACGTCCGAGCACGTCGTGGCATGGGTTCGAGAGCTGCGCGCGGAGGAAACCGATTCGCGAGCCGAGGAGGACCGGTGAATCTCCTCGTCGACTCATCGTTCGTGATCGACCACTTGGCCGGGGATGCCGGCGCCCGAGCCCGCTGGGACCGCATCTTCGCCGCCGGAGAGCAGCCGTTCGTCACGGAGATCGTGGTGTGCGAGGTGCGAGCGGGTTTGAGGCAGCGCGATGAGGGCCTCCTTGCGGCATTCCTGTTTCCCATCGAGTTCGTGCAGCCCGGACCGGACACGGCCATCCAGGCCGGCCGCTGGCGCTACGACGCCCATCGGCAAGGACGTCGGCTGGGCCTGGCCGATGGACTGATCGCGGCGGCGGCCGCCTCGCTCAATGCGGCCGTGCTGACGCGGAACGTTCGCGACTTCGCGCTGACGCCGGTCCGCGTCGAGACCTACTGAATCGGCTTGAAGCGGGCGGTGAAGTGGCGCAGCGTCGATGGCTGCTCAACGATGCGCATGCCGCGCAAGTCGGACGCGCGTTCGGTAACCCAGCGGATGACCTCGATGACATAGTCGATGTGTGATTGCGTGTAGACCCGTCTCGGGATGGCCAGCCGCACGAGCTCCATCGAAGCTGGCGACTCGGATCCGTCGGGATGCATCCCGAACATCACCGTGCCGATCTCGCAGCCACGGATGCCGCCCTCGCGGTACAGGGCACACGCCAACGTCTGCCCGGGATACTCCAGGGGCGGGATGTGCGGCAGGAGCGCGGCCGCATCCAGGTAGACCGCGTGCCCACCGATCGGCTGCACACACGGCACGCCGGCGTCGGTCAACGCCTCGCCCAGGTAGGCGGTGGAGCGGATGCGGTAGCGCAGGTAGTCGTCCTGCACCACCTCGCGCAGACCCGCGGCCATGGCCTCCAGATCGCGGCCGGCAAGGCCGCCATAGGTCGTGAAGCCCTCGGTCAGGATGAGGAGATTGCGGCATTGCTCCGCCCACTCGTCGGAGTTCATTGCCAGCCAGCCGCCGATGTTGGCCAGCGCGTCCTTCTTGCCCGACATCGTCATCCCATCGGCCAGCGACGCCATCTCGTGCACGATGTCCGGTACTGATGCATCGGCGTATCCCTCCTCGCGCTGCTTGATGAACCAGGCGTTTTCGGCGAAGCGGCACGCGTCCAGGAAGAGCGGCAGTTTGTATCGGTCACAGACGGCGCGCACCGCGCGCAGGTTGGCCAGGCTCACCGGCTGGCCGCCGCCCGAATTGTTGGTGACGGTCACGAACACGACGGGCACGTTCGCGGCGCCGCGCTCACGGATGAGGGCGTCGAGCGCATCGGTGTCCATGTTGCCCTTGAAGGGGTGAAGGGCGGATGGTGAGCGCCCCTCGGCGATGACGCAGTCGACCGCCTCGGCTCCGGTGAACTCGACATTGGCGCGGGTGGTGTCGAAATGCGTGTTGGAGGGAATGACCTTGCCGGGACCGCCGATCACGCTGAACAGGATCTTCTCGGCGGCGCGGCCCTGGTGTGTGGGAATGACATGGCGGAAGGGCCACAGCTCGGTGACGGCTTCCAGGAAGCGGAACCATGACGGCGAGCCGGCGTAAGACTCGTCCCCGCGCTGGATGCCGGCCCACTGCTCCGCGCTCATGGCTCCGGTGCCTGAATCGGTCAGCAGGTCGATGAGCACGTCAGCGGCGTGGAGGTTGAACAGGTTGTAGCCCGCCTCGCGCAGCCTTGCGTCGCGCTCGTCCACGTCGGTCATCCGGATCGGCTCCACGCTCTTGATCCGGAACGGCTCGATGATCGTCTTCCAGCGCTCCATTCGGAGCCGATGGTAGTCCGTCGCGCTGCCAATCTGGTGGGACTGCGCCACAACGGTGGGGTTGCCGTGGGTCGCACGACGGCCGTCGTGCATGCATGATGCGCCGGTGATCGGACGACTCCTGGCGCTCTTGGGTTGGCTGGCCTGGCAGGTCGGACGGCCGTTCCGCGGCAGCCGCGTGCCGGCCGTGGTGGTCGCGCTCCTGCTTCTCGTGCTGGCCGCCGTCCCCATCATCCTTCCTCAGCTCGATGCGCAGCCCCAGGACGTCACCGTCCAGGAAGTGTTCGATGGCGCCGTGACCGAACCGACCGGCTGGGTTCGGCTCACGGGCCGGGTCGTCCCCCTCACCGATTCACCAACCGGCCTGCCGGGCCGATTCGCCCTCCTGGTCGACGAGCTCGACACTTTCAGGGCGATCGTCCTCCGGGCCGATGACGCTGTCGAGGCCGCGGCTTCGACCACCGTGACGGGTCGTCTCGAGGTTGCGGGTGTGGTTGTGACGGAGATACTGCCCATCGAGGCGACCGTGGCCGGCACCTCGCCGCGCGTCGTCCCGGACCGGGTCGTGCTTCTGGACGACGCCCCGCTGGCAGAGCGGACCGTGCTCTGGCCGGTCTCCATCCTGCCGGTCGTCCCCGCCGCGCTGTTCCTCATTGGCTCGCGCGTCGGTTGCCCGATCTTCCGGCCCACCACCGAGATCGACGTCCTCACCGGACCGCTCGGCCCCGGCGAGCGCCTTCCGGCGG
>Ga0136633_1003041_pt1 | contig 11186 bp, 7 predicted proteins | sample AntDrymeUQ832206_2_FD_105494 | JGI IMG/M metagenome (GOLD analysis project Ga0136633, IMG submission 105494) | Polar desert sand microbial communities from Dry Valleys, Antarctica - metaG UQ83 (22.06) | ecosystem: Environmental > Terrestrial > Soil > Desert | place: Antarctica: Dry Valley...
CGTCTTTGACTCCGTGGCCACGAACCTCGGTCCCGAGGACGCCAACGGCGCGATTCGAGACGCCTTCCTGTTCGACCAGAACAGCGGCAGCGTGACGATGCTCTCGCGCCCCGCGGAGCCCGAGGGAGCCAACGGCGCCTCCTTCTCCCCCGTGGTCAACGCGGCGGGGGACACGGCGGCGTTCGTCTCGCGGGCTTCCAACCTCGTAGCGGAGGACACCAACAGGCGCGCCGACGTCTACTTGCGTTCCCCGGCCGGCCTGGAGCGCGTGTCGATCGGAGCGGACGGCGCCCAGCCCGAAGAGGACGTGCTCGAGCCCGACCTGTCCGCCGACGGCCGCTTCGTCGTCTTCTCCTCGAAGACGGACAACCTCGTGCCCGGGGACACGAATTCTGCTTCCGACGTCTACGTGCGCGACCGCCTGCTCGGCGTGACGAGCCTCGTGAGCGCCGCGCCGGACGGCAATCCCGCGAACGGGTCGTCGCGCGGCCCGGCGATCAGCGAGGACGGGCGCTTCGTGGCTTTCACCTCGAAGGCCGACGAGCTCGTCCCGCGCGACACCAACCGCGTCGCCGACGTGTTCGTTCGCGATCTACAGGCCGGCGAGACGCGGCGGGTGAGCGTCTCGAGCGGTGGCCGTCAGCAGAATCGAGCCGTCGCCGCGCCGTTCAGCCAGGTCGCCGACATCTCGCGAGACGGGCGCTACGTGGCCTTCGACTCCGACGCCAGCAACCTCGTGCGCGGCGACCGCGGGAATCACACGGACGTCTTCGTCCGCGACCGCCAGCAGCGCACCACGCGCCGCGTGAGCCTGGCGACGACCGGGCAGGAGTCCGACAGCGACTCCTTCGCGCCCTCGATGACCCCGAACGGTCGCTACGTGGCCTTCGCCTCCTTCGCGAGCAACCTCACCCCGGACGATCCCTCGCGCGAAGACGTCTTCGTCCGCGACCTGAGGCGCCGGCAGACCGTGATGGGCACCGTCTCGTCGCGCGGGCGTCCGCGCGGGCCAGAACGGGTGCGCCAGCTGCTTCAGCGCCCGGCGATCGCCGACGACGGGGCCACGGTCGCCTTCGTCTCCACCGCGACCAACCTCGTCGCGCGGGACCGCAACCGCGCTCAAGACGTGTTCCTGCGGCGACTGACCCCCGCGCCCACCGCTGTCGCCTCGCCTCGCGCCGGCGTGCGCGACGGGCGCCTGGTCATCACGTTCGCCTCGCCGAACCGCCAGGCCGGGCCGCTGCTGTGCCGTCTCGACCGGCGGCCCCAGATCATCTGCCCGCTGGGGCGGATTCTCCTTCCCAGGCTGCGTGACGGCCGCCACCGCCTCGTCGCCTACCCCGGGGGGAACGGGTCGTGGTACGCCAAGCGCCCGGTGACGATCCGGATCACGTTGCGTAAAGGCCGGGCAAAGATCCGGGTGGTCAACCCGCTGGACCGACTCGGGTAAGCCGAGATTCGGGTGGGCCGAATGACGAGATTTGTGCGGATAACGCTGCGGGCTTGATTTTGCGGCTTGGTTGTAGTTAGGTTGCGCCAAGTTTGTCCGGGTTACCGCTGTGAAGGGATTCGTTTGAAGATGCGTGCGCTCCGTTTGTCCACCGCTATGGCCACGATGGCCGCCACGGCAGGGGTTCTGGCCGTGCCGACTCTCTCTTCCGCCGCCCCGGGTTGCCCCAAGGAGGTCTCAGGACGTGTCGCGCCCTCGCTGGCGAAATGCGCCCGGGCGGCGAGCAAGCCGAGCGGATCGACCCAGCTTCGCCAGGCCGCGACGGACCCCCAGACCACTCCGCCGCTCCACGGCACAGATCCGCACGGTCAGGGCACGGTCGCGGTGATCGACACCAACCCCGATCCCAAGCGGCCGTACAGCTCGGACCCCACGGGGCGCACGGACAACGAGGACATCGTCGTGGGCCGCTCGCGCGGCGAGCAGCGAGCCGACGGTACCTACCACGGGCACATCACGATCGCGGCGCTCTTCGGCAACGAGATCCTCGGCGTGGACACCGTCGCGGGTCAGACCCGCACCGGGCCGCTCGAAGCCGCCCAGCAAGCGCTGCTGGACCCGTTGTGCACCGGCACGGGCATGTCGATCTGCTTGTCGGCCGTGACGGCTGACTCCACGACGACCGCCACGGGGTCGACGAACCGCTTCACAGCCGCCGATGCGAAGGTCGGCGGCGCCAGCGGCATCAACGTGACGGCCGCGGAGTCGGTCGGGAACATCACGAGCGACGGAACGTGCCAGACCTCCACGGGCTCGAGCCAGGTCGCCAGCGCCGCGGTGGGCGCGACGGTGGTCGCCGGCGCTTCCAAGTCGAGCAGCGTGTCCAAGGCCTGCAACGACGGCACCGCACCGACGGTGACCAACACGTCGAGCGTCATCACCCTCGGAGGCACGGGCGTGCCGCTTCCCGCCGCGGGCTGCGCCAACGGCACGCCGGACACGGTCACCGGGGTCCCGACGCTGCTGCCGATCGTCTGCAACGCCGACGACTCGTCGGCGACGGGCGGTACACAGGCGACAGCGCCCTACGGGGTCCGTGAGGCGCTCGACGTCTTCATGGCCGCCACGGGCGCCACCCAGGCGTCCAAGCAGACCACGGCTGCGGCCGAGTCGCGCGCCGTGGCTCCGGCCCCGGCTGCCCAGAAGAAGGCGCAGTGTGAGGACGGGATCGACAACGACGGCGACGGGAAGATCGACTTCCCCGCCGATCCGGGCTGCTCGTCGGCCAAGGACGACGATGAGACCGACGCCCCGGCTGCCCAGAGGAAGGCGCAGTGTGAGGACGGGATCGACAACGACGGCGACGGGAAGATCGACTTCCCCGCCGATCCGGGCTGCTCGTCGGCCAAGGACGACGATGAGACCGACGCCGCAGCCGCTCAGAAGAAGGCGGAGTGCGAGGACGGACGCGACAACGACGGCGACGGGAAGATCGACTTCCCCGACGATCCGGGCTGCTCGTCGGCCAAGGACGACGATGAGACCAACGATGATGGCGGCAACAAGGGCGGCGGCGGCAACCCGGAGTGCAGCGACAAGGTCGACAACGACGGCGACGGGAAGATCGATTTCCCGAACGATCCGGGCTGCTCGTCTGCCGACGATGACTCCGAGGCGAATGGCAGCGGCGCGCTTCCGTTCACGGGCGTCGACCTCGGGCTGGTTCTCCTGCTCGGTTCGGGCGCGCTCGGCACCGGCCTGGTGCTGCTCGCACTGGGCCGTCGTCGTGGCGGCGCGCCGCGGCGCGGCACTCCCGCTCTGTAGCCCGCGCAAGACCGGTAGCGCAGAGGCCCTTCTCGACCTAGTCGGGGAGGGCCTCTTGTCGCAGTGCCTGCTGCGACGCCGCGCTCAGCGCGACCGCAGGCGGTAGCGCTGAGCGGCGGGAACCAGCGTCCCGGAGTAGCGTGCCCCGCCCGCTACGAGCACCGAGCCGTCGCTCAGGAGCGTTGCGGTGTGGTGCGCGCGGGCGATACGCAGCTTGCCTCCGGGCCGCCAGCGGTTCCGCGAGCGGTCGTACAGCTCCGTGCTGGCCAGCGCGGAGCTGTCCCCGAAACCCCCGGTGACGAGCACCCGGCCGTCGGCCGTCAACGTCGCCGTGTGGAAGCCGCGAGCCGTGACCAGGCCGCGCACGAACGTGAACCGGTTCGTAGTCGGGCTGTACCGCTCGACGCGGGCGGTGAATCCGGGGGCGCGGTCGCCGCCGCCGACCATCAGCACGCGTCCGTCGAACATCAGGGTCGCGGTGTGGTTGACGCGACGGGTCCGCATGCGCCCGGCGTTGCGCCACCGGTTCTTGGCCGGGTCGTAGACCTCGGCGCTGTTGCGCACCGTGCCGGCGCGGGTCTGGCCGCCCGTCACCAGGACGCGCCCGTCGGCCAGAGCGGTCGCGGCCAGGTGGTAGCGGGACTGCTTCATCCGCGCCGCCCGCGACCAGCTGTTCGTGGCCGGGTCGTAGAGTTCGGCGCTGGCGAGCGCCGGGACGTCGTCGCCGAGCCCGCCTGCGATCAGGACGCGCCCGTCGGCCAGCAGCGTGGCGGTGTGGTTGTTGCGCGCCGTCCTGAGCTTCCCCGCGGGCGACCAGGTTCCCGATTCCGGGTCGTAGAGCTCGGCGGAGGCGAGGAACCCGTCGTCGAGGTTGGCGCCGCCGACCACGAGGACTTTGCCTGTAGCCAGCAGGGTCGCGGTCTGGGCGAAGCGCGGGGTGGCCAGGGGACTGGCGTTGTTCCACTTGTTCTTGGCCGGGTTGAACAGCTCCGAAGTGGCCAGAAAGCCGTCGTAGCCGAAGCCGCCCACCACGAGCACCTGCCCCTGCGGCAGCAGCGTCGCGGTCGTGAACTCCCGGCTGGCGCGCAGACGGTCGGCCGACGACCATTTCCCGGGGGTGGCGGCGAGCGCCGTTCCGGACATCAGCAGCAGCGCGGCGCCCCCCGTCACGAATCCGCGAGCGAGGATGCTGGTCTCGGGTAGGAGTGCGGGCTTTCTGGTGTAGAGCACGACGAACAGGCTACGGATGGATGGTGACGAGTGTCCCCGGTCGGGCTCGGGCCAGCAGGCGGCGCATGTCGCGCTCCGTGGCGCGCAGGCATCCGGCGCTCACCGCGCGGCCCACGCTGCCGGGACCGTGGTCGAGTGGATGGCGATCCGATTGCCCCCCGACCACCCGGGTTCGAGGTAGGGCTGATGTCCGCTCAGGGCCAGCACGCAGCAGCCGTAGGGGAGGCCTTCCGGGTGACCAACCGGTCGGTGACCGCGAAGCGCCCCGTGGGCGTGGGCGTGTTCGCGCGGGCGGGACGTCGGCTCATGGCGGAGTGGGGCGCGCGCGAGACCCCGCGACCTACTATGCCAGCCATGGCCCGTCCACAAACCCGCTCCTCTGCTGCTCCGGCCCGCCGCCGCCAGGCACTCGCGCTGATCGTCACGCTCGGGCTGGGAACGCTGCTCGGCTGGGCGCTGTTCGGGCGAGAGGGCGACGAGGCAACGCGGACGGTAGACAACACCCGCTCGACCGCCGTCGCGCAGCCGAAGGCCGCGCTCGCCCAGAAGTCCTACCCGAAGCTGGGAGTCTCCTTCGGGCGCCCGTCGGGGTGGAAGGCCTCCGTGCAGGGCGGGGTCGTCAAGCTCAGCGCGACCGACGCCACCGTGTCGCTGGCCGTCTCGATCTCCGGAGGGGCGAACCGGGAGAAGGAGATCAGGCGCTCAGACCAGGCCCAGATGCTGCGCCTGTTCAAACCGGCGCGGGTCATCGGCCGCACCCGCGGCAAGCTCGGCCCGTTGCCCGTGCTCAGCACGGAGATCGCCGGAACGACCAAGCGGCGCCGCCCGCTTCGCATCCTCACGACCGCCGCCACCTCGCGCTTTCGCACCTACAGCCTGCAGGTGTTCAGCACCCCGGCGCCCCCGGCTGCGCGGCTCTCTGAGGTCCGCACGATCCTCGACTCGTTCCGTTTCGCCGAGCCGAGCTGACCGTGCGAACGCGCCTCGCCCGTGCGCCGCGCCCGGCCGCACTCGCCGGCTTCGGGTCCGTGGGACGCAACCTCGCTCTGGTGCTGGCGGTCACGGCCGCGTATCCCGCCACGGCGTCCGCGCACGAATCGCCGGTACCCGCACCGGCGCTGCGGGCCGCCGCCGACGGCGGCCCGGCTTCCTGCCCCGGAGCGCCGATCGATACGGCGCGCGTCATCACCGGCACGTTCGGTGCCGAACAGCAGGGCAGCAACGTGCTGCTGCCGTTCGAGGTGCCGACCGGCACGACGGCCGTCCGCGTGAAGTACTGCCACGACCAGCCCGAGGCTCCTACGAGCGCCGTGCTGCGTCACACGCTCGATCTCGGCGTCTACGACGCGCGCCGCAGGGACGGTGAGCTCTTCGACGCCGAGGAGTTCCGGGGATGGGGCGGATCGAGCCATCCAGACGTCACGATCTCGCCCGAGGGCTTCTCGAGCGATGCGCAGTACGCCTTGGATCCCAAGGGCCATGTACCGGGCAGGACCACGCGAGGCTTTCGGCCCGGGCAGATTCCGGCCGGAGAGTGGGCAGTAGAGCTCGGGGTCGCGGCGGTCGTGGGGCCCGACGCGGGCGACGCCGACGGCCGGGTCGCCTGGCGGGTCGAGATCGAGCTTGCCCGGGACCCCGCCTTCGCCGACGAGCCGTACGTGCCCGCTCGTTACGACCCGCGGCCCGCCCAGCGGGCGGAGGGATGGTACTCCGGAGACCTGCACGTCCACGGCGAGCACTCCGCGCTCGGGGACGCGCCGATGACCGAGCTCTTCGACCACGCCTTCCGTTCCCCTCGGCAAGGAGGAGCGGGGTTGGACTTCGTCACCCTCTCGGATTACGTGGCGGGAGCGAGCTGGACGGAGGTCGGCCGCCATCAGGCCAAGCACCCCGGCAAGCTCATCGTGCGCAGCGCGGAGGTGATCACCTACCGCGGGCACACCAACGCACAGGGGACGACAAGTTTCTCGGACTACCGAACGGGACCGCTGCTCGAGCGGCGGCCAGGCGGGGAGCTCGTCACCAAGCGCAGCCCGCAGCGGCCGCGGGAGCTCTTCGACCGCATTCACGCCGACGGTGGCTGGACGCAGGTCAATCACCCGACGATCTTCCCCTCGGAGGTGCCGGGCTTCGCGGGCCAATGTCGCGGCTGCCCGTGGGACTACTCCGATGCCGAGACGAACTGGGCGTCGGTCGACGCCTACGAGGTGCACACGGGTCCGGCCGGAATTGTGCTCGGAGGGCCGTTAGGCTCAGCCCTCGGCGAGCTCGGCCCGAATCCGTTCACGCTGACGGCCCTCGACGAGTACGACCGCCTGCGCCGCGACGGGCACCGCATCGCGGCCGTCGCGGTGAGCGACTCGCACAACGCCGGTCGCACGCCGAACGCGGTCACGCAGTCTCCGGTCGGGGTCGGGACGACGGTCGTGCGGGCGCCTGAGCTGTCCGAGGACGGGATCCGGCGCGGCGTTCTGGCCGGGCACACCTATGTGAAGCTCTTCGGGGCGGCGAGCCCCGACCTGCGCCTGGACGCCACGACGGCCGACGCCTCCGCGACGATGGGAGACCGTCTCGCGGCGAAGCGGGCCCGGTTCCTCGCCCGGGTCATCGGCGGCGCTCAGACCGCACAGCCCAGAACTCTCATCGTCCTGCGCGACGGCCGCGCGGTGGAGGTCGTGCCGGTTACTCGCGACGACTTCACCCACTCGTTCGTCGCCGAAGGAGCGGGGGATTACCGCATCCAGGTCATGCGCGGCAGCGCCGTCGACGCGCTCACGACACCGATCAGCCTGGGCCGCGGAGATCAGGCTCGGCCGGCAGGGCGCCCGGCGCCGCGCCGCGCGCGGCGACGCTCCATGCGCCTGAGGGTGCGCCCCGCGCGCGTACGGGCCGGGCGTCGGACGGCGTTCCGGATGCTGGCCTACGCGGGGAGGCCTCGGCGGGCACGGCCACTGGCCGGGGTCATGATCCGCTTCGCCGGCGCCCGCACCCGCACGAACGCACGCGGGCGGGCAACGATCGTCCGCCGCCTCACCCGGCGGGGGGTCCGCACGATCGTCGCCACGCGCCGCGACCGTCGCCCCGTCCGCGTCCGCGTCCGGATCCGCTGAACCGCTCGTCGCGGGGGGCCCGCCGCGCAGTTGTTGATGGACGCTTCCTAGGGGAAGAGGTTGGCGGCCAGCGGCCGGGTGGTGTGCGGCTGGCCGTTGCGGCCGCGCTCGAGCACCTCGGTGAGCGCGTGGAGGGTGTCGCACGCTTCGTCCTGGCGGTCCTCGGGCCAGTCCGCGAGCAGGGCCCTGAAGCGCGACCGGAGTGCCTCGACGAATCGTTGCATCAGGTCCTCCCCGTCCGAGCTGAGCTCGACGAGCGTGACCCGGCCGTCGCTCTCGGTCGAGCGGCGCCGCAGGAGCCCGCGATTGGCCGCGCGGTCGATGAGGTGGCTGACGTTCGAGCGGTCGCAGCTCATGAACGCCGCGATCTGCCCGACCGGTGCCGGGCGCTGCGCCGCGCACAGCAGCTGGGCCTGCTGCGCGGTCAGCCCGACCTCTCGGCTGACCTGCGTGAACGCGTCGTCGACAGCCATCATCAGTCGCACGAGGCCCCGCGACATTCCTTCGGGCCCGCCGCCCGGCGCTCCGTCGCTCATGCGCCAAGACTATCGGGATGATTGACACCTTTTAACGCTATGTGATAGTCGCACGGAAGGCAGTGCTCGAGCGGCTGGTTGCCCGCGTAGCGCCCTACGCTGGCCCGATGTCGACCTCCACCCACGAGCTGAACGAGGCGCTCGTACGCGCTGCCATCGCCTGCGCCGAGCGGGCACGGACCGCGGCCGAGACGGGCGGGCAGGGTACGGTCGCCGAGACCTGGGCCGCGGCGGCCGCCCAACTGGCCTACGCGGTCAACGGGAGCGCCGGCGCCCTGCCCGCGCGGCCCAGCCTGGGCTGAGCGCCCGGTCGGCACGAGCTCGCGCCCGATGGAGCCGTTGCGATCCCGCACCTTCCGCTGGCTGTGGATCGCGCAGTTCGCGTCGAACACCGGTACCTGGGCGCAGACCGTCGGCGCGCAATGGCTCATGGGCGACCTCGGCGGCGGACCACTGCTCGTGGCCCTGGTGCAGACCGCGACGAGCCTGCCGATCTTCCTGCTCGTCCTGCCCGCGGGGGCGCTGGGCGACATCTTCGACCGTCGCCGGCTGCTGCTCGGGGCCCAGGGGCTGATGCTCGCGGGCGCGGGGGGCCTGGCGCTGATCACGAGCGCCGGGAGGATGACGCCGGAACTGCTGCTCGTGCTGATCGCGCTCGTCGGGGCGGGCCAGGCGCTCGCCCTGCCTTCTTTCCAGGCCGTACAGCCCGAGCTCGTCCCGCGCGCGCTGCTGCCCCAGGCCACGCTGCTCAACGGGGCGACCTTCAACGTCGCCCGCGCGGTGGGGCCCGCGCTCGGCGGCGTGCTGATCGCCACGGCCGGGCCCGCCGCGACCTTCGGGCTCAACGCGGTGAGCTTTCTCGGGGTCATCGCGGTGGTCGCCGCCTGGCGGCGGCCTGAGGACCAGCGCACCCTGGGTGCCGAGCACGTCCGCTCGGCGCTTATCGCAGGAGCGCGCTACGTCGCCAGCGCGCCGCGCTTCCGGCGGATCCTGGGGCGCAACGCCCTCTTCGTACTTCCGGCGAGCGCGCTGTGGGCGCTGCTGCCCGTCCTCGCCCGCGGTCCGCTCGGCCTGGGCTCGGGGGGCTACGGGCTCCTGTTCGGCAGTGTGGGCCTCGGAGCGCTGGCGGGCGCGTTCGTGCTGACACGGCTGCGTGCGCGCATCGGACCGAGCGGGCTCGTGGCCGTAGCGACGTCGAGCTACGCCTTGGCACTGCTGGTCATCGGCCTGTCGGGCTCCGTGGCGGCCACGGTGCCCGCGCTCGTGGTCGCCGGCCTGAGCTGGGTCGGCGTGCTCTCGACCCTGAATGCCGCTGCCCAGCAGATCCTCCCGGACTGGACACGCGCCCGCAGCCTGGCGTTCTACACGCTGGTCTTCATGGGCGGGCAGGCGCTTGGCAGCATCCTCTGGGGCCTGGTGGCCGCTCGCGCCGGCCTCGACGCAGCGTGGGCGATCGCCGCGGTGCTGCTCGTGCTCGGCGGGGTCGTCGGCGTGCGGCTACTCGCGCTGGCCGACTCGCCGCTCGAGGTGGGGCGCGTGCAGTTCGGCGCCGACCCGGAGGGCGCGGGGGACGCTCCGCACGGCGCCGGGCCGGTCCTCGTCACCGCGGAGTGGCGGGTCGCACGTCATGACGCCGCGGCGTTCCTGGCGGCGATGGAGCCCGTCGGACGCTCTCGCCGCCGCACGGGCGCTCAGCGCTGGGGGCTCTTCCGGGACGTCGCCGATCCCGAGGTCTACGTCGAGACGTTCACGGTCGCCACCTGGGGGGAGCATCTGCGCCAGCATCTCGAGCGCGGCACGCTCGGCGATCAAGAGCACGATGCCCGCGCCCGCGCCCTCACCGTCGACGGGATGGGGCCGCGCGTGCGGCACGCCCTGTGGCCCTACGGTCGCGAGGAGCCGTAGGTCCGGCGCTCACATGCGGAAGAGCCCGTGGGCCACGGGCGCGAGTGCCGTGTTCGCACAGGCGGCGAGCGAGCGGGCGAGCACCTCGCGGGTATCGCGGGGGTCGATGACACCGTCGTCCCAGAGGCGGGCCGTCGAGTAGATCGGCCGCCCTTGGCGCTCGTACTGGTCGCGCAGCTGTGCGCCCACCTCGGGCTGGCCGACCGCGGCCATCACCACGCCCGCCTGCTCGCCGCCCATGACGCTGATGCGCGCGTTGGGCCAGATGAAGAGGAAGCGCGGAGAGTACGCCCGGCCGCACATCCCGTAGTTGCCCGCCCCGAAGGAGCCGCCGACGATCACCGTGAGCTTCGGGACCCGCGCACAGGAGACGGCGGTGACGAGCTTCGCGCCGTCCTTGGCGATGCCTTGGGCCTCGGCGTCCTTGCCGACCATGAAACCCGCGACGTTCTGGAAGAACACGAGCGGGATCCCGCGTCGGTCGCACAGCTCGACGAAGTGCGCGGCCTTCAGCGAAGAGGAGCTGAAAAGGATCCCGTTGTTCGCCACGAGGCCGACGGGATGGCCGTCGAGGTGGGCGAAGGCGCAGACCACCGTGGTGCCGTAAAGCGCCTTGAACTCGTGCAGCTCCCCGGCGTCGACGATCCGCTTGAGCAGCTCCCGGGCGTCATAGGGCGTGCGCGAGTCGATCGGGACGACGTCGAGGAGCCCGTCGGGATCCAGGGCGGGTGGGCGCGGATCGCGGCGGGGCCACGGCACGGCGACCGGTCCAGGGAGCGTCGCAACGATGTCGCGGACGATTTCCAGCGCGTGGAGGTCGTTCTCGGCGAGGTGGTCGACCACTCCGCTCGTTCGCGCGTGTACCTCGCCGCCGCCGAGCGCCTCCGCGCTGACCTCCTCCCCGGTGGCCGCCTTCACCAGCGGCGGGCCGCCGAGGAAGATCGTTCCCTGGTCGCGGACGATCACCGTCTCGTCGCTCATCGCCGGGACGTAGGCCCCACCCGCCGTGCAGGAGCCCATGACACAGGCGATCTGGGGGATGGCCTGCGCGCTCATCGTCGCCTGGTTGAAGAAGATGCGGCCGAAGTGCTCGCGGTCGGGGAAGACCTCGTCCTGCATCGGCAAGAACGC
>Ga0136633_1003042_pt1 | contig 11186 bp, 2 predicted proteins | sample AntDrymeUQ832206_2_FD_105494 | JGI IMG/M metagenome (GOLD analysis project Ga0136633, IMG submission 105494) | Polar desert sand microbial communities from Dry Valleys, Antarctica - metaG UQ83 (22.06) | ecosystem: Environmental > Terrestrial > Soil > Desert | place: Antarctica: Dry Valley...
GAGTCGCCCACCCGCACCCACAGCTGGCGGAGGCCTGCGGCGCGGGCCCGGGCGATGACGGCGTCGACGTCGCCGCCCTCGGTCTGACGGGTCTTCCATATCCACATGCCCTTGCCCTCGAGCGGCTTCAGGCTGGCCGAGACGTCGGGCGCTGGGCGCGCCGCCGGCAGCTGGGCCTCGGGCACCAGCACCGGTGGGCGCCAGGACACGGTGGGCGCCCCGGGCGAGCCGGGCGGGCGGGGCGGCGGCGGGCATCCCGGCAACGGAAGGGAGACGGCCTCCGTCGGTGCGACCGTGCCCGGGGTCGCCCCCGTGGTCGTCGGCACCGCCTGTGTCTGGTCCGTTCCAGGGCCCGCGACCGGGCCGACACCGACCTGACTCCGGGAGGCGCTCGGACGGGTGTCGGTGGTACTGAGGGCGACCGCGCCGAGGACGACGGCTACCAGCAGGACGATGGCGGCGAGCGACGCTCCACGCGGGAGAGCCGGCCGCCGGGCGCCCCGGACCCTCAGGTCACCGCCCCGACGCTGTCCCGGATGACGCCGCGGCGACCGAGAAAGGACAGCCGCTGCTCGACCGAGCGTTCCCACACTTCGAGGTCGGCGACGAAGTGCTCCCGGTCCCCGTCCTCGTAGGCGTGCTCGAGCTCGTCGAACGCAACATCCTCGGCATCGAGCAGGGCCCGGTACCGGTTCAGAAAGTGCTCGTCCACAACCTCTTCAAGCGCCACGGCATTACCTCCGGTTGACAGTCGACAGGCTAGACGTCTCAACGTTTACCCTACCGCCACCCGCGGTCCAGTGCTCCCCTACCGGCAAATCTCCCTCGACGCGCCAACAGCCGGCCACCCTCAGGCGGTGACCGGCTGTCGGCAGAACGTGGAAGGGTCTAGGACTCGGCCGGGCGCCGGTTGGTGACCAGCACCAGCACGCCGCCCAGGAGCAGGACCAGGGTGGCCACGCCGGCCAGCTCTGCGCTCGAGGTGCCGGTGAGGGCCAGGGTGCGCCCTGCGGTAGCGGTAGCGGTGGCCGCCCGCACGGTGGTGGCCGTGCTGCCGCCGGGACGGGTGGTCACCGTGGTGGACGGGCCGCCGGTGGGACCACAGGGAGCGCCCGAGGCGGTGCTGTCGTTGATGGCGGTGGCACAGCCCGACGACGTCGAGCCGTCACGGGCGACGGAGCTGCCCGAGGCGGTCGAGTCGTTGAAAGCCGAGCCGCTGCCCGAGCAGACCGAGTCCCTGGTGGCCACGCAGGTGCCCGAGGCCACCGAGTCGTTGGTGGCCAGGGCCCCTCCACTGGTGCCGGGGCCGGAAATCTGGGCACCGGCCGGGCTGACCAGCAGCCCCAGCACGGCCGCCATGCCCGCTAGGGCGACGGCCATGGTGGTCCTCACTCGCATCTTCGTACTCCTCATGGTCACTTCCTTCTCTGAGTTGGATGTCGGTCGGGCAGTCCGGGGGACTGCGGTGGATGGAAACCTGGTCGCCGAGGTGGCCTAGGCGTCGATGGTGGAGGGCCTGCGCCGGCGGCCCAGGGCCAGGAACACCCCGCCCAGGGCGGTGGAGAGCCCGGCGGCGGCGGCCATGGTGTCGACGTCGGTGCCGGTGCGGGCCAACTGGCCGGTGGCCGCCCTCGCCGCGCTGGGAGTGGCGCCGCCTCCGGCGGTGGGAGCGCCGGGGGTGGCGACGACGGTGCGGAGCACTGACGTGGTCAGCGGGGCGCAGTTGGCCCCCGAGGCGGTGGAGTCGTCGATGGCGGTGGAGCAACCCGAAGCCACCGAGCCCCGGCGGGCCACCGCGTCACCGGAGGCCACCGAGTTGTCCTCGGCCAGGCTCCGACCCGATGCCACCGAGGAGTTCAGCGCCCGCCCGGTGCCCGAGGCCACCGAGGTGTCGTCGGCCCGGGCTCCGCCCGAGGCGGTGAAGGACACCGGAGCGGCGACGCTGCCCGCCGCCGTGGTCCCGGTGCCGGTGCCCGTGCCCGTGCCGCCCGTGCTGGCGACGGTGCCCGTGCCGGCGGTGGTGCCGGCGGCGGTGGTGCCGGTGCCGGTGGTGCCGGCGGCGGTGGTGCCGGCGGCGGTGGTGCCGGTGCCGGCGGTGGTGCCGGTGCCGGCGGTGGTGCCGGTGCCGGCGGTGGTGCCGGTGCCGGCGGTGGTGCCGGTGCCGGCGGTGCCGGCCACTGCTGCGCTGCCCACCGGGGTGGCTGCGGCCCGGGCTGCGTTGGCGGCGGTGGTGGCGGCGGCGATGCCGGCGGTGGCGGCGGTGGCTGCGGTGGTGGTGCCGGCGGCGGTGCCGGTGCCGCCGCTGGGAGCGGAGGCGCCGGTGCCCGAGACCGGGGAGGTGTCGGAGTTCGAGGTGCTGGGCCCGGTGGCGCCGCTGTTGGTGGAGCTCGAGGAGCTCTCGGCCTCACCGGAGTCGCCGCCGGTGGCGGTGGGGGTGGCGGCCACGGTGGCGCCGGCCCCGGTGCCGCCGTTGGTCTGGGCGGTGGCCACCGAGGCGCCGCCGATGGTGGCGAAGGTGCCGCTGGCGCCCAGGTTGAGGGCCGCTCCGCCGGAGGGGGCGGCCAGGACCACGGCGGCGCCGGCCAGGCCGCCGGCGGCGCCGATGCCGGCGGTGGTGGAGTCGTTCAGGGTCACGCCGGTGGGCCCGGAGAGGGCATCGGCGGCCGACTGGGCTCCGGAGTTGGCCATGGAGTCCGACGCACCGCCGGCGCTGGAGGCGCCGGTGGCTCCCGAGGGGCCGGTGGCTCCCACGGTGACTGCGCCACCGGCGGTGACCGCCGTGCCCAGGATGGCGGAGTTGGTGGCGCTGGGGTTAGAGACCACCGCACCGGTGGCGCCGGTGGTGCCCGATGCCCCCGAGGCCGCCGCCGGGGTGGACCGGGCCGAGGAGGTGGCTGCACCGGTGTTGCCGGTGTTGGTGGTGGAGGACCCGGCGATGGCCGCCCCCGAGTTGCCCGAGGTGGCGGTGGGGACCAAGGTGACCCCCGAGGCCCCGCCGGCGCCGCCGTTGGCCGCACCGGTGGCCACCGAGGAGCCACCCGAGGCGCTCAGGACGCTGGCGCCCAGGCCGATGTTGCTGGCCAGACCGCCCGCACCGGCGGCGGAAACCACCAGGCCGCCTCCGGCGCCGGTGCCGCCCAGGCCCAGGACCACCGAGGTGTTGATGGCCGCACCGCTGCCGCCGCTGAGGGCGTCGGAGTCGGAGTGGGCACCGGAGGTGGCCAGGCTGGTGGCCGCTCCGTCGGCGAAGGCACCGCCGGTGGCCCCTGAGGCCCCCGAGGCCCCCGAGGTGGCCGATCCGGCGATGGTGGTGGCCCGGCCCAGGATGCCCGAGCTGGTGGCCGTGGGGCTGGAGGTGGCCGCCCCGGTGGCCCCGGTGGTGCCCGAGGCCCCGGTGGTGGCGGTGGGGCTGGCCGTGGCGGTGGAGGTGGCCGGGCCGGTGTTGCCGGAGTTGGTGGCGCTGGAGCGGCTCTCGGCCGCTCCGGTGTCACCCGAGGTGGCAGTGGGACGCACCGTGGTGGTGGCCGCCCCGCCGGCGGCGCCGTTGGCCGCTCCGGTGGCCACCGCCGAGCCGCCGAGGGCGGTGGCGGTGCCGATGCCGGTCACGTTGGCGGCAATGCCGCCGGCGCCGGTGATGGCCAGGACGATGCCACCCGTTCCCCCGCCGCCGGCGATGGTGGCCACGTCGGTGTCATTGACCGCCGGGCCGCTGTCGCCGGTGGTGGCGTCGGAGGTGGCGCTGGCTCCGGAGTTGGCCTCACCGTCGGCGGTGGAGACGGCGATGGCGTTGCCGGTGGCCCCGCTGGGCCCGGAGGCTCCCGAGGTGGCGGCGCCGCTGGTAGCGCTGGCCGTGCCCAGGATGGCCGAGTTGGTGGCCGTGGGGCTGGAGGTGGCCGCCCCGGTGGCCCCGGAGTTGCCCGAGCGCCCACTGGCTGCGGCCGGGCTGGCCACCACCGTGGAGCTGGCCGGCCCGGTGCGACCGGTGTTGGTGGCGCTGGACTGACTCGTGGCCGCTCCGGTGTCGCCGGAGGTGGCGGTGGGGGTGACGGTGGTGGTGGCCGCCCCGCCGGTGGCGCCGTTGGCCGCTCCGGTGGCCACCGCCGAGCCGCCCCGGGCGCTCAGGGCGCCGGTGCCGGTGCCCAGGTTGGTGGCTGCGCCGGCTGCACCGGCGCCGGCGAGGTTGAAGCCGCCGCGCCCGCCCGGGCCGCCCACCGCGGCGATGAGGCTGTCGTTGAGGGCCACACCGCTGTCGCCGGAGTCGGCGTCGGAGTCGGAGTGGGCCCCGGAGTTGGCCAGGCTGGTGACCGCCGAGGCCGCACCGGCGTTGCCGGTGGCCCCGGTGGCCCCGGAGTTGCCCGAGGTGGCCGAGCCGCCCACCACGGTGGAGGTGCCCAGGATGGAGGTGGTGGTGGCGGTGGAGCTGGAGTTGGCTGCGCCGGTGGCCCCGGAGTTGCCCGAGACGCCGCTGGCCGCCACCGGGCTGGCGGTGCCCACCGAGGTGGCGGCTCCGGTGGCGCCGGTGTTGGTGGCGCTGGAGGACGAGGTGGCCTCGCCGGTGTCGCCCGAGGTGGCCTTGGGAGTGGCGGTCACGGTGGCCGCACCACCGGCGGCTCCGTTGGCCTCGCCGGTGGCCACTGATGAGCCTCCGGCGGCCACCGGGACCCCGGTGGAGATGGCGGCGATGTTGGCGTTGAGGGCCCCGCCGCCGCCGCCGGCGCCGGCGATGGTGACGCCGCCGGCCCCACCCGGGCCGGCCAGGGCCAGGGCGTCGGTGAGGTTGAGAGCCAGGCCGGTGTCGCCGGAGAAGGCGCTGGAGTCGCTCAGGGCACCGGAGGTGGCCACCGAGTCGACCTGGCCTGCGGCCACGGCTGCTCCGGTGGTGCCGGTGATGCCGGAGTTGCCGGTGCGGGCTGCGCCCCGGCTGGCGGTGGCCGCCCCGGTGGCCCCGGAGGCCCCGGAGTTGCCGCTGACGGCGATCGGGCTGGCCGTGCCCCGGCTAGTGGCCGGCCCGGTGTTGGCGGTGTTGGTGGCGCTGGAGGAAGAAGTGGCGTTGCCGCTGTGGCCGCTGAAGGCGGTGGGGGTGACGGTGACGTTCGACGCCGCCCCGGCGCCGCCGTTGGCCTGGGTGGTGGCCACCGACGCCCCGCCGGTGGCGGTGGCGGCCCCGATGGCGATGCCGGCGATGTTGGTGTTGACGACGATGCCGCCCGCCCCGGCGGTGGAGGTGGCCAGGATGGCGGCGCCGCCGGCGCCGGCGATGGCGATGCCGTCGGTGATGTTGAGGGCGTCGCCGCTGTCGCCGGAGTCGGCCTCGGAGAGGGAGAGGGCTCCGGAGTTGGACCCGGCGAAGACCGCTCCGGTGGCCAGGGCGGCCCCGGTGGCCCCGGTGGCCCCGGAGGCGCCGGAGGTGGCGGTGGCGCGCGATGCGGTGGCCGCCCCGGTGGCCCCGGAGTTGCCCGAGTTGCCGCTCACGGCCACCGGCGAGGCGGTGGCGGTGGCGGAGGCGGCGCCGGTGTTGCCGGAGTTGGTGGCGCTCGAGGAGCTGTCGGCGTCGCCGCTGTCGCCGGTGTCGGCGGTGGGGGTGAGCCTGGTGGTGGCCGCCCCACCGGCGGCGCCGTTGGCCTGGGCCGTGCCCACCGAGGAGCCGCCGGCGGCGATGGCCGCCCCGCCCGAGATGCCCACCAGGGTGGTGGTGAGGGCCGACCCGCCGGCGCCGGAGCCGACCAGGGCCGCACCGCCGATGCCGCCGTTGCCGGCCAGGGCGATGCCGTTGGTGATGTTGAGGGCGATGCCGCTGTCGCCGGAGTCGGCGTCGGAGCCACTGGCGGCCCCCGAGTTCGACGCCGCGGCAGCGAGGCCGCCGGCGGTGGCCGCACCGGTGGCTCCGGTGGCCCCGGAGGCCCCGGAGAGGGCCACGCCGGCGTTGGCGGTGGAGGCCGCCCGGCCGGTGGCCCCGGAGTTGCCGGAGTTGCCGCTCACGGCGACGGGGTTGGCCACGGCGGTGGCCCCGGCCGTGCCGGTGGTGCCGGTGTTGGTGGCCGAGGACTGGCTGGTGGCTGCGCCGGTGTGGCCGGAGAGGCCCCGGGGGGTGGCGGTGACGGTAGAGGCGCCGCCGGCGCCGCCGTTGGCCGCCCCGGTGGCCACCGAGGAGCCGCCGGCTGCGGTGGTGGCCCCGGCCACGATGAGCCCGGTGACCAGGTTGGCCGCCGTGCCGCCGCCGGCGGCGCGAGCACCGACGACGCCGCCGGTGCCGCCGTCGCCGGCCACGGCCAGGCCGGTGGTGACGTTGAGCACGTCGCCGCTGTCGCCGGAGTCGGCGTCGGAGTCACTCAGGGCCCCGCTGGAGGAGCGGGCGTCGGCGATGCCGACGGCGCTGGCCGCCCCGGTGGCCCCGGTGGCCCCGGAGGCCCCGGAGGTGGCCGGCCCGGAGTTGGCGGTGGAGCTGCCCAGGACCAGGGGGATGGAGACGCCGGAGATGGTGATGCCGGTGTTGGTGGAGCTGGTGTTGGTGGTGGCCGCCCCGGTGGCGCCGGTGGCCCCGGAGTTGCCGCTGATGGCCACCGGAGAGGCGACGGCGTTGGCGGTGGAGGCTCCGGTGCGCCCGGAGTTGGTGGCGCTGGCCGACGACGTGGCGTCGCCGGTCTCACCGGAGGTGGCGTTGGGGGCCAGGGTCACCTCGGCGGCGCCGGAGGCCCCGCCGTTGGCGGCGGCGGTCGAGACGCTGGAGCCGCCGCCGGCCACGGTGCCCGCACCCAGGCTCACGCCGGAGATGTTGGTGGCCGAGCCGCCCAGGCCGGAGACGGGCAGCGCCACGCCGCCGGTGCCGCCGGTGCCGCCCAGGGCGATGCCGGTGACCACGTTGAGGGCGGTGCCGGTGTCGCCGGAGTCGGCGTCGGAGATGGAGGCCGCCCCGCTGGTGGCGGTGGCGGTGGCCTCACCTTTGGCGTCGGCGGCGCCGGTGGCCCCGCTGGGCCCACTGGCCCCCGAGGTCGCCGCAGCCGAGGTGGCGGTGGCGGTGCCCAGGATGGAGCTGTTGGTGGCGGTGGGGTTGGAGGTGGCCGCCCCGGTGGCGCCGGTGGCCCCGGAGTTGCCGCTGCGGGCGATGGGGTTGGCCACCGCGGTGGCGCTGGCCGGGCCGGTGGCGCCGGAGTTGGTGGCGCTGGAGGCGGCATGGGCCGCACCGGAGTGGCCGGAGAGGGCCACGGGGTTGGTGGTCACGGTGGCGTTGGCCCCGTTGGCGGCATTCGCCTGGCCGGTGGCCACGCTGGAGCCGCCCAGTGCGGTGGCCGTGCCGGTCAGACCAGCGACGGTGCCACCGAGCACGGCGCCGCCGCCGGAGGAGAGAGGAATGGCCAGTCCGCCGTTGCCGCCGTCGCCGGCCACCGCAGTGGCCTCGACGAGGTTGAGGGCGGCGCCGCTGGTGCCCGAGCGGGCGGCGGCGGCCGACTCGGCGCCCGAGCTGGCAGAGGCGTCGGCCGAGGAGGCGGCGGTGGCCGCTCCGGTGGCCCCCGAGGGCCCGGAGTTGCCCGACACCGCGGTGCCGGCGGTGGCGGTGGCGGCGCCCAGGATGGCGTTGTTGGTGGCGGTGGGGCTGACAGTGGCGGCGCCGGTGGCGCCGGTGGTGCCGGAGTTGCCCGATGTGGCCGAGCCGCTGCCCACCGCCACCGAGGTGGCGGCGCCGGTGGCGCCGGTGTTGGTGGAGCTGGACTGGGCCAGGGCCTCGCCGGTGTCGCCGGTGTCGGCCACCGGGTTGGTGGTCACCTTGGCCTCGCCGCCTGCGGCTCCGTTGGTCTGGGCGGTGGACACGCTGGCGCCGCCGGTGCCGGTGGTGGTGCCGCCCAGGGCGGCGGAGACGGTGTTGGTGGCGGTGCCACCGGGACCGGCCAGGGGCACGGCGACGCCGCCGGTGCCGCCGTTGCCACCCAGGGCATCGGCGGTGACGGTGTTGAGGGCCGAGCCGGAGGTGCCGGAGTCGGATTCAGACGAAGAGCCCGACCCCGACCCGGCCCGGCTGGTGGTCAGCCCACCCAGGCTGGTGGCCGACCCGGTGAGGCCCGAGCCCCCCGACTCACCCGAGCGGGCGCCGGCCGCAGTGGCGGCGGCGGTGCCCAGGGCGGCGGCGGAGTTGACGGCGGTGGGGCTCACGCTGGCCGCACCGGTGGCGCCGGTGTTGCCCGAGTTGCCCGAGGCGGCGGCGCCGCCGCCGGCGGAGAGGGCGGCGCCGGTGGCCCCGGAGGCCCCGGAGTTGCCCGAGGTGGCCGAGGCGCCCGAGGCGATGGCCCGGCCACCGATGGCGGAGTTGACCGCGCTGGGCTCGGCGCTGGCCGCCCCGGTGGCCCCGGTGGCCCCGGAGTTGCCGCTGCGGGCGGTGGAGTTGCCCACCGCAGTGGAGGTGGCCGCCCCGGTGGCACCGGTGTTGGTGGCGCTGGACTGGGAGCGGGCCGCCCCGGAGTTGCCCGTGGTGGCGGTGGGGTTGGAGCTCAGGCTGGCTGCGCCGCCGGCGCCGCCGTTGGACTGGGCGGTGGCCACGCTGGCCCCGCCGAGGGCGACCACGGTGGCCCCCAGGGCGGCGAGGACGACGTTGGTGGCACCGCCACCGCCGAGGGCGATGGGAATCACCAGGCCGCCGTTGCCGCCGTTGCCCGGGGTGACCAGGGCGTCGACCACGTTGAGTGCGTCGCCGCTGTCGCCGGAGTCGGAGTCCGACACCGCAGCGGCGCCGCTGGAGGCATTGGAGGTGGCGGTGCCGAAGGCCAGCGCCGCTCCGGTGGCGCCCGAGGCGCCCGAGGTGCCCGAGGTGGCCGTCCCGCCGGCGGTGAGGGCGGTGCCCAGGATGGCGGTGTTGACCGAGGACGCCTCGGCGCTGGCCGCCCCGGTGGTCCCGGTGGTCCCGGAGTTGCCGGAGAGGGCCGAGCCGTTGGCGATGGCGCTCGAGGTGGCCGCCCCGGTGTTGCCGGTGTTGGTGGCGCTGGACTGGGCGGTGGAGTCACCGGTGGTCCCGGTGGTGGCCTTGGGGTTGGAGGTCAAGGTGGCGGGCGCCCCTGCGCCGCCGTTGGCCTCGCCGGTGGCCACGCTGGCCCCGCCGGTGGCGGTGGTGGTGACCGTGCCCGAGGCGCCGGGGACGATGCTCAGCCCCGGAGCCACCGCTGCGGCGAGGGGAACGGCGGTGCCGCCGGTGCCGCCGACGCCGCCCAGGGCGGCGCCGAAGACGCTGTTGAAGGCGGTGCCGCTGTCGCCGGAGAGCGAACGGGACTCGGCGGTGGCGCCGGAGTCGGCGGTGCTGGTGGCGTCGCCGGCTACCAGGGCCGCACCGGTGGCGCCCGAGGCGCCCGAGGCGCCCGAGGTGGCGGTCCCGCCGGTGGCGAGGACGTTGCCCAGGATGGCGTTGTTGACCGCGCTGGGGCTGGCCGAGGCGTCGCCGGTGTCGCCGGTGTCACCGGAGTGGCCCGAGCGGGCGGTGGGGCTGGCGGTGGCGGTGGAGGTGGCCGCACCGGTGTTGCCGGTGTTGGTGGCGCTGGACTGGGCGGTGGAGTCCCCGGTGACGCCGGAGGTGGCGATGGGGTTGGAGCTCAAGGTGGCGGACCCACCGGCGGCGCCGTTGGCGGTGCCGACGGCCACGGTGGGGGTGCTGCGCAAGGACAGGGAGGAGCCGCCGCCCACCGTGCCCGGCGCACCGGGGGCGCCGGAGGCGCCGATGACCACTCCGGAGGGGCCGCCGGGGAAGCCGTTCACGCCGACGCCGGGGGCGCCGGGGGCGCCGGGGGCGCCGAAGAGGGCACCGACACCGCCGGCACCGCCGGGGCCGCCGGGGCGGCCGGTGCCTGCGCCGCCTGCGCCGCCGGGGACGCCGGGGGTGGTGAAGCCGGTGGCGCCGGCGCCGCCTGCGCCCGCCCCCCCGCCGGTGACGATGCTCAGCGCCGGGCCGCCGGTGACCTGGGTGGTGGTGCCGGTGCCTGCGTCGCCGCCGTCGCCGCCCAGGACCACTGCGTCGAGGAGGTTGGCGGCGGTGCCGCTGTCGCCGGAGACGGCGTCGGAGACCACGTTGGCCCCCGAGGTGGCGAAGCTGTTGGCGTTGCCGAAGGCCAGGGCCGCTCCGGTGGCGCCCGAGGCGCCGCTGGTGCCGCTGGTGGCCGAGGCGCCGATGGCGGCCACGTTGCCCAGGATGGCGTTGTTGACCACCGCGGCCTCGGAGCTGGCGTCGCCGCTGTCGCCGGTGTCGCCGGAGTCGCCGGAGTCGGCAACCGGCGACGAAGTGGCCACCGAGGTGGCCCGGCCGGTGTTGCCGGTGTTGGTGGCGCTGGCCTGGGAGGTGGCTGCGCCGGTGTCGCCCGAGGTGGCGGTGGGGTTGGAGCTCAGGGTGGCGGGTGCACCTGCGCCGGCCACCGAGGCGCCCACGGCCACAGCCGAGCCGCCCACGCTCACCGGCGAGGAGGTGACGGCGGCGCCGCTGCCGCCGCGGCCGCCGTTGCCGCCCAGGGCTCCGGCGGCGGCGCCACCGTTGCCACCGAAGCCGCCGAAGCCGGGACCACCGTCGCCGCCGCGACCGCCGTCGGCGAAGAGGGCACCGGCGCCGCCGTTGCCGCCGAAGCCGCCGAAGCCGCCCAGGCCGGCGCCGCCGGCGCCACCGATGCCGCCGGGGCCGCCGAAGGCTGCGCCGGCGTTGCCGCCGGCCGCTCCTGCGCCGCCGGTGACGGTGGCGATGACCGCTCCGCCGGGACCGGCCACCGGAGCGGCGATGCCGACGGTGCCAGCCACAGAACCGATGGCGGTGCCGGTCACGTCGTTGAAGGCGACGCCGGTGTCACCGCTGGTCGAGGTGGCGGCCACAGTGGCCCCGGAGCTGGCGAAGCTGGAGCTGTTGCCGCCGGCCACAGCCGCTCCAGTGGCGCCACTGGCGCCACTGGCGCCCGAGCGGGCCGCACCGGAGGTGACGATGGCGGTGCCCAGGATGGAGGAGCTCACCGCGGTGGGGCTGGCGTCGGCGTCGCCGGAGTCGCCGGTGTCGCCGGAGTCGCCCGAGGAGGCCCGGGGGGCCGAGGTGGCCACCGAGGTGGCTGCGCCGGTGTTGCCGGAGTTGGTGGCGCTGGCCTGGGTCCGGGCCTCGCCGGAGAAGCCCGAAGCAGCCACGGGGTTGGAGGTGATGGCCGCCGGAGCCGCCGCGCCGGCGTTGGCCGCCGCGGTGGCCA
>Ga0136633_1003043_pt1 | contig 11182 bp, 8 predicted proteins | sample AntDrymeUQ832206_2_FD_105494 | JGI IMG/M metagenome (GOLD analysis project Ga0136633, IMG submission 105494) | Polar desert sand microbial communities from Dry Valleys, Antarctica - metaG UQ83 (22.06) | ecosystem: Environmental > Terrestrial > Soil > Desert | place: Antarctica: Dry Valley...
CGTGGCTGAGAGGCTCGCGCCACTCGCGTTCGAGGCGTTCGCCGCCGCGGGCACGACCACGGCGCTCATGTACGGGGCGGTCTTCGCGGCCTCGCTCGACGCCGCGTTCCGCGCGGCCGAGGCGCATGGGATCCGGGCAATCATTGGCAAGGTGATGATGGACCGGGGCACATACGACGAGACGATTGACCCGACGACCATTCTCACGCGCTCCGTCCGCGAATCGAACGAGCTCTCCGCGCGCTGGCACATGGCCGATGGCGGGCGGCTGCGGTATGCGTACACACCGCGGTTCGCGGTGTCGTGCACGGAGGAGATGCTCCGCGAGTCCGCGGCCGCGGCGCGGGCGTCGGGCGCGTACTGGCAGACCCACGTGTCGGAGGACCGCGGCGAGATCGACGAGGTCCTGCGGCTCTTCCCGGACGCCATCGACTACGTCGACGTCTATGACCGAGCCGGCGGGCTGGGCGAGCGGACGATCCTCGCCCACGCGATCCACCTGTCCGACCGGGAGCTCGCGCGCCTCGTGGAGACCGGCACGCGCGTGGCGCACTGCCCGGCATCGAACTTGTTCCTCGCATCGGGCGTCATGCCGCTCGCGCGCTACCTCGAAGCCGGGCTCGTCGTGGGCCTCGGTTCGGACGTCGCCGCGGGACCGGACCTGTCGATCTTCGGCGCGATGCGCGTCGGGGCGTACACGCAGAATGCGCTGCGCGTCGTGCGGCAGGATCCGTGGCCGACCCTGGGGCCACTCGAATGGCTCAGGATGGGCACGCTCGGCGGGGCGGAGGCCCTCGGACTCGAGGCGGATATCGGGTCGTTGGAATCGGGGAAGGAGGCGGACCTGTTGCTCGTGGATCCGAGGTTGACGTTGCCTCTGCCGGACGGACCGGTCGACGAGGATCCGGCCGCTTTGATGAGCCGCCTCATCTTCCGCGCCCATCCCTCGATGGTCCGAGCGGCGTTTGTCCGCGGCCGTCGCCTGGCGGCACCGTCATGATCGACGCGCGGTTCGGACATGTGAACGTCGTCGCCCGCGACTGGCGGGCGCTCTCCGGGTTCTACGAGAGGGTGTTCGGCTGCGTGCCGGTGCCACCGGAGCGCGATTACAGCGGGCCCGACCTTAGTGCCGGCACGGGCGTGCCGGATGCGGCCCTGCGCGGCGTCCACCTCCGCCTTCCGGGCTACGGTCCGGAAGGTCCGACGCTCGAGATCTACGAGTACACGACCGAGCTTCCGGGACTGCCCCGGGCGGCGAACCGGCCGGGATTCGGACACGTCGCGTTCGTGGTGCCCGACGTGCCCGCCGCGCGGGCGATCGTCCTCGAGGCGGGCGGTCGCGCCGTCGGCTCGGTCGTCACGCTCCAGACTGCCGACGACCGGCGGGTCACCTGGACCTACGTCACCGACCCCGAGGGCAACATCGTCGAGCTCCAGTCGTGGTCCTAGACACAATCGTGGTCCTAGGCAATCACCACGCCGCTGCCGCCCGGATCGCGGCCCTCGCGAAGCGCGCGCAGGATGACCCCACCATCGAGCGGGAACGCGTGCCGCAACGACGTCGCCTCGAGCGCGGCGCGGTTTCGCGGCGTGTCCGCCACGAGCAGGATCAAATGGTCGAATCCACCGTCGCGCAGCTTCAACGCAAGCCTTCGTTGCAGGGCCTGGCCGTCATCGATGACCGTCTCCGCTTCCACCGGTACTTGCCACCCTGCGCCGCCGATCACCGCGTCCCAGGCGCGCAGATCGCCGGGTATCGGGAGCGGCACCTCGGTTCGGAACGCCAAACCTGGCTCGAGCCGCCGGCGAAGACGCTCCAGCAAGCGGACCTGACCGGCGTCACGAATCGGATCGCCGCGCGGGTAGGTGCGGATCGCCAGGTCAAGGCCGACGGCCGCGGCGATGCAGATGAGCTCCTCGAGCGACGGCTGACGCACAGCGCCCTTCTCGATTCGAGACACCTGCGACCCCGAAAGGCGGCAACTGCGCCCGACGGAGTCGAGGCTGAGTCCGGCGCCCCGACGGGCTCGGCGCAACTCATCGCCGAGCCGGGAGCGCATCCGCGCTCCTTCGCGCCGTGCGTGGTCGAGGTCGCCTTCACGGGTCGCCATCGCGGCCAAGCTTCGCATCGGGCCCTCACCGGCCGGTTACGGGGCCGCTTTGCATCAAACGCGTGCTACGTCGGCCGGCGTCAGGGGGGCGGCCAGCTCGGCGGTTGTTTCGGGCATCTCGCGCAAGGTTCGGGCCGGGCCTGGCCCTCAAACCGACGATTGCCCCATCTTGCGCAAGACGCCGCTCCGCAAGGTGCTCCCAGCCGACGGATGCTCCATCTCGCGCAAGGTTGGCGGTTCGGAGTTGCGCCGTGACCGCCTCCGCCGAGCTGGTGATCGTCGGGGGCACGATCGTCGACGGCACCGGAGCGCCCGGGCGGCCCGGCACGGTCGTCGTCCAAGGCGACCGGATGCGGCTCCTCGATCCCGGCGCGCAAACGCCGCCCGCGGCACGGACGATCGACGCCACGGACCGGATCGTTGCGCCCGGGTTCATCGACCTGCACAGCCACAGCGGCCTGATGATTCTCAAGGAACCACTCCACGAGCCGAAAGTGCGCCAGGGCGTGACGACGGAGGTCATCGGCGTCGACGGCAACAGCTACGCGCCGTTCGCGAAGCCCGAGGACCTGACTTCATTCGTCGAGCTGAACTCGGGGCTCGACGGCATCCCGGAGATCGCCTACGACTGGGACACCGTCGCGTCCTATCTCGACCGGCTCGACGGCACATCCGTGAACATCGCCTATCTCGTCGGCAACTCTGCGCTCCGAATCGCCGCGGTCGGCTGGGACGACGTCCCGGCCGAGCCCCGCGCCATCGCCCGCCAGCAGGCGATGCTCCGCGAGGGCATGGAGGCCGGCGCATACGGCCTCTCAAGCGGCCTTGATTACCCGCCCGGCAGCTACGCCACCACCGAGGAGCTCGCCGAGCTGGCCCGCGAGGCCGGCAGGCACGGCGGCTTCTACCACACCCACGTCCGGTACCCGCTCGGCGATCGATTCCTCGACCCGTTCCGGGAGGCGATCGACATCGGCCGGCGAGGCGACGCCCCGGCCCACATCACGCACTTTTACCATCGGACGACGTTTCCCGGCTCCCCGGAGCAGATGCTCGGGCTCGTCGACGACGCCCGTGCCGAGGGCCTCGACGTCACGTTCGACTCCTACCCGTTCGAGTGGGCGAGCACGCGCCTCCTGATCCTCATCCCGACGTGGGTCCAGGCCGGCGGGCCGGCGAAGACGAAGGAGCGACTGGCGGACAGAACCGTCCGCGACCGGATCCGCCGCGAGCTCTCCGAGCGCGGCGTGCTGTTTGCCGGCGCCGGTGGACTGCGCGACGTCCGTCTCGGGTACCTCGCCCGGCCGGAGAACCTGCGCTGGGAGGGCCGGACGCTCGGCGAGTTCGTCGACGACACCGGGGCCGATCTCGTCGACGGGCTGTGCGACCTCCTGCTCTCAGAGAACCTCCGCCCGAACGAGGTGACGCCGGGGCCGCACACCGACGGGATCCGCCGCTTCCTGCGTCACCCCGTCGGCATGGTCGGGACCGACTCGACCTTCATTGGCGACAAGCCGAGCCCGCGGACGTACGGCAGCTACCCGCGTATCCTCGGCCAGTTCGTTCGCGACGAGGCAATCCTCGGGGTCGAGGACGCGATCTGGAAGATGACCGGCGGCCCGGCGGCGCGCCTCGGGCTCAGGGACCGCGGGACGATCCGCGACGGGGCGGCCGCGGATCTCGTCATCTTCGATCTGGCGACCGTCCAGAGCCACGCGACGTACGACGAGCCGCGGCGCTTCCCGTCCGGGATCCTCCAGGTCGTCGTCAACGGGGAGCTCGTCGTCGATGCCGGGGGTCACACGGGTGCGCGACCCGGCCGGGCGCTGCGTCGCGGCCGCGACTGATCACCGCTAGACCGACTGGCCCGCCCGCGTCGGCGGTCCGACCCTCTCGGCGTCGTCCTCGCTGACCGCCAGCTGCCCGTGGCGCCGGCGCTCGACGTTCAGCCTGTCCTCCGCCATCCCGAGCGCGACCTCGACCGTCCGGCCGGTGTTTGCCTCTGCCCATCCCATTGCCAGCCGGAGTGAGATCGCCCCCGAGGCGAGCCACAGGTCGCACGTCGTTCGGACCCGCTCCACGAAGTTGATCGCCTGGACCTCGTCCGTCTCCGGCAGCAGGACCCCGAACGACCGGCCGCTCAGACGTGCGATCCGGTCCGTCTCGCGGGCGTACCGCCGGAGCGTCGCCGCGACCGGCGGAACGAGACGGTCGGCGGCGTCCGCACCCACCCGGTCGACGAGCCGGTCCAGCCCGTCGATCTCGATCAGCACGATCGTCGCGGGGTGGCGGTACCGGCGCACGCGGCTGTCCTCCTCCTGCAGCCAGCGTGACCACGACGGGCCAAGGTCGAGGCCCGTCCCCGGATCGGCCGAGAGAGCGGGCATCGGCCCGAAGACGCCGATGGCCGGCCGCCCCACCGGCCGGCCATCCGCGCTGAACCCGCCCCTGAGGACGCGCTCGGGCGCCACGAGGGCCGGGTCGGAGTCAAGCGAGCGATCGCGGTTGCGGAACCGCGGGGCGGCGAGCACGGCGGCGCCCACGATGAGGTTCGCCGCGACGGTGAAGAAGATGATCGCGAGGAGCGTGTCCGGTGTGGGCATGCTCGGTGGGGCCTCGAGTGATGCGCGGTGTCGGTGGTGGGGGTCGTGGTCGTGGTCGTGGTCGTGGTCGGGTGAATCGGAGATCGACTGGGCCCGACTATAGAAGCGTGGGAACCCCCTGACGACCGTCCTGGCGCTCGTAGTACCAGTTGTTGGTGACGGGCGGCACCGGCGGGAGCGGATCGGTGCGGAATGGGCGGGAGAGGGGCATTCAGCCCGCCGCGACGGCGCGATGGTACCCTCGGCCAAAAGGAGGGAATCCAGCCCGCATGACGATCCGGACCGCGCCACCGCGCACCGGCACCCCGGTGGCGCCGCGGACGGGGACGCCCGACGCCCTCCTCATCCACCCCGGAGAGATCGCCCCGGGCCGGGCGCGAACCCGCGGCCCGCTCCGCCGGGAAGGCCCGGAGAAGCTGACCGGCGAGGCGAAATACGCGGATGACCTCGTGTTTCCGGGCGCCTGGTTCGGCGGGACGATCCGGTCCACCGAAGCGCACGCGCGACTCGTCGGGATCGACCTCGGGGACGGCTTCGACTGGTCGAAGGTCGTCGTGGCCACCGCGGTCGACATCCCCGGCGAGAACATCGTCAACCTGATCAGCGACGACCAGCCAGCGCTCGTCCCGATCGGCGGCGAGATCCAGCATCACGCCGAGCCCCTCGCCCTGATCGCGGCCCCGGACCGGGAGACGCTCCGGGCCGCGAAACGCGCCGTCACGGTCAGGACGGAACCACTCCAGCCCGTCTTCGATCCGGTCGCCTCGGAGCACGTCTTCGCCCACTACGAGATCGCGTCGGGCGACCTCGACGCCGGGTTCGCCGCCGCCGAGCTCGTCCTCGAGGGCACGTACCGGATGGGCCACCAGGAGCAGCTGTACATCGAGAACAACGCGATGATCGCCGTGCCGCGCGAGGACGGCGGCGTGACCCTCCATGGCAGCCTGCAGTGCCCGTACTACGTCCACAAGGCGCTCAAGCGCGCCCTCGCCATCGACGACGTCCGCGCCCAGGTGATTCAGGCCGAGACGGGCGGTGGCTTCGGCGGGAAGGAGGAGTACCCCTCGATCCTCGCGATCCACGCGGCCCTTCTCGCGCTCAAGTGCCGCAAGCCCGTTCGGATGATCTACGACCGCCACGAGGACATCGCCGCCACGACCAAGCGCCACCCGGCGATCGTCAGCCACCGGACGGGCGTGCTTCGCGACGGCACGCTGGTCGCCCAGGACATCGACATCGTGATGGACGGCGGCGCGTACTCCACGCTGACGCCGGTCGTCCTCAGCCGCGGTGCGATCCACGCCGGCGGGCCGTACCGCTGCGCGAACGTGAGGATCCGGGCGCGTGCGACCCGGACGAACACGCCGCCCAACGGCGCGTTCCGCGGGTTCGGTGCGCCGCAGACCGAGTTCGCGGCCGAGACCCATCTGAACCGGCTTGCCGACGCGCTCGAGATCGGGCCGCTCGACATCCGCCGCCGGAACGTCTACCGGCTCGGCGACACGACGCCGACCGGCCAGGTCCTCCGGGAGAGTGTCGCCGGCGAAGAGGTCCTCGAGCGCGGCGCCGAGGCGGCCGAGTTCGAGCGCGTCCGCGAGCGCACCGGGCGCGCCCGATCCGAGACCGCTGCCGCCACGCCGTCGTCGCCGCTCGCCAGCGCGCCGACGAGGCGCGCTTCGGGGATCGGCCTCGCCCTCGCCTGGCACGGCGCCGGGTTCACGGGATCCGGCGAGGTCAAGCTCGCGAGCGTCGCCTCCGTCGAGCTCACCGCGGCCGGCGAGATCCGCATCCTGACCGCGTCGACGGAGATGGGGCAGGGGACGAAGACGATCTTCCCGCAGCTCGTCGCGGATGTCCTCGACGTGCCCTACGAGGCGGTCGAGATCGCGCCCCAGGACACGGCGTTTGTCCCCGACAGCGGCCCGACGGTCGCGAGCCGGACGGCGATGGTCGTCGGAGGCCTGTGCATCAAGGCCGCGGAGCGGCTCCGGGCGACCGTCGAAGGGGCCACGGGCGGCTCCTTCGCCGCGACCTATCGGGACCACGCGCGGCAGATCGGCGGAATCAGGGTCGATCAGCAGTTCGAGCCGTATCCGGGCGTCCACTTCGACGACGAGACGTACCACGGTGACGCCTACCCGGCGTTCGGCTGGGCGTCGTGCGTCGCGGAGGTGGACGTCGACCTCGACACCGGCGAGGTCGCGGTCACGAACGTCGTGGCCGTGGACGACATCGGGCGGGTGATCCACCAGGTCATGGCTGAGGGCCAGGTCGAGGGCGGCACGCTCCAGGCGATCGGCTACGCGACGATCGAGGAGATGAAGGTCGTCGACGGCCGCTACCTGAACGACCGGCTCGCGACCTACCTCATCCCGACGGCGCTCGACGCGCCCCGGATCACGGCGATCCTCGTCGAGTCGCCCTTCAGCGGGGCACCGCATGGGGCGAAGGGTGTCGGCGAGCTGCCGATGGACGTGGGTGCCCCGGCGGTCGTGGCCGCGATCCACGACGCGACGGGCGCCTGGATCACGGAGCTGCCCGCGACGCCGGAGCGGATCCTCGCGGCACTCGGCGCGACCGCCGCGGCGCCATCACCGACGGTCCCCGCCGGCCCGGCGCGCGTCGAGGCAGCCGTGGAAGCGCCGATCGAGGAGGGCACCGACCCCCGTCCCGACGCACCGACCGACCCCCAGCCGCTCCGCGGGCCGCAGAATTGAACGTCCGCCTGCTCGTCAACGGATCTCCGGTCGAGCTCGACGTGCCCGGCATGCGCCGCCTGCTCGACGCCCTCCGCGAGGATCTCGGGCTGACGGGCACGAAGGAGGGCTGCGGGGAAGGGGAGTGCGGGGCGTGCTCGGTCATCCTCGACGGCCAGGTCGTCGACGCCTGCCTCGTACCGATGAGCCAGGTCGACGGCTCGACCGTCCGCACGGTCGAGGGCCTCGCCCGACCCCCGGCCGGCGCGACTGAGCGTGAGCTCGACGAGCTCCAGGCCGCCTTCCTCCAGACCGGCGGCGCGCAGTGCGGGATCTGCACTCCCGGGATGCTCATGGCGGCGCGGTCATACATCGACGCGGGCGGCAGCCCGGACGAGGACGCGATCCGGGAGGCGATCGCCGGCAACCTGTGCCGCTGCACTGGGTACACGAAGATCATCGAGGCGATCGCGATGGCCGCACGCGGAACGGCTGACCATGCCCCCTGAACCGCACCTCGAGGTTCCGAGCACGCTCGACGAAGCATTCGCGATCCTCGCGACAGCTCCACACCGTCCGATCGCGGGCGGCACGGACGTCATGGTCCAGATCACCGGCGGGATCGGGCCTGTTCCGGAGCGGATGATCGATTTGTGGCGGCTCGACGAGTTGCGCGGGGTCGTGTTCGAGGCCGGCGTGCTCACGCTCGGCGCGCTCACGACGTACACGGAGATCCGCCGCTCGGCCATCTGCCGCGAGCACGTCCCGGCGCTCGCCGAGGCCGCGGCGACGATCGGTGCGGCCCAGATCCAGAACCGCGGCACGCTCGGCGGCAACATCGCCAACGCGTCGCCGGCCGGCGACACACTCCCGGTTCTCCTTGCGACCGACGCGGAGATCGTTGTCGGCGGGGCGCGCGGCGAACGGACGATCCCTGTGACCGAGTTCTGGGTCGCCTACCGGAAGACCGCGATGGCGCCGGACGAGCTGGTCCTTCGGATTCGGATCCCGCTGCCAGCGGGACGCGAGGTCCGATTCCGGAAGATCGGCACCCGCCGCGCCCAGGCGATCTCGAAGGTCGTCATGGCGCTGGCGTGGCACGAGGGCGATCGCGGCTGGTCGGATGTCCGGCTGGCGCTGGGGTCCGTCGCGGACCGCCCGATCCGGGCACGGAAGACCGAGGGCGCGCTCGAGGGACGACCGCCAACGTCCGAGACCGCCGACCGAGCGGCGTCGACGCTCGCCGCCGAGATCGAGCCGATCGACGATGTCCGCTCGACGGCCGACTACCGCCGGGTGGTCGCCGCGCGGGTCCTCCACCGGCTCGTCCGCGACGCTGGCGGATGGTAGGAGTGCGGGCGTGAGTGTGCCCGGGGTCAAGATTCGTGGCCCCGTCGTCACCGGCGCGGACGAGATCCTGACCGACGACGCCCTCGCGTATGTCGCCCAGCTCCAGCGCGAGTTCGGTGGGCCGCGTCGCGAGCTGCTCGAACGGCGCTGGACACGCCAGACCCGCCTCGACGCCGGGCAGATGCCGGACTTCCTCGCCGATACCGCCGACATTCGCGCAGCGGAGTGGCGAGTCGCGGATGCGCCCGCGGACCTCGACGACCGGCGGGTCGAGATCACCGGCCCGGCCGAGCCGAAGATGATGATCAACGCGCTGAACTCGGGCGCGCGGGTGTTCATGGCCGACCTCGAGGACGCGCTCTCGCCGACGTGGTCGAACGTCGTCGGCGGGCAGGCCGCGCTGCGCGACGCCGTCCGCCGCGAGCTGTCCTACGACTCGCCCGAGGGCAAGTCATACCGGCTGAAGGAGCAGACCGCCACGCTCGTCGTCCGGCCGAGGGGCTGGCATCTGGAAGAGGCCCACGTCCTCGTCGACGGCGTGCCCATGTCGGCGTCGTTGTTCGACTTCGGCCTGTACATGTTCCACAACGCCCGCGAGCTCCTCGACCGGGGGAGCGGTCCGTACTTCTACCTGCCGAAGCTCGAGAGCCACCTCGAGGCGCGCCTGTGGAACGACATCTTCTGGGCCGCGCAATCGCTCCTCGGCATTCCCGGGGGGAGCATCCGCGCCACCGTCCTCATCGAGACGATCCTCGCCGCGTTCGAGATGAACGAGATCCTCCACGAGCTCCGCGAGCATTCCGCCGGTCTCAACGCCGGCCGCTGGGACTACCTGTTCAGCTGCATCAAGAAGTTCCGCTCGCGGCCGCAGATGATGCTGCCGGACCGGGCCCAGCTGACGATGACCGTCCCGTTCATGCGGGCGTACACGGAGTTGCTGGTCCGGACCTGTCACCGGCGCGGTGCTCACGCCATCGGCGGAATGGCCGCGTTCATTCCATCGCGCCGCGACAAGGAAGTCACCGAGGTCGCGATGGCGAAGGTCCGCGACGACAAGGAGCGCGAGTCCCGCGACGGGTTCGACGGCACGTGGGTCGCCCACCCGGACCTCGTCCCGCTGGCGACGGAGATCTTCGACTCCGTTCTCGGCTCCGCTCCGCATCAGAAGCAGGTCCTGCGTGAGGAGGTCTCGGTCCTGGCCGAGGACCTGCTCGACCTGCGGGTCCCGGGCGGCAAGGTGACCGACACCGGCGTCCGGGCGAATGTCGCCATCGCGCTCCAGTACCTCGACGCGTGGCTCGGCGGGAACGGTGCCGCGGCGATCAACAACCTCATGGAGGATGCCGCGACCGCGGAGATCAGCCGCTCGCAGCTCTGGCAGTGGCGGACGTTCAGCGCGATCCTCGAGGATGGGCGCGCGATGTCGGCGGACCTGTACGGTGCGATCCGCGAGAACGAGATCGCCGCGCTCGGCGGCCGGGCCACGGGCCGGCTGGGCGATGCCGCCGAGCTGCTCGACCGACTCGTCCTCGACGACGAGTTCGCGGAATACCTGACGCTCCGCGCCTATCCGCTCCTCGGCTGAGTAGGGGGCGACCGCCCGGCGTCCACCGTCAGGGGACGATCGTCAGGGGGACTGCGTCGGAAAGGATGTACGAGACATCGGTGGGCGCGGTGTCGTGGAGTGTCAACAGAACGACCGGGACCCTCACCTCGTATTGGCCGGGTGGGAGCGCGTAGCCGAGCGCCGGATCGCACGAGGCCGTGCCTCCGACCAATTCGAGGTCGACGGACTCACCCGGCGCCAGCCGTTTCCCGAAGCCGACCGCGTCCATACCGCCGGTATAGAAGCCTGACGGCGACTCCGACCCCGGCTTGAAGACGACGGCGGCGTGCCTCGGACCCGACTGGAAGTCGAAGGCGTCCGCACCGGTGTTGCGAACCGTGACCGTGCCCCGGAAGTCGAGGCCGGACCGGACCGACCTGGCCTCAACGTGCGCAACGGCGACGAGCTGGGAGTCGCCGGCGATCGGGCCGACGAGCGCTTCGCACGCCGGGTCCCCGCCGAACCGGTCGGGATAAGGAAGCAGGCCGACCGTGATCTCGACGAGCTCGCCGTACTCAGCAAGCACCTCTGCGGCCACGTCCTGCCCATCGGCCCGGAGGACGAGGTGGATGACACCGGCACCGCGGCCGACGCTGCGCATCAACTCTCGGTAGCGGGTGGCGAGGGCTTCCTGGATCTGCTCCAGTCGGAGCTCGGTCGCGGGCTGGCGGATGATTTCAAACTCGTCGGGGTACTCGAGGATCGCCCGTAGGGCGGCGCAGTGTTCCTCGATGTGGGCCGTGAAGCCAATGACCATCCGGACCCGGGGCCCGTTCTCGTAGCGGACCGACGCGAACTCATCGGGATGGTCGGCGC
>Ga0136633_1003044_pt1 | contig 11182 bp, 12 predicted proteins | sample AntDrymeUQ832206_2_FD_105494 | JGI IMG/M metagenome (GOLD analysis project Ga0136633, IMG submission 105494) | Polar desert sand microbial communities from Dry Valleys, Antarctica - metaG UQ83 (22.06) | ecosystem: Environmental > Terrestrial > Soil > Desert | place: Antarctica: Dry Valley...
ACGATGCAGGAACTCTTTCGCCATCGGCCTGCGTTCGGCATGGGCGGTGCTGCACCCAGCAGAACTTGGTCCCCTCGGGGTTCTCCTCGCCGCATCGGGACAGATCATGTCGCTAGTGTGCACTCAATCAAGTGAGCCGAGCGCGAATGGAGGACTGGATCAGAATCGCTCGACGCGCCCTTCCGGGAGCCGACGAGCGCGACCTCGCATCGCTCTGCCGGGCGGGTTTGGCGCACACCTTCGGAGCCATCTTGGGCATGACTGCGACACCTGACGAGGGGCGCGAGGAGCTACGGGCTACGTATCGTTGGCGAGCCGGTCGGCCTTCGGACGGAGTGGTCCCAAACTGAGCCGTCGATCTTCGGTCGGCCTGACGCTGGCAGGTGGAGTTCTCTAACCGCGGCTGAGCCGGTCGGCAACCGGCCCAACAGCAACCGGCCACTCCCTTGACCGAGGCATTATCCTTGCACGCACCGGCCGTGATCGACGCCCGCGCACTGGCAGATCCGAATCTTCCTCCTGTCTGCAGATCGCGCTGGCGCGCCGCGAGCTTGGAACCCGGAGCGTCTCACAGAGCCAATCGGTGAGGAAGGGTAAGGGAGTGGGCCCATGAAGCGGCTATCTGTCATTGGCGCCATCGTCACACTGGCGCTGTCAGCGGTGAGTGTGGCGGCGACACCGGGAACCGGTGCTTCGTCGGCAATCCTGGCACAGGGTGTCTTCGACCCGATCTCCACCAGCCAGACCGGCGGCCTCGAGAGCGTGATCCAGGAGGTGACGATTGCTCCGGGCGGCCACACCGGCTGGCACACCCACCCGGGCGGCACCGTCATCATCGTCGAGTCGGGAACGTTCAGCGTGTACAACAACGCATGCGCGGTGACGACGATCGCCGCTGGTCGCGGCATCGTCGAGCCCGGCAACCAGGTCCAGCTGGCGCGAAACGAAGGCACGGTTCCGCTCGTGCTGACCGTCGTCTACTTCGACATCGCCTCGCCGGACGGCCCGGTTCGGGCGGACGCCGCAACGCCTGCCTGCGCGGCCGACGCCGGGCTTCAGGATACCTTTATGGGGACGGGAGTCACCGCGGCGATCGTCGATCGCGCCACGTTCGCGTCGGCGGCCACCATCACCGGCGCGGATGAGCGCGACGTCGTGGTGCAGAGCGCCACGTTCGCCCCCGGCGGACACAGCGGATGGCACAGCCATCCGGGCGCCACGGCGATTTACGTGGTGTCAGGGACATTCTCCTTCTACCCGGCGGCGACCTGCCAACGCCAGAACTTCACGGCGGGCCAGGGAGTCGTCGAGCAGGGCGGCGGGGTTCAGCTGGCGCGGAATGAGGGCACCGAACCGCTGGTGCTCTTCGTCGTGTACTTCGACGTTCCCACTGCCACCCCGGGCGCGTTTCGCATCGACCAGCCGGAGCCGAGTAACTGCACGGGTCTCGCCGCGGTCCCGACGGCGTCTCCAACGCCGACGCTGGTGCCTACCGCGGCGCCTACCGCGGCGCCCACCGCGGCGACGATCCCGAATACCGCCACCGGGAGGGTCGACCCGAGCTCGGGCGCACCGCTCGCTGCAGCGCTGATCGTCCTGGCCGCAATCGGCGGGCTGACGGCGCTGCGACTCGCCCGTCGTCACTGACGAGGTTCGGCAAAGTCTGAGAGCCCGCCCTCGGAGGCGGGCTCTCAGCGTGTGCTTGCACCGACGTAGCGGCTGCTGCAAGTCCATTTGAGCCGCCGACCTCAGTCTTGACCACTCGAAGGCTCGTGCGCTGCCGGCGGCGGCGCCGACCGCCGTGGCCTGAAGCCAACCCGCCCGAGTCTCCACGAACGTCAGGGCCATTCAGCGTCACCACTCCTCACCGTTTCAACCGGATCATGCCCCGGTCGAGGGCAACCGTGACCGCCGCCGTTCGGTCGTCGACCTCCAGCTTGGTGAAGATGTGGGCCAGGTGTGACTTCACCGTGGTCTCGCTGATGTACAGCGTCCGCGCGATTTCCTTGTTCGGGCTGCCGTCGGCAACCAACATCAGCACCTCCAACTCCCTCGGGCTGAGCGACTGGCCAGCCGGCGCCCGCATCCTGCCCACGAGCCGGGAAACGACGGCCGCCGCCAGCTGTGACTCGCCCCGAGCGGCGGCGTGCACGCCCCGGAACAGTTCTTCCCGGGGAGAATCCTTGAGGAGGTAGCCGACGGCGCCGGCCTCGACCGCCCGCACGATGTCGTCGTCGGTGTCGTAGGTGGTGAGGACGAGAACCTGGACCCCGGGATGCCGCGCCCGGATCCGCTTCGTGGCCTCCACCCCGTCGACTCCGGGCATGCGGAGGTCCATCAGCACGACATCGGGGTTGAGCGCCTCGACCTTGGTGACCGCATCCTCTCCATCGGAGGCCTCACCGATCACGTCGAAGTCGGCGTGGCTGGCGAGCATGCCCTGAACTCCGGCTCGTACCACGGGGTGGTCATCGACGACGAGCACCCGGATGGGCTGGCTCATGTCGTCCCACCGCCGTCCGTTTCCGCTCCGGCCGCTCCGGTCGGCACCTGGACCACGAGTACCGTGCCGTCCCCGGGAGCGCTCTCGACCTCCAACACGCCCCCGAGGATCGACAGACGCGTCTTGAGCCCTCGTAGGCCGAGCCCACCGCTGACCTCGGCCCGATGACTATCGGCGGCGGCGACGTCGAAGCCACGGCCGTCGTCCCTCACGTCCAGGATCACCCGGTCGTCCAAGTACGAGAGTGTGAGAACGGCTTCACTTGCCTGAGCATGCTTTCGGATGTTCGCGGTGGCCTCTTGGGCGGCGCGCAACAACGCGATCTCGGCCCTTGCGCCCATGGGTTGGGGGACGCCGGTGAGCAGGAACCGAGCCGTCATGCCCGTCTCGTCGGCCAGGGTCGCGGCCAGCCTTCCGAGCGCCTCCGCCAGCGAGGCTCGGTCGAGCGCCTCGGGCTGGAGCGCCCAGACGAATCGACGGGCCTCCACCAGGGTTTCTCGGGCGGTGCGAAGGGCGTGACCCAGGTGACGGCGTGCCGTTGCCTGTCCCGGAGCGAGCTCGGCTTCGGTGGCTTCCAGGAGCGTCACGACGCTGGTGACGCCCTGGGCCAGCGTGTCGTGGATCTCGTGGGCCAAGCGTTGGCGCTCACTCAGCGTGCCCGCCTGCCGCTCGGCCACCGCCAGCTCCGCTCGCGTTACCTCCAGCTCCTCGATCAGGCGGTGGCGGTCCTGGCTCTGGCGCATGATGGCGTCGATCCACAGTGCGCCCAGGATGCAAAGGCCAACAGAGAGCAGTGCGATCAGCAAGGACAGGGCCGATGGCCGCCCCGCATCGAGGAACTCCACGGCCACCAACAGAGCGCTGAGGACTGCAACGCCCGGGATGGCCGAACGGAGTGATGGCAAGTAGGAGAGGACCTGTTGGTACGCGCTGAAGGCGATCAGGAAATACGCCTGGTGCAGCGACATCAGTGTCAGCCACAACGCAGCCGCGCCTGCGAAGTAGGCGAGGACCTGCAGGATGGGTAGGGTCCAGATCCGGCGCCGGACCACCCACAGCCAGTACCACCCGCCAAGGAGCACGACCAAGCCCGAGATGGCTGCCCGGCCGTCCCAGGATGTGGCCGAATCGGCCAGGGCCAGCACCGTGGCCAACCCCAGCACGCCATAGAACACGGCGTGCCAGGCGGGAACCCAGCGCTCCCAGGCGTGCACTGAGGCATCCCCAACCGGAGAGGTTCCTGCAGCCGATGCTGTCGCCACTGGCTTGGCCATCCCGTCCCTGCCCTACGCCGTCAGAACCGAGGCTACTCCCAACGGAACAGGCGGGTGGAGAGCGCCACCCCGGCAACCAGGACACCCAGCAAGACCACCATCGCGACCGGGTTCCATCCCGCACCCGACCATGCGTCGTCCAACAGGGTGACCACATGGGTGAGTGGCAGGACCTGGGCCACGTCCTGGATCGCCTCTGGCAAGAGCGGCCGGGGGAGCGCCGCGCCGGAGAGGAACATCATGGGGAAGAAGACCACCATGGCCACGGACTGCGCTGTCCGGGCATTGCGCAGGACGCTAGCCAGGATGAAGCCGAAGGCGAAGATGCTCGCAGCGCTGAGCAGGATCGCCCCCAGCACGAGCGCGGGGTCGGCGGGCAGGTGGAGGCCGAAGAAGATCCGCCCGGCGAGAACCAACATGGCCGAGCCCACGGCGGCGAAGACCACGCCAACGGCCACCTGGGCGCCGAGGACCACCGAGGGCCGCACGGGCGTCGCCCGGAACCGACGCAGAACCCCGCCAGCGCGGTAGGTCGCGAGGTTGATGGGCAGCCCCATGATGGCGTTGGTGGCGATGATGATGGCGATGTAACCGGGGACGGAGACGTCGACCGTGCCCCGGCCTCCGAGGTCTGGGTCGGGCGCATTGCCGAAGATGCTGCCGAACAGGAACAGCATCATGAGCGGGAACAGCAGCGTGAAGAACACCGCCATCGGATCCCGCAGGAAGAGCTTTAGCTCGATCTTGGTCATGTTCCATGCCGCGGTCATCGTGTCCCTCGTTCTTTCGGATTCTTTGTCGGTTGCTTCTTGTGGCAGGCGGCCCACGCCATGACCAGCAGCGGGCCAAGGCCCAGAGCCGATGGCGCAGTCGGCTCAACCGCTGCAGCGTGTTCGGGCATTCACCTCTCCTTGGCCTCGTGAGCCTCAGTCGCGGAGCTGCTTGCCGGTGAGCGCCAGGAAGACGTCCTCCAGGCTGGGGTGCACGGCTCGAAGGTCGAGGGGGTGGATGTCGTGCTCGGCGAGCGCGCTGGCCACCCGGGCCAGGATCGGGCCCCGGCCGTGGACGACCGCGTCCCCGCCCTCGCGCATGACCCGGCTCACTCCGGCGACGGCCTCCAGGAAGCCGAGATCCGACCCGTTGGCGGTGAAGCGAACGCGCGGTTCCACCCCAATCCCGTCGATCAGGTCGCGGGGCGAGCCGCTGGCCACGATGCGACCCTCGTCGATGATGGCCAGCCGATCGCAGAGGCGCTCCGCCTCGTCCATGAAGTGGGTGACCAACACGACCGTGGTCCCGGCGTCACGCACGGCACGGACCAGTTCCCAGGTGGCTCGACGGGCTTGGGGATCGAGACCGCTGGTCAGCTCATCGAGGATGACCACCTCCGGATCGCCGACCAGCGCCAGGGCGATGAAGAGGCGCTGGCGCTGGCCGCCAGAGAGGCTGGCGAAAGAGGCATTTTCCTTCTCCGTGAGATCCCACTCCTCGACAAGTCGGCGCCAGTCGGCCGGTGCCTGGTAGAACGAGGCGAAGAGCTCGAGCGCCTCCCAGACCTTGAGCCGGTCCGGAAGCGTCGCCTGCTGGAGCTGCACGCCCAGGCGCTGGCGAAGCTGGCGACCGTCGCGCTCGGGATCGAGGCCGAGCACCCGAATGGCGCCCGCATTCGGCCGCCGAAGGCCGGCGATCGACTCCACGGTCGTCGTCTTGCCGGCGCCGTTGGGCCCCAGGACGCCGAAGATCTCACCGCGCCGAACGCTGAAGGAGACATCTTGGACGGCCACCAGGGACCCGTAGGTCTTCCGCAAGCCACTCACCTCGATCACGTTATCCATGACCGTCAGTGTGCGGCGAGGGGCCGATTGCGCCATCGCCGTGGCGAGTGATTCCCGCCTCGGCAAGCCGGCCGATGCCCCTATCGTCCGGATGGAGGATGTCCGCCCGTGCGACGAGGTCCTGCGCATCGGTACCCAGCTCGAGAAGAGTCGCCCATCGGCCATCCGGACGATCCCGACATCGTCCCGATGGCCGGCCTCAAAATCTTCCGTCCCGACGAAGACGCGTCACCGCCCTCCGTCCATCCTTGAGTCAATCAAGCGAGCTGCGGCTCCTCACAAGAAGGGAATGCGACGATGAACGACAAGAATGCACGTTGGGCGGTCGGCGTCTTCGGTGACAGCACCGAGTCGGGAAGCTGGCAGCATGGGGAAGAGACACACGCCGTGGCGGTGTTCGGCGACAGCACGCTCGACATGCGCGCAATCAACCCCGGGGACGAGATCACCATCCGTGCCGTTGCCGGGTTCGGTGACGTCAAAGTGATGGTGCCTGCCGGCAGTCGGGTCGAGATCTCCGGCCTTGCCCTGTTCGGCAGCAAGCGCAACGAGGTGAGTGGCGACGCCACGGCCGGCGGCCCGGTCGTGAGGGTGAAGGCGTGGGCCTTATTCGGCGACGTCAAGGTCGCCTGAGACATCCCTACCCTGGCTATTGCACCTGGTAGGTCCATCGCCTCGATTATTCGTCAGCGCTGCGGAGGGTCGCCCCTACGCCGACTCTCGGGCCGCGCGCTCCCACTCGCTGCGGTCGGCGATCGGGATGCGGATCACGCGCTCGGGCGCAAGTACGCTGAGACGCGGGTCCGTCCCCGATCGAGCCCGCGATCTCGGTATCCTCAGCATGAGCGAGCGCATGCGGCCGCCACGGGGTCGGCGCGTCCACAGAACGCACGATGGCGGGCAGTTGAGCCCATTCTCATGCCAATCGGAACGCCGACTCCACTCACGCTGCCCGACGATGGGTATCGTTGCTCGGACTGCCCGTGACCTGCCGCGGACGCCATTGGATGGCAATGAGCGGTGTCGGGGAAAGTCTTCGGGTCACGATCGGCAAGCACCCTTATGGAATCGCACCATGCGTCCCACAGCGGCTCATGGAGCGTAAATCGCTTCAGGTTGGCACGGTTGACGCGGATTTCCCGCGCATCCGGTATGCGGTACCAATCTCGCCCTCTTCGGCCCGATCTAAACTCGGATCGGGCCGTTTCGCTGCCCGCCGACCTGTGGTGCGCTCGGTGAGGACCGCAACATCTGGTGTCTACTCTGAGGATGAGACCATGGGATAGGGAGTGGTACCGCATACCGGATTCCCAGTGAACCGTCTCCTGCGTCTCAGCCGCGTTCATCGAGTATCAAGAAAGAGACGCATGGGACACATGAGACAGGATCGATGTGGGCTCCAATAAGGGCTCCTGCGCCTGGACCGAGCCTTGGGGGCTGCGTCCTGGCGATCTCGCTCAGGCGGGCTCCTCGCGGCGGACCGTTGGGACGCGGTCGATCGAGCGATCGAACGAAGCGACGACGCCAACCCCCGTCCGTTCGGCGGATGCCACCAGATACGCATCGGCGAAGTCGAGCCGGTGGACCTCGTAGACCTCGACGGCGCGCTGCAGCAGCTCGACGTCGAGCACCCGGATGGCGGGGAAGGCCAGGATCGCGCGCAGGGTGCTCGCCACCTCCGTTCTACGAGGGACCTCGTAGAACGACTCGAGGACGTAGGCGACCTCGGCGACGATGAGGTCCGGGAGCAGGAGCACGTCGGCCTGCTCCAGGAACCGGGTCGCTCGCCTCGCCTGCCCCGGCGGGTCGCCGGTCAGGTGCCGGATCAGGATGTTCGTGTCGACGAAGGCGGTCACCGCCTGCCTGCGGCGCGTGCCCTACGCGTCTGCCGCAGGACCTCCCGCCAGGGCGTCCCGCGTTTAGCGGCGGGCACGCTCACCGAGCCGGCGAGCGTCAGCAGGTCGGGACTGCGGGCCAAGACGGCCCGGCCACCCTCGACCCGGAAGATCACCTCGTCGCCCTCCTCGAGAGACAACGCCTCGCGAACGGCACGCGGGACGGTGAGCTGGCCCTTCGAGCTCAGCCGCGCTGACACGTCCATGCTGGCCTCCTTACCTTGTTAGTGGTGTAAGGAACGCTAGCAGATTAACCGGGCGACCATGGACGGATCGCGTCGCGGGCAGCAGGGCTGTGCTGCGGTGGTATCGTCGAATGGCTCCCCAAGTGATCGCACGGATACGGAGGCACTCGATGCCCGATGGCGCGCCGGCCTACGCGACGTCCGCAGACGGCACGCGAATCGCCTACGACGTGGTCGGCAGCGGCCCGCCCGTGGTGATCGTCAGCGGCGCGTTCGGCACCCGGACGGATGCTCGGGAGCTCGCCGGCGCGCTGTCCAAGCGGTTCACCGCCGCCGGATACGACCGGCGCGGACGGGGCGACAGCGGCGACGCGCGGCCGTATGCGCCCGCGCGCGAGCTGGACGACCTGCGGGCGGTCATCGACGCGCTCGGCGGATCCGCGTTCGTCTACGGCCACTCGTCCGGCGGCGCGCTCTCGCTCGATGCGGCCGCAGCGGGGCTGCCGATCATGAAGCTCGCCGTCTACGAGCCCCCGTTCACCATCGACGACAGCCGCCAGCCCTATCCAGACGGGTTCATCGAGACGCTCCGCGGGCTGGTCGAGGCCGGCCGGCGCGGGGATGCCATCGCGGAGTTCTGGCGAACGGGCCTCCTGATGCCGGAGCCCGAGATCGAGAACGCGCGCCGGGCGCCCTTCTGGCCGCAACTCGAATCACTCGCGCACACGCTCATCTACGACTACGAGGTTCTCGGCGATCGCATCTCCGGCCGGCCACTGTCGGCGGCGTGGGCGGACTCGATCGCCATCCCCGTCCTCATCTTCGAGGGCGGCGACAGCCCGGCCACGCTTCGCAACGTCGTCACGTCGCTCGAGGAGCTCCTGCCGAACGCCACCAAACGGACTCTCGCCGGCCAGGGCCACGGCGCGCCCGCCGACATGCTGGCACCCATCCTCGAATCGTTCTTCGGCGGCTAGCTCGTGAGCTTGCAAGGGCTCGTCGACGTGCGATTCGATGAGAACCGCAAGATGCTGTGGCTCAGATCAGGGGTCAAACTACCCTGCCGAGCACGAGAAAGGTGGAGAGGCGAATGCTCCAAGCGGCGTTGTACGGCGTGCTGGCTAGCTCCGGCCTGCTAATCGGGGCCGTCATCGGGCTGCTCGTCGATCCGCCGCGGCGGATCGTAGCTGGCATTATGGCCTTCGGCTGTGGCGTCCTTGTGTCGGCTCTCACCTTCGAGCTGACAGCAGAGGCATTCGAAACGGGCGCCGAGGCATACGTGGTCGGCGGATTTCTGAGTGGCGCGGTCATCTACGTCGGCACCGCCTGGTTCCTGGACCGCGTGGCCGCACGATCGCCCAAGCGTTCGGGACGACTCGCCCGCGACGTGGAACCCAACGCAGCTCGCAAGCCTGAGTCCAAGCAGACCGCCGCGATCAGCGGGACGGCGCTGCTCATCGGCGCGATCTTGGACGGCATTCCGGAGAATGCCGCGATCGGCATCAGCCTGCACGCGGAGGGACCGGCGCTGGGTACGGTACTGCTAGCCGCGGTGTTCATGGCCAACCTTCCGGAGAGCATCAGCAGCTCCGTCGGGATGCGCCAGGAGGGCAGATCTCAAGTTTACGTCATAGGTGTGTGGACAGTAGCCGCAGTCGTCACCAGTGTCGCGGCGGTGGCAGGCTACACCCTACTGGGCGGGCTGTCGGCCAACATGGTCAGCGCCATCCTGGCACTGGCGGCGGGTGGCATCCTTGCCATGCTCGCCGACACAATGATGCCTGAGGCGTTCGAGAACGGAGGCCCGTTTGTAGCCCTGGCCACCGCTATCGGGTTCGTGGCGGCCGTGCTGCTCTCGCGCGTAGCGGGCTGACGGCTGACGGTTCGCCGTTGTCGGTGGACAGCAACGTAAATCCGAACTCCGGTTCGTCAGTGACATTACTGGCGTATGTCTCGGGTGCGGCTCCGCGAGCGTCGCTGAGGCGCAAGTGATGAATAGCACATGGCACGCTCTGTGTATCCGCGCCCACCACGGACCTGCGCGCGGTGCACCGAGCGATGCGCCGACGCGCCCGTCACGTCGCGCGCCGAGGACGCAACCGGCATCTGCCCAGCGTGCGGGCGCGAAGAGGCACTCCGGGCGTGGGCCGGCCAGCCGCTGACCGACCAACGCGGCTGGCCGGTCACCGAGCGCGGGCAAGCATCCAGCTAGCCCGTTCCTACACGCCCCTCGTGCTGCTGAACACGACGCCGCGCGCGCCATGCTTGACGGCTGCCTCCCAGGCGTTGAACGTGCCGAGCACGTGAGCTCGAAGAACTCTCGGCCGCGCGGCGTTCCACGGGCGGACGCCAGCTTCACTGTGAGACTCTGAGTTCGGTTCGCGCACGCCTCAAGCAGAGGCTGATCGGCGGTGGCGGCGGAGCCCGAGCTTCGCCGAGCCATCGGGGACGCCTGCCGGAAATTGTGGGAGCAGGGTTAGAAGCGCGGCACCTGCTCTGCGACTCCCCCTTGAGGGCCGGACGCCTTTAGCTCGGAAGGTCCGGCCCTTCCCTGTCGTCCGGGCACCCGAGTGCGCTGAATCCGCGACTCGAAGCGCCGACTAACTGCCTGACCGATGCCTGGAGTACCGCGGTCGCGGCCGCTACGGAGAACAGCACTCGTGGCGCGACGCGGCACGCGTTCCCGCATACGCAATCAGCCGATGGCACTCAACCTGCTCAAAGTCGCCGCATGGACATGCCAAGCAGTAAGGACCTCGTCCGCCGATTCATCGAGGAGGTGTTCGTGCAAGGTCGCGTCGAGTCGATCGACGAGCTCGTCGGCCCGAACTTCGTCTCGCACACATGGTCGTTCGAAGAGGACGGCCGCGAAAAGCTGCGGGCAGCCACCGAACGCGTGCACGGGACGCTGTCCGGCGTCGAGTTCACGGTTGACGACATCGTCAGCGAGGGCGACCGCGTCACCGTGCGGCTGACGGCGAGCGCGACTCCGACCGGCGAGTTCATGGGCGTCCCGGCCGCCGGTAAGCGCTACACCATCGGCGAGATGCACTGGTTCCGCATCGCCGACGGTCAGATCGTCGAGCACTGGCACCAACAGGACGCCCTCGGTCTCATGAAGCAGCTGGGGGCAATGCCGGGCTGACAGGGGCGCGCGGCCGCACGCCACGCGGGGCTACGGCGGAAACGACGAGGCCCGCAACGTCCCGAGCAACGTTACGGGCCGAATGGCTCACGTGCACGGTTAGTGCCGCGCGTTACCTGCTAGCGCAGCCGCAGCAGTGGCTGTTGCAACAGCAGTCGTCATGTTGTCGCATCTGATCTTCTCCTAGAGGTGCACCCAGTTTCGTCGCGGCAGCCCCCGTTGGGAGCCGGAGGTCGCCGACCAGACGAGAAGGACATCGAGCTCCTGGTGCTCCGGCACCAGGTGAAGGTGCTGCAGCGGCAGGTGAAGCGCCCTCGACTCAACCGTCTCGACCGGGTCCTGTTG
>Ga0136633_1003045_pt1 | contig 11175 bp, 5 predicted proteins | sample AntDrymeUQ832206_2_FD_105494 | JGI IMG/M metagenome (GOLD analysis project Ga0136633, IMG submission 105494) | Polar desert sand microbial communities from Dry Valleys, Antarctica - metaG UQ83 (22.06) | ecosystem: Environmental > Terrestrial > Soil > Desert | place: Antarctica: Dry Valley...
GAGCGGCTCCCCTGAAACAGAGAAGGCCTCGACCGCGCAGCCCAGGTGGCGGCACGACAGCTCGCCCTCCCACACCGGCACCAGCGGCGAGGCGCCGACGAAGGCGGTGCAGACGTCGGTCCCGCCGGAGACCGACTGGAGATGGACCGATGCGCTGATCGCCTCGTACACGTAGCGGAACCCCTCGATCGGCAGCGGCGCCCCGGTCGAGCCCAGACCGCGAAGCCGCGAGAGGTCGGCCATCTCGCCGGGCCGCAGGCCTTGCTTGCGACAGGCCATGAGGTACGGCGCCGAGGTCCCGAAATAGGTCAGCTCCTCCTCGGCCGCCAGCCGCCACAGCGCCCCGAGATCGAGATGAGCCGGCGATCCGTCGTAGAGGACGATGGTCGCGTCGACCAGCAGCCCGGACACCAAATAGTTCCACATCATCCACCCCGTGGTGCTGAACCAGAAGAACCGATCCGCCGGGCCCAGGTCGTGGTGCAGGGCGTGGATCTTCAGGTGCTCGAGCAGGATGCCGCCGTGGCCGTGGACGATCGGCTTCGGAAGCCCGGTCGTGCCCGAGCTGTAGAGCACGAAGAGCGGATGGTCGAACGGCACCGGCTCGAACGCGAGCTCGGCGGGCTGGCTGATGAGTTCGGCCCAGGTCATCGCCTGCGGGACGCGCATCGATGAGGAGTCGAGGTAGGGAAGGACAACCGTTGCGACCAGGCTGGGCAGGGCGGCGCGGATGGCGGCCACCTCATCGGTCCGGTCGACCTCCCGGTTGCCGTACCGATAGCCATCGATGGTGAGGAGCACCTTCGGCTCGATCTGGCTGAACCGGTCCACGACGCTGCGGGTCCCGAACTCGGGCGCGCAGCTGGCCCAGATGGCGCCCAGCGAGGCTGTGGCCAGGAGCGCGATCGCCGCCTCGGGCACGTTCGGCAGGTAGGCCGCGACCCGGTCACCACGCTCCACGCCCAGGCGAACGAGTCCCGCACGCACGCGTGCGACCTGGTCGCGCAGCTCGCCGGCCGTGAGCGCCACCCGATCGCGGCTCTGGGATCGGGCGATGACCACGGTCTCATCGCCGCCGCGCTGCGCCAGGCGCAGGCAATGCTCGGCCCAGTTGAGTCGCGCGCCGGGGAACCAGCGAGCGCCCGGCATGCGGGCATCGGCCAACGGCGGGCCAGGATCGGTTGACGAGCGAACGTCGAAATGCTCCCAGACCGATGACCAGAATCCACCGAGGTCCTCGGTCGACCAGCGCAGCAGCGCGTCGTAGTCGTCGAAGGCCAGGCCGCGCTCGCGCTCCAGCCAGGACAGATAGGCGCCGATGCGGGTCCGTTCGCGAGCATCGGTCGGCGGCATCCACAGCACGTTCGGAGGGGCCATGCGCCGATCATGCCAGAGCGAGCGCTATGCTGGCCGACCGATGCTCCTCCCCGCCACCCTCCTGGCCCTCCTCCTCGCCGCGCCGATGATGGGCCCGGGGCAGTCCGCCGCGATCGCCGTGGTGGCGGACGAGCCGGGCGCGGTCGTCCTCCCGCACGCGTCGATCCTCCAGACGGTGGCAGCCGACCTTGACGACGACGGCCGGCGCGAGGTGATCCGCCTGGTCCTGGGCGAGGGCGAGGCCGTCCTGGCCGAGGTCCATGGCCTGGACCCTGGAGGCTGGCGGCTTCGCGGCGAACCGATCGAGGTGGTGCCACCGTCGCGCGTCGGCACCCGCATCGATCCGGTCTACCAGTCGACTCCCGTTCGCCTCCTCGTGCGACGCGTGGATGGCGCCGAGCACGTCACCGTCGCCAGCCAGCCGCACTTCGAGGAGATCGACGTCGGCCCACCGTGCTGCCTCGTCCTCCACGACCTCTCCATCGAGGATGGATCGGCGCTCCGGCGCTCCGCGTCCGGCCCGATCGACTTCACCGACGCGATCATCGTCCTCGACCTCGACGGCGACGGGACCGATGAGCTGCTCTCGACTCGCTCCCTGCCACCGGAGGGCGACATCGGCTTTCCGATCCTGGCGCGGGTGCACCGCTGGGCGGATGGTGCGTTCGGCCCTCCGATGGAGACGCGCCTGCCGGTCGGATCGGGCGACTCGCCATTCCGGCTGGGTGACAGCGATGGCGTCCCCGGCGACGAGGCGGCGATCATCTCGTCCCTCGGCCCACAGGGCATCTTCCGGATCCGCCTCGCCGATCACGACGCGCTGACGCTCGACGCGGCCGGGTTCGTGGCCGCCCAGGCGATCGCCGTCCCGCTCGGCGACAGCCGCGGCGTGGCGGTGGTCGGCCCGGTGGCCGGCCTCATGGTCGCCGAGTGGCCGCCCGGCGAGCCGGTCTCCCCGCCGGTCGCCGAGTCGTTCGTCGCAAACGGTCGGATCGTCGGAACCGTTGCCGTCGGGGGGCAGCCGAGGCTGGTAATCCACCAGCCGGCGTCGGATGCCATCCACCTCCTCGGCCTCCCCGGCCTCCTGCCACCGCAGGGGATCACGATCACGCGCAGCCCGGCTGCGGCTGCATTCTCCGACCTGCCGTTGGCGCCGTTCAGCGGCCCGCTGCCGGGTGGTGGTGCCGACGGCGAACCGTTGATCATCCACGGCGGGCGGCTCATCCCATCGCCCGGCGACGCCACTGTTTCCGGCACCTCGCTGATGGCCACGCTCGCCGGCGCCGAGCCGCTCGGGCTGGTGGGTGACGGCGACCTCATCGCGCTCCATCACGGTCCGGTCGGGCGAACCGCGCCCGGTCAGGACGGCGGCGCGCTCGTCGTGCCGACGCTCCTGGACCAGGCCTGGACGAGCATCGCGCCATTCGACCTGGCGCGGGAGCCCGAAGCGGATGACGGCGACCTCGAGCCGTCACTGCGCGACGCGGTTCGCATCGACGCGCGCGATGGCATCGCCGTCGGTCGAGGCGGTTTCATCGCCGAGGTCACGGCCCCGCCCGGCTCACGCGTCGTCGCCGCCGATTTCGACCCGTCGGTAGTGCGCACGCCGATCGTGGTGCCTGCCAGTGGCCGCGTCGACGCGCCGTTCGTCCCGCCGGCGGTTGCGACCGCGAATCCCCGCTACCAGGCCACGCTCCTCGTCCTCACCCCCGCCGGCCACGCCCACCTTGCCACGTGGGATGTCCGTGTGCTGACCGGCCCGCCGCCCGTCGAGGTGAGCGTGTCGACGCCGTTCGGATCGAGCGCGGTGGAGATCTCTGGCCGCGCCGCCCCGTATGCCACCGTGCGCGTCGACGGCAGACGCATCGACATGAGCGCGGGCGGCGGGTTCGCCACGACGGTCTCTGTGCCGCCCTGGCCGACCGACGTGGGCGTCGAGGTGGACGACCAGCTCGGCAACGTGGCGCGCCGCACGGTGAGCGTGATCGGGGTGTTCGACTATCGGGGCCTGCCGTGGGTGCCGATCACGGCGGCGCTGGTGGCCGTGGTCGGCGTCTTCCTCTTCCTCCGCGTGCCGCGATCGAGACCGCTCCCGCGTCGCGCCGACGATGACGCTGCGCTCGAGGAGCTCGAGCCGGACTGATCCGTCCCACGGCTCCCGTGTCCGTTGGCGAACGGTGTCAGCCTCCGCGCCGGCGTCGAGCAAGCCGCTCGGCCAGCGTCTCCCCGGGTGGATCGGACACGGGCTCCGGCGCCGCTCCGCGCATCGAGGGCGAGGCCGGCTGCGCCTGGCGCCGCGGCGCGGTGGAGCGCCGCGGCGGCGCAGGAGCCTCGGGCGCAACCTCGGGCGTAGCGGCCGCGGCAGGCGACGGGACGCGATCGGCCCGGCGGACGCTGCGCTCCCTCGCGGCGCGCAGCTCGGCAAGGCCCGGAACCGCCTCGGGCTCGGCGCGGCCCATTCCAACGCGGCGAGCGGCCCACGCGCGTGCCCGGCGAACATCGGCGCGGCTGAGCGCCACGCGGCGAACCCCGACGTCAAGCGGCACCAGCAGAATCGCCATGAGGAGTAGCCACGGCCAGATCGGCGTCGGGAAGGCGCTGGCCTCGATGTCGTGCGTCCAGACAGCGGTCGGTGTCTCCTCATCGGCGAGGGCAAGCTCCCGACCGTGGCCGGCGGCCGCATAGGAGGCAAGCGCATCGGCGTCGATCCCGAGCCGCCGGTACTCTTCGGCCGCGGGCGACACGATACCGAGCGTGCGGCTGGCCGCATCGGTCCCGGTCTCGTCCTCGAACGTCTGTGCCACCCGCACCAGGTAGGCGCCCTGCTCGTCCGCCCTGACAGTGCCGGAGTATCGCCCGGGTCCCACCTGGTCGAGCACGGTCTGGGTCGGCTCGAGATCCGGGGAGATGAGGCGCAGGATGGTCCGATAGAAGTTGCGCGGTCCCGCCTCGTCGTCGAATGAGGTGACCTCGACGTTGAGCTCGCCGTCCTCGCCGGGGCTGAATCGCACGTCGATGCCCTCGGCGTCCTGTGGCGGCAGCGTCCAGGCCACGAGCTGGGCGGTCAGCGTGCCGAACTCCGGCGTCCCGATCCACGGCGTTGCCCACTGCTGACGCGCGTCGGAGGTCCACGCCACGGCGCGTCCGAGGCCGTACTGCCATTGGGCCAGGAGCGGGTCCTCGCGGCCGGTCAGCAGCGCGACCGTGGCACTGCCCTTGGCGGTGGTGGCGTTGTAGCCCAGCAACTGCGGCAGGCGGCCGGCGTCGAGACCGTCAAGGATCTCCGACGAGGCCGATGGGATCGGCTGGAAGGTCTCCTCCACGATCTGCTCACCGGCGGTGCGGATCGTCTCGCGCAGGAAGATGTCGGGAATGGTGGTCGCGTCGGCCGCGTCGTAGTAGCGGCCGCCGGATTCCTCGGCCAGCCGCCGCAGGACCTGGGCCGAGCCGCCGCCGGTGCCGATGGTGGAGAGCGTGATGCCGGCGGCCTGCATGTCCGCCAGCAGGTCGTCGTAGGCGCCATGCGTCGACCAGCCATCGGTGATGAGCACGATGTGGCGCAGCGTGGCCGGGTTGTTGACGAGATCGTCGTAGGCCGCCTTGAGCCCGGCATAGATGTTGGTGTTTCCGTCGGCAGGGAAGCCGATGCCGGCCTCGAGCGCGCCGAAGTCGATCGGCGCCGTGCGTACGGCCCAGTGCGCGTTCTGGTCGAAGGCCACGACGCCGAGCTGATCGGTTGGGGCGAGCGCCTCGGCGGCGCGGAGGATCGCCTCGCGCGCGATGTCGACCTTCTCGAAACCGCGCGTTCCCGACGGGTTGGCGCTATCTCGCGAATCGCCGGTGCAATGGCAGTCGGCCATGCTGCCTGACTTGTCGACCACCGCGACCATCGCCACGTCGGGCGAGCGCTCGCGGTCCCGCACCGTCATGTAGACCGGCAGCGTCTCCTCCAGCGGCGTGTCGAGGTAGCCGCCGGCCCCGAAGCTGTCGCGACCCCCGAGCATGACGAGTCCCTTGCCGAGGTCGCGCACGTACACCTGCAGCGATGCCATGGTGGTGTCGCCGAGCTCGGATGCCTCCACGTTGTCGAGCACGACCGCGTCGTAGCCGGCGAGCGTGGCGAGCGACGACGGAACGCCGCCCGAGGGCACCACCGTGACCTGGAGGCTGCCCTCCCCGAGTGAGGCGACGAGATCCGCGGCGCGCTCCGCGTCGTCGGTGGCAACCAGCACCTGCGGCTCGCCGGTGACGAGGACGTAGGCATCGGCGGCGTTGTTCTGGGTGAAGCGATCCTCGCTGGGCTCGATGACGGCGCGGAAGACGTGGAATCCGGGCTCGTCGGCCGTGACTGCGAAGGGGATGTTGGTGACGCCCGGCTCGAGCTCCAGCTCGCGGGCGGCGACCGTGGCGCCGTCGGCCAGCAGCCGCAGCGTCGCCGTCGTCGTGATCGTCGAGCGCAGACGCGCGACGAGGTCGATCGTCTCGCCCACCCGGGCGCCGGGTGGCGCATCGACGCCATCGACGAGCACCTCGGCAGCCGATTCGTCGGCCGGCGTCACCACGTCGAGGCGGATGCCGCGCGCCGACGCGGCCGCGATGGCGTCGTCCGCCTCCCCGGAGGTGTCATTTCCGTCGGACAGCAGCACGATCCGCTGCTGAGATCCGGCCGGGAAGATGGCCGCAGCCAGGCGCACCGCTGCCGCGACATCGGTCGCGCCGACCACCGGCTCGGACGCCGGCTCCGAGAGCTCATCGAGCTCGGATGGGAGGCGATCCACGAGCGCGTTGGCGCCGAACACGACCACCCCCGCGGTGTCGCCTTCCGGCATCTCACGCACGCTTCCGCGTGCCCAGGCCACCAGGTCCTCCCGGCTCGCGTCGAGCATCGACGCCGACGCGTCGAGGAGGAACACGACGCTGAGCCGATCCGATGGAAGGGCCAGCCGCGCGCCGGCCAGCGCCAGCACCAGGCACGCGACCAGGAGAAGCCGGATGACGAGCGAGGCGACGCGGCGCCCCATCGGCAGGGTCCGCGAGGCGCCCATCCAGCCGACGACGACGATCGCCAGCGCGGGCACCACCAGCCACAGCCAGATCGGATCGGAGAAGCCAACCGGTTGCGTCATCGTGCCCGACCTCCGAGCGGCTGTGGCCGGCGGCGGAAGGCGCGCGCCAGGCTGCGTCGCGTCGGTCGATGGAAGAGGAGCCACTCGACGGCGAGCAGCGCCAGCGCGGCAAGCGCGAGTGGCCACCACCACTCGGCTCGCGTCGGCTGTAAGGCGGGCTCGTCACCGGCGGTCACGCGCCCCATCTCGATGATCCGCTGCGGGTCGCCCGGCGCCACGTCCGACTCGTCCGGGCTGAACAGATTGATCGCCGTCTGCCCGAGCCTCATGTCGGCGAGCTCCGGAAGATCGCTGACCGAACGCACCTCGCGCAGGCCGACGAGATCGGCGCCGGGGATCATGACCCGCCCCCCGACGACCGACACTTCGAGGCCCACGCTTGTCGCGCCGGGCAGGTCCGGCGTTCCCGTGTTGTCGACGAAGACGCGCTCGATGCGCGGATCGACCGCCACGCTCACCGACTCGCCGAGCCGCATCGAAGACGGCAGGATCCCCTCGCCCGCCGGCAGCAGGATCTCGGTCAGGTTGCTCATGAGGAGCGGGAAGGCGACCTGGAGCGGGAGGTCCGACTCGCCCAGGTCGAAGCCGATGAGGCCGATGCGGTGGCCGTCGACCTCGCCGACGGCAACCAGCGGGCTGCCGCCGCTGGTCTCGACGACGGCGCGCATCCCCTCCGTCAGCGACAGCTCGCGCGCCCGCCCGATGTGCACCGTCGAGAGGTCGACGAATCGCAGGAGCGGCTCATCCGGGTCGGTTCGGTCGATGACCGGGTTCTCGATCTGCTCCCCGACGGTGCCGAACGGGCCATCCGAGCCCGGGTCGAGATAGAGGGCCGGGACCTGTGGTGCTTCGTCCGGAACGACGCCGTCGAAGACGAGCAGCCCGTAGGGCGCGCCTTCCTCTTCCGCGTCGGCGATCGCGTCCGAGTATCCGTCCTCGTCGATTGCGTACAGCTCGAGGCGGGGGAGCAACGCCAGGGCACTCTCCAGGTAGGCGTTTCCGTCGCCCACGAGCAGGGCGCGCGTCGTCTCGTCGGCGGGCACCACCGCGAAGGCGCGGTCATCAGTGATCAGCGCATCGGGTCCCGCCAGGCGCGCCTCCACCAGCCGGGCGGCACTCGGCACGGTGCTGACCAGCGCCTCGGAGCGCTGCCCCGCCGGGAGGGTCAGCTCGCGCGCGTCGACCAGCTCGCCGTCGGCGTAGACCTCGAGCCGGCGCGTCGCCTCGACCGTGGAGGGGTTGGACACGGCGACGAACAGGTCGAGCTGCGCGCCGCCCGCGCGGCGCAGGGCGGAGAGGGCGGCGATCGCCTGATTTGCATCGGTCGTGCCGATGCGCTCGACGAGGACCGGCGCACCGACGCCGACCTCGGGCAGCTCGTCGCCGGCGGCATCGGTCACGACGACCACCGTCGAGTCGGCGTCGCGCAGGGCGAGCGCGGACGACAGCGCGAACGCATCGGTCAGGTCGCCCGGCAGTTGGGTGGCGGTGATCCCGTCGATGGCCTCGATCGCTGCATCGGTGTCATCGGTCTCGCTGACGAGGACGTCCGCGGTGTCCGCCGCGGCCACCACGGTGATCCGGCCGCCGACCGGGAGGCGTTCGACCACGTCGCGCGCCCGCTCCCGCGCGAGCGCCATGCGGTCCTCGTCGTCGGTGCGTGTCGCCATGGAGGCGCTGGTGTCGACGATGAGGACCACGTTCGCCGCCAGGTCGGACTCGACCGCGCTGAAGGGACGGGCTGCGGCCAGCACCACGATCGCGGCGATCAGCAGCTGCACCAGCAGCAGCCAGCTGAAACGCAGCTTCTGCCACGGTGCGTTGGCCTCGACGTCGCGGATGAGCTGTTGCCATAGAAACGTGGAGCCGACCGGCACGTCGCGCCGCCGCAGGCGCAGCATGTAGAAGGCGATGATGATCGGCAGGGCGATCAGGCCGATGAGGGCCAGCGGCGCGATCACTCGACCACCCTCCGGCGCCTCAACACGTCGAACAGGAGGTCCGATAGGTCGAGGTCCGATGGGACCTGGACGTAGGCGCCGCCGCGCCGGCTCACGAACGATGCGATCTCGGCCTGCCATTCGGCCAGGCGGGCCCGGTAGCGCTCGACGAGGTCGTCGTCACCGGATACCTCGACCGCGTGGCCCGTCTCGTTGTCGACCAGCCGTGCGTCCGGCGGCACCTCCGGCTCCAGCTCATCAGGCGCCAGGAGATGGAGGACCGAGAGCTGACAGCGGGTGCCGGCCAGGTTGCGGAGCGCGTCGAGGTAGCCGGGGTCCATGAGATCGCTGATGAGAAGCAATGGCCCGCTCCCGCGCATGCGGCTCGCGTAGGCGCGGGCCGCCGCGGCCAGGCCGGTCAGGCGCTCAGTCCGCGGCTCGGCGAGGAACCGGAACAGCTCGAGCGCGCGACGCTTGCCGCGCATCGGTCGCATGCCGCTGGACGCACCGTCGCCGAGGAACGCGACGCTCACACGGTCCATGCTCGCCAGGCCGAGGTAGCCCAGCGCAGCAGCGGCGCGCCGGGCCGCGTCGAGCTTGTTCGGCTGGCCGTAATCCATGCTGCGCGACGCGTCGACCAGGATGTGGACGGTGACGTCCTCCTCCTCCACGAAAAGCTTGACGAACAGCTTCTCGAGGCGGGCATAGGCGTTCCAGTCGAGCTGGCGCAGGTCATCGCCGGCCGTGTAGTTGCGGTAGTCGGCGAACTCCACGCTCTGGCCTCTGCGCACAGAGCGTCGCTCACCCTTCATCCGGCCCGCCGTCATGCGCCGCGACGCGAGCTCGAGCTGTTCGAGCCGGCGGAGGAAGGTCTCGTCGAAGAACGGAGCGCGCTCAGTCGCCGTCATGGGCCAGGCCGATCCCATCAGGGCTTGGGCGTGCACCCGTGCGCTCGTGTCGCACGATGGCACGCCGGGAGTCTGATGGGCGCGTCACGGCCGGCAGGCTTGCTTTCAACCCCGGAGAAATCCCCCTTCTGGAACAGCTGCCGGCCTGCGTTGTTCTCAGCCAGTGAGAGCAAACCTGGCGCGGCGAGCCCAGGCGCGGCCGTATTACCGCGTGACGAGAAGAAGGTGCGCCCAGCGCCGGTACCGCCGTCGGATTTCTCCACGGGAGAGAACAGGCGGCTGCGGGGCGGAATGCGGGCTTCGAGAGCATGGCGCGGCGATCGCTCACGCGCTACTCGGCTGGTTCGGTGGGCGTCTCGGCGATGATCGCGCGCACGACCGAATCGGTGCTGATGCCCTCGGCCTCACCCTCGAAGTTGAGGATGACCCGATGCCGCAGCGCCGGCGGCGCGACCGCCTGCACGTCGCCGTACGCGACGTTGAAGCGGCCGTCGAGCAGCGCATGGATCTTGGCTCCCAGCACGATCGCCTGTGCACCACGTGGCGATGCGCCGTAGCGGACGTAGGTCTTGACGATGTCGGGCACGCGTTCCGTCTCCGGATGCGTCGCACGGAGGATGCGGATGGCGTAGGCCATCACGTGCGACGCGATCGGCACGTCGCGGGCGAGCCGCTGCATGCCACGCACATCGGCCCCGCTGGCTGCCTTGCCGACGACGGGGGTCTCGACGCCGGTCGTGCGATCCATGATCGCGATGAGGTCCTCCTCCGACGGGAAGGGCACATCGATCTTGAAGAAGAACCGATCGAGCTGCGCCTCCGGCAGCGGGTAGGTGCCCTCCATCTCGAGCGGATTCTGCGTGGCGAGCACGAAGAACGGCTCGGACAGCGTGTACTGCTGCTTGGCCACCGTGACGCGGTGCTCCTGCATGGCCTCGAGCAAGGCAGACTGTGTCTTCGGCGTGGCGCGGTTGATCTCATCGGCCAGGATGAGGTTGCTGAAGATCGGGCCCTGCTGGAAGCGGAAGCGGCGCTCACCGCCCTCCTCGACGATGATGTTGGTTCCGATGATGTCGGCCGGCATGAGGTCCGGGGTGAACTGGATGCGGCTGAAGCCCAGGTCGAGCGCGTCCGCCATCGTACGTACGAGCATCGTCTTGCCGAGGCCGGGCACGCCCTCCAGCAGCGCGTGCGAGCCGGCGATCAGGCTGATCAGCGTCTGGCGGACGAGTTGATGCTGCCCGACGATGAAGCGGCCGACCTCGGCCTCGATGCTCATGGCCATCTCGGCGAATCGCTCGGGTGCGAGCTCCGGGGCGCTCGGCGCGGTCGTGGTCGGGATCTGATCGGTCATGGGTTGATCGCTCACTCCGTGGGTTCGAGACGGGAGAAGTAGTCGCGAACGAAGTCCTTCAGCGTGATCGGCACCTGCTGCCGGTCGAGCGCCGCCTGCGCGTAGTCATTGAAGAGGTCGAAGACCGATGCGTACGGCACGACGCTGTCATTGTCGAAGCCGACGCCCGATCCGCTGCCGGTCTGATCGGTCCCGCCGTTGCCGCCGCTGCCGGCGATGAAATCAGGGTCGCCCGGACGCCCGAAGCGGTCAAAGTCTGAGAGCACGCTGCCCTCGTCGTCAGTCTGCGAGCCCTGGTTCCCCGAGGTGGGACCGTCAAAGCCGCCGGTGCGCAGGCCGCCGCCTGGAATGCGTCGCACGTTCGTGCCGCCACCGTTGCCGACCTGGCCACCGGTCCCCGGCTGATTGCCGCTGCCCGGCTGGTTGCCGGACCCCGGCTGGTTGCCCGAGCCGGGCTGATTGCCGGACCC